>Ga0302299_10001574_pt1 | contig 13720 bp, 9 predicted proteins | sample III_Fen_N3_4_FD_198795 | JGI IMG/M metagenome (GOLD analysis project Ga0302299, IMG submission 198795) | Peat permafrost microbial communities from Stordalen Mire near Abisko, Sweden - III_Fen_N3_4 | ecosystem: Environmental > Terrestrial > Soil > Wetlands > Permafrost | place: Sweden: Abisko... | reverse complement strand
CGACAGCGGCCCCATGACGTTCGTGGTCACGCCGAGCGCCTTGGCGGCGAAGAAGTCCACGACGAAGCGTGCGACGTCGGGGTTGGTCCGGCCGATGGCGTTGATGATCCCGAAGGTGAGCACCGCCTCGGGCGAGTGCTTGATCGAGTCCATCCGACGCTTGGCCTCGGACAGGCGCTGCAAGGGGGCACGTACGCCGGTCGGCAGCGGCAGCATCACCAGCGCGAACTGGTTGCCGAGCTCGCGCGGCAGGGGGCGATCGACCGGGCGCAAGTTGACGGGGACCATCGTGGTCAGATCCGTGGGGTCGCCGCCGTGGTCGATCAGATAGGCGGTGATCGCACCGGAGACCGCGCTGACCAGGACGTCGTTGACGGTGGCGCCGGCCAGTCGCCCGACCCGCTTGATGTCGGACAAGGGTCGTGGCTGCGACCACACCGCCCGCTTCGGAACTCCTGGTGTTCCGCTCAGCGGGGTGTCGGGGTTCGACCCGAGCAGCAGCTTGTCGGCGATGTGTCCGGTCTGCAGGGCCAGCGTCAGGGCGTCGACGGCGTAGGCTGGGTTCACCGCGTGTGGCAAGCCGGCGGCCAGGTGCATCGCGCCACGGAACGCGGCGGTCGCGGGTCCGGTCAGGGCCGACGCTGCCCCCAAGACCATGCTCGACCAGTCGGTTCCTGCGGTGCCCACGTCGAACTTCACCTGGTCGGTGTCGTCGTCGGCGCGGACTTCGGCGACCGACTCGAGCTCCACGAGATCGTCGGTCGGTTCGGCGTCGGTCAGCGACAGCAGCACGTGGGCCAGCGCGATCCCGTCGGCGATCGCGTGGTGGAATCGGGTGACCATGGCCGATCCCCCGAGGTAACCGTCGATGAGGTGCAGCTCCCACAACGGATGGTTGCGGTCCAGCGGCTGGTGCATCTGTGCCTCCACGTACTGCTGGAGGCAGGCGTCGTCACCCGGTGCCGGCAGGACCGCGCGTCGCAGGTGGCGGTCCAACGAGAAGTCGGGGTCGTCCTCCCAGTGCGGCGCCGCCATGGGCACTGACGACTCGACGGGTCGCTGCCGGAACACGGGGAAGTGGTCGACCAGCCGGCGTTGGACGACGGCAGCCACCCGCTCCCAGTCGGCCGACTCGTCGAACCACATGAGCGAGTCGATGACCATGAGGTTGTTCGGCCGGTCCATCTCCAGCCAGATCGTGTCCACAGCGCCGATCGGCCGCCGTCCGCTCACCGCCATCACCGCCCAAGGGGTCCTGAGCGGAGCCTGGCACGGGGGGTCGCCCCGGGGAAGTGCCGTTGGGCCCGCATCTGCGGGCCCGCGCGAGGTCGGCTAGCGCCGCGCGTCGGTTGCCCGCAGGCGGGCGGCCAGCACTCGCAGCATCGGCACAGCGACCTCGGGGTGCTCCTCCAGCAGGGTCTCGAAAGCCCACTTGTTCAGCGCGAAGGTCTGTACTCCCTCGGGTCCCGCGACGACGTCGGCCGACCGCGGTTCGCCGTCGATCAGGGACAGCTCGCCGAAGTAACCGCCCGGCTCCACCGTTGCAACCTCCTCGCCGTGCAGGCGGACCTCGGCCGAACCCGCCAGGGCGAGGTGGAAGAAGACGCCGGTCCGGCTGAACGGCGCGACGCCGCCGACCTTCGCGCCCTCGGCCGTGACGACGTCGCCGGGGCCGAAGTTCTGGAGCTCGCCGGCGTTGCTGATCTGCTTGAGGACCTTCTTGGAGAGCCCGGAGAACAGGTCGGTCTTCTCCAGCTGTTGGATCATCTCGTCGCTGTCTGTCACGCGGACCACCTTCCACCCGAGCCCACGCGGGCTCCCCGCCGCCAGCCGGCTGTGCTGATCATGGCCCGGACCGACGGGCCAGGCAACCGATCGTCGAAGACTCGGTGGTCCGGACGTCGAGATCCGGGGCCGGGCCGGTCATGACGGCAAGACGTTGATCACCCGGGCCAGGACCACCACGAGGACGCCCACGGAGATCAGCGACTGGACCGTCATCAGGCCCTTGGCGCGCACCGTCAGCGGTTGTGCGTCCGCCGGGCTGAACGCCACGAGGTTCGTGTACGACACGTAGAGATGGTCGGCGAACACCGGCTGCCACCCGGGAGGCGAGAGACCCTCGCTCCCGGTCTGGGGGAACTGGAAGTCCGGGTAGGGCTCCGGCCGGGCCAGCCGGCCGGCCGGACCGCCCCCGTCGAGCTGCCAGTACATGAGACCGAACGTGACGACGTTGGTCGAGAGCAGGATGGTCGCCGCCACCAGCAGCTGGGTCACCGTCGGGGCGCTCCCGCCCTCAGGGTGGCCACGAAGCACGACCACGACGAGGCGAGCTGCCTCGGCCGTGTTGGCCAGGATCAGCAACCCGAAGAGCGACAGCACGAGCGGGCGGGCGCCGCGTGGTACCGGTCCACGCCTCGCGGCGAGCGCCAGCAGCACCAGCAAGACCGTGCCTTCGATGATGGGAACCGCGGACGGTGGCCCCAGGCGCAGCCGCGAGGGGACGAGCACCTGGGGCAGGATCACCGCGGCCAGGCAGACCAGCGGCCAGAAGTAGCTCTCGGGCGTGGCGGCGGATGGACCCGCCGCCCGTGGTGCCCCGGACGTCACGTCGGTGCCCCCGGGCGATCCGACCCCGCGTCGAGCCGCTCGCTGAGTCGCGCGATCTGCTGGCGCAGCTGCGCCAGCTCCGTGACCAGCTCCGCCGAGTCCGCTGCCGTGTCGTCCAAGGTCGACGTCTTCCCTCTCCGAGGCGGCCGGGTCAGGCCTCGGCCAGGAAGTCAGTGCTCAGTAGCCGCGCGACGTGTCTTCACCCTCGCCGCCGGCGAGCGTGTCGGCGAATTCCTTGCCGGTCATCGGCTTGGAGAACATCGGGTAGTCGTAGGTGATCGCGTTGGCGTGTTCCTCTTCGCTGGTGGCGCCCACGCAGTCGGTCAGGGTGACCACCTCGAAGCCCTTCTCGTAGGCCGACCGCATGGTGGACTCGACACAACAGTTGGTCAGGAACCCGCTCAGGGCGACGGTCTGCACGCCCTTGCTGCGCAGGATGAAGTCGAGGTTGGTGCTGGCGAAGGCGTCGAGCCCACGCTTGCCCTCGAGGATGATGTCGCCGGGTTCGGGCGCCATGTCGCCGACGATCTGCGCACCCCAACTGCCCTTGACGAAGGCATTGGTGTCGACGACCCCCTTGAGGATGCCGTACGGGTGCGACGTGATCTCGTTGTAGCCCTCGGCGAACTGGATCGGGGCGTGGATGATCGTCGCGCCGGCCTCGCGGGCGGCAGCCACCGCCTCCTGGGTGTTCTTGAGCATTCCGGTGGAGTCCATGACGCCCTTCACGGCCTCGTGCAGCGCTCCACCGTCGCTGGTGAAGTCGTTCTGGTACTCGACCAGCACGACAGCGGTCTTCTTCGGGTCCATGCGTTCCTCCGGATGGGATCGTGCGGGTCGCGGTCGGTGTCCAGGGACGGGTTGTCCGGAGGAACGTGCCCTCCGCCTGCCCTGAAGCGTCGCATCCGGCGACGGCGCGGGCTACCCCTTGCCCGGCGCAATCTGGGCCGGCCGGTCACCGGGTGCATTCCTCGAGCACCTCGAGGACGTGCCGGTACGACCGGCCGGTGGCCCGGCTCATGCCCATCTCGCACGTCCGGTTGTCCGAGACATAGGCGTCGTGCGCGGAGGCGGAGATCTCGGCGGCCTCGGCGAGCGTCGCCGAGGCGGTGAGCTCCGGGTGCAGCAGGCCACGGTCTCCGGCGAATCCGCAGCAGCCCCAGGCGGAGGGGACCACGACCTCGTCGGCGAACGCGCTGGCCACGTCGACGAGGCTGTGCCCCCGACCGGCCCGCACCGACGAGCAGGTCGGGTGCGCCACGACTGACCCGAGCCGGCGGGTGATCGTGAGCCGAGGGAGCAGTTCGTCGGCTGCGAAGTCGACGGCGTCCACGACCGGAAGCACGGAGTCCGGGGCTGCTTCGGCGCCCCCGGCGGTGAGCACCTGCCGCAGCCCCTCGGTGCACGACGACGCGTCGCAGACCACCGATCGGACGCCGAGCCTTCGCCAGACCTCGGCCGCAGCCACGACCCGGTCGCGCATCAACGCCTGGCCCTGGTCGAGCCCCTTGGACTGCCACGGGGTTCCGCAGCAAAGGCTCTCCAGGCTCGGGGGCGTGGCGACGACGATGCCGGCTCGGTCGAGCAGCCGCCCCAGGGCTGACGTGACCCCCGGCGAGGCGCCGAAGATGCTGCCTACGCACGCGGAGAACACGACGACCTCGCCGCGAGCCGTTCGGTCCGGTCGGGTGCGGCGTCGGCCGCCACGCGGCAGGTCTGGCGACCACAGCGGGATCAGGTCCTTCGGACCGACCCGACGGACCGCCCTCGTGACCGTCGACGCCACGCCCGGGGGGAGCGCCTGGGCGACGTCCAGACCGGCTGCCGCGCTGCGGGTGAGGACGTCCCAGTGCCGGGCCGCAGCCCGTCCGACCGCTTGGGCCGTCTGCGGTTGCCGTTCCCGGCGCAACCGCTTGACCAGGTCCCCGGTGTTGATCAGTACCGGACATGACGTCTGGCACATGCCGTCGACGGCGCAGGTGTCCACCACGTCATACCGCGCGGAGTGCTCCAGCTCCGCAACCAAGGGGAGGTCTCCGGCCCGCCGGGCGTCAGCGAGGGCGCGCCGCAAGACGATGCGTTGTCGGGGCGTCGTCGTCAGGTCCCTGCTCGGGCAGACCGGCTCGCAGTAGCCGCACTCGACGCACCGGTCGACCTCTGGCTCGACGCGCGGAGTGGTCTTCAGGTGACGCAGGTGGGCGTGCTGGTCGTCGTCGATGATCACTCCGGGGTTGAGGAGCCCGGACGGGTCGAACAGTCCCTTGATCTCACGCATCACGGCGTAGAGCTCGTCGCCGAACTGTCGGCGGACGAACGGCGTCATGGTTCGACCGGTCCCGTGCTCGGCCTTCAGTGACCCGCCGGCGCCGAGCACCAGGTCGACGAGGTCGTCGGTGAATCGTCGGTATGTCTCGAGCCGCTCAGCTCGGTCGAAGTGGTCGGTGAGCATGAAGTGGACGTTGCCGTCCTTGGCGTGCCCGAAGATCACGCTGTCGTGGTAGCCGTGCTGAGCGAAGAGCTGCGTGAGTGACGTGCAGGTGTCGAGCAGTTCCTTCACGGGAACGACCACGTCCTCGAGCAGAGCCGTCGACCCGGTCGGTCGCGCTGCGGCCACGGTCGCGTATAACCCCTTCCGGATCCGCCACAGGCTCGCCCGCTGTGCGGGGTCGTCACCCAGGGTCGCGGGCCGCGTCGTCGGGAGCGCTCGGAGGGTTGCCCGGACTCGCTGGTGGGTGTGTGCGAGTGCATCCGGCGTTGCCTCCTGGTACTCGACCAGAAGTGCGGCCGCCTCGGGCCGGTCGAGATCCGGCAGCGCTGCGGCCGATGGTTCGTCGGTGCGCGCCACCCGGAGCGACGTCGCGTCGAGCAACTCGACCGTGGTGGGAGATGTTTCGACCAACGCCGGCAGCGCCCCGGCCGCGGCTGCCAGGTCGGCGAACAGCAGCAGCCCGGTGAGTGCGTGACCATTCAACGCAACCGTGCGGAACGTGGCCTCGGCAACGAACGCCAGCGTTCCCTCGCTGCCGACCACGAGTCGGGTCAGGATGTCCACCGGCCGGGTGTGGTCGAGGAAGCTGTTGAGTCCGTACCCCATGGTGTTCTTCATCGAGAACTGCTGTTCGATGACCCGGACCGACTCTGCCTTTCCTCGGACGCGGTCGCGGAGCCGGACGAGACCCGCGTACAAGTCCGGCTCGAGGGTTCGCAGCCGGGTGTCGGCGTCGGGAGTACCGGTGTCGATGACCGTGCCACTGGTCAGCACTAGGACCAGCGAGTCCAACGTTCGGTAGGCGTTGTCACGAGTCCCGCAGGCCATGCCGCTGGAGTTGTTCGCAACGACTCCGCCGATGGTGCACGCGATCTCGCTGGCCGGATCCGGTCCGAGCTTTCGGCCGTGCCGTGCGAGCTGTTGGTTGACCTGGCGAAGTGTCGCGCCCCCCTGCACGCGGACGCGAGCGCCGTCGTCGAGAACCTCCACCGACCGGAATCCACGGCGGACGTCCACGAGGACGCCATCGGTCACCGCCTGGCCGGACAGACTCGTGCCGCCGGACCGGAACGTCAGATGGAGGCCCGCCTCGGCACCGGCCCGCATCAAGCGAGCGACCCCTTCGGCGCTGTGCGGCGTGACCACCATCTGTGGGGTGAGCAGGACGTGTGATGCATCCGGTGCCCGCGCCAGCCGGTCCGACGTCCCGGCGGCAACCGTGCCCGCGGAGCCGAGCCTGCGACGCAGGTTCGCCACGTCGCGTTCTCGGGGTGGAGCTCCAGCCCCCAGGCGCCCGTCGTCGGCGGTGCTCATGAAGGTGATTCTGCTGCGCCGAGACGGGTGCCGCACGAACGGCCCGGTTCCGTCGGCTGATCGACCTCGCGGCCGGGTCGGCTACGGCCCGGCCGAACCTGGTCCTCCGGACTCCGGGGAGCCGGCCTGGCCGGCACCGACCACCGGCTGGCCGTCTTCGGGCACCAGGGTCGCCGTCGTCCGGTTCAGGACCTCACCGGTGAAGAAGCTGGGAGCGGCGAAGCGCCACATCAGCATCAGGACGACACCGAGCAAGGCCGTCACGAAGAAGATCATGAACACGCCACCGATCTCCCAGTGTGGTGACGTCGGCATGTTCCACACGGTCCAGCTCTGGTCGCTGCCGAAGTTCCAGTCGTCCTTGATGCTCCAGAGCATCGCGAAGTAGAGCATGAAGCCACCGAGGGCCGGCAGGATGCCCTGCATCCAGAGGGCGCGACGCGTCCGAGTGAGGGTCTTGCGGTAGTACCAGGCGCAGGTGAACCCGGTGAGTCCGTAGTAGAAGGCGATCCAGATCCCGATGGCCGTGACCGAGTCGGCGATGATGTACCCGCCGGCCAGGTAGTTCATCACCGCGTACATGACCAGGGAGATCCCGCCCATGGTGAGCGTCGCCACGGTCGGGGTCAGGTACCTCGGGTGCATGTTGGCGAACGACTTGGGCAGCGCCTTGTAGGCACCCATGGACAGGGCCGTACGTGCGGTCGGCAGGATCGTCGTCTGGGTCGATGCCGCCGCCGAGGTGAGCACCATCAGGATCAGCAGGTGCGCCATGAACGTGCCGATGGCCGAGGACCCGAACACGGCGGTTCCCAGCACCGAGATGACGTCGGTCAGGTGGGCGGGGTTCGCCAGACCGATACCGGTGTCACCGATGCCCGCAAACGACTGTGCGGCCAACGTGACGAGGAAGTAGATCGCCAGCAGCAGAAGCGTGGAGATGATCGCGGCCTGACCCGGTGTCTTGTGCTTGTCCTTGGTCTCCTCGTTGATCGACACCGACGTGTCCCAGCCCCAGTAGATGAAGAGCATCAGCAGCACACCGCTGACCAACGGGGAGAACCCGATGCCGGCCGGGTTGAACCACGACCAGTGCGGCACCAGGTAGCCCGCGGGGGCGCTGCCGATGGCGACGCGCACCAACGCGACCGCTGCGAAGACCGCCAGGATGGCGACCTCGACCGACAGCAGCACCCGCTGCAACCGGGCCGACATCTCGATCCCGCGGTAGCACACGTACGTCATGGCCACGATGAAGAGGACGCCGACGAGTAGCACCCACGTGCTCGTGGCGTTGTCGCCGATTCCGTCCGCGTTGAAGAGGAGGAAGAAGTACTGACCGGCCACCTGCGCCAGGCTGGCCATGACCAGGATGTCGGCAACGATGATCCCCCAGCCCCCGAGCCAGCCGACCCACGGACCGAATGTGCGAGTTCCCCAGGTGAAGGTGGTACCGCAGTCCGGATCGGCCTTGTTCATCTCGCTGTAGCCGATCGAGATCAGCAGCATGGGGATGAACGCCAACACCGTCACGAGCGGAGCGGCGAGACCGACGCCCACGACGATCAGGCCCAAGGTGGCGGCCAGGCTGTACGCGGGGGCAGTCGAGGCGATGCCGATCACGATGCTGGAGACCAGTCCGAGGGCGTTGGTCTTCAGCCCCTTGTCGAGCTGCGTCTCGATCGCGACACCAGGTTTGGCGGTTCCGCTCGTGGTGGTCATCTCGTCCACCTGTCTCTCGCTAGATCGTGCTTTCCTCGTACATCGCCCGGGCCACCTTCTCGAACCCGGCGACGTTTGCCCCGAAGACGTAGTCACCTGGTCGGTCGTAGGCCGCGGCCGTGTCGATGATCTGCGTGTGGATGCCTCGGACGATGGTTCGCAGCTGCTCGTCGACGTGCTTGCGCGACCACTGCAGGCGCTCGCCGTCTTGTGCCATTTCCAGCCCCGAGACGGACACCCCACCGGCGTTGGCCGCCTTGGCCGGACCGAACTGGACCCCTGCTTCGACCAGTCGCCGGACCCCGTCGGGCGTCGTGGGCATGTTCGCCCCTTCGACGACCAGCCGCACGCCGTTGTCGACGAGGGCGATGGCGTCCTTCTCGGAGATCTCGTTCTGGGTGGCAGAGGGGAATGCACAGTCGGCCGGCACCGACCACAGCGGGTTGCAGTCGGCGGGCTCGGCGGGCACGTAGGTGACGCCGGGGAAGGCGCCCGCGTACTCGCGGATCCGGCCGCGCCGATGGTTCTTCAGGTCCATGACGTAGTCGAGCTTCTCGCGGTCGATTCCGGCCGGGTCATGGACGAATCCGTCGGAGTCCGACAGCGTGACCGGACGTGCGCCGAGCTCCAAGAGCTTCTCGACCGTGTACTGGGCGACGTTCCCGCTGCCGGAGACGAGGCAGATCTTGCCGTCGAGGTCGTCACCGATCTGGGTGAGCATCTCGTTCGCGAAGTAGACGGCGCCGTAGCCGGTGGCCTCGGGGCGCACGTACGAGCCGCCCCAGTCCATTCCCTTGCCGGTGATCACTCCGGCGAAGACGTTCGTGATCCGCTTGTACTGGCCGAACAGGTAGCCGATCTCGCGTGGACCGACGCCGATGTCGCCGGCCGGCACGTCGGTGAACTGCCCGATATGGCGATAGAGCTCGGTCATGAAGGCCTGACAGAAGCGGCGCACCTCACCGTCGCTGCGATCTCTCGGGTCGAAGTCCGAGCCACCCTTCGCGCCACCCAGCGGAAGCGTGGTGAGGGCGTTCTTGAACACCTGCTCGAACGCGAGGAACTTCAGGACCCCGAGGTTCACGGAGGGGTGGAAGCGCAGGCCACCCTTGTAGGGACCGATGGCGCTGCTCATCTGCACGCGGTACCCGCGGTTGACCTGCACCTCACCGCGGTCATCCATCCAGCTGACCCGGAACATGATCACCCGTTCGGGCTCGACCATGCGCTCCAGGATCTTGGCTGTTCGGTACTCGGGTCTGCGGTCGATGGCCGGTCCGAGCGAGTCGAACACCTCGCGGACGGCTTGATGGAACTCCGGTTCCCCAGGGTCCTTCGTGACCACCGCATCCATCACCGACGACAGGTACTCGTGCACCGAAGCCTCCATCCATCTCCCTTCGACGGTAAGGACGGGTGGCCGGACCGGGGAAGGGCCGAAAGCCCCCGGCGGGAGCACGGCCGGGTCGAACGCGGTGGGCTGGGGGAGGGCTTTCGCCACTGTCGACGCCAGCTGCCGGCGACCAGACTGATCGGTGACGGAGGCCGCGCCCCGCGGCGTTCGGGTGTCGATGGGAGGCCATCATGCGAGTACTCGTTGTTGGTGCCGGGGGTGTCGGGACCGCCGTCGCGCGGATCGCGGCCCGCCGCGACTTCTTGGAGCACCTGGTCGTTGCCGACCACGACCTGGCCCGGGCGCAACGTGCTGCCCAGGCGGCCAGCGACCGGTTCACGGCCGTCCAACTCGACGCGACCGACGAGCAGGCGGTGGTCGACCTGCTGCGGGCCGAGCGGTGCGACGCCTTGTTGAACGCTGTGGACCCGCGATTCGTCATGCCTCTGTTCCGGGCGGCGTTCACCGCGGGCGTCACGTACCTCGACATGGCCATGTCGCTGTCCCACCGGAACCCGGACCAGCCGTTCGCGCAGACGGGTGTCAAGCTCGGTGACGAGCAGTTCGCGCAGGCTGCGCAGTGGGCGGACCGAGGTCTGCTGGCCGTGGTCGGGATCGGCGTCGAGCCGGGTCTGTCCGACGTCTTCGCCCGCTACGCGGCGGACGAGTTGTTCTCCCAGATCGACGAGGTCGGCATCCGCGACGGCGCGAACCTGGTCGTCGAGGGGTACGACTTCGCACCGAGCTTCTCGATCTGGACGACCATCGAGGAGTGCCTGAACCCGCCGGTCGTGTGGGAGAAGGACCGCGGATGGTTCACGACCGAGCCGTTCAGCGAGCCGGAGACGTTCGTCTTCCCCGCGGGTATCGGCCCGGTCGAGTGCGTCAACGTCGAGCACGAGGAGGTCCTTCTCGTGCCGCGTTGGGTCGATGCGAACCGGGTGACCTTCAAGTACGGCCTCGGTGATGAGTTCATCAGCGTCCTTCGCACCCTGAACAAGCTCGGGCTGGACCAGATCGAGCCGGTTGCCGTGGGCGACACCAAGATCTCGCCACGCGACGTGGTGGCCGCCTGCCTGCCCGATCCGGCCGAGATCGGCCACCTCATGCACGGGCAGACCTGCGCAGGCACCTGGGTCACGGGGACCGGAAAGGACGGTCGACCGCGTGAGGTCTACCTGTACCACGTCGTCGACAACGACTGGTGCATGGCCGAGTACGGGTCGCAGGCCGTGGTGTGGCAGACCGCGATCAACCCGGTGGTCGCCCTCGAGCTGTTGGCGACGAAGGCCTGGACCGGTGCCGGGGTCCTGGGTCCTGAGGCACTGCCTCCGCAACCGTTCCTTGACCGGCTTCCCGAGCTCGACGCGCCGTGGGGGGTCGACGAGCGGACGTCGTAGTCACGGGGAGTGGGCCGGCCGGCTCGCCGAGAACGCCTCGGACGGCGCTCTCGGCGGTCGGCTGTGCGGCGGCCACCGCTCCCGACAGGGGCGCCCCCGGTGTGAAGTCGACCGCCTCGATCCCCACCACGACCACTCGTCGGGGGAGAGTTCCCATCACCCGCGCCAGTTCGAGTGTCGTCACGAGGCCGAACCCGTGAGTTCCTACGGACTCGGTCCGGGTCGGCAGCGGTGCGTCGTCGAGGGGCCATACCGTCACCTCGCCGGCCGGGCGTCCGCTGCAGACGGCGTCGACGACGACCACGAGGTCGAAGTTCTGCCACGCATCATCCAGTTGCGTCGGAGTGGTCACGCAACGGACCTCGACGCCCGGCGGCGGGGATGCGGCCACCATCGCCGCGACGTGCGGCCCGATCGCGTCGTCCCCGCGGTCGCCATGGCCGAGCCCCACGACCAGCGAGCTCAACCTTCGTCCACGGTCAGGTCGAGGAAGTGCGTCGCGCAGGAGATGCACGGGTCGTAGTTGCGGATGGCCTGCTCACAGCGATGCGTCAGTTCATCGGTGGGCAGGTCCAGGTGGTTCTGCACGAAGGCCGTCAGGTCCGCCTCCACCGCACCCTGGTTCTGCGAAGTCGGTGGCACGATCTGGGCCGACACGATGGTGCCGTCGTCCGCCAGCTCGTAGCGGTGGTACAGGATCCCGCGCGGCGCCTCGGTCACACCGTGACCGATGCCGGCCCGGGGCAGCACGTCGGCAGCCGGCGGCCCCGATGGGTCGATGGCGTCGAGCAGGCGCAGCGCCTCGTCGCACGCGTAGACGAGCTCGACCGCCCGGACCACGATCGACTGGAACGGGTTGCGACAGGTCGTCCCCAGGCCGGCATCGCGGGCCGCCTGTTGGGCGAGCGGCGACAGTCGGTCGAAGTTGAGCGAGTATCGGGGGAGCGGGCCCACCATGTACCGCCCGACGCCGACCAGGCTGGCGTGCAAGGCATTCGACCGTTCGACGTGCTCCTCGACGATGTGGTCTCCGAACTGCGGCGCGTCGAAGACGAGGCCGCCCGAGGAGACGAGTGTGCCGCGTTCGAGCGGATAGTCGCCTGCGGGCGCGCGCAGCGCGAGGTACTCGTGTGGTTGCTCTAGCTCGGGGAAGGAGAACTGCGCAACCGCGGCGACTGTGGCCAGGGCGTCGTCACGGGCCTGCTCGAGCTGTGGCCGCAAGGCGGCCAGCTGTTCGGCACTCGGTAGTCGGTAGAACCCACCAACGCGCACGTTGATCGGGTGCACCGACCGGCCGCCGACCACTGTCATCAACTCGTTGCCAACCTTCTTCAGCCGGAGCCCGAGCTCGACCAGGTCGTGGTGGTCGCGGGCCATGTCGATGACTCCCTCGTAGCCGAGGTAGTCCGGCGCGTGCAGCAAGAAGATGTGCAGGGCGTGGCTCTCGATCCACTCTCCGCAGTACAGGAGGCGCCGAAGCAGCCGAACGTTGTCTGGCACCTCGACCTCGAAGGCCGCCTCGATCGCCTGGCAGGCGCTCATCTGGTAGGCCACTGGGCAGATACCGCAGATCCGGGCGGTGATGTCGGGAGCTTCACCGAACGCCCGACCGCGCAGCAGTGCTTCGAAGAAGCGCGGTGGCTCGTAGATGTCGAGGGCGACCTCGGTGACCAGGCCGTCGCGGATCCGGATCCGCATCGCACCTTCGCCCTCCACCCGCGCCAGGGCATCGACGCGCAACAGCTCGTCGGCGTTCAGCCGGTGGGTCATCAGCTCTGCCTCTCGCTGGCGTCGGCGGCATCACGGAACGAGTCACTCGCCGCGTTGAATGTGCGGAACAGCCGGGTGACGTCGCGAGGCGCGACTCCGGCCGCCGAGAGGGTGAGCGACAACGAACTGGTGTTGGCTCCGGGCAACGGTCCGAAACAGCCGAAGCAGCCGCGGTCGTACGACGGGCACAGGGCCCCGCACCCGGAGTGGGTGACCGGTCCCAGGCACGGGGTGCCGTGCGCCACGGTCACACAGACGGTGCCGCGGCGCTTGCACTCGGCGCACACGCTCTCCGCCGCGATCCGAGGTGGACGGCCCTGGACGAAGGCCGTCACCACCTCGAGCAGCTGACGACGGTCGATCGGGCACCCGTGCAGCTCGTAGTCGACCGGTACGTGGTCCGAGATCGCCGTCGACGTCGACAGGGTGCTGATGAACTCCGGAGTCGCGTAGACGGCTCGGGTGAACTCGTCGACATCAGCGAAGTTGCGCAGAGCCTGGATCCCCCCGCTGGTCGCGCAGGCGCCGATCGTCACGAGCCAGCGGGACAGGCGACGGACCTCCAGGATCCGCTGCGCGTCCTCCGGCGTGGTGATCGAGCCCTCGACCAAGGACAGGTCGTACGGCCCCTCGGCATCGGCGCGCGTCGCCTCGGTGAAGTGGGCGATCTCGATCGCGCCGGCGACGGCAAGCAGCTCGTCCTCGCAGTTCAGCAGCGACAGCTGACACCCGTCGCACGACGAGAACTTCCAGACGGCCAGGGTGGGTCGCCTGGATGGGGCTGCGGTCGCCGCGGTCATCACAAGCCCCGCCCCAGCAGCAGCGATCGGACACGTTGGTAGCCGAACACCGGGCCGTCGACACAGATGAAGAGCTCGCGCAGCTGGCAGTGGCCACACAGGCCGATCCCACACTTCATGTTGCGCTCCATCGACACGCGGACCTGTCCGGGTGGAAGCTCAGCGTCGACCAGCGCGTCGGCGGTCAATCGCATCATGATCTCGGGCCCGCAGACGAACGCCA
>Ga0302299_10001573_pt1 | contig 13722 bp, 9 predicted proteins | sample III_Fen_N3_4_FD_198795 | JGI IMG/M metagenome (GOLD analysis project Ga0302299, IMG submission 198795) | Peat permafrost microbial communities from Stordalen Mire near Abisko, Sweden - III_Fen_N3_4 | ecosystem: Environmental > Terrestrial > Soil > Wetlands > Permafrost | place: Sweden: Abisko... | reverse complement strand
TGATCGGCGGCGGCAATGTGGCGCTGGACATCGCCCGCACGGCGGCCCGGGGCGCCCAGCTGAACCTGGAGCGCAACCTGTCCATCGTCCAGGCCCTGGACGTGGCCCGCAGCGCGGTGCGCTTCGGCGCCCGGGAAGTGACCGTCTGCTGCCTGGAATCGGAGGCGGAGATGCCCGCCACCCGCGAGGAGGTGGAGGAGTCGGCCCTGGAGGGCATCAAGTTCCGCCACCGGATCGGGCCCCAGGCGGTCGTCGGCAAGGATGGCACGGTGACTGCGGTGCGCTTCCGGGACGTGTCCCGGGTGTTCGACGAGACCGGACGCTTCGCGCCCCTGTTCGTGGAGGGTTCGGACCACGAGATCCCGGCCGACACCGTCATCCTGGCCATCGGCCAGACCGGGGACTTCACCTTCCTCACGCCCGGGGACCGGGTGGAGACGCGCCAGGGCCGGATCATCATCGACCCGGACACCCTCATGACCACCGCGCCCGGCATCTTCGCCGGCGGCGACGCCGCCTTCGGTCCGCGCATCGCCATCGACGCCGTGGCGGACGGCAAGCGCGCCGCCCGTTCCATCGACGAATTCCTGCGCGGCCGGCCCTGCCCGGAAGCGGAGGTGGTCGTGGAGGTGCGGGTGGAGCCGGGCTATGACCGGGTCCTCGACTACGAAGGGATCCCCCGGCAGAAGCCGCCGACCCGGCCGACCTCGCGCCGGGTGGGCTTCGCCGAGGTGGAGGAGTGCCTGGGCGAAGGCTCGGCCAGGGCCGAAGGCGCCCGCTGCCTGCAGTGCTGGACCAACACCATCTTCGAGCAGGACCCCGAGGCGGGCACCGAGTGCATTCTCTGCGGCGGCTGCCAGGACATCTGCCCGGAGGACTGCATCGAGATCCTGCCCGCGCTGGACGGGCCCGGCGCCGTGATCCTCAAGGACGAGCTGATCTGCATCCGCTGCGGCCTCTGCGCCCAGCGCTGCCCGGTCGGGACCATCACCATGCGAAGTTTCACCACCAAGGAGAAGCCCTGTGCCTGAAGCGCGCGACCTCTCATCCCCGCCCGCCACCCGCCGGGATTTCCTGACCGGGCTGGGACTGGGCGCCTGCGCCCTGACCGCGGCGGGAGCCGCGTTCACCGTGCTCGACTACCTCGAACCCAAGGTGCTGTTCGAGCCGGCCACCGCCTTCAAGGCGGGCAGCCTGGCCGACTTCCCCGAAGGCACGGTGCGCTTCAACCAGGAGCAGAGGGCCTACATCATCGGGGCCGCCGGCGGGGTCTACGCGCTGTCGGCGGTGTGCACCCACCTGGGCTGCATCACCCGCTACAAGTCCGGCGAAGGGGTCATCGCCTGCCCCTGCCACGGCAGCGTGTTCGACCTGGAGGGCAGCGTCGTCCACGGCCCGGCGCCCCAGCCGCTGCCGTGGCTGGAGGTCACGGCCGACGCCGCCGGCAACCTGGTGGTGGACACCGGCGTGGTGGTGCCCCACGGAAAGATGGTGAAGGCATGAGCGAAACCGTCCTCGACCGGGCGTCGGCCTGGATCCGCGCCACCGCCGCCTACCGTTCCATCGTCCGCCACGGCGTGCTGGACACCAACCGGAACCGCTCGCTGGTGATCTTCGAGAACCTGTTCCTGCATGTGCACCCCATCAAGGTGCGGGAGAAGGCCCTGCGCTTCACCCACACCTTCTGGCTGGGCGGAATCACCCTGGCCTGCTCGGTGATCCTGGTGGCGACCGGGATCCTGCTGATGTTCTACTACCACCCGTCGGTGCCCCAGGCCTACACGGACATGCGCGAGCTGCAGTTCGTGGTGGACAACGGGGTGTTCTACCGCAACCTGCACCGCTGGGGGGCGCACCTGATGGTGTTCGCCGCCTTCCTGCACATGGTCCGGGTGTTCTACCACCGGGCCTACCGGCCGCCCCGGCAGTTCAACTGGGTGATCGGCGTGGTGCTGCTGCTGATCACCCTGCTGCTCTCCTACACCGGCTACCTGCTGCCCTGGGACCAGCTGGCCTTCTGGGGGGTCTCGGTGGGCACCAACATGGCCAAGGCCGCGCCGCTGATCGGCAAGCCCATGCGCTACCTCCTGCTGGGCGGCAACATCGTTTCCGAGAACGCCCTCCTGCGCTTCTACGTGCTGCACTGCGTGGTGCTGCCGGTGGCGCTGCTGCTGTTCGTCTCGGTGCACATCTGGCGGGTGCGCAAGGACGGCGGGGTGCAGGGGCCCTACGACTCCGACGAGGGGGACCAGCCGTGAACCGCCCTGCGCTCATTCCCGTGGAATCCAACGACCCCATCGCCGTGCCCAAGCGCATCGCCCTGATGCGCCCGGACACGCGGCCCTCGGTGCGCCTGACCCAGGAGCGCTGGGTGACCTCCTTCCCGCACCTGATCGTCCGGGAGGTCATCCTCTTCCAGGTGGTGGTGATCGTGCTCTCGGTGTGCGCCCTGCTGTTCAACGCCCCGCTGGAGGGCATCGCCAATCCCCTGGAAACCCCCAACCCGTCCAAGGCGCCCTGGTACTTCCTGGGGCTGCAGGAACTGCTGCACTACTTCCCGCCGGTGGTGGCCGGGGTCGTGCTGCCTGGGCTGGTGGTGGTCTGCCTGGTGGTGATCCCCTACGCCCGGATCAACCTGGACGCCGGCCCGCTCTGGGCCGCCGACCAGAAGCGCAGGGGGGTGGCCGTCGCCGCCTCGGGCAGCGCCATCGCCCTGCTCTTCGCGGCCTTCCAGTGCTGGCCGGTGGTGGTGCCGACGGTGCTCATGACCACGATGCTGTTCCTGGCACGCGACGGGGCCGGAGGCGGGCGCCTGCGCCGGTTCCTGGCGGCGGTGACCCTGCCCGAGTGGATCATGACCTGGTTCGTCCTGGTGGCCACCATCCTCACCCTGATGGGCACCTTCTTCCGGGGACCGGGCTGGTCCCTGGTCTGGCCTTGGAACATTCATCCTTTGGCTTGATGGAGACAACGTGCCGCTCAAACGTCTTTTCGCCATCACCAGCCTGCTGTTCCTCGCCGTCCTGGCCATCTCCCCGGTCAAGAACGCGCTCCGGCCGTACCGGTCGCTGCAGCGGCAGTTCGCGCGGCTCGCGGCCTCCCGGGCCAGGAGCCAGGCCGCGGCCCGGGCCTTCCAGGCCAGGCCCGTGGCCATCCAGCAGATCTGGCTGCCTGCGCTCAACAACACCGTGGACCGGTGCACCACCTGCCACCTGGGCGTGGCCGAGCCCACCATGGCGGGGGCTCCGGCGCCCTTCCAGTTCCATGCCCGCTCCACCCACACCCCGGCCGACCTCGAACGGTTCGGCTGCACCTCCTGCCACGGCGGCCAGGGCCTGGCCACCTCCAAGGAGGAGGCGCACGGCGCGGCGCCGGGTTCGGGCGGCCCGATGATCCCGCTGGCCTTCGCGGAGGCCGGCTGCGGGCGCTGCCACGGCGCCGAGCAGGTGCCGGGGGCGGAGATCCTGTCGCGCGGCCGCGTCCTCATGGACGCCGCGGGCTGCCTGGCCTGCCACGGGGTGAAGGGCCGGGAAGGCTTCCGCTCCGACGCCCCGCCCCTGGAGGCCATGGGCCCCAAGACCGGCGGAGAGGCCCTGCGCCGCTGGCTGCACAGCCCCAGGGAGGTGGACCCCAACGCCACCATGCCCGACTTCCACCTCACCGACGTCCAGATCAACCAGCTCTCCCACTACCTTTTCAACCTGGCGGGCACGGCCCGGACCGCCGGGCTGGTGCAGGCCGCCGCCAAGGAGCCCGCCGGCGACCCGGCCAACGGCAAGAAGCTGTTCGCCGAGGCCCGCTGCCTGACCTGCCACACCGTGGAGGGCAAGGGCAACGGTTCGGCCCCGGAGCTGTCCAAGGTCGCCTCCCGGGACCAGGCCGGCTGGCTCCTGGCCTTCATCCGCGACCCGCACGCCTTCAACCCGCGCACCCGCATGCCCCAGTACGGGTTCAACGCCGCCGAGACCCGGGACATCGTCGCCTACTTCGAAAGCGAATTCCGCGATTTCGACGCGCCCAAGGACATCCTGGATCCCATCGCCGTGAACCAGTCCACCGCCGAGGCCGGCGCCAGGCTGTACCGCCAGCTCGGCTGTTTCGCCTGCCATGGCGCCAGCAACGAAAAGTTCGGACCGGACCTCAACGGCATCGGCGACAAGCGCGCCGGCTCGCTGGAATTCGGCAACCGCAAGGACCTGCCGCGCACCCTGCCGGCGTGGCTGGACGCCAAGATCGCCGATCCGCGCTCCCTGGGCCAGGGCCTGAAGATGCCCAGCTACGGGTTCAGCGCCCCCGACCGGCGCGCCCTGGTCACCGCCCTGCTGGCCATGGGCGCCGTCCCGGTGCCCGAAGCCTACCGGTCCGCGCCTGCCGCAAAGCACGTGAGCCTCCCCGGCGGCCGGGTGGGACAGATCTTCGACCGCTACCGCTGCCTGTCCTGCCACCGGTTCGGCGACCAGGGCGGGGACACCTCCACCGCCCCGCTCACCTTCGAGGGGAGCAAGTGCAAGCCGGAGTGGGTGGCGGACTACCTGATGCTGTCCTACACCATCCGGCCCATCCTCACCGACCGCATGCCGGTTTTCCGCATGGCCAGGGAGGACGCCGCGCTGCTGGCCCAGACCTTCGAGACCTTCTACCGGGATCCGGCCATCCCCGATGATCCCTTCAAGGACAAGCCGCGGGAACCCGAGGCGGGCCGGCTCCTCTACGAGACCCAGGGCTGCAGGGCCTGCCACATCCTGGGCGCCGGCGGGGGCTACTTCGGCCCGCCCCTGAGCGAGGCCGGCAAGCGGCTGAAGCCCGGCTGGGTCTACACCTGGATGAAGGGGCCGCAGAAGTGGCGGGCGGATGTGCGCTGCCCGGACTACGGTTTCAGCGACACCGACGCGCTCCGGCTCACCGCCTACCTGGACACCCTCAGAACCGCCCCCAAGCAGCCCGGAGTTGCGAAATGAGCCTGAAGCCGGCCGTGATCCTCCTCCTGCTCCTGACGGGGGGCGCCTGCGCCCGGCGCAAGGCCGCCGCCCCGCCGGCGCCCCAGCCAGCGGCGGCCGAAACCGCGGCCCAGCCGGCGGCGGCCGAAGCGCCGTCCGCGCCCCCGGAACCGCCCTTGCCCTACGAACTGCGCCTGGGCCGGGCCGTTTACCGGCACTACTGCGCCACCTGCCACGGGGAGACCGGCGCGGGCGACGGCTTCAACGCCTTCAACCTGGACCCCCGGCCCAAGGACCTTTCCGATCCCGCGCTGCAGAAGGCCAAGAGCGACGCCGACCTGATCGACGCGGTGCGCCGGGGCGGGGCCGGGGTCGGGCTGTCGCCCCTGATGCCGCCCTGGGCCAGGACCCTCACGGCGGTGCAGATCGAACAGGTGGTGGGCTACATCAGGACCTTCAGGAAGTGAGCGGGAGCCTGCGCAGCGCCGGGTCCGGCCTATCCCCGGATCGGCAGGTTCGCGATCAGCGGTTCGAGGATCTCCGGATCCACCGGCTTCGTCAGGTGCGCATCGAATCCGGCCTCCGCTGCCCGGTCCTTGTCCTCCTGCGTGCCGAACCCGGTCATCGCGATCAGATGCATGTGCTTCAGGCGGGGACTGCGGCGGAGCGTGCGCGCCACCTCATAGCCGTTGATGCCGCCGGGCAGGCCGATGTCGCAGAGGATGATTTCAGGCCCGAAGCGGTCCGCCGCATCCAGAGCGGCCTTCCCGTCCTGGGCGATGGCTACCGTATGGCCCAGCAGCTGCAGCAGCATTTGCAGGCTGGTGGCGGCGTCGAGGATGTCTTCCACGACCAGGATCCGTCGGGACCGGCGGGTTTCCCGGGGCGGTGCCGGCCGGCCTTCCGCTCCGGCCGCTCCGGGGATCCCGATCCTGGGCATCCGCAGGGTGAATTCGGATCCCAGCCCAGGACCCCCGCTGTCCGCCGATACCGTGCCGCCCTGCAGCTCGATCAGCCCTTTGGTCAAGGCCAGGCCCAGGCCCAGGCCGCCCCGGGTGCGGCCGATGGTCTCCTTGCTCTGCATGAATGGTTCGAAAATCGTGGGCAGCGCGTCGCTGGAGATGCCCGTCCCGCTGTCCTTCACCCGCACATACGCCCGGCCCCCTTCGTCCGCCCCCACGGCCACCAGGATCCGGCCGCCAAAGTCGGTGAACTTGATGGCGTTGTGGAGCAGATTGCTCACGGCCTGGACGATGCGGGCCCGGTCCGCCTCGACTAGGATCAGACCTTCAGCCAGGCTCGCCTCCAGCCCCAGCCCGTTCTGGTCCAGGACCGGCTGATAGTCCGCGAGGATGCCCCGGACCGCCTCCGTCAACTCGAAGGCTTCCTTTTTCAGCTGCACCTTTCCCTGGGTGATGCGGGAAAGGTCCAGCAGGTCATCCACCAGCCGGACCAGGTGGGTTACCTGCCGTTCGACAATGGCACAGGCGGAGTCCAGGAGCTCCGGATTCTGGCCCCCGTTCCGGAGCAGGTACACGGCATTGCGTATGGGCGCCAGCGGATTGCGCAGTTCATGCCCCAGCAGGGCCAGGAAATCATCCTTGCGCCGGGCTTCGGTTTTCAGCGTGGTTTCCATCTGTTTCAGCCGGTCGATATCCAGGTTGATGCCGGCCCAGCATGAGACCCGGCCCTCGGCGTCGAGGACCGGCACCCCGCGGGCCAGGACGTGATGCCACTGCCCATCCACCCCGCGGAAGCGGTGCTCGATGTCCCACGCCCCTCCGGTCCGGACGCACTCCTGCCATCTGGCGATGGTCCGTTCGCTGTCGTCAGGGTGCAGCACCGCGCCCCAGCCGAAGTTCGAGCACTGGTCCTGGGTCATCCCCACCATCTTCAGGAACGATTCGCTGGCATAGGTGTTTCTCCCGTCGGGGCCGCAGGTCCAGACCCCGTAGTCGATGGATTCCCCGATGGCCCGGTACAGCTGCTCGCTCTGGCGGAGGGACTCCTCCATCTGCTTGCGCGCCGTGATGTCCCGGAAGACCCCGACCGCGCCGCGCGGCCGGCCTTCCGCATCCAGCAGCGGCACCGCGTCGCCCAGCAGGGTGCGCTCCCTTCCGTCGTCGAAGACGATCTTGAATTCATAGTCACGCACCGGGTTCCCGCGCGCCGCCCGCTGCACCGGCAACTGCTCGACCGGGATCTCCCGCCCGTCCCTCATGGCCCGGAAATGCATCGGGCGCTGATCCAGCGGCGCGGATTTGGAGAAGTTGGCGGTCGCCGGCAGCCCGAGCAGGTCCTGGCACATGGCGTTCCCGGTCATGTGGGTGCAGGTGACGTCGTGGGCCACGAAGACCGCCGCGGGCATGGCATCCATGATGACCGCCGCCTCCGCCGCCTTCAGCTCCGCCCGGGTCCTGGCCTCCATGAGCTCCACCTCGGCCAGGTTCCTGAACCGGACCTCGCTTTCGCTGAGGGAATCCTCCAGCCGCCGGTGCGCGGTGAGGTCGCGGACGAATACGAACGCCTGCGGCGGTTCGCCGGGCACGATGACGGAACTGACCTGGCCCGGGAAGCGTTCACCCCCCTTGCGGACGCAGGTCAATTCGGCACTCATCCCGCCGGCCCGGCTCCGCTCCGCCAGGGCTGCAGCCAGACGGCCATCGCTCGCGTCGACGATGCCCGCCCGGCCCGCCCGGCACACTTCCCCCTCGGTCATGGCGAACATCCGGCAGGCGGCAGGGTTGGCCCTCAGGATGGTGCCGTCCGGACGGGTGAGGAGGATCGCATCCGGCGACTGTTCGAACAGGGCAAAGTACTCATCCCTGCCATGGCGCCGGGGCTGCTCCCGATGCCGGCAGCTCCGGCCGCGCGGACGGTCCAGGCGCTCCCGGGAGCGGGATCTCAAGGGTTGCACCCGTGAATGCCCGAAACGATTCATGGCCGCTCCGAATGGGAATACGGAGCATGTTAGCAATGAGCGATCGAGGACGCTTGAAAAAACCGGGTAAATATAATGATTGATAGACGCGCCGTGGGCATCGGCCTCAGCACGGTCCGTAGACCTCCGGGTTCAGGCAGTCCGGGGCGCGCTCGCCGGCGACCATGGCGATGAGGTTGCGCGCGGCCTTGAGCGCCATGTTGTCCCGGGCGGTGACGGTCGCGCTGCCGGTGTGCGGGGCCAGCACGGCGTTGGCGAGGCCCGCGAGGCCCTCGGCCATGCGCGGCTCGTCCTCGTAGACGTCCAGCCCGGCCCCGGCGATGGTGCCGGCGCGCAGGGCCCGCACCAGGGCCGCCTCGTCCACCACCGGGCCGCGGGAGGTGTTGATGAGGTAGGCGGTGCGCTTCATGAGGCCGAGGGCCCGGGCGTCGATGAGGTGCCGGGTGGCCGGGGTCAGGGGCACATGCACGCTGACGAAATCGGCCTGGCCCAGCAGCTCGTCCAGCGAAACCCGGCGGGCGCCCAGCGCGCGCTCCAGGGTCTCGTTCGGGTGCTCGTCGGCATAGAGCACCGGCATCTCGAAGCCCCTGGACTTGAGGGCGACGGCCTGGCCGATGCGGCCCGCGCCGATCACCCCGAGGGTCCTGCCGGTCACGTCGCCGCCGATGAACTGCAGCGGGCCCCAGCCGCCCCAGCGCCCGGCGCGCATCTCGCCGTCGGATTCGACGATGCGCCGGGCCACGGCGAAGAGCAGGGTCCAGGCCATCTCGGCGGTGGCGTCGGTGAGCACGCCGGGGGTGTTGGCCACCGGCAGCCGGCGCCGGGTGGCCTCGGCCAGGTCGATGTTGTCGAAGCCCACCGCGTGGTTGGCGAAGCCCCGGGCGCGGGCGGCGGCGGCCATGACCTCGGCGTCGATGCGGTCGGTGAGCAGGCAGAGCACGCCGTCCACGTCCCGGACCGCCTCCAGCAGCTCCGCGCGGGTGAGGGCGCGGTCGGCCTCGTTCAGGATGACCTCGAAGTGCGCCCGCAGCAGCTCCAGGCCCGCTTCCGGGATGCGTCGGGTGACCAGGACCTTCGCCATCATGCGCCTCGCTGCTTCTTCAGGGGTGTCGACCGTCCATGATCACCCGGCCGGAGTCTGGCCGTCCACCACCCCGGCGTGGATGTCCCGCACCAGGTTGTTCAGCCACCGGTCCGAAAGCAGGCGCCAGACGCCGAAAGCGGCCTTCACCACCTCCTCCAGGCTGACCAGGGCCATGACCAGGTAGACGGGCCACTTCAGCACCAGCACCCCGAGCGCGGCCATGGGGATGCCCACGCACCAGGGCGCCAGCACGTCCACCAGGGCGGCGAAGACGGTGTCGCCGCCGTTGCGGCAGACCCCGACGATCATGATGAGGTTGATCACCCGGAGCGGCAGGGTGGCGGCCAGCACGTAGGCGGCGATCCGGCAGGCCGCCGCGACCTGGGGCCCGACCCGGAAGAAGGACAGGAAGAAGGGAGCCCCCAGGGCCAGGCCGGCGCCCATCACCAGTCCCAGGCCCACGCCCAGGAGCACGCTGCGCCTGGCGTAGATCCGGGCGAGCGCCTCCTGGCCGGCGCCGATGCGGTTGCCCACCATCACCCCGCAGGCGTTGCCCAGGCCGAAGGCCGCCGCGAAGAACAGGCTGGTCATCACCTCCATGATCTGGGCGGTGGTGGTGGCGTTCACCCCCTGCATGCCGTAGAAGACGGTGTACATGCTGATGCCGATGGCCCAGAGCACCTCGTTCAGGATCACCGGCAGCACGGGGCCGAGGTAGCGCCGGGCGAATTCCCGGGAATAGCCGGTCATCTCCCGCACGGAAGCGGCCAGCTCGTACTTGCGGCCGTAGATGATGGCCAGCATCAGGCCCAGCTCCAGGACGCGGGCGATCAGGGTGGCCAGGGCCGACCCGCGCACCCCCAGCGCCGGCAGGCCCAGGCGCCCGTAGATCAGCGCGTAGTTGAGCACGGTGTTCACCAGCAGGGCGAGGATGCTGGCGTACATGGGCGGCCGGGTGCGCCCCACGCCCCGGCTCTGGATGGCGTAGGTGGCCGAAACGGACTGGATGAGGAAGCTCCAGCCGACGATGCGCAGGAAGGCCGCGCCCTGCTCGATCACCCGGGCGTCCCCGATGAAGAAGGTCATGACCTGGCGCGGCAGGAACTGGGACACCAGGAAGAACGGCACGGCCGCCACCAGGCAGATCTGCATGGAGATGCCCAGCACCTTGCGCACCGAGACCAGGTCGCCCTTGCCCCAGAACTGGGAGCTGAACCCGCTGGCGCCGCTGTTGACCCCGAACATGAGCAGGACGAAGACGAAGCCCAGCTTGTTGGCGATGCCCACCGCCGAGATGGCCGTGTCGCCCAGCCCGCCGATCATGACGTTGTCGATCATGAGCAGGCCGCTGAGGATCAGGTTCTGCAGCATGATCGGGAACCCGATGCGCAGGAGCTCCGCGTAGTAGTGCCTGTCCCGGAAATCCAGCAGTCTCATGATCACGGTGCTTGAGCATAGCACCATGCCAGGGGCCGGAGCGCGCGCGGCCGGGGGGCTGCCGGCGGCGCAACGCCGCGGGCGATTCCGGGCCGGCGGATGAAATGTGCCTATAATATTATTTAAATATCCAAAAGCTCAAGCGTCCACCGGCCCGGAACCAGGGAGGCAGCATGCTGGGAATCATCATCCTGTTCATGCTTTGGCTGTGCGTGTACTTCTGCAACCCCGAAGACTTGCTGGAGCTCCACGATTGACGGGAGTTCCGGGGGCATCCTGCCCGGCGCGGCGGCATTCGGTATGCTGGAGCCGGCGTCTGCACGGGGAGGATGGCATGGCACGCACTCACTCATGGTTCAAGGGGCTCCTCCTGCTCCTCCTGCTCGCATGGCCCGGCCCGGCGCCGGCCCAGGCGCCGCCGGTGCGCGACGCCGCCGCGCTGGAACAGGCCCTGGACCAGCTCCAGGTGGTGGGCAGCGTGCTCTACCTGGCCGCCCATCCCGACGACGAGAACACCGCGCTGCTGGCCTACCTCTCCAAGGGCCGGCACCTGCGCGCCAGCTACCTGTCCCTGACCCGGGGCGGCGGCGGGCAGAACCGCATCGGCACCGAAAGGGGCGACGCCCTGGCGGCCCTGCGCACCCAGGAACTGCTGGCGGCGCGCCGGCTGGACGGGGCGGAGCAGTACTTCACCCGGGCCGTGGACTTCGGCTTTTCCAAGAGCGCCGAGGAGTCCCTGGCCATCTGGGGCCGCGAGGCGGTCCTGGCCGACGTGGTGTGGACCATCCGCAAGCTGCGGCCGGACGTGATCGTGACGCGCTTCTCGCCGGTGCGCGGCGATACCCACGGGCACCACACGGCCTCGGCGCTCCTGGCGGTGGAGGCCTTCGCGGCGGCGGCGGACCCGGCCCGCTTCCCGGAACAGCTGGCCTGGGCCGCGCCCTGGCAGGCCACCCGCCTGGTCTGGAACAGCTACCGGCCCGAGGCCGAGCTGCGCGCCCAGGGCGCCCTGGCCCTGGAGGTGGGCGGCTACGACCCGCTGCTGGGCAAGTCGTACCCCGAGCTGGCCGCCGAAAGCCGCAGCCAGCACCGCAGCCAGGCCTTCGGCATGGTGGCCCCGCGCGGGCCGCGCACCGAGTTCTTCGAACCCCTGGCCGGCAGCCCCGCCCGGGGCGACCTGTTCGAGGGCATCGACCTCAGCTGGCGCCGGGTGCCCGGCGCCGCCGGGGTGCAGCGCTGGCTGGCCAAGGCCCGGCGGGCCTACCGGCCGGAGCGTCCCGAGGCGATCCTGCCCATGCTGCTCCAGGCCAAGGCGGCCCTGGACCGGCTTGCGGCCGAGCCCCGGATCCTGGAGAAGCGCGCCGAACTGCTGGAGGCGATCCGCTGCGCGGCGGGCATCTGGGTGGAGGCCGTCGCCGACCGGCAGACGGCGGCGCCGGGCGAGCCGCTCCGGGTCACGGCGACCGTCATCGCCCGGGGCACCGGCGCCGCCGTGCTCACCGGCCACGACCTGGCGCCGGCCCTGGCGCAGAGCGCGCAGACCGCGGGCCGGAGCGCGGGGACCGTTGCGCTGGCGCGCAACGCGCCGGTGCGGGAGACCTTCGAAGTCGCCTTCCCCGCGGACACACCCTGCTCCCAGCCGTACTGGCTGGGCCCGGGCGGCACCGAGGGCCTGCGCGGCGCCGCCCCGCCCGCGCTGGCCGGGCTGCCCGAGGACCCGCCGGCCCTGGCCGTCACCTTCCACCTGGCGGCCTGCGGCGTCGCCTTCGACCTCACGGCCCCGGTCCGCCACCGGTTCGCCGACCAGGTCCTGGGCGAGCGCTACCAGCCGCTGGTGGTGGTGCCGGCGGTCATGGTGAACTTCCCCGAGCCGGTGCAGGTCCTGGGCTCGGCCGCCGCGCGCCGGATCACCCTGGTGGCCGTGGCCGGCCGGAAGGTGGCCGGCACGCTGAAGCTGCAGGCGAGCGCGGGCTGGCGGGCGGAGCCCGCCGAGCTGCCGTTCGCGCTGGCCCGGGCCGGCGACGAGGCGCGGCTCAGCGTCCTGCTCACGCCGCCGCCGGAGGCCGCCGCGGGGGCCGAGGCCGGCGCCCTGACCGTCACGGCCGAGACCGGCGGCGCCGCGCAGCCCGCCCGGGGCGTGGTGCGCATCGACCACCCGCACGTGCCCCTGCAGACCCTGTTCCCCCCGGCCCGGGCCCGGCTGGTGCGCCTGGACCTCAAGCTGGGCGGGCGGCGCATCGGCTACGTGGCCGGCGCCGGGGACGAGATCCCGGCCTCGCTGCGGCCGCTGGGCTACCAGGTGGAGCCGCTCAGCGACACGGAACTGGCGGCCGCCGACCTTTCCGTCTACCACGCCATCGTCGTCGGCGTCCGCGCCTTCAACACCCGTCCGGCCATGGCCCAGCTGAACGCGCGGCTGCTGGAGTACGTGGCCCAGGGCGGCACCGAGATCGTCCTCTACAACGTCGACCAGGGCCTGCTGACCCGCGACATCGGCCCGTACCCGTTCCGCATCTCGCGCAACCGGGTCACCGACGAGACCGCGGCCATGACCTTCCTGGCCCCGGACCATCCCCTCCTGAACCGCCCCAACCGCATCACCCAGGCGGATTTCCAGGGCTGGGTGCAGGAGCGCGGCACCTACTTCGCCGAGGACTGGGACGCCCGCTACGTGCCGCTCTTCGCGGTGCGCGACCCGGGAGAGGCGCCCAGTTCCGGTTCCCTGATCGTCGCGGCCCACGGCAGGGGCCACTTCGTCTACACCGGGCTGGGCTTCTTCCGCCAGCTGCCGGAAGGCGTCCCCGGGGCCTACCGGCTGTTCGCCAACCTGCTGGCGCTGGGCAGCGTGCCATGAGCGCCCTGGCGCTCTGGAAGCGCACCCTCGGCCTGCGCCTCACCGGCCTGCTGAAGATCCCCCTGCTGGCCTCCGTCCGTCCCAGCGTCGTGGAGTGGGGCGAGGCGCGCTGCGTGATCCGCGTGCCGCTCCGGCGCTGGACCCGGAACCACGTGGGCTCCATGTACTTCGGCGCCCTGGCCATCGGCGCCGACTGCGCCGGCGGGATCATGGCGGTGGAGCTGATCCGGGAACGCAAGGCCCGGGTCTCGCTGATCTTCAAATCGTTCCACGCCGAGTTCATCAAGCGCCCGGAATCCGATGTTTTTTTCATCTGCGAAGCCGGCGCCCAGATCCGGGACCTGGTGGACCGGGTCCTGGCCACGGACCAGCGCCTGGCCGAGATGATCCCGCTGGTCGCGGCGGTGCGCACCGCCGAGGGCTACGAGCCGGTGGCCCGGTTCCAGCTGGAGCTTTCGCTGAAGCGCTC
>Ga0302299_10001572_pt1 | contig 13727 bp, 11 predicted proteins | sample III_Fen_N3_4_FD_198795 | JGI IMG/M metagenome (GOLD analysis project Ga0302299, IMG submission 198795) | Peat permafrost microbial communities from Stordalen Mire near Abisko, Sweden - III_Fen_N3_4 | ecosystem: Environmental > Terrestrial > Soil > Wetlands > Permafrost | place: Sweden: Abisko... | reverse complement strand
CATCGGACAGCTTGCGTCGCTCGACGCCGGCATCGACGCGGGAGCGACGAAGTGAGCGACGGCGACATCCGCCTCGAGGGACTGGTCAAGAACTACGGCGACGTCGTCGCCGTCGACGGCATCGACCTCCACGTTCCCCCGGGCGAGTTCTTCACGATGCTCGGCCCGTCGGGCTGCGGCAAGACCACGACGCTGCGGCTGATCGCCGGATTCGAGCGGCCCGACGCCGGCGCGATCCTGCTCGACGGCGTCGATATGTCGCGCACCCCGCCGCACAAGCGGCGCGTCAACACGGTCTTCCAGAGCTACGCGCTCTTCCCGCACAAGTCCGTTGCGGACAACATCGCCTTCGGGCTGCGCTACCAGAAGGCCGGTAAGGCGGACATGCGCAGACGGGTCGACGAGGCGATGGACCTCGTGCGCCTGCAAGGTCTCGGCGAGCGCCGCCCCGCACAGCTCTCCGGCGGTCAGCAGCAGCGGGTCGCGCTCGCGCGGGCGCTCGTGCTGGAGCCGCCCGTGCTGCTGCTCGACGAGCCGCTCGGCGCGCTCGACGCGCGGCTCCGGATCGACCTCCAGGTGGAGCTCAAGCGGATCCAGGAGCAGCTCGAGGTCACGTTCATCTACGTCACCCACGACCAGGACGAGGCGCTCACGATGAGTGACCGCGTCGCGGTCATGCGCGACGGGCGGATCGAGCAGTGCGCGGCGCCGCAGGAGCTCTACGAGCAGCCCGAGACGGCGTTCGTCGCCAACTTCCTCGGCGCGGCGAACCTCGTGCCCGTGACGGCGCGGCCCGGAGAGGGCGGCGCCACCGCGCTCACGCTCGGCGACTTCACGCTGCGCAGCCAGGCGGCATGCGAGGTGACCGGTCCCGCGCTCGCGATGATCCGCCCCGAGTACGTGCGTCTCGAGCCGCACGGCGCGGGCGGCGAGAACCGCGTGCCCGGCATGGTCGAGGAGGTCGTCTACCTCGGGTTCCACCAGGACGTGCGGGTGCGGCTCGCGACCGGGGCGCTCGTTCGCGCGGATGTGCCGAACGACGGCGAGGCGCCGGACTACGCCCAGGGCGACGCGGTGGCCGTCCACCTGCGCGCGGGGAACCTGCAGGTGCTGGCAGCCGACGACGAGGGGCTCATCGCGGGAACCGCAGCCGCCGAGGAGGCGGCGGTCGCGACGGCGCCCGCGGAGGACGGCGCGGCGTGAGCCGGTCAGTCCGCGCCGGCCACGGGCGGCCGCTCGGGCAGACCGAGCTCGCCTGCGAGCGCCGTCCAGATCTCCTGACGCGCACGCTCGAGTGGCATCCGCGGGTCGCCGGTGACCACGCGCACGCCGTACCCGTCGACGAGCGCGAGCGCGCGGTCGGCGAGGCGGCCCGAATCGCAGTCGTGCAGCTCACCGCTCGCGATGCCGTCGTCGATCACCTCCGCGAACCAGTCCCGCATGCGCTCGTACAGACGGGCTCCCGTCGGCCGCAGCGCCTCGTCGCGCGCGGCCCGCAGCCACAGCTCGACCCACAGCACGAAGTCGTCGCGCACCGGCCCGGGCTCGGGCAGGCACTGCTCGATCATCGCCGCGAGCCGCTCGGCGGCGCTCGCCTCGTCGGCTCCGGGCACCTCGATGCGCGCGTCCCCCGCGCGCTCGTAGGAGTGCTCGAGTGCCTCCGACAGAAGCGCCTCGCGCGATTCGAAGTGGTAGTGCACCGTCGCCGAGGAGACGCCCGCATCCGTCGCGATCCGCGCGATCCGCGCGTCGTCGATCCCCTCGCGGGCGATCCGGCGCACCGCCGCATCCAGGATCCGCTCGCGCGCACTCGTCGTCACCCGCCCACCCTACGTCCAAGCAGGAGATGAGGTTCCCATGACCACGACCCCCGCCCCCGCGGCCGACGGCCTCAGCGCCCAGGAGGCCGAGCTCCAGGCGCGTGCCCGCGCGTTCGTCGACGAGGTGCTGATCCCGCTCGAGGAGCAGGCCGAACGTGCGCACGGCCAGCTCCCGGACGAGGTCGTCGCTCACGTGAAGCAGGAGTCGCTCGAGCGGCGTCTCAGCGGCGGCCTCCACTCCGCGGAGCATGGCGGGCAGGGCTGGAGCCACCTCGAGTGGTTCCTCGTCGAGGAGCAGTTCGGCCGCTCGACCAACGCGATCTCCTGGCACGTGCCGACGGCGTACAACGTGCTCGCGCACGGCTCGCCGGACCAGATCGAGCGCTACCTGAAGCCGGGCCTGCGTGGCGAGAGCCACGACGCCTACGCGGTCACCGAGGAGCACGCGGGCTCCGACCCCACCGGCATCCGCACGACCGCTGAGCGCACCGATGCCGGCTGGCGGATCAAGGGCGAGAAGTGGTTCGTCACGTACGGCGACGTGGCGTCCGTCTACATCGTGATGGCGAACGCGCAGGTCGACGGGGCCTCGCTGCCCACGCTCTTCCTCGTTGACCGGGACGCGCCGGGAATCTCGGTCGTCGACGACCCGCCCTTCACGCACAGCTACCCGCACGCGCATCCGGCGATCGCATTCGACGTCGAGGTCGGCGAGGACGCCGTCATCGGGGGCGTCGGCGGCGGCGACGACCTGCAGCGCGCCTGGTTCGCTGAGGAGCGGCTGGGAATCGCCGCACGCTGCGGCGGCGCGATGTGGCGCCTGCTCGAGGAGACGCTCGAATGGGCACAGACGCGCGAGCAGGGCGGCTCGCGCATTCTCGACCACCAGGGCGTGTCGTTCCCCATCGCCGACAGCGCAGCCGACGCAACCGTCGGGCGGCTGCTCGGCCTCGAGGTTGCGCGGCTCTACGACGCGGGCGCCGACCCGAAGGTCATCCACGCGAAGGCCTCGATCGCCAAGCTCTTCATGAGCGAGGCGGCGAACCGCTGCGCCGACCGCTGCCTGCAGATCTTCGGCGGGCGCGGCTACACGCGAACCAACGTCGCCGAGCGCTTCTGGCGCGAGCTGCGGGTGGACCGCATATGGGAGGGCACCAGCGAGATCCAGCGGCTCATCATCACCCGGTCGCTCGAGCGCCGCGGCGTCGAGCGGGTCATTCATTGATGCGGCTCGGGCGCCTCCTGCATCCCAGCTCGATCGCGGTCGTCGGCGCGACCGAGCGTCCCGGCTCGTACGGCGGCGAGGCGCTGCTGAACCTGCGGCGGCTCGGATTTCCCGGGAACGTCTACGGCGTGAACCCGCGGCGCGAGGCGGTTCACGGGTATCCGTGCGTGCCGAGCGTCGCCGACCTCCCGGAGGCGGTCGATGCCGTCGTCGTCGCGATTCCCGCCGCCGACGTGCCCGTCGCCCTCGAGGCGATCGGCGCACGCGGCTGCGGTGGCGCTGTCGCGTTCGCCGCAGGCTTCGCGGAGTCGGCGGGCGGCGCCCGCCTCCAGGACGAGCTGATCGCCGCCGCACGCGCACACGACCTGCCGGTGTGCGGGCCGAACGGCAACGGGATCGTCTCCCTTCCCGCGCGGATGGCGCTCTGGGGCGACATGGTCTCCGCCCGTGAGGCCGGGGCGGTGGCGCTGATCTCGCAGAGCGGGAACGTCGCCGTGAACGCGCTCGCCTCGCGCCGCGGCCTGCGGCTGCACACCGTCATCTCGTCCGGAAACCAGGCGGTGCTCGACGCCGCGGACTGGCTCGACGCCGTCGCCGACCTGGACGGCGTGCGCTCGGTGGCGCTGTACCTCGAGGCCGACGGCGACGGCGAGCGCTGGTGCGCGGCGCTCGAGCGCTGCGCCCGCGCCGGGATCGGCGTGGCGGTGCTGAAGGCCGGCGCGTCGCGGGCCGGGGCCGCCGCAGCGCAGGCCCACACCGGCGCGGTCGCGGGCGACCAGCGCGTCTTCCGCGCGCTCGTCGAGGAGGCGGGCGCGGCCTGGGCAAGCGACCCGCACGAGCTGCTGGAGCTCGCCAAGGCGCTCGCCGTTCCCGGAAGCCGGCGGGGCGGCGCCGTGGCCCCAGGAGCGGGCGTTGCCGTGATGACCTGTTCCGGCGGCGACTCGAGCGTCGCCGCAGACCTCGCCGACGAGCTCGGCGTCACCCTCCCCGCGCTCGCCCCGGCGACGATCGAGCGGCTGCGCGAGGTGCTGCCAGGCGCGGCGACGGCCGGCAACCCGCTCGACTACACCTCGCTGCTGTGGGACGAGCCGGAGACGCTCGAAGCGCTCGTCCGCGGGCTCGCGGCCGACCCGCTCGTCGAGCGCCTGCTCGTCCTCTACGACGAACCGGACGCGATGGACGGCGCCGCCGCGGACACCTGGGCCGCGGTGCTCGACGCGGTCCGCCGAGCGGCTCAGTCGATCGACACGCCCGTCGCCGTCGCCTCGACGCTGCCCGAGCTGCTGGCCGACCCCGTCGCGCGCCGCCTGATGGAGGACGGGCTCGTCGCCGTCGCCGGGCTGCGCACCGGGCTGCGCGTGTCCAAGGAACTCGGCGGCCCGCCCGCGAACCCGGGCCGCATCGCCGCGCTGCGCGCCGCGGCCGCGCGAGCGGAGGGTCCGCAGGACGACCGCGTCTGGCTCGCCGAGCACGAGGCGAAGGCCATGCTCGGCGCCGCCGGCATCGCGGTCCCCGAAGGCCGGGTCGTGGAGGACGCCGCGGATGCCGCGGCCTGCCAGGCCGCGCTCGGCGGCCCGGTCGCCGTGAAGCTCACAAGCCCCGACCTGCGCCACAAGAGCGAGATCGGCGCGTTCGAACTGAACGTCGATTCTCCGGAGTCGGCGAGCGCCGCGTACGCGCGGCTGCGCGCGCTCGACGCGGTCGCGGACGCACAGGTGCTCGTCGAGCGCATGGCCGCCCCGGGAGTCGAGCTGCTCGTGTCGGCGCGCGCCGATGCGATCGTCCCCGCGCTGACCGTCGGGCTGGGCGGCGTCTGGACCGAGGCGCTCGCCGACGTCGCGGTGATCCCGCTGCCGGCGAGCGCGGAGCGCGTCGAGCATGAGCTGCGAGGCCTTCGCGGCGCCGCGCTCCTCACCGGCCATCGCGGGCGACCCGCGCTCGACCTGGCCGCGGCCGCCCGGCTCGCCGCCCAGGCCGGAGACCTGCTGCTCGACGCCGGGCTCGAGCTGCTCGAGCTGAACCCCGTGATCGTCGGCGTGGCCGGAGCCGTCGCCGTCGACGCGCTCGCGGTGCGCCGCACAAGCGCGGCCCCGCTGTCCCCCACCCCCGTCGCCACTGGAGGCACCGCATGAACCAGATCGCCGCACAGCTCGGAGAGGTCGGTCTGCCGGCGCCGCTGGAGGAGCTCGCAGCGCGTCAGTGGGATGCCGTCGTCGTCGGCGGAGGGCACAACGGCCTGACCGCGGCCGCGTACCTCGCTCGTGCCGGGAAGAGCGTGCTCGTGCTGGAGGCGCGCGAGCGGCTCGGCGGTGCGTGCACGCTCGAACGGCCCTTCGACGGCGATTTCCAGATCAGCCCCTGCGCGTATGTCGTCGGACTGCTCGACGAGGTCGTGATCCAGGAGCTCGGCCTGCGGGCGCGCGGGTACGAGTGCTACATCGCGGACCCGAACCTGTGGGTCCCGTTCGCCGACGGAACCTCGTTCGGTCAGTGGCTTGACGACGGGAAGACCCAGGCCGGGCTCGAGGACCTCGGCGTGTCGGCGAAGGACATCGCCGGCTACTGGGAGTACGAGGAGATCTTCGACGCGACGCGCAAGAAGCTGCGGACCGGCCCGCGCGACACGTGGATCGGGGACTCGCCGACGCGCGCGGAGATCGAGGAGCTGCTGGCCGGGGAGCAGCTCATGCAGGACATCGTGTTCGACGCGTCGATCGCCGACCTGCTCGACGAGTACCTGGACGACCAGCGGCTCAAGGACGCCCTGTTCGGGCAGGGCGTGATCGCGTCATGGGGCGGCCCGAAGGACAAGGGCACCGCGTCTATCAAGCTCATGCACTACCAGGGCGACCTCGAGGGCCAGGGCCCCGTGTGGGGCTACGTCAAGGGCGGTATGGGCATGATCAGCTTCGCGATCGCCGACGCCGCGCGCGAGTACGGCGCGCAGCTCGCGACCGGCGTCCCCGTCGCGCAGATCCTCCCTGGCGAGGGCGTCGTGCTCGAGGACGGGACCACGATCCGCGCGACCACCGTCATCTCGAACGCAGACCCGAAGGTCACGCTGCGGCTGCTCGAGGGGCAGGACGTGCCCGGCGCCTACCGGGACCGGATCGACGCATGGAAGGTGCGCAGCCCGGTCGTCAAGTTCAACGCGGTCCTGAATGCCCTGCCAGAGTTCACTGCCGCGCCGGGCGAGCGCTACCCGGCGCAGGCGACGGTCGACCTGACGCATGGGCTGGAGGCCGCGCAGGACGCCGCCGACGCCTGCGCGCGCGGCGAGATCGCCGTCGGCTTCGGCGAGGTCTACGTGCAGACCGGCTACGACCCGACTCCCGCGCCTGAGGGCTACCACCTGCTCAGCGTGTTCGGGCAGTATGCGCCGTACGACCTCGCCCACGGCGACTGGGACTCGCGGCGCGACGAGGCGGCGCAGCAGTTCATCTCGCTGATCGACACGTTCGCGCCCGGATTCCGCGACATCCTCGTACACCACGAGGTGCTCGGGCCGCCGCACATCGAGGAGCGGGTCGGGCTGACCGGCGGGAACATCTTCCAGGGCGAGGTCACGCCCGACCAGATGTGGGAGCACCGGCTGTCCGCACGCACACCCGTCGCGGGCCTGTATCTCTGCGGCGCCGCGACGCACCCGGCTGGCAGTGTGATCGCGCTGAACGGGCGCAACGCGGCGATGGCAGTGCTCGAGGACGCTGGCGAGAGCCTGGGCTAGCCGCCGCCCGAGCCGGTCGCTCCTGTCCCGCTGCGGACGTGGTCCAGCACGGTCTGCGGGCTGTCCGTGCCGTTCACGCGGATGCGCGGAAGCGCGAACGGGTCGTCGCCGGGACGGGCGATCCCCGGCTCGACGGTCGTGGCGGTCTTGTACCCGGCGGCCCGCACGGCGGCGCGGACGCGCGCGTCGTTGCGGCCGGCGGGGTAGCAGAAGGCGTTGACCGGAACGCCGAGCCGTCGCTGCAGCAGCGTCCGTGAGCCCGCGACCTCGCGGCGCAGCGTCGCGTCGTCCACGGTCGTGAGGTCGGGGTGCGTGAGCGTGTGCGCGCCGACCTCCCAGCCCGCCGCGATCATCGAGTGGACCTGGCGGGTCGTGAGACCGCCCGCGCCGAGGTTCTTCCCTTCGAGGTAGAGCACGCCGGGCCAGCCGGCCGCGCGCAGGGTGGGCTTGGCATGCGCGTACTGCGACAGGTAGCCGTCGTCGAAGGTGAGGACGATCGGCTTGGCCGGCAGGCCGGGGCCGCCGGCCCATGCGCGGCGCACCTGCTCGATCGTGACGCCGTGGTAGCCGCTGCGCACGAGCAGTGCCACCGTCCCGCGGAAGCGCTCGCGCGGAGTCCACAGCTCGGGGTACGCGGTGCCCGCCGGCGGGGCCGTGATCACGTGGTACATCAGGATCGGGACCGGCCCGCGGTAGGAGCCCGTCGCCTTCACCGGCTGAGTCGGCGGGCGCGTGGCGGGCGTGTGCAGCTTCGCCGGCGTGTTGGTCGCCGTCTTCGCGGTCGTCGCCTGCGAGCCCGTGCCTCCGAACGCGCCCGCGAAGACGGCGACCACGAGCGCCGCGAAGACCGCGAGCGCCCCGAGCACCACGGCGCGAGCACGCCGCCGCCGTCGCCGCTCGAGCTCCCGGCGCTCACGGATGTGGTCAGGCGTCGACACCGTGGGGAGGATCGCAGCGCGTCAGGCGTCGCGTGGCGGATCCTGCCTGCCGCTCGCGCACAATCCGCCACGGGTGAGCACTCGGTCCGTCGAAACGCCCTGCGTGGCGGATCCTGCGTGTTGCTCGGTCACGATCCGCCACGCTGGCCTGAACGCGCGAGCGCGAGCGCTCGCCCGACCCTCCGCGCGACGGCGCTCGGTGACGCCAGCTCTGCTTCGGCGACGTGCATCACGCGGTACCCGAGTCTTCGCAGCGCGGCGTCGCGGACGACGTCGCGACCTCGCGCGCTGAGGGGGCCGTGAACGCCCCCGCCGTCCACCTCCACGATTAGGCGCTCGCCCGCCCAGAGGAGATCCGCCTCCCAGCGGCCGGCGATCCAGGAGTTCACCTCCGGCTGTGGCAAGCCGTACTCACGCACCGTGTCGAGCATCAGCACCTCGAGGCCTGAGCGGGTCGCCTGCCAGCGCGGGTCGTATGCACGCAGCAGTCCGCGCAGGATTGCAGGGCCGCGCCGTCGTCCGGCTCGCAGGAGCGCAGCATCGATCTCCTCCACATCGAGGAGCCGCAGCTGCTCGGCACGGATGAACGCCCGGCGCACCTGCTCGGCACGTGCGACGTCGCCGAGATCGACGAGCGATCGGGCGACGGTCGTCACGGGGAGTCCCTCACGCTGGGTGACGTCGCTCGCGGTGAGCCTCGTGCGGTGGACGCGGATACCGGCGCGCGAACGGCTGCCGTTGCCCGGGAGGACCGTCACGTGCCGCACGAGCCCCGGCTCTGCGCGGAGGTCCCAGGCAGCCGCGGCCGTGCCGTGGCTGGCAACGGACCCTTTGCCGCAGGCGAGAACGGCGGCCCAGCGCCGGCCGCTGGTACTCAGACGGGCGTGTCCCACCGCGTACACGCCAAGATGCACTCGGTGGAGCCGGCTCTGCGCCAGCCGATGCGTGACCGCGGTCCGCGTGAGCCCGAGCGCCTGGAGCTGCACGCGGGAGACGACTCCGTCCTGCTCGTTGGCGAGCGCGGCGAGCGCTCGCTCCCGGTGCCGCGTGGCGGTTCCTGCACGTTCCTCACGCACCATCCGCCGCGCCTCGTTGTCGTCGCGTTCGGTCCCGGTCTGCACGCCCCCACGCTCGCGCCCTCGGCGTCACGCCGCTACACCGCGCCTGCGGCAGACCGCAGGCGGCGGAGCTACAGCCGGAACACCGGCACGAGGCGCTTCTCGTGCTCGGCGTCGATGCGGGCGACGACTTCGATGTGCTTCTCGAGCGGCGTCCCGCGGAGCTTGGTGCCGAGACCTTCGTCGACCTGGAAGATGCCGGCGCTGTTCGACATGTCGATCTCGACGCGCACCGCGGTGTCGCGGCCGGAGACGATCTTCACGGACTCGATCGCGTAGGCCGACAGCGAGTGGATGTTCGTCTCCCCCGCCTCGAAGGGCAGCCGCGCGCGGCCCTTGGCCATGTCGAGGGCGTCCGCGACGCGCACGATCGCGCCCTCGATCGTGAACGGGTTGCCCTTCGAGCGGTGGCTGATGATCGCGTGCAGCGCCTCCGCGACGATGACCGTGCGCTCCGGCTCCTCGTAGATCCCGTCGAGCAGCGCGGGGAGCTTGTCGGCGGCGAGGAACAGCGAGAAGCGCTCGTGATCCTGGCGATGGATCCCCATGCCCAGGCAGTGCAGCATCGCCCCGGCAGCGATCACGACCTCGGCGTCGCGCTCGGTGAGGCCGTGGTCGGTGACCATCGCCGGCTCGACGCCGCCGCGGAAGAGGAGCCGGGCGAGGCGCAGCGCGATGTTCGTGACGATCTGGATGTGCACCCACGAGTGATCGGACATGCCGAGCCGCTGCGCGTTCATCCCGGTTGCGTACCACCAGCCCTTGATCTGCTCGTCCGCGTTCACGGCGGTGACGAGCGCGGCGAGCCGACGATTCCCGCGCGTCGGCACGTTGATCTCCGCCGCGAGGATCCGCTCGCGCAGCGTGACCTCCCCCGTCTCGCTCACGACGCTCCGGCCGCCTCGGCCTGGCGCCGTGCCGAGAGCGCCATGAGCTCGCGCTGCACGCTGCGCAGCTCCTCGCCCACGCCCGGCGTGTTGCGTACCCACGTGCCGTCGCGCTGCAGATCCCACGAGTGCGTGTTGTCCTGCAGGCAGCGCTCGACCGTCTCGAGCAGTTCGTCGCGCGCGGCGACGTCACGCACCGGCGCGATCAGCTCGACGCGGTTGTCGAGGTTGCGGGGCATCAGGTCGGCGGAGCCGATGAGAACGTCGATCTCCTCGCCGTACTCGAACGCGTAGATGCGCGAATGCTCGAGGAAACGCCCGAGGATCGACACGACGCGGATGTTCTCCGAGACACCGGGGATCCCGGGAACGAGGCAGCAGATGCCGCGCACGTTGAGGTCAACCTGCACGCCGGCGGTCGACGCCGCGTACAGCGACTCGATCACGCGCGGGTGCACCAGCGCGTTCATCTTCAGCTTGATGCGCGCGTGCTCGCCGGCCTCATGCGCGGCGATGACGCGCTCGATGCGCTCGATGATCCCGTCGAGCATGAAGTTCGGCGCCATCAGCACCTCGCGGTAGCGCGTGGGCCGCCCGTAGCCGGTGAGGAAGTTGAACATGTCCGCCACGTCCGCGCCGAGGGCATCGTCACAGGTGAAGAGCCCGAAGTCCGTGTACAGGCGCGCGGTCTTGCGGTGGTAGTTCCCGGTCCCGATGTGCACGTAGCGGCGCACACCATCGCCCTCGCGGCGGACCACCAGCAGGCACTTGGCGTGCGTTTTCATTCCGGGGATCCCGTAGACGACGTGCACGCCGGACTCCTCGAGCCGGCGCCCCCACCGGATGTTCGCGCGCTCGTCGAAGCGGGCCTTCAGTTCGACGAGGCAGACCGCCTGCTTGCCGCGCTCGGTCGCCGTGATCAGCGACGGTACGAGCGGCGAGTCGTCGGACGTGCGATACACGGTCTGCTTCACCGCGAGCACGTCGGGATCCTCGACCGCCTGCGTCACGAAGCGCTCGACGGAGGCGGCGAACGACTCGTACGGATGGTGGACGAGCAGGTCACCCTGGCGGATCAGCGAGAACATGTCGTGCTCATCCGCCTCCGCCGCCATCACGCGGGGCGGCGTCACCGGCGTCCACGCCTCGTCGCGCAGTTCCTTATGGCCGGGCAGCCCCGCGATCTGCCAGAGGTCATTCATGTCGAGCAGGCCGGGGATCACGTAGACCTGCCGCTCCTCCACCCGCAGCGCCTCGACGAGCTGCTCCCGGATCGCTGTGCTGATCCCCTCCTGCAGCTCGAGCCGGACGACCTCGCCGAACGGGCGTCGGCGCAGCTCGGCCTCGACGGCCTCGAGTAGGTCGTCCGCCTCGTCGGAGATCTCGAAGTCCGCGTCGCGGGTCACGCGGAAGAGCGCGTGATCGATGATCTGCATCCCCGGGAAGAGCGCGACGAGGTTGTCCGCGATCAGGTCCTCGAGCAGGACGAAGGTCTCCTCCCCCTGGGCCACGGGAACGAAGCGCGGAAGCATTTCCTTCGGGACCTTCACCCGGGCGAACACCGTCTGTCCCGTCTGCGGGTCGCGCACCAGCACGGCGAGACTGAGCGACAGGTTCGACATGTACGGGAACGGGCGACCGAGCCCCACGGCGAGCGGCGTCAGGACCGGCAGCACCTGGCGCTTGAAGCGCTCGCGCAGCGCCGGCCGCTGGTCGTCCGGCACCTCGTCGAGGCTGATGACGCGGATACCGTGCTCGGCGAGCCCGGGCGTCAGCTCGCCGGTCACCATGCGCGCCTGGCGCTCGAGCTGGGGCTGGATGCGTGCGCGCAGCGCGTCGATCGTCTCGGACGGATTGAGCCCGGCGCGGCGCTTGTCGGTGATGCCCGCCTCGACCTGGTCGTGCAGGCCGGCGACGCGGATCATGAAGAACTCGTCGAGGTTCGACGTGAAGATCGCGGCGAACTTTGCGCGCTCGAGCAGCGGCTGGGTGTGGTCCTCGGCGAGCTGCAGGACACGGTCGTTGAAGTCGGCCCAGGAGACCTCGCGATTGAACGACAGGTCCGGGTCGGCGAGGTCGAGCGACTCGCGCGGTGCGGGGAACGGGTCCTCGGCCGTCGGCAGGAACCGCGCGGCCTCGGCCTCGCTGAGCGGCGGCTCGTTCACCGCGGCTCGCCCGCGGGGGCGGGCTCCACCGGTGAGGCCGGCGCCTCCGGCAATCCGCCCGCGACGCTCGGCGCGGGCAGCTCGAGGTCTGCAGCATGCCGCGCCGGCGCAGGCGCGGCTGACGGCAGCGTCACGCGCGGGACGGGCTCCGGCGCGAGCTCGGGGCGCTCGGCGATCGCGTACTCCAGGCGGGCGCGGAAGCCCTCGCGCTCGAGGTCGCGCCAGAACGTCGTAAAGCGCTCATACAGCAGGTCGCGGCGCGCACGCAGGTAGGTCTCGAGCGCGATCAGGCCGCGCCACGAGTCGCTGTGGGGAAGCCGCGAGGCGAGCGCCGGATCGAGGTCGGGCGCATCGCCGGCGCGGCGGCGCAGCTCGGCGGCGTCCTCGTCGCGCAGCGTGTGGACGAGGTCCTCGACGCGCGGCAGCTGCACGTCGCAGTCGTGGATCTCACCGAGGAGGTCCTGGAGCTCCTTGGCGCGCTTGGACGCGGTGCGGGCGTACGGGCCGAAGCACGGGTCAGCCGTCACCTCGAGCGCGTAGCGCAGGCGCTTGGCGGCGATCCGCATGTCGTGCAGCTCACGCACGGAGCCCGGATCGAGCACCGCCGGAACGAAGCCACAGAGCTCTTCGAGCCGAACGCGGACGATTCGCTCGGCGTTCTCGGCGAGCGAATGACCGGGGTCCAGGTGCTTGACGCGGCGGGCCTTCACCTCACCACCCCGTGTCCTGGTTCGGGCTCGCCGGCGCGACGCCGCCGAGGCGCCCGAGCCCGTGCGGATGCTCGCCGAGGTCGTGATGCTCGAACCCCGGCGCGGTTGCGCGGTCCTCCGCAGGCGAACCCTCGCCGTCCTCGCCGTCCCCGCCGTCCCCGCCGTCACGCTCGTCGTCCTCCGGCACGTGCACGCGCGCGGCCTGCGCCAGGTCGGCGAGCCGTGCGCGCAGGTCCATGCGCCGCGCCTCCTCGAGCGCCGCGGCGAGGCGCACGTTGCCCTCTGCCTGCTCCGCACGGGTGCGGTCGATGAAGACCTGCACGCCCGCGCGCTCGTCCGGCCCGACGGACGCCACGAACTGCGCGAGCGCGAGCAGCTCGACGTCGGGGTCGCGGCGCGCGCCGAGCGCGTCGGCGAGATCCTTCACCTCGGCGAGAACGGGCCGCAGCGCCTTGCGCGGGAAGCAGGGCTCGTAGATCTCGAGCACCGCGCGCAGCCGCCGCGTGGCGACGCGCATCGCGTGAACGCGCTCGATCTCGTGGACGTCGAGGACGCCGTCCTCGTGATCGAAGATCTCCTGCGCGCGCACCTCGACCGTCAGCGCAGCGGCGTCGCCATACGTCATCGCCCCATCAAGGCCTGAAATCTCACGTGCTTTCGCCATCGGTCAGCGGCCCATTATCGCGCCTTCGCGTTCAGCGTCCACCGGGTTTCACCGCGCGGCCACGAGATCGGGTCTACCATCGCCCGCCGTGAGCACCGGCCCTCCCGCCATCCTCGTGCGCGACCTGCGCAAGTCCTACGGCGAGCTCGAGGCGGTGCGCGGCATCGACTTCGAGGTTGCGCCTGGCGAGGTCTTCGGCCTGCTCGGGCCAAACGGCGCCGGCAAGACAACCACCGTCGAGATCCTCGAGGGGTACCGCAAGCGCAGCGGCGGCATCGTCTCCGTCCTCGGCTTTGACCCCGGTGAGCGGCCGCGGGCACTGCGTGAGCGGGTCGGGATCGTGCTCCAGTCCTGCGGGATGTACCGCCACGTGAAGGTGCACGAGGCGGTCAGCTACTGGGCGGGGCTGTACCCCAGGGCGCGGGACGTCGACGAGGTGATCGAGATCGTGGGCCTGACGGAGAAGCGCGACG
>Ga0302299_10001571_pt1 | contig 13731 bp, 11 predicted proteins | sample III_Fen_N3_4_FD_198795 | JGI IMG/M metagenome (GOLD analysis project Ga0302299, IMG submission 198795) | Peat permafrost microbial communities from Stordalen Mire near Abisko, Sweden - III_Fen_N3_4 | ecosystem: Environmental > Terrestrial > Soil > Wetlands > Permafrost | place: Sweden: Abisko... | reverse complement strand
ATCCCTGCTCACGACCCTCTTCGACGAGCAGGCGGACCTCGTCGATGGCAAGCTCAGCGGACTCGGTGGGCTTGCTCTTGTCTTCTGCGAAGTCGGTCAACTCTCGCGTCCCCTAGCTTTCGTCGGGATCTTCCTGCACCGGGAGAGAGCGAAGAGCCTCGCGGATCCTGCGGCGCACGGCCTGCAGGCTCGCCAGCTCCTGGGCTTGCTTCCCGGTGTCGTCGGTCTTCATGGTGAGCTTGAGCCTCGCGATGAGACGGCTCACTTGCGCATCCTGCAGCCGAAGGAAGAGTTCGTCGACCACACCGTCTGAGAAGTGCTCGCGGCCGGCGAGCACCACGATCTCCGCACGTGCCTCTTCGGTCGTGTCGGCCAACCCCTCGTTATCCACGGTTTGCAGGGTATTCCCCGCCTTGTCGGGCGCCAATCGCGCCTTCACGGAACGTAACGCGGCGCGCGTCTCGGCGGTGGCGAAGAAGCCCTCGTCGACTCCCGCCAGGACCTCGCGGCCCTTCTCCGGACGCGCCAGACAGCCGGCGAGAAAGCGCACCTCGAGCTCGTGCGCGCCACCGACCACGGCCGCCGTGCCGCCGCTCCGCGGCGACCTGCGGCGGTCGTCCGCGGCGGCGCTCCCACCGGCAGCAGGGCGTCCGCTGCCGGACAGCAGGTAGCGCACGCTCTCGGCCGAGAGCTGCAGACGATCCGCGATGTAGCGCAGCTCTTCGTCGCGTTCGATCGGCGTCGCAGACTCGGAGAGGACCCCCTTGAGTTGCGCGAATGCGCGTGCCCTTCCGTCGGGCTTGTCGAGGTCGTGAGTCGCGAGAGCCAAACGAACGTGGAATTGTAGCAGCGTCTGCGCTTCGGCCGCAAGCCGGCGAAATCCGTCCGCGCCGGCGCCCGAAAGGACGAAGTCGGCCGGGTCCAGACCGTCCGGGATGCGGACCACGTGCAGCGCCAGACCCATCCTTCGTCCCAGCGAAAGAGCGCGGCTCATGGCGCCGATACCGGCCGCGTCGGCGTCGAAGCACAGGTAGAGGTTCCTGGTCAGCCTGGAGAGCCGCTTGAGCTGCTGCTCGGTGAGGGCGGTGCCCATGCTGGCCACCACGTTGTGCACCCCGGCCTGCACGAGCGCCAGCACATCGGTGTAGCCCTCCACCACGTACACGCGGTCTTCTTTGCCCGCCGCGGCTTTGGCGGCGTGGATACCGAAGACCGCCTCGCTCTTGTGGTACAGCGGCGTCTCGGGGGAGTTGAGGTACTTGGGCTTCTCGTCGCCCATGGTGCGCGCGCCGAAGCCCAGCGTGCGCCCGCGGTCGTCGGCGAGGGGGAACATGATGCGCCCGCGGAAGCGGTCGTAGGGGCGTCCGCTCTTGCCCGGCACGACCAGGCCGGCGTCGAGCAGGTCCTGGTCGCTGAACTTCTTGACACGCGCCGCCTCACGCAGCTTGTCCCAGCCCGGGAGGCTGAAGCCCAGGCGGAACTGATGACAGATGTCCTCGGCCAGGCCGCGTCGCGCGAGGTACTCGCGGGCCGGCGCGGCCGCCGGGGAATCGCGCAGCACGCGCTCGTAGTACCGGGTGGCCTGCTCGAGCAGAGCCCGCAGGCGTTCGCGGCGCCGGCGCTCCGCGTCGCCGCGGGCGCTGGACTCTTCGTATTCCAGGGCGATGCCGTACTTGTCGGCGAGGTACTCGACGGCGGCGGCGAAGTCGAGGTTCTCCTTCTGCTGCACGAAACCGAAGAGGTTGCCGCCGGCGCCGCAGCCGAAGCAGTAGTACAGCTTCTCGGTGGGATTCACCGAGAACGAGGGCGTGCGCTCCTCGTGGAACGGGCAGCGGCCGCTGTAGTTGGCGCCGGCCTTGCGCAGCTCGGTGTACTGGCCCACGAGTTCGACCATGTCGGCGGCCGCCTGCACCTGCTCGATGCTGGTGCGGGCGATGAGCGGCATCAGGGACCGTCCTTGCCGCTGGGGGCGGGCGGGCGGGGCGGGCGGCGAGGCGGGCGCTTGACGGCCTGCGTGCGCGCCTGCTCCTGGCCGGCCAGAAAGCCCATGCCGGCGGTAAGGCGCCGGCGATGCTTCTTCGGCGGACGTGGCGAACGCCGGTGGTACTGCCAGTGGTAGTCCAGACGGTCGTAGGACCAGATGAAGAGCACCAGGAGCCCGAGCATCCAGAACAGGTAGAAGACGGCGAACAGCGTCCAGGCTTCGATGGATGTGGTGTCGCGGGCAGGGCCGGCGCCGGCCGGCTGGATCGCAGGCAAGCGCAGCCAGCCGAGGCCGAACGTGACCATCGCCGGGACCAGGACCAGCACGATGAGTCCCAAGGGGACGAGGATGATGAGCAGGCGGCGGCGGTCCATCGCCTCAGGCCGTCGTCGTGAGGAAGCGAGCCATGAGCATCTCGTCATGATACCGCCCGGCCCGGGCGTACTGCGCGTGGCGCAGCCCCTCGCGCACGAAGCCGTGCCGCTCATAGAAGCGAATGGCGCGCAGGTTCTCGGGGAACACGCCCAGCGTGAGCTTGCTCACGCCACCGGCCGCGGCCCAGCCGGCGGCGACCTCCAGCAGCTCGCCGCCGACGCCGAGGCCACGCCACTCCCGCGCGACCGACAGGCCGAGCACGGCGACGTGACTCGAGCAGGCGTGCCCCTCGGGATGCACCCCGAGATTGCCCACTAGTTCCGGACCTGCTGTGGCCGCGAGGAGGAGCGTCCGCGGATCGGCCAGCGCATCGGCGATCCGCCGGCGCCAGACGCCGGCGGTGAACTGGCCGGGCATCATCAGCAGCGTCGCTTCGGGCTCGGCGGCGACGGCGTCGAGCAGGCGCGCAAGCGGGCGCGAGTCACGCGTGCGCACCGTGCGCACGCGCAACTCGCGCCCGTCCGTCAGCGTCGTGACTCTCTCGGCGCCGAGCTTGGCCACGCGGCGGCGCCGGCCTACTTCTCGAGCTTGAGGGCGCCGCGCTCTTCGATCGCCGCCTGCGCGGCGGCCATGCGCGCCACCGGGATGCGGAACGGCGAGCAGGAGACGTAGTTCATGCCGGCGCGATGGCAGAACTTGACACTCTCAGGGTCGCCGCCGTGCTCGCCGCAGATGCCCACCTTGAGGTCGGGCCGCGTGCTGCGTCCCTTCTGGATGCCCATCTCGACCAGCTGGCCGACGCCTTCCTGGTCCAGCGTCGCGAACGGATCGGCCGGCCAGATGTCTTTGCTCTCGCTGACGTACAGCGGCATGAACTTGCCGGCATCGTCGCGGCTCACGCCGAAGGTCATCTGCGTGAGGTCGTTGGTGCCGAAGCTGAAGAACTCCGCCACTTCGGCGATCTGATCGGCGGTGAGCGCCGCACGAGGGACCTCGATCATCGTGCCGACCAGGTAGTCCACGGTGACGCCCTGCTCGGCGAAGACCTGCTCGGCCACGAGTCGCACCACGGCCACCTGGTCCTCAAGCTCCTTCTTGATGCCGACCAGCGGGATCATGATCTCCGGGTGGACGTCGACGCCTTCCTTCTTGACGATGCAGGCCGCCTCAAGGATGGCGCGCGCCTGCATGGCCGTGATCTCGGGGTAGGCGACGCCCAGGCGGCAGCCGCGGTGGCCGAGCATGGGGTTGGCCTCCTTGAGGTCCTCGACCTTGGCGGCGATCTGCATCGGCGTGACGCCCATCGCCACGGCGACCTGCTTCTGCTCGAGCTCCGTGTGCGGCATGAACTCGTGCAGCGGCGGGTCGAGCGCGCGGACGGTCACGGGGAGCTCGCCCATCACCCGGAAGATGCCTTCGAAGTCGCCCCGCTGCATGGGCAGGAGCTTGGCGAGCGCCTTCTCGCGGTCCGCCTTGTCCGCCGCGAGGATCATCTCGCGCACCGCCGTGATGCGCTCGCCGCCGAAGAACATGTGCTCCGTGCGGCACAGGCCGATGCCCTGGGCGCCGAACTTGATCGCGTTGGCGCTCTGGTCGGGCTGGTCGGCGTTGGCTCGCACGAGGAGCTTTCGCTCGGCGTCGGCCCACTTCATCATGGCGTCGTAGTACTTGAACGTCTCGGAGTCGCCGGGCTTCAGCGAACCCTCGAGAAGCACCTGCAGCACTTCACTGGGGCGCGTCTCGAGCTGGCCGACGATGACCTCGCCGGTGAAGCCGTCGATGGAGAGCCAGTCGCCCTCCTTGACCACCTTCTCGCCCACGGTGATGGTGCGCGCCTTGTAGTCGATGTCGAGCGCCTCGCAGCCCACGACGCAGACCTTGCCCATCTGACGGGCCACCAGCGCGGCGTGACTGGTCATGCCGCCGCGCGCCGTGAGGATGCCCTCGCTCACGGTCATGCCGCGGATGTCGTCCGGGCTCGTCTCCACGCGCACGAGCAAGACCTGCTTGCCGGCGGTCTTCATGGCGTCGGCGTCGCCGGCGTTGAAGGCGACGACGCCGGTGGCGGCGCCGGGGCCGGCGGCCAGGCCTTTGGCCAGGACCCGGCCCTCCGCGACGGCGTCGCGGCGGCTCTCGGGCGAGAAGATGGGCCGCAGCAGCTGATTGAGCTGCTCCGGCTCGACGCGCATGAGCGCCTCCTGCGGCGTGATCATGCCGGCCTCGCACAGGTCGACGGCGATGCGGATCGCGGCCAGGCCGGTGCGCTTGCCGTTGCGCGTCTGCAGCATGAAGAGGCGGCCCTTCTCGACCGTGAACTCGAAGTCCTGCATGTCGCGCAGCTCGCGCTCCAGGGTCTGGCGCACTTCGAGCAGCTGCTTGTACGCGGGCGGGAAGACGTCCTCCAGCTCGCTGACAGGGCGCGGCGTGCGCACGCCGGCGACCACATCCTCGCCTTGGGCGTTCACCAGGAACTCGCCGTAGAAGACGTTCTCGCCGGTGGCCGGGTCGCGGGTGAAAGCCACACCGGTACCGGATTCTTCGCCGGTGTTTCCGTAGACCATCGTCTGGACGTTGACCGCGGTGCCCCAGTCGTCGGGGATGCCGTAGAGGCGGCGATAGGCCACGGCGCGGTCGTTGCCCCAGCTGCCGAAGACCGCGGTGATGGCGCCCCACAGCTGCTGCCGCGGGTCGTCGGGGAAGTCGTTGCCGGTGCGCTCCTTGACGGCGGCCTTGAACTTGCCCACCAGATCCTTGAGGTCGTCCTCGTCGAGGTCGGTGTCGTACTGGATCCCCTTGGCCTCTTTGGCCGCCTCAAGGATCTCCTCGAAGGGATCGCGCTCGTCCTCATGCTCGGGCTTGCAGCCGAGCACGACGTCGCCGTACATCGAGACGAACCGGCGGTAGCAGTCGTAGGCGAAGCGCGAGTTGCCGGTCGTCGCGATGACACCCTGCACGGTCGTGTCGTTGAGGCCCAGGTTGAGGATGGTGTCCATCATGCCGGGCATGGAGGCGCGGGCGCCGGAGCGCACGGAGAGCAGCAGCGGATCGGCGGCGTCGCCGAACGTCTTGCCGGTGTCGACCTCGAGAGCGGCCAGCGCTGCGGCTACCTGCTCTTCGACGCCCTCCGGATAGCTGGCGCTCGCCGAGTAGTGGTTGCAGACCTCGGTCGTGAGCGTGAAGCCGGGCGGCACCGGCAGGCCGATGCTCGTCATCTCGGCGAGGTTGGCTCCTTTGCCGCCGAGCAGGTTCTTCATGCTCTTGTCGCCCTCATTGAACTGGTAGACCCACTTGCTCGACATCAGTCACTCCTCGGAGTAGGTACCTTCTTCACGCCTGCGCCAACGGCAGGCGGCTGAACTCGCCGATCTGGCCGATGAGTCCGGTGACGGCGGCCAGTTGCGCAAGCCGGTTGGCGCGCACGGCCGCGTCCGGGTCCATCACCAGAACGGCTTCGAAATAGCGGTCGACGGCCGGCCGCAGGCCGGCTGCTTCCTTGACGGCGCTCTCCAGCTCGAGATGGGCCAGCGCTTCGAGCAGCGGCTCGCGCGCGGCCTCGCAGGCCGTCGCCAGCTCCCGCTCGGCGTCGTCGGCGAACAGCGCCGGGTCCACGGCGCGGGACCCGGCGGCTTCGTCCTTCGCCGCCAGCGCCGCGCAGCGGTTGAAGGCCGTCACCGCGTCCTCGAAGAAGTCACGACCGGCCAGGGCGGCGAAGGCACGGGCGCGCGCCGCCAGCGCCGGCACATCTGCGGCGGGGGCGGCCAGCGCCGCCTCGACGCTGGGGAATGGCAGACCCTCCTCGAGCAGCAGGACCTGCAGCCGCTCGCGGACGAAGGCGGCCGTCTCGGCGACGATCACCGTCCGGCGCTCGTCGCCGAGCCCCTCGATCCCCTGGATCTCGAACTGATCGACCGCGGAGGCCAGCAGCCCGGTCACGGGGAAGCGCAGGCTGTACTCGAGCGCGATGCGCACGATGCCCATCGCCGCGCGGCGCAGGCCGTAGGGGTCGCGCGAACCCGACGGCTTCTGGCCGGCGACCCACGCGCCGACGATGTTGTCGGTCTTGTCGGCCACGGCAAGGAGAGCGCCGGCCAGAGTGCTCGGCAGCGGCGCGGTGGCGGACAACGGTCGGTGGTGTTCGCCGATCGCCGTGGCGATGGATCCGCCCAGGTCGCCGCTCCCAGCGTAGATGCCGCCCATCACGCCTTGCAGCACGGGGAACTCGATGACCACCTGACTCACGAGATCGGCCTTGGCCAGGCGCGCCGCCGAGCGCAGCGTCTCGGCCAGCGGCGCCGTGGAGCCGTTGCCGCCGGTGGGGGCGCCGGCGGCGCCGGGTCCGGCGGCCAGCCCGGCCACAAGCCCCTGCAGACGCTGCGCCTTGTCCGCCAGCGAACCGAGCTTCTCGTGGAACACGACGTCGACGAGGCGGTCGGCCATGGTGTCGAGGCCCTCGGCGAGGTCGCGGTCGTAGGCGAACTCCGCATCGTCGAGCCGGCCGTCCAGCACGCGCTCGTTGCCGCGCGTGACCAGCGCGGCCGCGGCGCGATCCGCGTTGCTCACGTACAGGAACGCCGGCAGCAAGCCTCCGTCGCCGTCGCGCAGCGGGAAGTAGCGCTGGTGACTCTGCATGGCGGTGACCAGCACCTCGTCGGGAAGCCTCAAGTGAGTCTCGGCGAACGCGCCGCGGGCCACGCTGGGCCATTCCGCCAGGTAGACGGCCTCCGCGAGTACGTCACCCGGGTCCGACCACGCCCCGCCCAGTTCGGCGGCGTGCGCATCCAGACCCTCCGTGATGAGCCGCCGACGCTCGTGCTGCGAGACGATCACCTTCTGCTCGGCGAGGTGCTTCTCGTAGTGCTCCGCCTTGTCGATGATGATCGGCGCGCCCAGCACGCGGTGACCCTGCGTGACGTCGCCGATGCGCAGACCGTAGAAATCCCCTTCCACCGTCCTGCCGCCGAGCTTGCAGACCAGCCAGCGAACGGGTCGCGAGAAGCGCAGGTACTCGGCCGTCCCGGCGGGCCGCTTCCCCCAGCGCATGCCGCGCGGGATCTGCAGGCCGGTGACGAGACGGGCCACGATGTCGGGGAGCACGTCGGCGGCGTCGCGCCGCCCGGCCTCGACCCTGACCACAGCGAACTCCGTCCCTTCGATGACCTCGCGGCGCACATCTGCGGGCCGGGCGCCACGGGAGCGGGCGAAGCCCTGCCCGGCCTTCGTGAGAGCGCCTTCGGCGTCGTAGGCGATCTCGGCCTTGGGACCGCGGAAATCGTCGATCCTCGGAGTCTGCCGGTCGGGCACGCCGGCGACGAGAACGGCGATGCGCCGCGGCGACACCAGGACCCGGAGGTCGGCGGCGCCGGGTTCCAGCAGACGCTCCTCCTCGAGCAGCTTTCGGCCCAGCCCCGGCGCCCCGGAGCTGCCCTCGATCTGGCGGACCACCGACTCACAGACCTTGTACGGCAGCTCTTCGCAACCGATCTCGATGAGGAGGGTGCTCATGCGGGGACCTCGGCCGCCGGAGTGGCTTCGCCGCCGGCGCCCTCGCGACCGTCGCCCACGACCTCCAGGTACAGGCCGGCGACCTTGCGCGCAAGGTCCCGCACGCGACCGATGTGCATGGTGCGGTCGGTGACGCTGATCGCGCCACGCGCGTCCAGCATGTTGAAGGCATGGCTGCACTTGAGCACGTGGTCATACGCAGGAATGGGCAGCCGCGCCGTCAGGCAGCGCTCCGCCTCGGACTCGTGCTCGCGGAAGTGGCGGTAGAGCATCTCCGTGTCGGCGATCTCGAAGTTGTAGCGGCTGGACTCGCGCTCGTTCTCCCGGTAGACGTCGCCGTAGGTGACCGTGACCTCGTCCCCGTCCTCATCCCAGCGCGACCAGACGAGGTCGTACACGCTGTCCACTCCCTGCAAGTACATGGCGAGGCGTTCCAGTCCGTAGGTGAGCTCCACGGTGATCGGGTCGAGGTCGAAGCCGCCGAGTTGCTGAAAGTAGGTGAACTGCGTGGCCTCCATGCCGTCCACCCACACCTCCCAGCCTTGACCCCAAGCGCCCAGGGTGGGGCCCTCCCAGTTGTCCTCCACGAAGCGGACGTCGTGCTTGCGCAAGTCGATGCCGAGCGCGACGAGAGATTGCAGGTAGACGTCCTGGATGTCGGGCGGCGACGGCTTGATGACCACTTGATACTGATAGTAGTGGCCCAGACGGTACGGGTTCTCGCCGTAGCGGCCGTCGGTGGGACGCATGGACGGCTCTACGTAGGCGGCGCGCCAAGGTCTCGCGTCGAGGCAACGCAGGAAGGTCGCAGGGTTGAAGGTCCCGGCGCCGACCTCGGTGTGGTACGGCTGCACGACGACGCACCCTTGCTGCTCCCAAAAGGCCTGCAAACGGGCGATGATCTGCTGAAAGGTGGGGAGGGACCTCCGGGCATCCGCGCCGCTACCTAGCCTGCTCACTGTTCCTCCGCGTTCGGGGGAGCGATTCTAGCAGGGTGGCAGGCGGCGGGCCAACGACGCGGAATCCCCGCACGGGCGGAGACGAGAGGAGCCGGCGACCGGCGGTACGATTCGCGGCCTGGGCGGCGGACTGGCGCCCTCCGCCCACGCCGCCGGGCGCATCCCGGCTCAGGCCGCCGCGCCCGCGGGCGCCCTGCGGCGTCCGCGTCGGCGGGCTCCCGCGCCGCTGCGCAGGGCACGCTCCTTCACCTCATCGGCCCGCTCCTGGCGCTCGGTCCGATGGCTGGCCTCGATATGGTCCCGCAGATCCTTCACGCCTTCGAATCCATGCCCACAGAAGGCACAACGAAAGGTGACCGGCGTGCCGAGGCGCAGCGTCTGACCGCCAACTTCCTTCTCGCCGCCGCCATGGTAGACCTGCTGATGCCCGTGCAGCGCAAGATGCGTTTGGAAGACGGCGTCACACTGATCGCAGCGATGCTGTTGCATCGCACTTCACCTCACTCACGCGTGCTGCCGCGGACCGATGCCCGCAGTCTCCGTCAGATGGTTTCCACTAGTGAGACGCACGAAACCCATGCGGGGTTCTCTCTCAAGGGGTAAGGCGCCGCACCAAGAGCACCGTCAGCCCGCGGCGTGCGCGAAGCGCAGCGCGCGCAGGCGTGACCCGGTGTGGTACGCGTACAGGTTGTGGACGTCGCGGAGAGCCTCCGCCGCGGCCGCCGAAGGCTCCGCGGTGCGGAGCCCGGGCAGCGGCCGCTCGACCGCGTCACGCATGGCCTCGATGGCCTCGGGCGTGATCGGCACGGCATCCTCCATGCACTTCTCGCAGACGAGGCCGCCGCGCGCCGCGGAGAACCCAAGGGCGCGCTCGCCGCCGCCGCAGGCGGTGCAGTGGTCGAGCACCGGCATGTAGCCTGCTTCGTAGAGGAGCTTGAGCAGCGCCCCGAGCAGTAGCGGAGCCTGCAGGGCCGGCCCGTAGAGTCCCTCGTCCAGCTGCTTGAGCGTGTTGCGCAGCAAGGCGAACACCCGCTCCTCCGGCTCGTGCATCGGGGTGAGGCCGGCCACGGCCTCACAGATCACCGCGGCGGCGGTGAGAGCCTCGCGGTCGCCGCGAAGATGAAGGAACACGTCGGCCAGATGCGCCTGAGTGACCGTATACAACGAGCGTCCCTCGTACAGCATCAGGTCGCAGACGTTGAACGGCTCCAGCCGGCCGCCCCATTTTGACGTGGTCTTGCGCACGCCTTTGACCACGGCGTCGACGCGGCCCAGCTCGCGCGTGAACAGGCGCAGGATGCGGTCGGCCTCGCCCAGAGGGCGCGACGCGAGCACGATGGCGCGCGCCTTCTCGTTGCGCACGGTCAGCCCCCCGAGCCCTCAGGGACACGTGTCGCGAACACGACGCGGGGGATGCCGCCGAGGTCCGCGCGTTCCCGCGCCGGCGCGAGCGCGCCGGCGGCCGCGAAAAGCGCCCGCACGGCAGCGGCCTGCCCAGCGCCGACCTCTACGGCCAGCGTTCCGCCCGGCCGCAGGCGCACGGCGGCCTCGGGGACCAGCCGCCGGTACACGTCCAGCCCGTCCTCCCCGCCGTGCAGCGCCAGGCGCGGCTCGTAGTCGCGCACGTTGGGCTCGAGCGCCTCGTACTCCCCGGCGGGGATGTACGGCGGGTTGCTGACGATCACGTCGAAGCGCCGGTCTGGAGGCAGACCCGCGAAGAGATCGCCGCAGGTGATGTCGACGCGGCCGCCGAGGCCGAGGCGCGCCGCGTTGCGGCGCGCCACCTTCACGGCGGCTTGGTCCACATCGACGGCGACGACGCACACGAAAGGATCTTCCGCCGCCAGCGCAAGGGCGATGCAGCCGGACCCGGTGCCCACATCGAGCGCCAGAGGCTCGTGGAGGCCGGGGGCCGCTGCGCCGCCCGGCCCGGACATCGCGGCCAGCGCCTCCAGCGCCACGTCCACCAGCGTCTCGGTCTCGGGCCGCGGGATCAGCACCGCGGGCGTGACCTCGAGTTCGATGGTGCGGAAGGCGCGCACGCCGCGGATGTACGCCACCGGCTCACGCGCTTCTCGACGGCGCAGATTCGCGTCGAAGCGCTCGGCCTCCGCCGGCGTGAGCGGCCGCTCCGGCGTCCGGAACAGCTCGGCGCGGTCCACTCCCAGGGCGGTGGCCAGCAGCAGCTCCGCGTCCAGACGAGGCGAGCGCGAACCGCTTGCGCGCAGCCGCCGGGCAGCTTCGCGGAGTGCCCCGGCCACGCTCACCGCCACGTTCACTCCCCGCCGGCCGCCGCCAGCTGCTTGCGCCGGTCCTCGGCGGCGAGCGCCTCGGTGAACTCGTCGAGATCACCCTCCAGCACCTCGGCGATGCGGTGGCTGGTGAGCCCGATGCGGTGATCGCTCACGCGGTTCTGCTGGAAGTTGTACGTGCGGACCTTCTGGGCGCGGTCGCCACTGCCGACCATGGTGCGCCGCGCGGCCCCGCGCTCTTCGTCCTGCTTCGACTGTTCGAGCTCGAAGAGGCGCGCCCGCAGGATGCGCAAGGCGCGCTCCTTGTTCTGCAGCTGGCTCTTCTCGTCCTGACAGCTCACGGTGACGCCCGTGGGCACGTGCGTGAGCCGGACGGCGGAGTCGGTGGTGTTGACGCTCTGTCCGCCGGGCCCGCGGGCGCGGAAGATGTCGACCCGCAAGTCATTGGGGCCGATCTCGATCTCGATCTCCTCGGCCTCGGGCAGGACGGCGACGGTGGCGGTGGAGGTGTGGATGCGCCCGGCGGCCTCGGTAGCAGGAACGCGCTGCACGCGGTGCACTCCGCTCTCGTATTTGAGAGTCGAGAAGGCGCCCTGGCCTTTGACCTCGAGCGTGACTTCCTTGTAGCCGCCGTTGTCGTTCTCGCTCGCGCTCAGGATGTCGACCTCGAAGCCCTTCGCTTGCGCGTAGCGCGTATACATGCGCGCCAGGTCGCCGGCGAAGAGCGACGCTTCGTCTCCGCCGGTGCCGGCGCGGATCTCGATGATCACGTCTTTGGCGTCGTTGGGATCGCGCGTCAGCATGCGCACGCGGATATCTTCGCTCAGCTCTTCGAGCCGGCGGCGGCCCTCGGCCAGTTCCGCCTGCGCGAACTCGCGCATCTCGCCGTCAGACGAGTCGTCGCCGAGGAGGCCTTCGGCGTCGGCGACCGTCTGCTCCGCCTCACGGAACCGGCGCGCCAGTTCGTATACCTGCTGGAGCGCTGAGTGCTTGCGCGCTATGCCTGCGTAGCGCCCGCGGTCACCCAGCACCTCGGGGTCGGCGAGCTGCGCGTTGAGCTCCTCGTAGGAGCGCTCGATCTCGTCGATGAGGTTGTCGATGGCGGCCATGCGAAGAGCTTACGCCATGACCTCCACGCCCTTGACGGGCGGGCGGTCTTGCGGCTCGAGCGCGATGATCCTGTCGAGCGCCGCGATGGCGACCTCCACCTGAGCGCCGTCGGGCTGCTTGGTGGTCATCCACTGGAGAGCCAGGCCGGGGGCCATGATCACGCGCACCACGCGATTGTCCTCGTGGCGGCCGGCGAACTTGATGATCTCAAAGCTGATGCCGGCGATGAGCGGTACCAGGACAATGCGGCTGAGGATGAGCCAGTACCATGCCGGCCACCTGACCAGGGCGAAGACGAAGATGCTCACGACCATGACGATGAGCAGGAACGAGGTGCCGCAGCGCAGATGTAGGGTCCCGTATTTCTCCACGTTGGCCACGGTGAGCTCCTCGCCGTGCTCCAAAGCGTGGATGCTCATGTGCTCCGCGCCGTGGTACTCGAACACCCGGCGCAGGTCCTTGATGCGCGTGACGATCGCCAGATATGCAAGAAAGATGCCGACCCGGATCAGGCCTTCGATGAGCCAGAAGACGAAACCGTCGCCGATCTGGTGCCGCAGAAGCCCGGTGAGGAACAGTGGCGCCAGGAAGAAGAGACCGACGGCGAAGGCGAACGCCACGACAAGCGTAAAGCCGATCTCCTTCTTGGTGAGCACTTCTTCCTCCACGCCCAGCGATTCGTTGGCCGACATGGTGAGGGCACGCACGCCGATGACCAGCGATTCGACCAGCGCCACGACCCCGCGCACGACCGGCGTCTTGAGGACGGGCCAGCGCTTCATCCAGCTGACCACAGCGAAGTCGTGCACGCCGATCTCGTCGTCCGGGCGACGCACGGCCAGCGACCAGTGGTCGACGCCGCGCATCATGATCCCCTCGATGACGGCCTGACCGCCGACCTGGGCGCGGCGCGCCCAGAGGGCGGCCAGGAGCGGCAGGGCGAGGACGGTCCGCAAAGGGCGGGCGACGAGACTGCGGATGCGGTTCGTCATTTCGAGGGCGTCGCTACGGCCGGACGGCCGGCGCTCAGCCGCGCGAGACGGCCGGCCCGTCGACGTCGTCGGGCTTGTACGGGTCGCCGCAGGTCATCTTGCCCTCGCCGCAGGCGCCGTAGAGGCAGTTCGGCCCGGTGCCCTCGAACAGACACGGCGAGATCGCCCTCACCATGCCGCGCATCTCCCAGGCGAGGGCGTTGATCTCCCACTGCGCGCGCCGGCAGCAGCGCACCTGGAAGAAATGGCGCAGCTCGCGCGCATTCATGGTGACGACGATCTTGGTCTCGGCGGCGTTGGGCAGGACGAAGCGCGCGTCTTCCTGCACGCTCTCTCGCGTACGACCCTCGGCGAGGCCGATCTCGACCAGCCGGTCGTAGGCCACGCGCGCCTGCTGCATGGCCGCCAGGAACACGGCCTCGGCCTCCGCACTGGCGGCGATGGAGGGCGGGAGGATGAAGCTATCGCCCGCCCCGAAGTTGACGTAACGCTGCGACTGCTGGTTGTAGCTGGCCAAGCGATGACGCACCAGCTGATGTGTGCAGGCGCGGCTCACG
>Ga0302299_10001570_pt1 | contig 13739 bp, 12 predicted proteins | sample III_Fen_N3_4_FD_198795 | JGI IMG/M metagenome (GOLD analysis project Ga0302299, IMG submission 198795) | Peat permafrost microbial communities from Stordalen Mire near Abisko, Sweden - III_Fen_N3_4 | ecosystem: Environmental > Terrestrial > Soil > Wetlands > Permafrost | place: Sweden: Abisko... | reverse complement strand
CCGGCCGTCCGGGTTGAGCTCGGCCCGGGCGGGGGCGTGGCCGAGCCGCTGCGCGCCGTCTACCTCGTCGTCGCCGAGGGCGGCGGCTTCAACCCGGTGCTCTTCGCTCCGGGCGCGCCGGCCGAGGTCGAGGTGCCCGCCGTGCGGGTCAACCAGTGGGAGGGCGTGCAGTCCGCGCTGGGCCCGCGGTCGATCTCCGACGACCGGCACCGGCTCGTCATCCCGCAGCCGGGCAGGGTCCTGGTGCTCGACGCCCGCGACGGCTCGGTCGTCACGGTCGAGGTGCCCGACCCCACCCTGCTGCTCGCCGGCTGGGCGCGCGACCGCACCACCGTGGTCGCGCGCGGGCGCGACGACGGCTGGCTGCTCGACCTCGAGACGCGCTCGGTGACCCGGTCCACGCGTGCGGTCAACCCCGACTGGGCCGACCTCGCCCAGGGCGAGGGGGCGGCCGGGCTGCGGTCCTTCTCGGGGTCCGGCGAGCTGACCGGCATCCAGCCCCTGCTCGGGCCGCCGATCGTGCCGAACACGGCATCCGTGTCGAACACCGAGGGCTGGGTCGCGGGTGGCGCCTTCCTCCCCGGCGCCTACCAGCGAGCGGTCGACCGCTCGCAGGGGCTGGTCGCGGTGCACTCCGACCTGCCGCCCAGGCCGCGGGTGCTCGCGGCGTCGACCGGCCCACTCGTGCCGAAGGGCTCGTACCGGGCGCTCGGCTGGGGCCCGCAGGACGTGCTGCTCTTCGAGTCGCGTTCGGAGAGAGCCGGTTTCCAGGGGATGGTGCGCCGGGTCCTGGCGTGGGACATCAACGAGGGCCTGCTCTACCAGGTCGCCGACGTCGACCGGGCGGCGACCGCGCCGGGCGAGTTCTCGGGCACCTACACCCTGTGATCCCCACGCTCGACGGGCCGGCTGGGGTCCTCGATCCACTCGCTCCACGACCCGACGTACGGGATGGCGTCGATGCCGGCGGTGTGCAGGGCCAGGGCGAGCTGGGCCGCGGTGACACCGGAGCCGCACGAGGTGCCGACCGGGGTGTCCCGGTGCACGCCGGCGGCGGCGGCGCGGCGGCGCACCTCGTCCGGGGGCAGGAAGCGACCGTCCGGCGCGAGCAGGTCGGCCATCGGCAGGTTCACCGAACCCGGCACGTGGCCCGCCACCTTGTCGATGGGCTCGGTCTCGCCGCGGTAGCGCTCGGCCGCCCGCGCGTCCAGCAGCACGCCCTGCCGCGCCATCTCGGCGGCCCCGCCGGCATCCAGCAGCGGCACCGACCCGGGGCGCACGGTGAGCGTGCCGGGGGCCGGGGTCGGCACGTCGGCAGTGACGGGCAGGTCGGCCGCCCGCCAGGCCGCCAGGCCGCCGTCGAGCACCCGCACCTGCGGGTGGCCGGCCCAGCGCAGCACCCACCAGGCCCGCCCGGAGGCCAGTGAGGTGGCCTGGTCGTAGACCACCACCTCGTCATCGTCGTCGACGCCGCACCGGCGCAGGGCCTGCTCGAGCACGGCGGGGTCGGGCAGCGGATGCCGGCCACGCACCCCGGGCGGCCCGGCGAGGGCCGTGTCGAGGTCGAGGTGCGCAGCGCCGGGCAGGTGCGCCGCGGCATACAGCTCGGGGCCGGGGGTGCCGCGCAGGTTGTACTGCACGTCGAGCACCTTCACCTCACCCCGGGCGAGGAGGTCGGCGAGCTCGTCGGCGGTGACCAGGGCGCTCATCGGGCCATCCAACCACCGAGCCGGCGGTGCCCTGCGGGAGGATGACGGGCGTGGCAGCTCCGGTGCGTCTGGTCCTCCTCCACGGCTCGCAGCTCAGCGGCGCCCAGTGGTCGAGGTACGGCGCGCTGCTCGGCCCCGACGTCGAGCTCGTCGTGCCCGACCTGCCGGCCCACGGGACCCGCCGCGGCGAGGAGTTCACCTGGGAGGGCGCGCTCGCGGTGGTGGGTGAGGCGGTCGAGGGCGGGGATGCCGGGGTGCCGGTCGTGCTCGCCGGCCACAGCCTGGGCGGCTACCTCGCGATGGCGTGGGCGGCCGAGCACCCGCACCGGCTCAGCGGGCTCGCGCTGCTCGGCGCCTCGGCGGTGCCGGCCGGGCCGGGGGCGGCGCTCTACCGGGCGATCGCGCGGGTCGAGGCCCGGCTCGGGGTCGACCGGATGTCACGGGCCATGGACCGGCAGTTCGAGGCCCTCCTGCCCGGCGAGCTCGCTGCGGTGATCAAGGAGGCCGGCTACGGCTTCGACGGCATCCCCGCGGCGTGGGCCGGGGTCATGGGGCGGTGCCGGCCGGCGATGCTGGCCGAGGTCACGGCTCCGGTGCTGCTCCTCAACGGCCAGCTCGACCAGCTGCGGGTCGACGCCCGCACGTTCGCGCGGGCGGCCCGGTCGGCCCGCTGGGTGCACGTGGTGACCGTGCGCGGTGGGCTGCACGTGTTCCCGCTGACCCACCCCAACGAGACCGCGGCGGCGCTGTGGGAGCTGGTCACCGCAGCTCGGCACGCTCCGGCTCGATCATGACCGCACCGCCCACCGGCGGCACGTGCGCCGTGGCAGTGCTGTAGTCGGGAAGCACCTCGACGAACTGGGAGCCGGGGTCGGTGGTCCAGTCCAGCCGGGACGACGGCCAGCCGGACGGGTGCAGCGTCCCGTAGTGGATGGGGATGACGTGCCGGGCTCGGGAGAGGGCGGTCGCCTCGGCCGCCTGCGCGGGCCCCATGTGACCGGGGGACAGTCGCGGGCCCCAGCCGCCGACCGGGAGCAGGGCGAGGTCGACGGGCGCCCCGGCCAGCTCGGGCAGCAGCTTCATGTCCGGGTGCAGCGAGGTGTCGCCGGCGAACCAGACGACGACGCCGCCCCCGCGCACCAGCATGCCGGTGACGCCGTTGGGGCGGTGCGGCATCGGGCGGGCCTCGTGGTCGGCCCGCACGAGGAGCACCTCGACGCCGGGGCCGAGGGGGCGCCACTGCTCAGGTGACGCGTCCACGGCATCCAGCCGGTGCTTGTCGAGCCACGGCAGGTTGTCGGCGTGCGTGGCGACGGGTACGTGGCCGAGGCGGCGCAGCGAGGGCAGGTCGGCGTGGTCGTGGTGCAGGTGGCTGAGCAGGACGACGTCGACGTCGTCGATGTGCCGCTGCACCGGCAGGTCGTGGCGGCGGCGCAGCGGGCCGAGGCGGCGACGCAGGAGGGGGTCGGTGAGGACGCGCAGGCCGCCGAGCTCGAGCAGCACGGTGGAGTGGCCGACCCAGGTGGCGCGCACGCCGCCGCTGTCCCGGAGGTCGTCGGTCGGCCGCAGTGCCACACCACCAACGTACTCGGGGGACAATGGGCCATCATGTCCGCCCCCACCGCCCCCGCCCCCACCGCCCCCGCCCCCACCGCCCCGCCCGCACCCGTCCCGCCCGCCCCGCCCGCACCCGTCCCGACCCCCGTGCTGCCGCCGCTGCGCATCGGGCGCCACGTCGTGGAGTCTCCCGTGGTGCTCGCGCCGATGGCCGGGATCACCAACCGGGCCTTCCGGCGGCTGTGCCGCGAGTACGGCACGGCGGGTCTCGAGGCCGGAGGTGCCTCGGGCGCGACCAGCCTGTACGTCTCCGAGATGGTCACCACCCGGGCCCTGGTCGAGCGCACGCCGGAGACGATGCGGCTCATCTCGCACGACCCCGACGAGCACCCGCGCTCGGTGCAGCTGTACTCCGTCGACCCGGTCACCGCCGGCCTGGCCGCGCGCATCCTGGTCACCGAGGACCGCGCCGACCACATCGACCTCAACTTCGGCTGCCCGGTGCCCAAGGTCACCCGCAAGGGCGGCGGGGCTGCGCTGCCGTGGAAGACCGAGCTGTTCCGCGGCATCGTCGCGGCCGTCGTGCGCGAGGCGTCGCCGTACGCCGTGCCGGTCACCGTCAAGATGCGGGTCGGCATCGACGCCGACCACGTCACCTATCTGGATGCCGGGCGGATCGCCGAGGGCGAGGGCGCCGCGGCCGTCGCGCTGCACGGGCGCACTGCGGCGCAGGCCTACTCGGGGCAGGCCGACTGGTCGGCGATCGCGCGGCTCAAGGAGGCCGTGACGACGGTGCCGGTGCTCGGCAACGGTGACATCTGGTCGGCCGAGGACGCGCTGGAGATGGTGCGGCAGACCGGCTGTGACGGGGTCGTCGTCGGGCGGGGCTGCCTCGGCCGGCCGTGGCTCTTCACCGACCTGGCGGCGGCGTTCGCGGGGTCCGACGCCCGGGTGCAGCCGGGGCTGCGCGAGGTGACGGCCACCCTGCGCCGGCACGCGGCCTACCTCGTCGACTTCTACGACGGCGACGAGGGCCGCGCCTGCCGCGACATCCGCAAGCACATCGCCTGGTACCTCAAGGGCTTCCCGGCCGGGTCGACGGTGCGCAACCAGCTCGCCCTCGTCGACAGCCTGCAGGCGCTCGACGACCTGGTCGGCACCATGGACCCCGACGCGCCCTGGCCCGGCGAGGCGGCCGAAGGCCAGCGCGGGCGGGCCGGGTCACCCCGGGTGGTGGCCCTGCCCGAGAACTGGCTTCGCTCGCGCGAGCTCGACGAGGCCCAGCGCGCGCAGGTCGCTCAGGCCGAGCTCAGCGTCTCCGGCGGCTGACCCCCGAGGCACCGGCACCGCCGCATCCTGTCCGTCGCGCTGGGCGTGGTGGAGCAGGCGCCGAGAGCGTGCTGGAGATGTCGTACGTCAACGGCCAGTCGAGCGGTCATGACACGCCCGCGCAGAACGCGGATCCCGGGCATGTCTCGACCCCTCGATCGGGTCGAGGAGCCGCACGGCCTTCACCGGGCGAGCCTGCAGGTCCGCGACGGCATCGGCCGGCGGGTACCGGGCGGGTGACCCCACGGGCCGCGATGCGCTGCCCGGCGAGCCTGGGCGGGAAGGGTCAGACGAATCGGGGCCCCGGCACCGATCAGCTCGACCCGTGTGCAGGCGGGGTCTCCGCGCCGATGGCATCGGACGACTTCCTGTGCCAATGCGGCAGGGCGAAGACCAGGGCGACCACGGCCACCGACCAGGCCACGTGGACGGCGCCGACCACCTCCTGGTGCGCGAACCACCAGTGGGTCAGGCCGGTCGTGGTCTGCACCGCGTGGGGAATGTCCGTGAAGCCCGTGACGAACGGCTGCCAGAAGAGGATGACCGTCACCAGGGTGGTCCACGGAACGGTCCACCTCGTGCCGAGCAGGTCGAAGACGACGGCAGCGAGTGCGGCGCTGCCGATGTAGTAGGCGTTGTTCTTGGGGTCCAGGGCGAGCCGCAGCGCGACCGCGACGAGCAGCACTCCCGGCACGCCTCGAGTCAGGACGGTGACGGTGGCCCCGAGCGGTGCGAGAACGAGCTGCGCGGTGCGCCCCCAGGCAGGCACGAGCAGACCGCGGGCGCCGAGCGTGTGCAGGCCCGACGCGGTCGACAGGCCGACGGGTGGGTGGAGGGCGGTGAGGGTGCCCCGGTTGGCCAGCACGAACGGCAGCCAGGCCAGGGCGACCCCGGCAGCGGCCACTGCGCCTGCGACGCGCAGGTCCGCCCGGGGCAGCGCGAACAGCAGCGGGAAGAAGCCGATGGCCCACGGTTTGGCCGCGATCGCCAGGGCCACGGCGGCGCCCGCCAGGACGGGTCGGGACGCACAGACCGCGCGTAGGGCCACGACGGCGAACACCAGGGCGAGGACGTCGTCGAGGTGCCCCCAGCGGACGGCGAGCACCGTCCACGAGGGGGTCAGGACGATGGCGGCGGCGAAGACCCGGCGGCGTCGGTGCTCGGGGGCCACCAGCGGTGCGAGCGACGCGACGAGGAGGGGGCCCGCGGCAGCCATCGCGACCAGGGCGATGCCCCGCGCCACGCCTGCGGGCAGGGGGCTGAGCAGGGCGGCGAGGACGAGCGAGAGGGGCCCGGTCTGCAGCCAGGGCACGTCGGCGAACAGGTTGAGCCCCGAGCCGTGCAGCAGGAGCCGCGCACCGTCCACGGTGTAGTGCCACGACAGCCCGGAACCGGGCCACATGTGCCCCGCCCACCAGGCACTCCACACGGCCACTGCCAGCCAGGAGGCCCAGAGCGACACTGCCCTACGGTCGACCTCCATGCCTGCCACCCTAGGACCGGGCCGTCCCGGCTGCCGGGGAATCGCCGCCGGGGGCGGCCGCCGCTAGGGCGTGTCGCGCGGGCTGGCGTCCCTGCCGAAGACCCCCACCGCGATCCAGGCGAGGGCCACGACGACCCCGCCGACCGCCGCGTACCCCTTCGGCGTCGAGTCGAAGACGGCGAAGCTCACGCCGTAGAGCATCGTGATGGCCAAGGCGATGAAGCTGAGGTATCTGCGGTCCATGTCAGCCAGTCTAGGAACGGAATCCGGCCGACGGGTCCATCGAACAGGGGACGGCGACGTCATCCACCCGGTGCGTCCGGGGTGTCGGAGGGGGCCGCTAGCGTGTCGGCATGGCACGGCGAATCGGCACCCCCGGCGGCACGCCCGAGCGGCCCGCGATCTTCTTCACGGATGCCGCGGAGTTCGGCAGGTGGCTCGCCGCGAACCACGACACCGAGACCGAGCTGTGGATGGGTTTCTACAAGAAGGGCCATCCGCAGACCGGCCTCACCTGGGCGGCCGCGGTGCGCGAGGCCCTGTGCTGGGGCTGGATCGACAGCAAGGCAGAGAGCCTCGACGAGTTCACCAGCCGCCAGCGGTGGACGCCCCGCAAGCCGAGCAGCAACTGGTCGACGATCAACATCAACGCCGTCGCCGAGCTCGCCGCCCAGGGCCGGATGCAGCCCAGCGGCCTGGCCGCGTTCGAGCGTCGCCGCGAAGACCGCTCCGGCGTCTACGCCTACGAGAACCGCGACCGCGAGCTGCCTGAGCACTACGCCGCGCAGCTCGCCGCCGACCCCGCGGCCACCGCCTTCTGGGAGGTCGCCACACCCACCTACCGCAAGCTCGCCGTCAACTGGGTGGTCACGGCGAAGCAGGAGAAGACCCGCGACGCCCGGATGGCCCAGCTCGTCGAGGACTGCGCCGCCGGCCGGCTGATCAAGACCCAGCGCTACGGCATCGAGCCGAAGTGGGTCCAGCGGGCTGCAGCGGCGGCGGAGGCGGCCCGCCTAGGGTGAGCGAGTGAGCTACACCGAGGCCGACCGCGAGCGCTGGGTCGCCGAGGACCCCGCCCACAAGCGCGCCGACCGTGACGACTTTGCCCGCGACCGGGCCCGCCTGGTGCACTCGGCGAGCCTGCGCCGGCTGTCGGCCAAGACCCAGGTCGTGCAGCCCGGTAGCGACGACTTCGTGCGCAACCGGCTCACCCACAGCCTCGAGGTCGCCCAGATCGGCCGCGAGTTCGGTGCGGCGCTGGGCTGCAGCGCCGACGTCGTCGACACCGCCTGTCTGGCCCACGACCTCGGCCACCCCCCGTTCGGGCACAACGGTGAGACCGCGCTGGATGCCGTCGCGGCCGGCATCGGCGGCTTCGAGGGCAACGCCCAGACGCTTCGCCTGCTCACCCGCCTGGAGCCCAAGCGTGCCCACCCCGACGGCCGCCCCGCCGGGCTCAACCTCACCCGCGCCACCCTGGATGCCGCCACGAAGTACCCGTGGCGCCGCGGCCGGGCCTCGTACCCGACGATGAAGTTCGGCGTCTACGACGACGACCTCGACGTCTTCGACTGGTTCCGAGCCGGCGCGCCCGAGGGGCGTCGCTCGGTCGAGGCCGAGGTCATGGACTGGTCCGACGACGTCGCCTACTCGGTGCACGACGTCGAGGATGCCGTCGCGTCCGGATGGCTCGACCCGCGCCTCCTGCGCGAGCCCGCCGACGTCGAGGCAGTGCTCGCGGTGGCCGGCGAGGTCTACGAGCCGGGGCTCGGCCTCGACGAGCTGGGCGCCGCGCTCGAGCGGCTGCTCGCCACCGGTGCCGTGCCCGGCTCCTACGACGGCTCCCGCCAGTCGCTCGCGGCGCTGAAGGACATGACCTCGCGCCTCATCGGCCGCTTCGTCGTCGCCGTCGAGCAGGCCACCCGGGCCGAGCACGGTCCGGGCCCGCTCACGCGTCACGGCGGGCGGCTCGTGGTGCCGCGCGAGTCGCGCGCCGAGTGTGCCGTGCTCAAGGCCGTGGCGGCCCACTACGTGATGCACGCGGCCGAGCGGGTGGCCCTGCACGCCCGCCAGCGCGACGTGGTGGCCGAGCTCGTGGCGGCCTTCGAGGCCGACCCGGCCCGGCTCGACCCCGACCTGCGCCACGACTGGGACGACGCCGGCGACGACGCCCGCGCCCGGCGCGTGCTGGTCGACCAGGTGGCCTCCCTCACCGACGTCCGGGCGCTCAACCTGCACCGGCGATGGTGCCGCCCGGCGACGACCTAGACTCGCGGGCAGTCGAGGGGCAGCCCAGGGACAGCCCAGGGACAGCCCAGGGACAGCCGGGAAGGAGGGTCAGTGGCGGGTCGGATCCGAGCCGAGGACATCGCGACGGTCAAGGAGCGCACGTCCATCGAGGACGTCGTGCGCGACCACGTGACCTTGCGCCCGGCCGGGGTCGGGTCGCTCAAGGGCCTGTGCCCCTTCCACGACGAGAAGACCCCGAGCTTCACCGTGCGGCCCACCGTCGGCAGCTACCACTGCTTCGGCTGCGGCGAGGGCGGCGACGTCATCTCGTTCGTGCAGAAGGTCGAGCACCTGACCTTCACCGAGTCCATCGAGCGCCTCGCGGCCAAGCTCGGGATCGAGCTGCGCTACGAGGAGGGCGGCGGCCCGCGCGAGGGTGGCATGTCCCTCGGCAAGCGCTCACGGCTGATCGAGGCGCACCGGGTGGCCCAGGAGTTCTACGCGTCCCTCCTGCTCGACACCGGCAAGCCGGACGCGCGGGTCGGTCGCGACTTCCTGCGCGAGCGGGGGTTCGACGGCGCGGCCGCGGAGCGGTTCGGCATCGGCTTCGCCCCGCAGGGCGGCGAGGCGCTCAGCCGGCACCTGCGCGAGCGGGGCTTCACCGAGGACGAGATGGTCACCGGGGGGCTGTCCGGGCGGGGGAGCCGGGGGCTCTACGACCGCTTCCGAGGGCGCCTGGTCTGGCCCATCCGCGACACCACCGGCGACACCGTCGGCTTCGGCGCCCGCCGGCTCTTCGACGACGACCGGATCGCCGCGAAGTACCTGAACACCTCCGAGACGCCGATCTACAAGAAGTCGCAGGTGCTCTACGGCCTCGACGCCGCCAAGAAGGCGATCTCCACCGAGCGCCGCGCCATCGTCGTCGAGGGCTACACCGACGTCATGGCGGCCCACCTGAGTGGCGTCGAGGGCGCGGTCGCCACCTGCGGCACGGCCTTCGGCATCGAGCACATCAAGATCCTGCGCCGCATCATGCGCGACGAGACCGACGGTCCGCAGGCGCGCGTCATCTTCACCTTCGACGGCGACGCCGCCGGCCAGAAGGCCGCGATGAAGGCCTTCGGCGAAGACCAGCGCTGGGCCGCGCAGTCGTTCGTAGCCGTCGCCCCCGACGGCATGGACCCGTGCGAGCTGCGCATCGCCAAGGGGGATGCCGCAGTGCGCGCCCTCGTCGACGACGCCGTGCCGATGTTCGAGTTCGCGGTGCGCACCACCATCCGCCGCTTCGACCTCGACACCGCCGAGGGGCGTGTGCAGGCGATGAAGGCCGTGGCGCCGATCATCGGCTCGATCCGCGACACCAGCCTGCGCCCCGAGTACACCCGCACGGTGTCGGGCTGGCTCGGCATCGAGGTCGAGCAGATGGCCGCCGAGGTCAAGAAGGCCGGCCGGATGCGCCACGACGACACCGCCGACGCCGCGCGCAACCCGGTCGGCACCGACGACGTGCCCGAGCCCGGTCCCGGCGAGGCGGCCCCCCTGCCGGTGCCCGACCTGCGCGACCCGGTGGTGTTCACCGAGCGGCAGCTGCTCCAGGCGCTCATCCAGTACCCGTCACAGTTCGGGGATGCCGTGTTCGAGTCGCTGCGCCCGGAGTCGTTCGTGGCGCCCGCGCACCGGGCGGTGGTCGACGGCATCCGCATCGCTGCTCCGACCGCCCGACGCGCCTCCACCTCGGCCTGGGTCGCCGCCGTGGGCGAGGCGGCCCCCCTGGCCGTGCGCGGCCTCGTCTCCGAGCTCTCGGTCGCGCCCTTGCCCACCCGCTTCGACGCCTCGTCCGGGCTGCCGCCGCAGCGCTACCTCGACTCGCTGGTCGTCGGGGTGCGTGACGCCGAGCTCAGCCGGCTCATCGCCGACGCCATGGCGTCGGTGCGGCGCGTACAGAACGACCCCGACTCAGACCCCGCCGACCTCCGGGAGCGCACCATGGCCCTGCACCAGCTCGAGCTCGAGCGCGTCGCGCTGCGCGAACGGCTCTCGTCGTGAAGGTGCAGTGGTCGGGCCTGCGCCGCCCGGCCGTTCCCCCCGACGTGGCCGCCGCGATCGACCCCGAGGAGCACGAGAAGCTGCTCGCGTGGGCGGTCGAGAACGGCAGCGGCGTCACCGTGGTCGCCGGCCGGCACCGGCTGTATGCCGTGGCCCCCGGCCCTGACGGCCTCGCCGTCGCGCTGTCCCGGCCGTGGCACCTCGTGGATGCCGGGCTGTGGAGCGGCGAGGACGGCTCGCTACGCGTCACCTGGGTCGACGGCGAGCGGCCGGCCCGGTTCGTGCTGGCCGACCCGGGGTTGCTGCCCGAGACCCTGCGTGAGCGGGTGCAGGCCTCCGTGGTCCTCTCCGAGGCGATCGACCTCGGCAACCGGCGCACCGCCCGGGTGGTGGTGCGCGAGGACCTCACGACCCGGGCACTGCTCAGCCAGGTGCTGCTCGGGCCGGGGGTCCGCAGCACCGATCCCGGGGTGGCCGAGCAGGTCCGGGTGGGCCTGGCCCGGGTGCGCGAGCAGGTCGGGCTGCAGTGACCGCGGTCCCGTTTTCGGACATGGGTCACCCCTTTGCTATCGTTGCCGGGCGCTGCTGCGGCGATCCCGCGGCAGGCTTTCCCCTGTAGCTCAATTGGCAGAGCAGCCGACTGTTAATCGGCAGGTTGTTGGTTCGAGTCCAACCGGGGGAGCACCCAAAGAGGCCCCTGAACTGCGGAAACGCCAGTTCGGGGGTTTCGTGTGTCCGGATGGAGCGACTATGCATGGTTCACCGTTAGCGCTGCTCAACCGAGAGGAGGCACCCCGACCGCTATGTGATCGCGGTGTGCTAGCTCGACCGGGAGACGTAGGCAGGTCGCCTTGTCCTAGCCGCGGCACGGCGGACGTCTGAAGCCACAACACAAGCGGCTACGAGAGACGCAGGCGCGGCTTGTGTACGTTTTGCTGCTTGGTCACACTGAGCGGATGGGCGAAGGCGCGCAGGACTATGCGTTCCCGCATCGGGCTGGGGATGAGTCCCGGCGGTTGGAGTTGTTGGAGCAGCACCTGGATCCAATGACCGTCCGGCGCATCGAGAGGCTCAGGGTCGTCGACAACGCAAGGTGCCTTGAGATCGGAGCCGGCCGCGGTTCAGTCGCGGCGTGGTTGGCTCAGCGATTCCAGCCTGACGGGCACGTGATGGCTACGGATCTGCAAACGGACTTGGTGTCATCCCTGAATTCCCCGAATCTCACAGTTCAGCGTCATGACGTTCGGGTCGACGACTTTCCAGAGGGCTCCTTCGACCTGGTCCACCTACGCGCCGTGCTGATGCACATCGAGAACCGGATGGCGACGCTGCGCTGGATCGTCAGCTGGATTGCCCCCGGCGGCTGGTTGCTCGTCGAGGAGCTCGACTTCGGCATGTGGCAATGCGATGCCGACCCGATCTGGTCAGCTCATCCACGTTCGTGGCACGAGGCCTTTCCACACGGATCGATGTCGACCGGCAGGCTGCTGTTGCGACAGATTCATCAGCTGGGCCTGGAAGAGGTCGGCGCAGATGGGGATCTGGACATCGTCGTCCCAGGTACGCCGCTGGCGGAGTTCTACCGTCTCAGCATGGTGGCCTTGGCCGAACCATCCATGGTTGCTGGCGTGCTGACGCCCCCCGAGGCAGCTGCGCTCGTCAGCCGGCCGACGGAACCTGACTTCCTTGGCTGCGGATTCGCGAACATCGGCGCGTGGGGGCAGCGACCCATCCAATGAGCGTCTGGCGGCGCAATGACGCAGGTCCGAGCGATCGCGACAATGTGCCCGCTCGAGGTAGGTGCCGCCGCCCCGACTACTCGATGGGCCGGCCCAGCCGATTTCGAGCTGCCGCCGTGCGTGCGCGTACTTCAGCTCGAGACGTGCCGATCAGGCGCGGGTTCCGCTGTCTCTCCTGCAGCTGCGCCCGCTCGTCACCGCGACAGGCGTTGATCCAGAACTGTCGCCGCCACCTGAGCGTTGATGCAGGCGAGCGACCACCGGCCGCCATCCCGGCTCGGGCCCCATTGGCCCCGGGGCTCCGACCTCCTGGACGGCACGCCACTGCCGATGCCGGTCTCTCGCCGTTGACCAACACATTTCGGGCAGGAGCAGACCAGAGCACCGTTCCCCACGGTCGGTCCGTGGGCCTAGCTGGTGACGTCCCGGTTGGTGAACGACGCCCAGGCGGCGAGGAGGAACACGGCGGCGTACGCGGCATCCACACCGAGGCCGGAGACGACGGTCCCCCACTCGGGGGGGTCACGCATCAGGTCTGCGAAGGACAGCCAGCGGTCGACCAGCAGCCAGGGGTGGACGGCCGCCAGCTGCGGGATCGAGTCGAGGATCCAGGAGCCCGCGGTGAAGACCATGACCACCACGGTGACAGCGATGGGCTGCTCGGTCAGCGTGGAGACGAAGAGCCCGACCGCAGCCAGAGCCGCCAGGCCGGCCGACACGTACAGCACAGAGAGCGCGAGCCGCCACACCCCGTCGGTGAGGGGAATCTGCCTGCCGGACAACGTCGTCAAGGGGCCAACACCGAAGAAGATCGCCCCGAAGACCACGCCGGTGACCGCCACCACCACGGCTCCGAAGATGCCGGTGACGACGAGGCCGAGGTACTTCACGACCAGCATCCGGGTGCGGCCGACGGGAACGGTGAGCAGGCAGCGCAGCGTCCCCGCCTGGGCCTCACCGGCCACGGCGTCACCGCTGACCATCGCGATCCCCAGGGGGAGGAACAACCCCAGCTCGATGGTCAGGGCAGCGAAGGCGGCGAAGATGCCGTTGCTCGTGATCTGGTCGACAAACCCAGCACCGGTGCCCCCGCCTCCGTCGACCTGGCCCGACACCTTGTTACCGACGACGATCGCGATGGGCAGCGCCATGAGCACCAGGACCCCGGCCTGGTTGCGGCGGCGGCCCGCGACCAGCCGCAGCTCGGATCGGAGGAAGCGCAGCAGCTCAGGCATTGACGGCGTACCCCTCTCCGGTCAGCTCGACGAAGAGCTCCTCGAGGGTCGGGGTGCTCACTGTGAACCCGGAGACCGGCACGCCCGCGGTTACCAGTGCCTCGACGATCAACGGCGGGTCGTGCTGGGGGTCGGGGATGCCGGTCGCCTCCGTCCGTGACGTCGTCACCTCGCCCAGGCCGAGGTCGGCCAGCACCCGGGCGGCGGATGCCGGGTCGTCGGTCGTCACGTGGACCGTCGTGCGACGCCCCGCCTGGAGTTCCCGAACGGCTCCCTGGGCGACGAGCCGACCGGCGCTCATGATTCCGACGTGCGAGCACACCTGCTCCACCTCGGCAAGTAGGTGGCTCGAGACGAACACGGTCACCCCACCGGTTGCCAGCTCGCCAATGAGAGAACGGATCTCGCG
>Ga0302299_10001569_pt1 | contig 13745 bp, 15 predicted proteins | sample III_Fen_N3_4_FD_198795 | JGI IMG/M metagenome (GOLD analysis project Ga0302299, IMG submission 198795) | Peat permafrost microbial communities from Stordalen Mire near Abisko, Sweden - III_Fen_N3_4 | ecosystem: Environmental > Terrestrial > Soil > Wetlands > Permafrost | place: Sweden: Abisko... | reverse complement strand
CGTTGCTGAAGACGAGCCGGTCGCCGCGGTTGTGCATCTGGCGCGGCATGTACCGGTCCTGGGCCAGGATCGACGCCAGCACCGGGAACCCATTGAACGCCGTGTTGGCCGCGAGGACGAGGATCAGGGCCGTCACGAGCTGAACCACGTAGAACGGCAGGTTGTTCTGACCGCCGAAGACGGTGGCACCGATCTGCGCGATGACGGTGTCCTGGTGGGCGCCGGGGGGCAGCCCGATCAGGTCGTTGACGTGCTCGCTGTCGACCACCTTGACCCCCAGCTTGATGGCCAGGAAGGTCACGCCGACGAACATCGAGACCGCGAGCCCGCCCATCAGGGCCAGCGTGGTTGCGGCGTTCCGCGACTTCGGTTTCTTGAACGCGGGCACGCCGTTGCTGATCGCCTCGACGCCCGTCAGTGCCGTACACCCGGAGGCGAAGGCCCGCATGCCGAGGAACAGGATGCCCGCTGTCCCAAGGTTCTGGAGCTGGGGCTTGATGTCGTAGTTCGCGGTGGCTGCCTGGAGATCGTGCCCCGTCCCGAGACGGAACAGGCCCACCGCGATCATGCCGAGGATCGAGAACATGAACGCGTACGTCGGGATGGCGAAGGCGGTGCCCGACTCGCGGATCCCGCGCAGGTTCATCAGCACGATGAAGACGACCACGCCGAGGGTCGTGGCCACCCGCTGCCCGGCCATCCACGAGAACAGTGGGGTCGACGCCAGGTTCTCGACTCCGGCCGAGGTCGAGACGGCCACGGTGAGGACGTAGTCGACCAGAAGTGCCGCCGCCACCACGAGCCCGAACGGTCGGCCCAGGTTGGTGTTGGCCACCTCGTAGTCGCCGCCGCCGCTGGGGTAGGCATGCACGTTCTGCCGGTACGCGGCCACGACCGTCGCCATGACCGTGACGACGCCCAGCGCCGCCGGCCAGGTCAGGTGCAGCAACGCCGTGCCCGCGAGGGCGAGCACCAGCAGGATCTCCTGGGTGGCGTAGGCGACGGACGACAACGCGTCACTGGCGAACACCGGGAGAGCGATCCTCTTGGGGAGCAACGTGTCGCCCAGCCGGTCCGAGCGCATCGCCCGACCGAGGACTACTCGCTTACCTATTCCTGCAAGGTTGCTCACGGCGGATCATCGTAGGCCCGAGGGGAGGGCCGCACGCGCACAGTCCCTCCATGTGGCACCCTATGGCCGTGCATGTCGTGATTATGGGCTGTGGCCGCGTGGGCTCGTCCTTGGCAGCGACCCTCGATGCGGCCGGTCATTCGGTCGCCGTGGTCGACCAGGACCCGTCCTCTTTCGAGCGTCTCCCCAAGGGTTTCGGGGGTGAGACGTACGTCGGGGTCGGGTTCGACCGCGAGGTCCTCGTGCAGGCCGGGATTGAGCGGGCGACCGCCTTCGCCGCCGTCAGCAGCGGCGACAACTCCAACATCGTCGCCGCCCGCGTCGCCCGCGAGACGTTCGGGGTCGAGAACGTCGTCGCCCGGATCTACGACCCTCGACGGGCCGAGGTCTACCAGCGCCTGGGCATCTCCACCGTCGCCACGGTGCGCTGGACCGCCAACCAGATGCTGCGGCGGCTGGCTCCGCAGGGGTCCGAAGCCGAGTGGATCGACGCGAGCGGCGCGATCCGGATGGCCGAGGTGCACGTCGAGCCCAGCTGGATCGGCCTGCGGCTCACCCGGATCGAGCACGCCACCGGAGCCCGGATCGCCCTGATCACCCGGCTCGGCGAAGGTCAGCTCCCCGGGCCGGACACCGTGCTGCAGGAGGGTGACCTCGTCCACATCCTGGTGCGCGACCCTGAGCTCGCAGCCGTCGAACGCGTACTGGCGGCAGCACCACCCCCCGAGGAGGACTGATGCGCGTCGCCATCGCGGGCGCCGGCAAGGTCGGCCGCTCCATCGCCGCGGAGCTGGTGGGGAACGGGCACGAGGTGATGCTGGTCGACCGTGACCCTGACTCCGTCCGGGCGGACCGCAACCCCGGGACCATGTCCTTGGTCGGTGACGCCTGCGAGCTAGCGGTGCTTGAGAAGGCCGAGCTCGGCGACTGCCAGGTCATGATCGCGTGCACCGGTGACGACAAGGTCAACCTCGTCGTGTCGTTGCTGGCCAAGACCGAGTACGGCGTGCCGCGAGTCGTCGCGCGGGTCAACCACCCGAAGAACGAATGGATGTTCAACGAGTCCTGGGGGGTCGACGTCGCAGTCTCGACCCCTCGCATGCTCTCGGCCCTGGTCGAGGAAGCCGTGAGCGTCGGCGACCTGGTGCGGCTGTTCACGTTCCGGCAGGGCAGTGCGAACCTCGTCGAGCTCACGTTGCCGGCGTCCTCGCCGCACGTCGGATCACGGGTGGGCGACGTGCAGTGGCCGGCGGACGTGGCTCTGGTCGCCATCCTGCGCGACGGACTCGTCATCGCACCGACGTCCGACGACCCGGTCGAGGCGGGCGACGAGCTGCTCTTCGTGGCAGCCGGCGACGCCGAGGACGCGCTGCAGGAGATGCTCAGCCCGCACCAGCGCTGACGTCGGGACCAGGCGCCGGTTCGAGCGGCTAGGTGGCCTCGGCCACCGTCTGCTAGGTGGCCTCGGCCACGGCCCCGTCGGTCTCGTCGGTGTCTTCCGGCGGCGTTGACGCGGTGGGCGGCACCCGACGCAGGATCAGCCACGACAAGAACCCGCCGAGGGCGAACAGCGGCCAGCCCAGCAAGATGTTGACGATGCCGAGGGCCACGACCTGGTCGTTGAGGTAGTACGGCAGCTTCACCACGGTCCGGAAGACGAACACGAACACCCAGATCCAGCTGGCCTGCGTGTAGGCGCGCCGCCGGGGCGGGTCTTCGCGCCAGGCCATCCCCTCGCCGTTGATCGTGCCGAGGAGGACTCCGAGCGGCGGCCACCGCAACGCCAGCATGACGAGCGAGACGACGGCCCAGAGGATCTGCACGACGATGCCGATGACGAAGAAGTTCTTGGCGCTGCCCGTCGCGAGCGCAACTGCTGCACTGACCGCTACGCCGAACACCCCGCTGGCGGCCTGGCGGATCGGCTCGCGGCGGATCAGCCGTAGGACGAGCAGCGCCACGGTCACCCCGACCGCCGCGAGGATCGCCGGGACCAGCTGGCGCCCGCTGATGACGTAGACCCCCACGAAGAACGTGGACGCCAGACCACTGTCGATCAGGCCCCGGGCTCCGCCAATTGCCTCGGCGAGGTCGAGCTCGATCGCATCGAGGCCGGCCCGCTGCGACCGTTTCACGGGCGAAGCTCGTAGGTGGGGTTGAACATCACCGGGCGGCGGTTCTGCATCGTGACCCGCCCACTTGCCGACAGTCCCCGTCCTGGGTCGATGCCCCGGATCCGTCGACGGCCGAGCCAGATCAGGGTCAGGACACCGCTGCCGTCGTAGAGCTCGGCCTCGAGCGCGGGAACGCCCCCGACCGGACGAAGAGTCAGTGCGCGCAGCGTGCCGGTGACCGTGACCTGCTCCCCGGTGCAGCAGCCCGCCACCGGGGTGGCGCCACGGGTGTACGCCTCGCGTCGGAGCAGAACCGCGTCGGCCTCCTCGCTCGTCGAGGTCACCCGATTCAGCAGCCGGCGGAGCCTCCCCGGCGTCGCCGGACCGGACTGGGTGGGTTCGCTCATGCACCCAGGCTAGCCGTGCGACCATCGCGCCGTGTACATCGACGGGCAGCACCATCGCCTCGACCGGGTGGCGGTGCTGGCACCTGGTTCCGGGTCGACCGCCGAGTTCGTCCGGCGGGCCTTCGCGAGCGCCCTGGCGGTCGAGGGCGTCACCACCGTGGCCATCGACGAGCGCAGCGGCGACCTCGACCGGGTTGCCGACCGGCTGGGTCGGGCGGTCGACGCGTTCGCAGCCGGGCGGGCGAGCCAGATCTGGGTGGGAGGGGTCTCGCTCGGTGCACATGCGGCCGCGGTCGTCGCGGCCGGCCGACCCTGGCTGCACGGCGTCCTGTTGGCGCTGCCAGCTTGGACCGGGGCAGCCGCGGAGGTCGCCGAGCTGTCCGCCGCGGCGGCCCGAGACCTTCGGCGCGACGGAATGGCACCGACGCTCGGTCGGCTGGCGGCGGCGGGGTGGGTCGGCGAGGAGCTCGCCCGGGCGTGGCCCACCTATCGGTTTCCCGACCTGGTCTCGGCGCTCGAAGCGACCAGTCGATCCTCCGGTCCGTTGCCGGCCCAGCTCGCAGCCATCGCGGCGCCGACGGGTCTGTTCGCCGCGCTGGACGATCCTTTCCACCCGGCGGCCGTGGCGGCGCTGTGGGCCGAGCTGATCCCCCGGGCGCACGCGATGGTGGCGCGCGTCGACCCGGCCGAGGGCGCCCCGGCGTTGGGGAGACAGACGCTGCGTGCGTGGCATCAGGCTGCCGGAGTGGGCGCTTCGGGGTAGATCGGCGGGATCGGGGGCGGCACAGCGGTCGCCTAGGATGCGCTGGGTGGCCATCGCACGGCGAATCCCGGTAACCCCGTGGTCGTCCACCGGATCGCGCTGGCGCACCGGCCCCCTCTCCTTCGGCGTCCTGCTCCTCGGGCTCTTCGGTTTCGGGATCGGCGAGGCAGTGGTCATCGGCGCGCGCTTGGGGAACGCGCCTTGGACCGTACTGGCCGAGGGCATGTCGCGACACACGCCGTTCAGCATCGGCGGCTCGACCTTCGTGATCAGCCTGGCCCTCTTGATGTTGTGGGTCCCCTTGCAGGAGCGGCCGGGTTTGGGCACCCTGTCGAATGCGGTCGTCATCGCCGTCGCGATCGACCTCGGGCTCCGCCTCGTGCCGCGGCCCAGCGCTGTCCCCTGGCAGCTCGTGCAGGTGATCGGTGGGACCGTTCTGGTCGCGCTCTCCGGTGCGTTGTATCTCACCGCGAACCTCGGCCCCGGGCCTCGGGACGGGCTGATGACCGGCCTGCACCACCGCTTCGACTGGCCGGTGGCACCGGTACGGCTCGCGCTCGAGTTCGGGGCCTTGGCGGCTGGATTCGTGCTCGGCGGCAAGGTCGGCCTTGGAACCGTGGTCTTCGCGTTCGGTGTCGGTCCGGTGCTGGCCTGGTGGCTGTCGCGGCTCCCGCAGCGGCCGGACGTCGGCCCGATCAAGATCCCATAGGCGTCCTGCAGTCAAGGAGGACCGGAACGCGACCGATACAGCCTGCAGAAGGCAGGTCTGTCCATCGGTGGAGGTTCGATGTCCGCGGAGTTGTACGACGCCGAGCACGAGGGCGCCCTGGCGCGCCCGGCGATCGACATTCTTCCCACGCCCGGCGGCCGCAAGGCCAAGGTCGCGGTAGCCGAGGAGACGACCGCCGCCCCTGAGCCCGCCCCCGCTGAATGGGCAGCACCGCTCGCGGAAGCGGCCAACCCGTGGGGCGACCCGGTGACCGTTCCGGCACCCGTTGCTGCTCCGGCACCGATGGCACAGCAGCCGCAGGCCGCGCCGCCAGCAGCCGGACTGCCTCTCGCCCTGCCGGACTTCCCGGAGCCTGCTGCAGCCGACGACGGCGCCGCGCCGAAGAAGTTCCTCGGGATGCAGATCCGGCGAGCCAAGAAGCCCGCCGAACCCGCACCTGACGCCGCTCCCGACGTCGCCGTCGAAGCCGCTCCGGTCGAGTACGCACCCCAGGTGGCTCCTAGCCAGGCAGAGGCCTATCCCGCGTCCGCTCCGCTTGCCGCGTGGCCGACCGATGGCGCGATGCCGGTCGTTGCCCATGCCGAACCGGCCCAGCAGCCGTTTGCCGCCGCCGGATCGGACGATGCCGGGCTCAGCGAAGCCGCCGACTATGCACCCGTCCAGCCCGCCGACCAGGCGCCGGTCGCCCCAGTAGTTGACGACCGAGAGGTCCGCGCACTGCGGGCCATGGTCGACGCAGGCGAGGCCGGGCGGGTCGAGGCCGAGAACCGGGCGGCCCTCGCCGTCGCCTACGCGCAGGCGGCACAAGCCCAGCTGGCCGACGCCAACAGCAAGGCCCAGGCTCAGATCCAGGCGGCCGAGGCGAAGGCCCGGGTGGCCGCCAACGACGCGCAGGACTGGCAGATCCGACACCGCGAAGCCGAGGCGACGATCGCCGAGCTCGCCACGTCCGTCGCGAGCGCCGAGCAGCGCCTGTCGGAGCTGCGGACGGAGCGCGACGAGCTGCTCGCCTCGCTCGAGGATGCGACCCGTCCCGATCACGCGCCGGTCGAGCCCAGCTGATCCGCTGACCCGGACGGCGGCCGGCTGAGCAGATCGGAGCGGGCCTCCGCCGATGCGCCAGCGAGTCCGTCGAACAGCTGCTGGGGTGGGATGCCCGCGCTGAGCGAGGCCATCAACAGCGACGCCAGGTAGTAGTGGGGATCGGCTCCCAACGCGCGTTCGAGTGCGAGCCCGGCCAGCGCTCCGTCGCCAGTCTGGTAAGCAGCTGCGGCGAGCAGCGTGGCCCCGGGCGCCAACCGGTCGTCCGGGGCGAGCTGCACCACCTCGATCCAGAGTCGAACGGCCCGATCGGCATCCGGCCCCGGGGTGCGCACCAGGACTGCGTCACGCACGCGGATGTCCTCGACCGCGACGATCAGGTTGGCTGCGGTTGCGGAGGACAGGGCCGCCCGCTCGTCCTGCAACGCCGCCTCGACAGCCAGCAACCCCGGATCGGGTCGCTCGGTCGAGCGCCCCGAGCGGGCCAGCCGGGCAAGCGCAGCCCGCACCTCGGCCCGGAGCAGCTTGTCGCCCGGTGCCAGCAGCCGAACCAGGTCGTCGCGGCTCCCCCGATTGACGAGGCCGGCGGCCACTGCCGCGACCTCGGCCGCGGAGGTCCCCACCTCGGGCATCGGCGTGCCCGCGGAGGGGCAGCAGTCAGGGGTCTGACAGACGAGCGACCACCAGCGGCGTCCCGCCACCGCAAGCACGTCGAGGCTCCGAAGCCCCGCACCCGAGACGCCGCCCGTCAAGGTGGCCGCCACCCGCTGCCACCGCACGTCCTCGGGCACCGGCGCGGTCGGCAGGTAGAGCACCAGGACTGCCGACCGGCCGCCCGAGCGCGCCGCGGCCCGGCCGAGCTGGGCGGCGGCCTCACGCAGCGAGCGCGAGCCGGCGTCTGGGAGGCCGACCGGCAGGTCGACCCGGGCGGACAGGGCGACCCGACCGCCCTCACCGAGCGCCACCAGCACGAGGCTCGCCGACGGCTGGAAACCAAGCAGGTACGGCACGAGCGCGAGCAGCGAAGCCGGGTCGCCGATCCGCAGTCTGGGCAAGGAGGAGGTGGTCTGCGTCATGGGTCGAGCCTGCTCCTGGCGTCGTTCGCCCAGGGGTTCAGGATCGGGATCGGTGGACACGGACGGGCTGTGGACAGCGCGCCGTTCGCGAACCAGATGTGACGATCCGCTGACGCGCCGGTCCCAGGGGTGGCCGCGCGCGCGCCGGAGTGTTCTCATCAAGAGGTGGACCCAAGTCGTGCGACCCGCGCAGCAGCCGAGGTGCCGGCCACGCCCGTCGACGCCGAGGTGACCGGACCCCCGGTCGGCCGGCGCCTCGTGCTTGGCCTGCTCGGGCTGGGCGCCGTCGGCATGGTCGTGGGCTCCCGGGTGCAGGACGCGCTCGGCGGCGCGATCTCCGCGGTGCAGCGGGCCGACCCGACCGGCGTCACCGCGCTCGTGCCCGGCGGCAGCGGCTTCCAGTTCTACTCCGTGACCGACCAGGAGCCGACCATCGACGCTGGGACCTACCGGCTCAACGTTGGCGGCCTCGTCGAAGCGCCCCGCTCGTTCACGCTGCAGGACCTGGCTGCGCTTCCGCAGACCGACCTCGTGCGGGACTTCCAGTGCGTCACCGGGTGGCGAGTGCGAGCCGTGCCCTGGTCGGGAGTGCGCTTGTCCGACCTGCTCAGCCAGGTATCACCCAGCACGGGCGCCACGGCGTTGCGCCTCACCTCGCTCGACGGTGCGTACACGGAGTCGCTCACGCTCGAGCAGGCCCGACGCCCGGACATGCTGGTGGCCACCAAGATGCTCGGCGCAGCGGTCACGCCTGACCATGGTGGCCCGGTACGCCTCTACGCGGCCCCGATGTACGGGTACAAGTCGCTCAAGTGGCTGGGCGGGATCGAGCTGGTCGCAGCGGTCCAGCCCGGGTATTGGGAGCGCCGCGGGTACGACGTGGATGCCTGGATCGGTCGTTCGAACGGTCGCGCCGATGCCCCTGTCTGAGAACGCGGTCGAGCCGAGCACGTCCGACGGCGACGCCCGGGTGCTCCGGTTCACCCGGGCGCAGCGGGCGGTGCACTGGACGTTCGCGGTCCTGGCTTTCGGTTGCTTGTTCACCGCGGTGGCCTTGTATGTCGGACCGATCGCGACCTTGGTCGGTCGCCGGGCGCTGCTGCGGTCAGTGCACCTCACCTGCGGGTACCTCATGCTGGTCCCGCTGCTGCTCGGGCTGTTGTCCCGCGCGTTTCGGGCCGACGTTCGTAGGCTCAACCGCTTCGGTCCGGACGACACTCGCTGGCTGCGCAGCCAACCGGCCCGCCGTTCCGGCCGGTTGTCGGTCGGCAAGTTCAATGCCGGTCAGAAGGTTGCGGCCGCCTTCGTCCTCGGCAGTGTCCTGGTCTTCCTCGCGACCGGGATGGCCATGGCCGACCTGGGTGGGGTCTGGTCGCTCACCGTCCGCACCGGCTCGACCCTGGTGCACCAGTGGCTGGCGTTCGCCTTCGGCGTCGTCGTGGTGGGCCACCTGCGGCTTGCTCTGCGCGACCGCCATGCGATGAGCGGGGCGATCACCGGCTGGGTGCCCCGATCCTGGGCCCGCAGCGAGCATCCCGACTGGGCCGTGGACGACGCCCCGGTCAGTGGTTGAGCGACCGCAGAGTCCCGAGGTCGAAGGCTCCGGTCAGTGGCAGGTGAGCACCGCACTGGTAGCCGAGGAGCAGGTGCTGCGTCTGATCGAGCAGCCGCGCGCTCCGGTCGGACCCGGCGAGGTCGAGCAGCCGCCGGGCGACGGCGACGTCGGCTGAGCACTGGACGTGCGGCGGCAGTGACTGCGCCGCGCTCTTCGCCCGAGCCGGAACGGGTCGCAGCGGGACCGGCGCGGGCCTCGGTGCGACCACCCGCGGCCGCTGCGATACCGCCGCGACGGCCGGCTTCGGTTTGGGCTTCGGCTTGGGCTTCGCCTTGACTGTCGGCTTGGGCTTGGGCGCGGGACTCACGGCACCTGACGGCCGACGGAACACCTCGGCGACCCACAGCGTGCTGCCGACCTGCACGAGCCCGATGCCGACCTCGGTGAACTGGTGGTCAAGGATGTTCGCGCGGTGGCCGGCGCTGTTCATGAACGCGGTGTGCAGCGCCGTCACGCTCGGCCCGTAGCCGACGTTCTCACCCACCCAGCTGAAGTGCTTGACGTCCGTCGCGAGGTGGGGGTTGTGGTACAGCGTGCCGCTGGCAGCCATCCGCTGAGCCTGGGCCTGCGCGACCGCGGTCAGGTCGCTGCGCACCACGTACGACGCGAGCCCGGCGGAGTGGCGCGAGCTGTTGATCAACGACACGAACGACGAACTGCTCGCCGCCTGGGCCGATCCGCTGACCAGGGCCACCCCCGTCATCGCGAGCACGCAGGCCACGACCCCGCCGACTGCACGGCGAAACGGAACCCTCACGTCGACTCCCAACGGACCTGATCCTGGCCAGCGGTGAGGGCCTGCCTGCCCTCCCTAGATTGATCGGGGCCGCCGCGGACCACCCGAATCCCCCGATCGGGTTACGAGTCAGGGCCGGTTCGGCCCTGTCTGGGTGGTGCATCTGCACCGGCTGAAGTTCGTTCTCGCGCATCAGCGGCTCCGCGGCCCCCCAGTCGATGCAACAGGGGTGACGAGAGGAGGCGGCGGACGAGAACCGTTCCCCACGGCGCGGCCTGACAGGTCCCCCACGTGTCCCGCACCCGCCCGCTGCCTCTTCCGTCGCAGTCCCCCTGTGGCGCAGCCGTGTCGATGACCGACGCCGCGCACCAGCCCGGCGATACGCCCACAGGGTCGGCCGCGCCGCTACGACTGCTGCGAGCCGACGCCCTCACTCCGCTGAGCCAGTTCGAGGACGCGTGCGCCGCCGTACTCGACCACCTGGCCGGCGTACTAGCACTCGAGACCTGGTTGGTCTCCCGGGCCGTCGGGGACGACTGGGTCGTCCTCGCCTCGATCGACCGCAGCCGCCAGCTCGAGCCCGGGTCGGGCTACCGCTGGAGCGACACGGTGTGTGCCCGCATGGTGTCCGGGCGGGGCCCCCGCTCGGCCCCGCGAACGGCGGACGTCGCCTCGTACGCGATGGCACCGGTCGCCCGCGACCTGCCGATCGAGGCCTACGTCGGGGCCGAGATCGTCGGACCGTCGGGGGTGCTGTTCGGGACGTTGTGCGGGCTGCACCCAGAGCCGCTCGAGGACCACCAGCTCGCCTCGGTGGTCGAGCTGGTGGTATTGCAGGCGAGGCTGCTCGCGGGAGTACTGGCCGCCACTCAGCGCGCGTTCGACGCTGGTCGCCAGGACGAGCGGCTGACCCGCTCGATCCAGGCCGACCCGATGACCGGGCTGCTGAACCGGGCCGGCTGGGATGACCTGTTGCGCGCAGAGGACCGCCGGGCAGCCATCCTCGGTCTGCCCACGGGCGTCCTGGTCATCGAGCTCGCCGGCCTGCGTGAGGTGACCGCCCGCTCGGACCTCGGCTACGGCGAGCGAACGCTCCGCGACGTGGCGGACGTCCTGCGCGGGAGCACGCGTCGTAGCGACACGGTCGCTCGTACCGGCGAGACCGACTTCGCCGTGCTGCTGCCGGACACCGGTCCGCTGCACGTGGATCAAGTGGCCAGCCGGATCCGGGATGGCTTCGCCCGACGCAACATTCGAGCCTGGGTGGGGTCCGCCATGCGCGACCCCCGACGAGACCTCGCCGCCGCAGTGAACCGGGCTGCGACCGCGAGGTTCCTGGACAAGCGGCGCTGAAGAGGGCCACGCCGCTGCAGGCCACCGGAGCCGACCGGTGACCAGCTGATGAAGGGCCGGACCCCTGGTGGGTTCGGCCCTTCTTCATGAGGCAGGATGCATGCCATGCGCCTCGACCACGTCTCTTACGTCGCTAGCCCCGACCATCTCGCCGACGTGGCCCAGCGGCTCGGTGCCGCCCTCGGAGCCGGCTTCGCCGACGGCGGCCTCCACCCTCGCTTCGGCACCCGCAACTTCGTGCTCCCCTTGGCGTCCGGCACCTACCTCGAGGTGGTGGCCACCCTCGATCACCCGGCCGCCGACAGGGCGCCGTTCGGTCAGGCGGTCAAGCAGCGCGCGCTCGCCGGGGGTGGCTGGCTCGGCTGGGTCGTCGCCGTCCCGGACATCGCAGTCGTCGAGCGCCGACTCGGCCGACCCGCCGTCGAAGGGAACCGGCACCGGCCCGACGGGTTCGACCTGCGCTGGCGCCAGCTCGGCGTCAACGACCTCATCGCGGATCCGCAGCTCCCGTTCTTCATCCAGTGGCTGACCGACTCGGCCGAGCACCCGTCAGCCCAAGGTCATGCCGACATCCGGATCGAGCGGATGGAGATCTGCGGCGACCCCGACACCGTGTGCGCCTGGCTGGGCGAGCCGGCCGACCACCTGCTCGACGACATCGAGGTCGAGTGGGTCGATGGCGACGAGCCTGGAGTCGTCGCCATCCACTTCGCCACCAAGAACGGAAGCGTTCGGCTGGACTGAGGCTGCGATTCGCTGCCGCGCCGCCCGCTCGCCCGGGGACCCCTTTCCGAGCACCAGCCCCAACGTGTCCAGCAATGCCGCCGCGGCGATCCGGTCGAACCGCCGGAGCGGACCAACGCGTCGGGGCAGCTCGAGCACCTCGCGGCCCCAGTCCGGCGTCAGGTCGCACGCTGCACGCAGGAACATCTGGTACACCGGCTGGGCCGCCACGGGCAGCGGGGGGCGGAGGAGGAACCGGACCACCTCGCGGGTGTGCTCGTCACCGACCAGCTCGGGCCGGAACGCCTCGAGGGTGGCGGCCAGGGCGGCTTCCGAACGAGGTGGATCGGGGATGCCGAACTCGTCCGCGATGATAGCCGTCTCGGCGACGTAGCGATCGGCGTCCAGGTCGCCAGGCCCGTACCTCTGGGCGGCCCGAAGCATCGACTCGATCAGCGCGACGTGCACCCAGAGCAGCAGGTGCGGGTCGTTGGCCGCGTACGGGCGGCCGTCCGGTGCACGCCCCACCACCGACCGATGCACGGTGCGGACGCGGCGAACCGACTCTGCTGCCTGCTCCGTACTGCCGAAGGTCGTCGTGGTGACGAAGAGATTGGTGCGCTGCAACCGACCCAGCGGGTCGGCCCGGTAGTCGGAGTGCTGCTCGACGCCCGCTAGGGCCAGCGGGTGCGCCGACTGCAGGAGCAGCGCCCGGACTCCCCCGACGAGGGTCGCCAGCGAGCCGTGCACGCGCCAGACCTCGCTGCCTGGACCGAACCAGCCGGCGTCGCCCGGTTGCTCGAGCGCACGCACCCAGGGCGGTCGCCCGTCGTCGGCCCCGGACAGGATCCGGCGGAACATCCGGGCCACGGGTGCCGCGAGCAACGTGGGCGAGATCGGTGGAAGCTGCGAGGTCACCTCTCTATCGTCAGGCCGAATCAGGCAGCCCGCCAGGTGGCAGCGGCGGGATCGGCACCTCCGCGTACTTCGCCAGCATGAGCGAAGCGCCAAGCGACAGCGCGAATCCCACGGCCGCGACCGCGGCGAACCCGGGCCGGGCGCGGTCGCCCAGCCAGAGCAGCCCGGCCAGTGCCGGAACGGTCGTCTCGATCCCGAACGCCAGCGCGACCGACGTGGTCACGGATCCCCGCTGCAGGGCTGCCGAGAACAACAGCACCCCGAGCCCGCCGTAGGCGAGCACGGCCCAGAAGGTCGGCTCCCGGACCAGACCGAGCAGGGGGTCGGGGACGACCAGGGTGCGGGAGGCGAAACCAAGGCCGCCGAACGACAGCCCCGCAACCGCGGCCAGCCCCGCGCCGGCCCGGCCACCGAGGTATCGGGCCGAAGCAGCCGCCAGCGCGACGATGACCAGGACGCCCGCAAGGAGCAGCCACTGGCTGCGTCGCGAGGTAGCGAGCGCGGGTTCTGCCTGGGCGCTCACCGCCAGCAGCACGAGGCCGGTGCACAAGGCGATGAGCGCTGACCGCTCGCCCCGGCCCAGGTGCAGGTGGAGAAAGCGGGCAGCCAGCACCGCGGTGACCCCCACCGACCCGGCGATCGCCGACTCGACCAGGAACAACGGCAGGGTCCGCAGCGCCAGGATCGAGGCGACGAAGCCCACGGCGTCGATGCACATCGCCGCGATGAACGGCCACTGCTTCGACAGCCGCAGCAGCAGGCGGGGGTCGAGCGCCGCGGTGGTCTCGGTCCGCGATGCGGCCACTGCCTGCAACACCGACGAGACGCCGTAGCAGAGCGCCGCGAGCAGCGCCCCGAGCAGGCCCCAACTCATGCCGTTCAGCGTGTCGCTCCGGCGCCGTCAGCTGCACACCGGGTACACATGAAGTGGTCCCCTCGAAGTATGAGTTCGAGGGGACCCGTGCGTCCCCCTGAACGTCGATCGTGCGGCCACCCGTCGCACCGACCGGTGACACGACGAAAGCCCCTCGAAGTATGAGTTCGAGGGGCTTTCGCCCAGCTACGTCGCCTCACGTTCCGGTTGCCCGGAACAGTGGCATCGAGGATGACGCTCGACTCCGCTCCCGCCAGGTTGCC
>Ga0302299_10001568_pt1 | contig 13747 bp, 11 predicted proteins | sample III_Fen_N3_4_FD_198795 | JGI IMG/M metagenome (GOLD analysis project Ga0302299, IMG submission 198795) | Peat permafrost microbial communities from Stordalen Mire near Abisko, Sweden - III_Fen_N3_4 | ecosystem: Environmental > Terrestrial > Soil > Wetlands > Permafrost | place: Sweden: Abisko... | reverse complement strand
AGCAGTCGCGCTCGCTCGCCGCGCAGCTCGCGCGCATCGCGCTGGTCTCGCGGCCGCGCTCGGCACGCGATCCGCGCTCACCGGGCCCGGGCATCACGTGCGAGCCAGTCCGCGAGCGTCCGGCGATCGGCCTCGCCGAGCGCGATGCCGGCGGGCGGCATCGTGCGGGCCCCGACGACGCGGTCGACCAGCTCGGCGCGCTCGGCGCGCCACGCGGCCGCCGACGACAGGTCGACGCCGGCGCTGCCCCCGGGGCCGTGACAGCGCAGACAGACTCGCTGGACGATCGGTTCGACTTCGGCGGTCCATCGCGGATCCTCGTCGGGGTCCAGCGACAGCCGTGCGAGCCCGGAGGGGGTCACAAGCACGGCGCCGCCGCCGGCGAGCCCGAGCAGCTGATCTGTAGCTGCTGCCGCGACGCGGGTCGGGACGTAGCGCTCGCCCTCGACCACGAAGATCGCGCTCGCCGTCGCGACCCACAGCCGGGAGCCGGCGATCGCGAGCGCGCGTAGCTCCGCCGGCGCAGGCAGCCGGTGCAGCCCGTCAGCGCTCTCGACGAACAGCGCCGTGCGTGTCGCCACCACCAGCGTGCCGTGCCCGGCCGCCCGCACGAACCCGGCGTCGAGCGCATCTGGCACGACGTACGCGACGCGCGTTCCGTCCGCGAGGTTCCAGACCTCGAGCCGGCTCCCTCGCCGGATCGCCACGCGGTCGCGCGACGCGCTCACCACCCCCGGCTCGCTCGCCTCGCGCGGGAACCGCGACAGGTGAGCGCGATCCCGCACGACCGCCACCCCGTCGTCGAGCGCGAGCGCCACGGTCGTCCCTCCGACGCCGATCGAGCGCACGTTCGCCGCCAGCCCCAGCCGATCGTGAACCGCCTCGAGCTCGCCGCTCGCGGTGACTCGCCACAGCGCTCCCGCGGCCGTGCGCGCCACCACCCACGCCCCTGCGTCGCCGTCCAGCGCCGGCATCGCGAGCGCCTCGGCCCAGCGATCACCCGAAGGCGCCGGCACCGTCGCCGTCGCAAGCCCGCCGCGCTCGATCGTCACCCGGTCCCGCGCGACCAGGTACAGCGCGTCACCTAGCTCGACGGCCGACCTCACCTCCCCAGCTCCATCCAGCCTTGCACGGACCACCGCCGCCGGCGCCAGCGGCGCCCCCGGCCTGCACCCCAGCCCCGCGACCACCAGCAGGATCGCGAGCCGATGACGGGGACGGTGTCTCTTTTGTCTTGCTCGTGCCGAGTGGTTCACAAGTATTCCAGTGACTTGACGGGGGACGGTGTCTCTTTTGTCTTGTTTGGCCGGGAGTCGCCAGCACGCAGGCCGCGGCGGACGCAGAGAGGCGGGACCACCTGTCGCGCTACACCGGCACCTGGCGCACGGGTTGAGGGTGGTCGCGTGGGAACGAGACAAAAGAGACACCGTCCCCATCTAAGGGCGCGGGCTTACAGCGAGGGCGGTCCGTGGGAACGAGACAAAAGAGACACCGTCCCCATCAGAGATCATCGGAGGAGCTCGGGGACGACTTCGCCGTCGCGGAGGTAGGGGGCGGGGGGGACGCCGAAGGCGGACAGGAACGTGGCGAGCAAGTCGGGCGGGGCGATCGGGCGCGGCCCGTCCGCGAAGGTCTTGGCGTCGGCGGGTAGTAGCTGTTCGGGGTCGGTCTTGCCGAAGGCGAGGCCGCCGCGGAACCGCGGCGAGATGACGAGGGCGGAGTTATTGGGGTAGTGGTCGCGCCCGCCGGACAGGTTGATCTGTGGCGTGCGGCAGAACTCGGAGAACACGAGGATGTGGGTGTGGTCGGCGAGCTTTCTGCCGGTGCGGGTCGGGTGCGGTGTGGCGTCGAGGACGGCGATCAGGTTGGCGATCACGCCGAACAGCTCCTGCAGGGTCCGGGCGTGTTGCTTGTAGTTCTGGTTGTGGGTATCGAGGCCTCCGAGGGCGAACCCGACGCTGCGCACGACGTTGCGCCGGATCGCCTCGAGAGCGAAGGCGGCGCTGAGCGCGCCCGCGCTCTGCGAGCGGGACTTGTAGTCGAAGCTCGGGTAGGCGTCCTGCAGCGCCTTCTGGGTGAACGCCTTCTCGAGCTCGCCGCCGATCAGCCGGGGCTGCGCGCGCTGCTGGCTGGCGATCCGCTCGTAGGTCTCGGGGAACACGGAGCGGCCTGCGAGCGCGCTGGCCTCGTCGGTCAGGACCGCGGTGATCGCGGCGCGATCGGCGGTGTCGAGGTAGGCCGTGCTGCGCGACAGCGACTTGGCGACGGTCGCAGCCGACGACACGCGAAGCGGGATCACGCGGCGATCGAGGTGTTCGCCCACGAAGGCGCTGGGGAACTGGATCGCGACCGCGGGCAGTAGCTGGTCGGCGCCGAGCTCGTTGGCGATCGCGACGTCGATGCTCGACGCTGGTGCGCGGCCGCCCGCGAGGTGACGGCCGGTGGCGGAGAACATCGTGCCGTCGGGGTGGCTCACGGTGTTCATCGCCAGGCCGTTGATCACGGTGAGGCGATCGCGCAGGTCGTAGAGCGCGCCGATGCCGGGGCCGAGCACGAGCTTGCTGTCGCTCGCCGCGAGCGGCGCGAAGGTGTCGGTGTCGCCGTCGAGCGCGACGCCCTTCCAGCGCGCGAGGCCCGCGACGTCGGTGTTGTCGGTCGACGCGGGCTCGACGAGGCCCTTGCGCTCGTTGCGCGGGTCGGCCCACAGCGTGACGTCCCAGCCCCCGGCGGCGTGGATGAACACGAAGTAGTCGTGCTCGGCGGCAGGGCCGGTGGCCGCGGCGGCTGCCGCCCACAGCGGCCGTCGCGCCGCGAGTGCTGCCACACCACCGCCGAGCAACCGGAGCGCCATGCGTCGCTGCATCAGTACAGTCCTGTCTCGGGGTGCTGGATCAGCGCCGTGCACACGGCGGCCCACCCCGTCTCGTCGGGAGTCAGCGGGTTCTTGCCCTTGTGGCGGTGCGCGACGTCGTCGAACAGCGCGTGGTAGCGCGCGGTCCGGTCAGCGGGTGCGAGCCGCGCCGGGTAGCCGAGGAAGCCGCGATGCAGCACGTCGAACCGCTCGGCGAACTGCGCCGCGGTCGGTGCCGCGACCGGGTCGAACGCGAACACGACGCGCTGGTCGAGCGGCGTCTTGGGGCTGTGGAGATCGTGCTCGACGGCGCGCACGCACAGCGCCTCGCCGAGCCGACCGAACACGGCGAGCATCAGCGAGTTGGTCTGGGTCTGGCGCGGCAGATCGAGCCGGTAGTCGGGCAGGCCGAGGGCGGCGAGGTAGTCGTCCCACGCGTCGAACAGCTGCTTGCCGCGCGCGCGGGCCTGGACGTCGAGCGGCGCGAGCCCGCCGAACCACATCATGTACGCGCGAAGGTAGACCTCGGGTGGCATCATGCGCGGTCGCTGCTTCGGCGTGGTGTCGATCGCCTGCTCGTGGTGCGGCGGCAGCGGGCTCGGCGGGCTCGGCGCGATCACCCGGGCCGGGCCGCACGCGGCGCACAGCCACGCCGCGCCCGCCAGCACCGCGCGCAGGTTGGCAGCCCGTGACGGCGGGGGCCGGCTGACCAGCGCGACCTGCGGCGCTCGCGACGCGGATGGCTGTGCGCGCCTCACCGCTGCCGCCGATCGTTGGCGTCGCGGTAGCGCGGCGAGGCGAGGATCGCGCGGACGAGCGCGCGCATGCGATAGCCGCCGGCGACGAACCGCTTCGCGAGCTCGGCCTTCCACGCGGCGTCCTCGGGCACCAGCGCGCGGCCGAGCAGCGACTGCGCGACGTTCTCGGCGACGCACGACGCGAACTCCGGCGAGCCCGTGAGCTCGGCGGCGAGCCCGGCCGGCCCGGCCTCGGCGTGGGGCTGGGACGCGTAGCCGCCGCGCAGCGTGGTGAACGCCGGATCGTAGATCGTCTTGCACGCCCCGGGCTGGCCCTTGGGCCGCGAGCACAGCGGGTGCGACATGGGGAACCTGTCGGCGGGCAGGAACGTCCAGTCCGATTCCATCACGCGCGTGAAGTACGCCGCCATCGGCTCGAGCGTCTGGTGGCAGGACGAGCAGCCCGGTCGCTTCGTGAGATCCGGCTCGGTAGACGGCGCGAGCCGAACCGCGTCGGCCACGAAGTCTCGGCACAGGAACGCGCTGTACGCGACGTGCGCGCGAGCTCGGCGCGAGCCGTACTTGGTGAGGAAGATCGGCATGGTCAGGATGCCCGAGGCGTACGGGCCGCGATCGGCGACCGGCAACCACGTCGCGGTGTCCTCGGGGACCAGCGCCTCGGGGATCGCGCCGGGCTCGACGAGCGGCGTCGGATCGCTGTAGCCGAGGTCGGCGGCGCCGCCGCAGCACGTCGCGCCGGCGAAGAACCGGTAGAACTGCGCGAGCGGGCCGTTGACCACGGTGGACCTGCTGGTCAACAGCTCGCGGAAGTCGCGATCCTCGAGCAGGATCTTGTCGAGGAAGTGCTTGGCCTCCTCTCCCCACCACAGGCGCTCCCACGCGCCGGCCGGCTGCGGCGTCGACTCGAACGGAGCGTCGCCGCCGAGCGGGGTGTGGGTCGGCAGCAGGAACGCCGGCGGCTCGTTGACGAAGCCCGCGCCGGGCATGCAGCGCTCGAGGCCGATCCCGCAGCCGCACTCGACGCTGTTCTGGAACCCGGTGCCCGACAGGCACGACACCGCACGGCCCTTGTTGGCGCGCGCGAACCCCGAGTCGCCGGGCGGCTGGGTCGTCCGTCCCGCCGGCGGCGGCTCGCCCTTCTTGCCGCCGGTGCGGCCCGAGGCATACACCGCGCCGGTCTCGACGGCTTGCGCCTCCTCGCGGCATACCCGGACCTCGGTCGTCGGCGTCTTGCCGTCGGGCTCGACGAGCAGGCCGGGCGCGAGCTGGAAGCCCGGGAACCGCCTGGCCCAGTCCGGCGCGTTGCGATCGGCGGGCGTCGCGCCGCGGTAGTCGGCGTACAGCCACCACGGCTTGACCACCACGGTGCGCGCGTCGAGCACGGCCTGGCTGACCTCGTGCGCGATGCCGATCGGCGCTGCGTTGTTCGGGAACTCCTGGCCCGTGTCGTCCTCGGTCAGACACAGCTCGCCGTCGGTCGACGGGTTGACGCGGCGCTGGCCCCGCCGGTAGTAGACGTAGATCGGCCCGTCGGGGCCGCGGACCTCCTGGCGGCGCAGCACCAGCGGGTTGGGCACGAACTGAAACGACGGCCCGACCTCGAGCCGCAGGAGATCCATGTACACGCGCCGCAGCCGCTCGGCGTAGCCGGTGCCGCCCAGGTGGGTCGAGATCCACGCGTCGAAGTCGAACCCGGGCTGCTCGAACGCGGCGAGCTCGTCACGCGTCGGCGGCCGGCCGAGCAGGTCGATCGATAACGCGCGGAAGTAGCGATAGTCCGGCAGCGCGCGCTCGGCGCGAGTGTCGGGCGCGGCCGCGAGCATGACGAGGAAGAGCAGGGGCCATCGCATCGGCGCGCGCTCGGACAACTCGTCGCGCGCAGCTCAGGTTAACCCGCGACGTCGCGATGGCGAGGCGCGGGCCGGCGCCGCGTGATCGAATTCGCCCTCGGCGCGCGCTCGTGTCCCAAACTGCCCCGCGCGACGAACCCGGCTCGTACGATCGAGCGCGCCGGCGCACGAGGTGAAGAGCGCAGCGCCCTCGCCGTCGAACCAGACCACCGCCCTAGAGCTGGGTCAAAGCCGGGTGAGCAGGCGCTTCGCGATCAGGTAGGCGTCACCCGGCCAGCGCGCGGAGACGTAGCGGCCATCCTCGACCACGAACGCGTGGCTGTCGTCGTCCCGCGTGCCGCGCCTCGACAGCTCGCGCGGGCCGCGCTCGAAGTCCTCGGGCCTCGCGAGCGCGGCGGTGACCTCATCCTCGACGTACGCCGGGTAGGTCCGGTAGTAGCGGCCGCGTCGCCAGAACGTCGCGAGGTACGCGCTGCGCTCCATGTACTTCGGCAGGCAGGTCGTACGCAGTCCGTGCAGCACCGAGCGCCCATCGGCGGTCTTGCTGCGCGCCGCGACCAGCACACCGTGGCAGATCGCGGCGATCGGCTTCGGCGTGGTGAAGAACGCCGCGGTCAGCCGCTGGACCTCGTCGCTGCCGAGGTACTGCCGCATGCCGGGCGCGTGTCCGCCGGCGAGGAACAGCGCGGCGAACTCGTCGCTCGCGCACGCGCTCCACCGCCGCGGCGCCACGAACGCGGGATCGCGCTCGAGCTCGCGGTAGCACGCGAGCGCGTCCGCGCGCGCGCCGAGCTTGCCGAACACCACGCCGGTCAGGAGCAGGGGATCGCACGCCGGGGGTGCGCCGGCCTCGGTGGCGAACACGACGTCGTGGCCGGCCTCGCGCAGCAGCGTCCACGGCACCGCGACCTCGGTGACGTCGAAGTCGCGATCGGGCAGCGGAAACAGGACCTTCGCCATGGCGCGGAGTGTAGGGGGAATCGGCGGCGCCGCGCGGTGGTTGGCTGTAATGTCGGGCCGCGTCGCGACCTTCTCCGAGACGGTATGTCCGAACTTCATGGCTGTTCCGGGCGATGCGGCTGCGGCGACTGGCTCGCCGGCCTGGCGCGCGACCACGCCGCGCGGCTCGCGGCGATCGCCCGGCGCGAGGGCGTCGCGGCGAGCGAGGCGCTCGACGTCGTCCAGGACGCGTTCCACCGGCTGCTCGGCCGGTCCGACCTCGCGGCGCTGCGCGCGCAGCCCGACGCCGCGGCGCGGCTGCTCACGGTGCTCGTGCGCAACGCCGCCCGCAACCTGCGCCGCCGCCACCATCGCGCGCGGCCTCACGTCGAGCTGTCCGCCGCGGCGCTCGCCGCGCCTGGCCCGTTGCCGGACGCCGCGCTCGACCACGCGGTCACCGCGGTCCAGCTCGCCGGCTGCATGAGCGAGCTCGGCGACGTGCAGCGCCGGATCGTCACGCTCCGCGTCCTCGAGGAGCTGTCGGGCGAGGAGGCCGCGCGCGCGCTCGGCCTCTCTGCGAACCATGTCGCCGTGCTGCTGCACCGCGCCCGCAAGGAGCTCGAGCGCTGCATGCAGGCTGGCTGATCACGGCGCCGTGATCGCGACGTCGCCGGCGAGCGCGCGCTCGAGCACGCCGGCGACGAACGCGCGCGGCCGGCTGCCCACCACCCGGCCGACCTCGCGGCGATCGCGCAACAGCACGAGCGTAGGCATCGAGCGCACGCCGAACCGCTGGGCCAGCGCCGGCTCGTCATCGACGTCGACTGCCACGAACCGGGCGCGGCCGGCGTAGTCGTCGACCAGCGCGGCGAGCACGCTGCCCACCACCCTGCATGGCGGGCACCACCGCGCGGTGAAGTCGATCAGGGTGACGCCAGGCCCCAGGGTCTCGAAGGTTGCCAGATCGATCTGCGGAATCGCTTCAATCATGCCGGCAAAGGTGTCGGCGGGCCGGTACATGACGCGGGAGGCGAAGCCAGGTGACGCGCGGCGCTGCACGCGGTACGACGTGGCCATGCCGGCCAGGGTGCTCCGACAGTCCGCGACGCTCGCGCTGCGCGACGACGGTACGCTCACGATCGGCGTCGTCGCCGATACCCACTCGCAGCCACACGCCGCGACCCGCGGTCTGCTCACCGCGCTCGCACCCGACGCGATCCTTCACGCCGGCGACATCGGCGACGCCGCGGTGATCGAGCAGCTCGCGGCGATCGCGCCGGTGTTCGTGGTCCGCGGCAACATCGACGATCGCTCCACCTTCCCGGATATCTTGACGCTCGACCTGGTCGGCTCCGATCGCCGCCTGCGGATCTTCCTGACCCACATCGCGGTCACTGGACCGCGGCTGCGCACCGATGTCGCCCGGATGGCGCGCGCCGAGCGCGCCTCCCTCGTCGTGTGTGGGCACTCCCATGTCCCGTTCCTCGGCCAGGAGCGCGAGCTCACGGTGTTCAACCCGGGCTCGATCGGCCCGCGGCGATTCCACCTGCCGATCGTGTTCGGCACGATCGCGATCACGCCGACCCGGATCCGGTTCGCACATGTGGACTGCGAGACCGGCCTGCCGTGGAGCCCGCCCTAGCTCGCTCCAGCTCGCTCCCGAGCATTCATCGCAGCGTGGGCGAACCGCATGCCTGGCGAGTCAGCTGCCCTGGCTCCCAGATCCTCGCACGGTCCTCGACGACACTTAACGATCTCTACAGGTTGAGAGCAAGGCGGCGCAGCGACAGGCTGCGCCCTTGCCATGGAAGGTTCACGGTGGGCGGTTCGTATAAGGGCTGCCGGCGGGGGCGCCGCGTCGGCGCGCGCCGGCGTGGTTGGTGCTCGTCTTGCTCGGAGGATTCCCATGAGTGAAGTCGCGACTCAAGATCACGCGGGGCAGGGCCATGAGGCCGTCACCGAGCAGGCCGACCACGCGGGGTCCGCGCCGACCAGCGTCGCGCACACGATGATCGCGCGCGGTCGCCGTTCACCCGACGATCTCGCCGAGTTGCTGCGTCGGTTTCCGTTCGCGCAGCGCGAGATCCTGTCGCTCGTCCAGGCGACGCTCGGCAACAGCGTCGTGCAGGCGGTGATGTCACTGTTCCAGCCGGCCTCGCACGATGCCGCTGGCGCACAGCCGATCGCGGCGACGCCAGTCAGCGCTCCAGCCGTCGGGCCGTCGGCGCCGGTCTCCAGGGCCGAGCTCATCCCGCTCGGGCCGGTGCGCGTCACCGCCCAGGGCCTGCGCGTCCGCCGCTCGCCCGACGCGTCCGGAGAGGACAACATCCTGGGTGGCCTGCACCACAACGCCGAGGTCGTCGCGCTCGCGCACCAGGGCGAGTGGATCCGGATCGAGTACCACGGCCAGACCGCGTTCATTCACGGCGACTATGTCGCGGCGGTGAAGCCCAAGGCGGGCGCGCAGCCCGAGGGCGCCGACGCCGCACAGACCGACGCGGTCGTTGCACCGCCGCCCGCGCCTGCTCCTGCGCCCGCTCCGGTCGCGCCGGTCACCGCGACGCCCGAGGTCGCCGCCGCGCCCACCTCGGTGCCCGCGCCGCTGCCGGTCGCACCAGTCCCCGAGGTCAAGGCACCCGCGCCGGTCGCCGACCACACGCCCGTCGCTCCGCTGCCGGTCGTCGCGCCCGCGCCGGTGCCCGAGGTCGCCAAGCCCACCGCGGTCGACGACAAGCACGTCGCGCCCAAGGTCGAGACACCCACCGTCGAGAAGTCGCCGGCGCCCGACAAGCCGGCCGGCCTCGCCGAGATGTTCGCGCGGGTCTACACCACCAGCGTCCACGGCAAGGCGTGCCACACCCAGGTGTTCGTCACCCCCGGGAACGCGCTGACCGCGACGCCGAACATCGCGGTGTACTTCCACGGCTACGAGGCCCAGTACGGCATCGGCGACAAGGGCGCGGGCACGCTGTCCGGCATCGACGTCGCGGCCGAGGCCACCGCCGCAGCGCGCGACAAGAACACCGTCGTGATCCTCCCGCAGGGCAACATCGGCCGCAACGCGGAGGCCGGCGGCCACATGAAGGTGCTCGAGGCGGGCCTGCCAGCCTTCCTCACGTCGATCCTGACGCCGCTGTCCGCGGACCTCGGGCGCACCGACGTCCTCAGCCCCGGACACATCTCGCTGTCGGGCCACAGCGCCGGTGGCTACGAGGGCATGGCGCACGCGCTCGGCGGCGCCGACACCTTGCTCGGCTCGATCACCGACGTCACGCTGATGGACAGCGACTACGCCGAGAGCCACTACGCCGCTGCAGTGAAGTGGATGTTCGACGGCAAGCCCGCCGTCCCGTCGAAAAATCTCAGGATCATCGAGCAAGCCAGCCAGCTCGCGCCGACCGAGCACCTGAAGCCCGACGCCAAGCGCAAGCCGCACATCAACTATCACGACAAGTTCTTCAAGCCCGGCAACCTGACCAAGCTCGCCGAGTCCAAGGGCTGCACGGTCGAGCACCTCGAGGTCGAGGGCGAGGGCCAGGCCGACGTCCGCGGCAAGACCAACACCGTCGTTCAGCGCTCGCGCGTGTCCAAGGGCGGCAAGGTCATGGCCGACATCCTGATCATGCGGTCGAGCCTGCAACACCAGCAGCTGCGCGACAGCGTGCTCGACGATCAGATCGCCTCGGTCGGCGAGGGCGAGACGAGCAACGACACGTTCGGCGCCCGCGACACCGTGGTCAAGGACGCGCTCAAGCACGCGCGCGCCCAGGGCGCCGGCTCGTCGGTCGCCCCCGCCAGCCAGGAGAAGGCGCCGCCCCACGCCGAGGCCGCCACCGGCGTCACCGGCCACGCGACCGCGCCGTCGGACGAGCACGCCAAGCCCGACGCGACCGACAAGACCAACGCCGCCCCCGATCACGAGATCGACGAGCACCCGACCCACGTCGACGGCAACCCGACGACCGCCGAGAAGCCCAAGGCCAAGCCGTCGACGACGCCGGCCAAGAAGGTCGGCCGCGAGGTCTACGCCGCGGGCGGCATCCTGTCCAAGGAGCACCTCCACCAGTACTCGCTCACCGACGCCGAGTTCGCGTTCAAGGGCCGGGTCTACGACGCTGCCGTCGCGCGGCTCGGCGACAAGATCTACGGCGGCGTGCCGGCCGACCAGCTCAAGCCGATCGGCAACGGCCAGCAGATCCGCGCCGACGTCGTCGGGCCGCTCCAGTCGATGCTCGACGCGATGCGGTCCGCGATCGCGGCCAAGACGCCGGTCAACGGCGTCGAGGTCGGCAAGGCCACCGGCGTGGGCATCACGTCGGGCTACCGCTCGCCGGAGCACGACCGAGATCTGTGGGACAGCTACTTCCAGAAGTACATGGTCAACACCGCCGACGAACGCGCCGCCACCGGCGACCCGTTCGGCGACAAGGCGCTGAAGCTGATGGTCCACTACATCGGCCAGCGCAAGGCACCGGCCGGCGGTTCGAACCACTCCAACGGCATCGCGGTCGATCTCTCGATGGAGATGAACGGCCATCTGGTCGGCAACAACTACGACGATCAGCACGTGTGGAAGAGCTCGTGGCACTTCGCGTGGCTACAGGCCAACGCGTCGAGCTACGGGTTCAAGAACTATCCCAAGGAGCACTGGCACTGGGATTACAAGCCGTGAGGTAGCCTGAGGTAGAGTGCTGCGCAGCATGACGCAGACACGCGCGCTCGCGATGGCGATGATGGTGATCGCGGCCGGCACCACCGGCTGCAAGAAGCAGCAGGACGCTGTGCCCACCCAAGGATCTGGCTCGACGACCACGCCCGCCCCGCCGGCCCCGACGCCGGCTCCGACGCCGGCTCCGGCTCCGGCCCCGCCGCCGGCTCCGGCCCCGCCAGCGGCGAACACACCGTACTCCTTGCCCGCCGACGCGCGCGTCGTCCCCGAGCGCGAGGCCCGCAAGGCCGACGCCAGCTCGGTCGGCGCAGACGTCACCCTCCACGTCGTCGACCGGATCGGCACCGACGATCCCGGCGATCCGATGCGCCACGTCGACCAGATCGTCGCGCTCGCCGGCACCGGCGCGGTCGTCGTCGAGGTCGGCTTCGTCCGCGACCAGGACCCGGCCTACCACGACCACATGATCCGGCCGATCGCCCCGCTGTCGCCGCCGCGCCCGTTCGACAAGGCCGACGCCAAGGTCGCGCTCAAGTTCAAGGGCCTGCTGCTCTACACCAAGCAGTGGAAGGGCGGCGCGGTCGCGGTCGCCCACGACGGCGACGCGATCGTCGTGTGGCGCTCGGAGACCCTGCAGGGCGAAGGCGAGGACGGCCAGGCCCAGGACTTCTTCGAGCAGGCGCGGATCAAGCTCGCCGCGGGCGCCAAGGTCACCGCGCAGTAGCGACCGCTCGGGGAGCCGGGCGACGCCCCCGTGGCTGGCTGGTCCGATGAAGCCGGCGCGGAGCTCGACTCGATCAACAGGCGGCAGATCTCGGCAGGGAGCTATCGCCGCGTACGCCGACGCTGCCTCTCCGAGCGACCCGAGCGGTCAGCGGTTGCCGGCGCCGGCAGGCCAGGCGTAGACTCCTCCCAGCTACCTTGGAGAGGCTGGTGCGGGGTGATGGAGCACGATCGAGCAGCGGGATGTGCAGGAGGGTCTCGGTCCGCGGAATCGCAGGACCGCGATGGAATTGCACCCGGGCTGGCTGGTCGTGCTGCGACCTTGCGCGCCTCGCTTCGTCTACGAGAACCAAAGGATCCCCATGACCCACCGTCTCGCGTTCTACCTTTTGATCACCTCGCTCGCTGTGGCTGCGCCGCGATCTGTCGCGGCGGATCCCGTCATTCAGACGGTGTTCGACACGGTCGATTCCGTGGAGATCAAGGACCACGAACTCTGCAGTGGGTGCGGTACTGATCACTCTCTCGTGATCGTGAAAGGGATAGCGGCGGGGGGGAGCGTACCCGGCACCCACTCCTTTGACTTCTATACCAATGTCGCCTCGGCCACCCGGTGCGAACACCTGGCGGTGATCGCGATGTCCAAGCCTGGCAAGTATCAGTTTGGCATCGGTTCGGAAACCAGCAGCGCGGGCGGTCGCGGCGACTGCAAGCTGATCCTCGTCACACCCTGATCCGCCGCGATCAGGACACCTCGATGAGGACCACGTTCTATCGCGTCGCGCTGGTGACGCTCCTGGTTGGCGCCGCCGCGTGCGGCGATTCTCTCGAAGCGTCGGGCAACGGACCTCCACGGGCGGACGCCGGGTTGCCGCAGGACGCATCGTCACTCGATGCCGCAACGCCGGATGCCCGTCCGGTCGATGCGATGCCGGTGGTCGACCTGGACCACGATGGCCACGCCGCGGACGTCGACTGCGACGACAGCGATCCGGCAGTCTGGCAGAACCTGGCGTACGGCTTTCGCGACGCCGACGGCGACGGTCACACGGTCGCGGCGAGCGGCGAGGTCTGCAGCGGGGCCAGCCTCCCCGCGGGCTACTCGCTGGTAGCCGGCCTGCCCGACTGCGACGACGCCGATCCGGCGGTGTTCACCCAGGTGACCGGCTTTGTCGACGCGGACGGCGACGGCGTGGGCGCTGGTGTCGCGATGGCGTTCTGCACCGCGGGCGGCCTGCCGCAGGGCTTCGCGCCCAGCGATGGCGACTGCGCGACGGACGATCCGGCGCGCTGGCGGCTGCTGCCGTACGTCTTCCGCGACGCGGACGGCGATGGCGCCGCGGTACCGGAGATCGGCATGGTGTGCAGCGGTGCTGCGCTGCCACCCGGCTACCTCGACGCGCTGGGGGGGCGACCGCTCGATTGCGATGACGCCAACCCGGACGTGTCGATCGCGCTCACGATCTTCGCCGACGGCGACCGCGACGGGGTCGGTGCGGGCCCGGGGCAGCTCGCGTGCACCAGCGGCGTGGCGCCGACCGGCTTCGCCACCTCCGGCACCGATTGCGACGACGGCGACGCCGCGGTGTGGCTGGCGCTGCCCTACACCGCGGTCGACTTCGACGGGGACGGTGTCACCACGCCGGCGCTGGGGGCGCGCTGCACGGCGGGCGTGCTGCTGCCGCCGTACCACGCCACCCCGAGCGGCAATGATTGCGACGACACCAACCGGGATGTCTTCCTCGCGCTGACGATCTTTGCCGACGGTGATCACGACGGGTTCGGTGCCGGGCCGGGGCAGCTCGCGTGCACCAATGGTGTTCCGCCGGCCGGATTCTCCACCTCCGGCTCCGACTGCGATGACAGCGACGCCGCGCGCTGGGTGCTGCTGAGCTATCAAGGGATCGACGCCGACGGCGATGGCGTCACCGTACCGGCGACCGGCCAGCTGTGCACC
>Ga0302299_10001567_pt1 | contig 13752 bp, 10 predicted proteins | sample III_Fen_N3_4_FD_198795 | JGI IMG/M metagenome (GOLD analysis project Ga0302299, IMG submission 198795) | Peat permafrost microbial communities from Stordalen Mire near Abisko, Sweden - III_Fen_N3_4 | ecosystem: Environmental > Terrestrial > Soil > Wetlands > Permafrost | place: Sweden: Abisko... | reverse complement strand
CGCCACGTTCCAGCCCTCGCCTGGGGCGCCGAGCATGGACTCGCGCGGGACCCGCACGTCGGTGAAGTAGATCTCGTTGAACTCCGGGTCGCCCGTGATCTGCCGCAGCGGCCGGACCACCACCCCAGGCGACTTCATGTCGACCAGCAGGTACGACAGACCGCGGTGCCGCTCGGCAGCGGGGTCGGTGCGCACGACCAGGATGCAGTGGTCGGCGATGTGCGCGTAGGAGGACCAGACCTTCTGACCGTTGACCACCCACGCGTTGCCATCGAGCTCGGCCCGCGTGCGCGCCCCGGCGAGGTCGGATCCGGCATCCGGCTCGGAGAATCCCTGGCACCACACCTCGGCCCCGGAGAGCAGCGGCGAGAGGTAGCGCGACTTCTGCTCCTCGGTGCCCCAGGCCAGGATCGTCGGGCCGGCCATCCCGAGACCGATCACGCCGATGTGCGCCGGCGCATCGTGTCGGGCCGACTCCTCGAGGTAGATGCCCTGGTAGGTCGGCGGCAGACCGAGGCCGCCGTACTCCTTCGGCCAGGTGATCCCCGAGTATCCGGCGGCGAACAGCCGGGCGCTCCAGGCCCGGGAGAACTCAGGGTCCTCGAGCCCGACCGTGGGTTCACGGTCAGCCCATCCTGGCGGCAGGTTCGCGGCGAACCACGACCGCAGCTCGGCCCGGAACGTCGCTTCCTCGGGGGTGTCACGGAAGTCCACGAAGCGGCTCCTTTGCCCGGGCTGCTTGGAGGCAGGTCAGGCCGCCAGGCTACCCGTCGTCGTCGCCTCGCCCGAGGCGGCTACGAGAAGTCGGGCGGTCCGTTGCGTGCTCGCTTCACCTCGGCGAACTGCGGCACCGCTGCAAGGTTGTGCAGCCCGTCGAACAGCCGCAGGGCGTCGGCCCCGCGCGGGATCGGTGTGACCACCGGGCCGAAGAACGCCCGGCCGTCGATCGCGACGACGGGCGACCCGAACGTGCCGCCGACGGCCTCCTGGCTCTGGGCGTGCGAGGCGCGCACGGCGACGTCGTACGCCGGGTCGTCCGCAGCGGCTGCGAGCTCGCTGGGCAGACCGACCTCGGCCAAGGCTTTGAGGATCACCGTCTCGTCGATGAGCTGACCGCCGACGTGGGACCGCTGCCCCAGCGCGGTGTAGAACCGTCCAAGGGTGTCGCTGTCTTGCTGCTCGGCCACGGCCACGGCGACCCTGGCGCCCTTCCACGCTGCGGCGACGAAGTGGGCGATCTCCGCTGGGACCTCGTTGCCCTCGTTCGTGATCGGGGAGGACATCACGCGCCAGGTGATGTCGAGGGGGCGTTGCTCAGCGACCTCGTGCATCCACCGCGACGTCATCCACGTGAACGGGCAGGACGGGTCGAACCAGAACGTGACGGGGACCGGCTCGGCGGTAGGGGTGGACACGGCGGCGGCTCCAGGGGATGGGGACGGCAGACACTGGTTGAACGTTGCACATCTTCGTTTGTTCCGCCCCGACGTACCCTCAGCGGGTGAATCCGTGGAGCGAGGTCGCGCAGGGCGTCTTTCAGCGCCGCTACGAACCGCTCGACGTCAGCGTCTGCGTGGTCGTCTGCGGCGACGGCCTACTCGTCGTCGACACCCGTTCGAACGGCCGAGAGGCCGACGAGCTCCGAACCGACCTCCTCGCCCTGAGCCCGTTGCCCGTGCTCGCCGTGGTGAACACCCATGGTCACTACGACCACTGTTTCGGCAACCAGCGGTTCGGGCCGGCATCCGACCTGGGCGTCCCGATCTTCGGCCACGCCCGGTTGCCAGCCCAGCTCGCGACCTACGAGCAGCCGGAGCTGTCAGCTTGGATCGCGGCTGGAGTCGAGCCGGCCGCGGACTGGCGGGCCGTGGTGATCACCCCGCCGTCCGAGCTCGTGGGCTCCTTCCGTGCGCTCACCCTCGGTGGTCGCGCGGTCGAGCTGGCGCACCTGGGGCGCGGGCACACCGACAACGACCTCGTGGTGCACGTGCCGGACGCCGCGGCCTGGCTGGTCGGCGACCTGCTGGAGGAGTCAGGGCCCCCCGCTTTCGGGCGCGACAGCTTTCCCCTCGACTGGGCGTGCACGCTGGCCGCCCTCGTCGGACAGCTGGAACCCGGCGCTGTCCTCGTCCCCGGCCACGGCGCCCCGGTCGACCGCGACTTCGCGGCAAGCCAGCGCGACTCGATCGCTGCGCTGGGGACGCTCGTTCGGGCTGCCCACGCGGCGGGGCTCAGCCCGATCGACGCCCGCGATGCGCACGCCAGCAGCTGGCCCTTCCCTGCAGAGACGGTCGAGGCGGCGATCAGCGCCGGGTACGCCCAGCTCACTGCCTAGCCAGTTTTCCGTTAAGCAGGCGGGCCGAGGTGTCGATCAGTCGCAAGATGCCGCCCTGCGGTGATGGCGGCTTGCTTGGGGAGGTGCGATGCGATCCAGTCGACCCGTCGTCGCACTGGCGGCTGGCCTCGCCTGCCTGGTTGTAGCCGGAGTAGTCGCAGTCCAGTCGGCGAGGACTGCGCTCGTGCGCTCCGACGACCAGCACACGCTCCTGCAGTCCACTGCCCACACCACGTCGATCGAGCTCTCGGAGCAGTTCGAACGAGAACGCACCATCGCCTTGATGCTCGCGCAGAACCCGTCGTTCGCCGATTTCTACGCGCTGCCGGGGACGAGGCTCGCGAAGATCGCGGCACACGACGCCACCGTCAAGCGCACCGAGGTCGCCCTCGAGGGGCTGCGGAGTCTGCTCCCCGGCGGCATCGGGGAGGCGTGCTTCATCGACGTCGGGGGCTCCGAAAACGCCCGGATGGTGAACGGGGTGGCGGCCAAAGCCGCGGACCTCTCTCCGGACGAGAGCAAGTCGCCGTTCTTCGCCCCCGCCTTCGGGCTGCACGCCGGGAAGGTCTACCAGGCAGCCGCTTACGTCTCAGGGGACACCCACGACTGGGTCGTCGCCCAGGCGACGCCGATCGCAGTGGGCGGACGCAACGTTGCCATCGTGCACTTCGAGGTACCGGTGGAGACGCTGCGCGCGAGCGCCGCCGCCGGCGCTGCAGGCTTCGATGTCCGCGTGGTGGATGCAAAGTCCGGATCAGTCATCATCGACACGCAGCGGCCGCAGCTCCTCGGGGCCGACCTGGGCAACCCGAAGGACCGTTCGTTCGCCAGCCTCGCCAGCTACGGCCTGCTCCACGACCAGCGGGTCATCAACGGCCAGGACGCTGTGTTCGCCCACGTGCCCGGAGTGTCCAACCTGCCTGGTGTCAACGCGAACGACTGGATCGTCGTCGCGAGCGCTCCACAGTTCAGCTCTGGCTGGCGCGCGGCACTGACCCCGTGGTCGATCGGACTCGGGCTGCTCGCCACGTTCCTCCTTCTGCTGGCGGCAGTCTCGTTCGGTCGGGTGCGCAGGAGTGACCGCGAGGAACGCCGTCGCAGCAAGGCCGAGCACGAGCTGATGACCACTCGCTTCGGCGACCTCACCGATGCGCTCACCCAGGTCGCGCAGGGTGATCTTGGTGTGCGCCTGCCCCTGTCGGGCCTGGGGGACGCGTCGATGGACCGCCTGGTCACGTCCTTCGACGACACCCTGGGTCGATTGCGCCTGCTCGTGGCCGACGCTCAAGCCAATGGCGACCAGCTCACCGAGGCCGCGGGTGACCTCCGTTCGATGGCCGCGGCCCAGGTCAACGCAGCGACCGAGCAGGCTTCGGCAGTGACCCAGACGACGGCCACGATCCAGGAGCTGGCCTCGACCGCTGCCCAGATAGCGGAGACGACGCGAGGGGTGAGTGACGTCGCCGAGCAGACCTTGCGGCTGGCCGTCGAGGGCAGGGACGCCGTCGGTGACTCGGTCGCAGCCATGGACCGCATCGCCGACCGAGTGAACTCGATGTCCGAGAGCTCGGCGGAGCTGGAGCTGCAGATCGGCGAGATCGGGCGGATCCTCGAGCTGATCGACGAGCTGTCCGACCAGACGAACCTGCTGGCGCTCAACGCCGCGATCGAGGCCGCGCGGGCCGGGGACCACGGGCGCGGATTCGCCGTCGTCGCCGTGGAGGTGCGCAAGCTGGCCGAACGCGCTCAGGGCGCGACCGCACACATCCAGTCGATCGTGACGCAGATCCGGGCGCGAACGAGTGCGTCCGTCCTAGCCGGCGAGCAGGGAACCCGCGAGGTGGCCGAGGGATCCTCGCTGGCGCTGAACGCGGCCAAGAGCCTCGAACGCATCGCCGACATGGCTCACCGAACCACGGAGTCGACCCAGGAGATCTCAGCCGCCACCGAGCAGCAACGATCGGCCTCCGAACAGGTCGTCGCCGCGATGAACATGGTCGCGGACGGCAGTCGGCTCTATGCGGCGGGCTCACACCAGACCGCTTCGGCCGCCGACGAGATCTCTGCGCTTTCGGGGCGCATGCGAGCCAGCATCGAGACGTTCAACGTCGCCGAGGACGAGTCCAGCCAGAGCGTTCGCGGCTGAGACCCGGCGTCGCCTCAGCGCGGTGCCGACACGTACTTGATGTCGAGGTACTCGTTGATGCCCTCGGGACCACCCTCGCGCCCGAAGCCAGACTGCTTGACGCCACCGAAGGGCGCGGCCGGGTTCGACACCAGACCACGATTGAGGCCCAGCATCCCCGTCTCGAGCGCCTCGATGATCTTCATCCCGCGCGACCACGACTCGGTGAACGCGTAGGCGACCAGCCCGTACTCCGTGTCGTTCGCTGCCGCGATGGCCTGGTCGTCCGTCTCGAACGTCGCGATGGGCGCGACCGGACCGAAGACCTCCTCGGCGAGAATTCGCGCACCAGGCTCGACACCGCCGAGGACCATAGGCGCGTAGAAGTAGCCCGGCCCGTCGACGGGTCCGCCACCGGCCAGCGGCTTCGCGCCGCGGTCGATGGCATCAGACACCAGCTCCTCGACCTTCGCGCGCCCGGCTCCGTCGATCATCGGCCCGACCTGAACGCCGTCCTCGGTTCCACGCCCGACCTTGAGGGCCGCCATCCGGTCGGCGAGCCGACGAGCGAACTCGTCAGCTACCGACGCATGCACGTGGAAGCGGTTCGCGGCGGTGCACGCCTCACCCATGTTGCGCATCTTGGCGATCACCGCACCGTCGACGGCCTTGTCGAGATCCGCATCCTCGAAGACGAGGAAGGGGGCATTGCCACCGAGCTCCATCGAGGTGCGGAGCAGCTGGTCGGCCGCATCACGGACCAGCGCCCGGCCGACCTCGGTCGACCCGGTGAACGAGAGCTTGCGCAGGCGGGCGTCCTTGATCAGCGGGGCGGTCAGGGCGCCGGCGCTCTTGGCCGTCAGGACGGAGAGGACCCCAGCGGGGAGGCCGGCCTCTTCGAAGATCTGGGCCAGCGCGTACATCGACAGCGGCGTCTGCTTCGCGGGCTTGACGATCATCGTGCAACCGGCGGCGATGGCCGGGCCGATCTTGCGGGTCCCCATGGCTAGCGGGAAGTTCCACGGGGTGATGAACAGGCATGGGCCGACCGGCTGCTTGAGCACCATCAGGTGGGAGTCGCCAGACGGGCTCAGCCCGAACCGGCCGTCTACGCGCACCGCCTCCTCGGCGAACCAGCGCAAGAACTCCGACGCGTACGCCACCTCGCCGCGGGACTCCGACAACGGCTTGCCCATCTCCAGCGTCATCAGCAGCGCGAGGTCCTCGACCTTGGCCTGCATCAGCTCGAACGCCCGGCGCAGGATCTCGCCGCGCTCGCGCGGGGCCGTGCGGGCCCACGCCTGCTGGTTGTCGTGCGCGATCGTGAGCGCCTGCAGCCCCTGGTCGGCAGTGGCATCGGCGACCGACGCGATGATCTCCCCGGTGGACGGGTCCTCGACGTCGACCGTGCCGCCGTTCGCCCCCGGCGTCCACTCCCCACCCAGGAAGAGCTCGGTGCGGACGGCGTCCAGGACGCGCTTCTCATCGGTGTGGTTGGCCATCGGGACTCCCTTGTCGTCGTGGTGGTCCCACCGTAGCGCCGAGCCCAGGGGGTCGGCTGGCCGTGATCCGGATCGCCCGAGTCAGCATGCGCGCATGAGCGAAACGGCACACCCAGCCGCGAGACCCCCATAGGGTCGGCCCGGTGACGAGCGGATACGAGGTGGTCGTGCTGGCGGGCGGACGCTCGACCCGGTACGGCTCGGACAAGCTCGCGGTGCTGCTGGACTTGGTCCTTTCCGCGCTGCCCGCCGACGCCGGAGTGGTCTGCGTCGGAACTCACCGCCCAACGCTGCGCGCCGAGGTGCGTTGGGCGCGCGAGGAGCCGCCGTTCTCTGGTCCGCTGAGTGCCACCGCGGCCGGGGTGGCTCACACGTACGCCCAGACCGTCGTGCTGGTCGGCGGCGACATGCCTCGCGTCGGTCTGGCAGTGCCCACCCTCGTGCGCCTCGTCGCGACGAGCGGTCGGCCCGCCGCTCTCGTCGACCCCACCGGAACCTTGCAGCCGTTGGCGAGCGCCTGGCCACGAGACGTTCTTGGAGCAGCCCTCGAAGCGCTGCGCCCGCTCGACAACCGGCCGGTCCGGCTGCTGATCTCCGCCGCCGGCGAACCGATCGGGCAGGTCCTGGACGAGTGGGGTGCCGCGAACGACGTGGACTACCCCACGGACCTCGGTTAGCTCGAAGCCCAGCGCGGCGGGCGCCGTTCGACGAAGGCGGTCATGCCCTCCGCGGCCTCGGCGCCGGCGAACAGCGCTGCCGACAGCTCGGCGGTGAACGCGAACCCCTCGTCGCGAGTGGTTGTCGGAACCTGGCGCAGCAGCTGTTTCGTGGCGGCGAGCGCGGTGGGACCCCCCAGACGCAAGTGCTCGATCCAGAGGTCGATCGCGTGGTCGAGGTCAGCCGCCGGTACGACCCGGTTGAGCAGTCCGGCGTCGAGGGCCCGCTCGGCTGAAACCCGTTGCCCGGTCAAGAAAAGGTCCGCGGCGTCGCGGGGACGCATGACCCTTAGACACACGACGGAGATCACTGCGGGCGCGACCCCCACCCGCACTTCGGAGAACGCGAACGTCACGTTGTCGGCCGCGACGGCCAGGTCGCAGGCTGCCACCAAGCCGTTGCCACCGCCCGCGACGTGGCCCTGCACCCGGGCGATGGTCGGCTTGGGGTGGTCGAGCAACGCCTCCAACGCGGTGACGAGCAACCTCGGCCCGGTCGACGCGAAGCCTCCCGAGTCGCTCTGCGCACCGCGAAGGTCGGCGCCGGCACAGAACGCCGAGCCGGTCCCGGTGAGCACGACCACGCGCACGTGGTCATCGACCGCGGCCGATGCGAGTCCCTCGATCAACGGCACGAGCGAATCGGCGTTCAGCACGTTGCGCGCATCGGGTCGGTTGAGGGTCAAGGTGGCCACACCCTCGGCAACGGCATACGTCACCGCATCGGTCTGCACGCCGTCGGCCTCGGAGCTCACCGCTTCCCCATCCCTTCCAGCATGGTCAGGATCCGCAGCATGACCTCGTCGGCCCCACCACCGATCGAGAGCAGCCGTACGTCTCGGTAGTAGCGCGCCGTCCAGTGCTCCTCCATGTAGCCCATGCCGCCGTGGAACTGCAGGCAGGTGTCGGCCACTTCGCGTGAGAGCCGGCCGGCCTTGAGCTTGGCGATCGTCGCGAACCGGGTGACGTCACCGCGGTCGACCACCGCCTGAGCCGCGGCGTAGCAGTAGTGCTTGAGCAGGTCGACCTCGGCGACGAGCTCGGCGAGCTTGTACTGCAGATACTGGTTGGCCAGCAAGGGTTTCCCGAACGCTTCGCGCGTTCGCGTGTAGTCCATGGTGCGCGAGAGCGCTCGTTCCATACCGGCAACCGCCATGTAGCAGCCGATCAGCCGCTCGTCCTGGAACTGGGCCATCTGCTGCTGGAACCCGCGACCCGCCTCGCCAATCGTGTTGGCCACCGGCACGCGGCAGTCGACGAAGACCAGCTCGGCAGTGTCGGACGAGCGGTTGCCCAGCTTGTCGAGCCGACGGGACACCGAGAAACCGGGAGTGTCGGTCGGGAAGACGATAAGCGAGAGCCCGTGATAGCCACCCTCGTCGGAGGTACGGGCGAGCAGGCACAGCCAGTCGGCCTGGGTCCCGTTCGTGATCCACATCTTGGTTCCGTTGATGACCCAGTCGTCGCCGTCGCGCACCGCCCGCGTCCGCACGCCGGAAACGTCCGAGCCGGCGCCCGGCTCGGACACCGCGACCGCAGCCACAAGGGTTCCGGCGATCGTGGGGGCGAGGAAGCGTCGCTTGAGCTCGTCGGTCCCGAAGCGGGCCAGGGCTGGTGTCGCCATGTTGGCTTGCACGGCGATCGCCATCGGTACGCCCGCGCAGTCGGCTCGGCCCAGCTCTTCGCCGAGCACCAGGGTGAACGTGTGGTCGGCCCCGCCCCCGCCGTACTCGGTGTCGTACTCCAGCCCGAGCATCCCCAGTGCCCCCAGCTTCGGGAACAGCTCGTGCGCGGGGAACGTGCCGTCCTCCTCCCACTTCTCGACGTTCGGGTTGATCTCCTCCTCCACCAGCCGCCGCACGACCTGACGGAACTGCTCGTGCTCCTCGGTGAACTTCATCGCCTGGCTCCTCTGCTCGCGGGTGCTTGGTCGGGTAGGCCGATGGCTCTGGCCCAGAGTCGGGTCAGGGTGCCGACCACCTGCTCCGGCTCGAAATCCTGCTCGTGGTCGTGCCACCGCCGGGCGAAGCTCTCGACCATGCCGACGAGAGCGGGACCGGCGATGTCCGGTCGCAGCGATGACTCGACGAGCCCGTCGGCCTGGAAGTGCCGGATGGTTCCGGTGGCCTTGTCGACGAAGACCCGCCGCAGGTCTTCGATGAGCTCGCGGAAGTGCAGGTCTGTCGTCGCCGCCTGCTCGACCACCTCGAGCATGCGCGCGTGCTTGATGTAGGCAGCGAGATAACGACGATTGCCTTCCTCGATCCGGGCGACCGGGTCGGACCGCAGGTCGTCCGGAACGCGGATGGTCGCGAACATCTCCGCGACCAGGCCCCGGCAGACCTCGGCGAGCACGGCCTCCTTCGAGTCGAAGTACGTGTAGACGGTCCCGTGGCTGACCTCGGCGGCGGATGCGAGGTCGGACATCGTGGTGTCGTGGAATCCCCGGGTCTCGAACACCGCCCGAGCCGACCGGACGATCGTGTCGCGGGTCCTCCGTCCCCGCTCCGTGGCAGGTGCGCTCATCGGTTCGGCCCCGCCCGGTCGGCCCGATCGGCATCGAGCAGGGTGATCGGCAGGTCGACCAATCGGGCGCGAACGTACTCGCCAAGTCCCTTGCCCTGCGGGTCGATGCTGGCGTTCGCCGCGACGCCCCGGCCGAGCAACCCGGCAACCACGACATTGACCGCGAGCAGGTTCGGCAACGGGTATACCTCGATCGCCAGCCCGCGGCTCTCAGGCACCAGCTCGAGGATGCGCTCACGCGTCAGGAAATGGGCCAGCCAGGCATATGCGTCCGGGTCGCGCGCCCAGAGTCCCAGGTTGGCCGCGCCGCCCTTGTCACCCGATCGCGCGCCGAACAACGTCCCCAGCGGCAGTCGTCGGGTCGGGCCGCTGGACACCGGCAGGTCGGGGGTCACCGGGCGGAACGATGCCGTGGTCGCGGGAGGTGGCCGGTGGGGCGGGACAGGCGTCCGTGCACCATCGACGTACAGCGTGGGAACCACGTCCGCGGCGGGCACGCAGGCGGGCCAGTACACGCCGTACGGTGTCGGATCGGCCGGTGGCGCGGTGAGGTAGAGACCGGGCACGGAGGACAGCGCCAGCTCGACCGCCGGCGCGGTGAACGCCTTGCCGACCAGCTTCGGATCGCGGGAGTACACCGTCACCCGCAGCTCGGCTTGCGCCGCGTACTCGGACCTCGGGTCGAGTCCGTCTCCGGAACCGCCGCGAACGAGCAGCTGCACGTCGACGTCGTCGAACGCCTCGCGGCCGCCGGGCACCGCGGCCCACAGCTGCGCCTCGACCAGCGCAGCCTTGGCCGGCAGCTCGAGCCCGGTGAGTACCAAGGTCATCGAGTTGCGGAACCCGCCGAGCGCGTTGACCGCGACCTTGAGGGTCAGCGGCGGCGGCTCCCCGACCACTCCGCTGACCGCGACCCGGTCGGACGCCTCCTGGGTCAACGTGATCGAGTCGAAGCGGGCAACCACGTCGGGGTTCAGGTACGCCGGGCCAGCGATCTCGTACAGCAGCTGCGCGGTGACGGTGCCGACTGAGACCAGTCCGCCTGTCCCTGGGTGCTTGGTGATGACGGACGACCCGTCCGCAGCGACCTCGGCGATCGGGAACCCGACGTGCTGGATCCCGGGCACTGCGCTGAAGAACGAGTAGTTCCCGCCCGTGGCTTGCGCTCCGCACTCGATCACGTGCCCCGCGACCACGGCGCCGGCCAGCGGGTCGAGGTCGGCGCTCGTCCAGCCGTGCCACCACGCAGCCGGCCCGACGACCAGAGCGGCGTCGGTGACGCGCCCGGTGACGACGACGTCGGCCCCGGCCGCGAGCCCCGCGGCGATCTCGAAGCCGCCCAGGTACGCATTCGCGGTCAGGGCAGGCATCCCGAGCACGTCGAACGGTTCGCCGGTGTCGAGGTTGGTGAGATCGACCTCGCCGATCCTCGGCATCAGGTCGTCGCCCTCCACCCACGCGACGACCGGCGTCAGCCCGAGCCCGGCGGCGAGCTCGGCGATCGCGGCAGCACAGCCGGCCGGGTCGAGCCCGCCCGCGTTCGAGACGATCCGGATCCCGCGGTCGAGGCAGGGCCCGAGTACATCCTCGAGCTGGCGCAGGAACGTGCGCGCGAAGCCCGAGCCTGCACCGTGCTTCATCCGCTGCCGAGCGAGGATCAGCATCGTCAGCTCGGCGAGCCAGTCGCCGGTGAGGACGTCGATCTCACCGCCCTCGACCTGCTCGCGCGCGGCGGCCAACCGGTCGCCGAAGAAGCCGCTGCAGTTGGCGATCCGCACTGGACGACGAGGCTCGGTGATGGAGCCGAAACCGCGGTCTAGTGGCATCAGGGGGCCCTTGTCGCGGGTGGGCTGGGAGTGGGTGGGATGGGGGTGGGGGTGAGGAGGACGACGACTTGGTGGGCGTCGACTGAGTCGCCGACCTCGACCAGGACCCGATCGACGACGCCGTCGGAGCCCGCGGTGATCCGGTGCTCCATCTTCATCGCTTCGAGCACGACCAGGGTCTGGCCGACGACGACGGTGTCACCCTCAGCGACTGCGACCAGGGTCACGGTGCCCGGCACCGGGGTCGTCGAGCCGCCCTCGTCCACAGCGTCGGCGGCCGGCGCGAACCGGGGCAGCTCGCGCAGGTCGGTGGACCAGCCGCCCGCGTCGACGCAGACGAGGGCGCCGGTGGTCTCGTCCGCCACGGAGTCCGGGTAGGCGGCGACCAGGTACTCACGTCGCAGCCCGTCGATCTCCAGGTCGACCCGTTCGCCGACGTGGCCGTAGACGCGCACCGGCACGACAGCGCCGTCCACGCTCACGGTCCACCGTCCCGACCCGAGGGCGTCGTACGTCACCGTCCGCACCGCGTCGCCCAGGCCGAACTCAACGAGCTGAGGCACTGCAGGGACGTTGCGCCACCCGCTCGGCGCGAAGGCGAGGACGGCCGCAGCTGACCTCCGCGACAGGGCGCCGTGCACGGCCGCAGCCACGAGGTGGTCGCGCTGGAGCTCGGCCGGCGCTCGCGGCGTGGTCAGCTCGGGAAACAGCTCGAGGAAGTCGGTGGGGGTGCCACCGGCGAGGAAAGGCGCCGACTCCAAGATGGCGACGAGCTGCTCACGGTTGGTGCGGAGCCCATGGATCCGGGTCGCCCGAAGCGCAGCCGCGAGATCACGAGCAGCTTGCGCCCGCGTCTCGCTGCTCGCGATCACCTTGCCCAGCATCGGGTCGTAGTGCGACGACACCTCGCTGCCCGACTCGACGCCGACATCCCAGCGCACCCGGGAGCCGTCGGCCGGACGGCCTGGCTCGAAGCGGTGCAACCGGCCGGTCGACGGTCGATAGTCCGCCGCCGGGTCCTCTGCGTAGAGCCGCACCTCGATCGCGTGAAAGCTGCTCACGATCTCCATCGACCGGTCGTCGTCGAGAGCGTCGAACGTCTCCTCGTCGGTCATCTCGTCCCAGGCGGACTCCGGGACGAGGCGGTGCGGCTGGCCCTGAGCGACCGCGAGCTGCAGCCCGACGAGGTCGAGCAACGTGCTCTCCTCGGTCACTCCGTGCTCGACCTGCAGGCGGGTGTTCATCTCGAGGAAGAAGAACTCCTGGCCCCCGCCGTCGCCAGTGACCAGGAACTCGACCGTGCCCGCGCCCACGTAGTCGACCGCGTCTGCCAGCGCGAGTGCCGCTGCGTACATACGTTCACGGGTGGCGGGCGCTGTTCCGGGCGACGGGGTCTCCTCGACGATCTTCTGGTGCCGGCGCTGGATGGAGCACTCGCGCTCGAACAGGTGAACGCGGTTGCCCTGGCTGTCACCGAACACCTGTACCTCGACGTGCCGGGCGCCCGTCAGGTAGCGCTCGAGGAACACCGTCGGGTCGCCGAACGACGACGCAGCTTCGCGGCGGGCTCCGCTGATCGCAGCGGCGAGGTCGTCACCATCCTGGACGAGTCGCATGCCGCGCCCCCCACCACCGGCAGAAGCCTTGACCAGCAACGGAAATCCGACCTGATCGGCGGCCGCGTACCAGTCGGCCTCGTCGTCGGTGCGCAGCTCGGCCGAGGGCGCGACCGGGACGCCGGCCCGCACGGCGATCCGCTTGGCCTCGACCTTCGAACCCATCGACCGGATCGCACCTGGGGACGGCCCGACCCAGACCAGCCCGGCAGCGAGGACAGCCTCGGCGAAGTCGGCGTTCTCGGCGAGGAACCCGTAGCCGGGATGCACCGCGTCGGCACCGGATCTCGCTGCCGCAGCAAGGATCTTCGCCACGTCGAGGTAGGTCTGGGCCGGCGTCGATCCATGCAGCGACACCGCTACGTCGGCCTCGCGGACGAACGGCAGATCGGAGTCCGGATCGGAGAACACGGCCACCGTGCTCACGCCGAGACTGCGACACGTCGCGAAGATGCGCTGCGCGACCTCACCCCTGCCGGCGACCAGCAGCCGCTTGATCGGGGGCGGCCCCTCCTCCGGCGTCATCACATCCTGAAGACGCCGAAGGACGGCGTCCCCTCGACCGGTGCGCTGTGGCAGGCCGACAGCGCGATCCCGAGTGCGGTGCGCGAGTCACGCGGATCGATCAGCCCGTCGTCCCACTGCCGTCCGGTGGCGAACAGCGCGGTCGACTCGCGCTCGACCTGAGCCTCGAACGCCTCCCGCATCGGCGCGAAGGCCGCCTCGTCGAAGTCGATGCCGAGCGACGCGGCCTTCTGGCGGGCAACGATGCTGAGCACCCCGCCGAGCTGCTGGGGTCCCATCACGGCGATCCGGTGGCTTGGCCAGGTGAACACGAAGCGGGGGTCGTACGCCCGCCCGCTCATGCCGTAATTGCCCGCACCGTACGAGGCGCCGACCATGAGCGTGAGGTGAGGCACCGTCGAGTTGGAGACGGCGTTGATCAGCTTGGCGCCGTCCTTGATGATGCCGCCCTGCTCGTAGCGCGTCCCGACCATGAACCCGGTGATGTTCTGGACGAACAGGATCGGGACATTCATGCGGTTGCACAGCTGGATGAAGTGGGCGCCCTTGTTGGCCTCCTGCGAGAACAAGATCCCGTTGTT
>Ga0302299_10001565_pt1 | contig 13759 bp, 14 predicted proteins | sample III_Fen_N3_4_FD_198795 | JGI IMG/M metagenome (GOLD analysis project Ga0302299, IMG submission 198795) | Peat permafrost microbial communities from Stordalen Mire near Abisko, Sweden - III_Fen_N3_4 | ecosystem: Environmental > Terrestrial > Soil > Wetlands > Permafrost | place: Sweden: Abisko... | reverse complement strand
TGGGGGAACAGGGACCAAGGTCCCGGTTGGTGGTGACCGGTGCCCCTGGGTCGGCGTCCCCGCCGCCGGCACAGTGGTCGCCATGAGGATGATCCTGACCGGCACCGAAGGCTGGGCCATCGATCAGGTGGGTCGAGGTCTGCGCGGCCGCGGCCACGACGTCCTGCTCTGCAGCGAGCCCGAGGCGGCGGTCTTCCCGTGCGTCGGGCTGTCACCCCACCATGCCTGCCCGATCGAAGGGGGTGCCGACGTCATCGTGACGATCAGGGCCCATCCCGTCCCCCAACCCACGCGCCGCGAGGTCTCGATCACCTGCGCGGTCCTGCGGGGCGTGCCTCTGGTCGTCGCCGGCAGCACGATCCTCCATCCGTTCGGCTCGATCGCGGCGGCCGTCGTCGAGGGCTACGAGGACATCGAATCGACCTGCCTGGAGGTCGTGGCCGATCGCCCGACGGTCCAGCACTCGAGCACCACCGTCCAGATCCGGGCCACTTCCTGACGTCCTGATCGAGGCCATCACCCACTGGATGGCCACACGTGATGGAATGGGCCGCTGTGATCCGAGTCTTTCTTCTCGATGACCATGAGATCGTGCGGCGCGGGCTGCGCGACCTACTGGAATCAGCCGGCGACATCGAGGTCGTGGGCGAGGCCGGCACAGCCGAGGAGGCACTCGGGCGCATCCCCGCGACCAGTCCCGATGTGGCCGTGCTCGACGTGCGCCTGCCGGATGGCAGCGGCGTCGAGGTGTGCCGCGAGATCCGGTCGCGCCGACCCGAGATCCAGTGCCTCATGCTCACCTCGTTCTCCGACGACGAGGCGCTGTTCGACGCGATCATGGCCGGGGCGTCGGGCTACGTGCTCAAGCAGATCCGATCGAGCGAGCTGGTCGATGCCATCCGCACCGTCGCGTCGGGGAAGTCGCTGCTCGACCCGCAGCTCACCCAGAAGGTGCTCGAGCGCCTGCGCCACGGGGACGAGGATGACGAGCGGCTCAAGCACCTCACCGCCCAGGAGCGCCGAATCCTCGGGTACCTCGCCGACGGTCTCACGAACCGCCAGATCGCCGACGAGATGTTCCTCGCCGAGAAGACGGTCAAGAACTACATGTCGAACCTGCTCGCCAAGATGGGCGTGTCGCGACGCACCGAGGCAGCCGTCTACGCCGCTCGACTCTCGGAGCGGCAGAAGCGCGGAGGGTGAGCACCGGGTGAGCGCGGGCTTCGGCGACGACTTCTTCTCCACGGTCATCGATGCCGCGCCCGACGGCATCCTCATCGTCGACGCCACCGGGCGGATCCTGTTGGCCAACCGTCACGCCTCCGAGCTGTTCGGATATCTGCACGCAGACCTCGTGCGACTGTCGGTCGACGACCTCCTGCCCGAGTCGCTGCGGGCGGCGCACCCGGTGCACCGCAAGGGCTACGCCGAGGCTCCGAAGGTGCGGCCGATGGGTGTCGACCTGCGCCTCTTGGCGGCGCGGGCCGACGGGTCGGAGTTCCCGGTCGAGATCAGCCTCAGCCCGCTCAACTCGGGCGATGAGCTGCTCGTGGTCGCGGTGGTCCGTGACATCACCACACGCGTCCAGGCCGAGGATCGGCTCGCCGAGAGCGAGTCGGCCCTTCGTGTGGCGGAGATGGCCATCGCCGTCGCTGACGACCGCGAGCGCATCGCCCGCGACCTCCACGACACCGTCATCCAACGCCTGTTCGCGAGCGGCCTGCAGCTGCAGGCGCTGCTCAACCGGGTCGATCCTGATGTCCGCGATCGGCTCGACATGGTCGTCGACGGCCTCGACGAGACGATCCGCGATCTCCGCACCGCGATCTTCGCCCTGCAGTCGTCGCCGCACCACGGCGAGCGCGGGCTGCGGGGCGAGCTGCTCGACGTGGTCATCGAGGCGTCGACCTCGCTCGGCTTCGAGCCGCGGCTCCAGTTCGAGGGTCCGATCGAGTCCATCGACGAGCCGTTGCGCGGCCAGGTGGTGCCGGTCGTGCGGGAGGCGCTGGCCAACGTGGCCCGGCATGCCCAGGCCCGCTCCGCCCGGGTGATCGTCGAGGTCGGCGACGAGGTCATCGTGTCGGTCACCGACGACGGCGTCGGCGCACCCGTCGATGTGGTCGGCGGGCGGGGCCTCAGGAACCTGGCCGACCGGGCCGAGGAGTTCGGCGGGTCGCTCGAGCTCGAGATCGCACCGGAAGGCGGCACCGCGCTGGCCTGGCGCGTGCCCGTGGCCACCGACTAGGGACCGAAGGCCCTTCTCGGGTCGCGTGCGGGGTGGTCCCATGGAGGGGACAGACGATGACCGCGAGGAGCACGAGCCATGCGCGCATTGCGACTGACCGAGTGGAAGCACGATCCGGCGCTGATCGACGTCGACCTCCCCGAGCCCGGGCCGGGGCAGGTGCTGATCAAGATCGGGGGTGCGGGCGCCTGCCACTCCGATCTGCATCTCATGCACGAGTTCGGTGCGGGCATGCTGCCGTTCGACCCGCCGTTCACCCTCGGCCACGAGAACGCCGGCTGGGTCGAGGCCCTCGGTGCGGGCGTCACCGGACTCGAGGTCGAGCAGCCCGTCGCGGTGTACGGCCCCTGGGGTTGTGGCCGGTGCCCGCGGTGCGTGCGTGGCATGGAGAACTACTGCGAGCGCCAGCAGGAGCTCGGCGTGTATGCCGGGGGCCTGGGCGCCGACGGTGGCATGGCGCCCTACATGCTGATTCCCAGCGCCCGGCACCTTCTGCCGCTGCGGACGATCGACCCGGTGGCCGCGGCGCCCCTGACCGACGCCGGGCTCACGCCCTACCACGCCATCAAGCGGTCGCTCGACCGCATGGGACCGGGATCGACGACGGTGGTCATCGGCGCCGGTGGCCTCGGCCACATGGCCGTGCAGATCCTCGCGGCGATCTGCGCGACCCGGGTGGTCGCGGTGGACACCCGTGCTGAGGCCCTGGCCCTGGCGGCCAAGCGCGGCGCCGACCACACCGTCGTCGCCGGTGACACGGCCGCCGACGAGATCCGCGACATCACCCGAGGCCTGGGCGCCGACGTGGTGCTCGACTTCGTCGGCAACGACGCCACCATGGCGCTCGCCGTCGCGGCGAGCCGGATGCTCGGGCACATCACGATCGTGGGCCTGGGCGGGGGCTCCTACCCCCTCGGGTTCTTCACGGTGCCCTACGAGGCTCAGGTGGCCACGACCTACTGGGGCAGCATCCCCGAGCTGATGGAGGTGCTCGAGCTGGCCGAGGCCGGCCACATCGGCGCCGAGATCCACCGCTACGACCTCGACGGGGCGGCCGGCGCCTACGAAGACCTGGCGCAGGGCAAGCTCACCGGTCGGGCCGTCATCGTGCCCGGTTGACCGACCGCAGGACGACGAACTTGGCGTTGCTGGTCACGACCTCGGCGTTGCCGAAGATGCGCTTGAGCTTGGCGTGGTAGGCGAGGTGGCGGTTGCCGATCACCCACAGCTCGCCGCCGGGCCGCAGCACGTCCTTCGACTCCCGGAACATCTGCCAGGCGACCTCGTCGCCGATCGCCCGGTCGATGTGGAACGGGGGGTTGTTCACCACCCGGTCGACACCGCCGCGGGCCAGAGGTTCCCCGTCGGAGAGCTCGACCAGGCCGTTGCCGACCACGAATCGGGCCGGGCGATCCGGGCCGAGGTTGGCGCGGAACGTCATCTCGGCCGAGGCGACCGCCCGGTAGGACTCGTCGATGAAGGTGAGGTCGGCATCGGGGTCCGCGACGGCGGTCATCATGCCCACGACGCCGTTGCCGCAGCCGAGGTCGACGACCTGGTCCGAACCGGCACGGTCGCTCGACCGGTCAGGGAGGTTCTCGAGCAGGAAGCGGGTGCCGATGTCGAGCTGGTCGGCGGCGAAGACCCCGGCGTGGCTGGTGACGACCCGGCCGCCCGGCTCGACGACGTAAGAGGACGACCCGTCACCCGGCTCGACCCCGTCGAGCGCGGGGTCGAGCGTGCTCAAGACGAGTCGGGCCTTCTTCTCGGCCCGTGAGGTCGTCGTCGGGCCGATGCGCCGCTCGAAGCACTCGAGCGACGACGAGTGCAGGTGCTTCACCATGGCCGAGCCGATCACGACGGTGCGCGCGTGGAGGTGCGGTCGCAGCCTCCGAAGCTGATCGTCGAGCAGGGCCAGGCTCTTCGGGACCTTGATCAGCAGCAGGTCGATGCGCTCGGGCGGAGGGTCGAAGCTGCCGAGCAGGGTGACCGCGGCCGGGTCGATGCCGTTGCCGACGAGGTTGTCGTGGGTGGCGAGGTGGGCCAGGTAGGAGTCCGACAGCAACCACGGTCGACGGTCGGCGAGGGCCACCGACAGCGCCCCCGACCCGTCGTTGACGACGACCACCGTCTCGGAGCGGTCGGCCCCGGTGGAGGGATCGGCGACGGAGCGCAGGAGGTACTCGTCGGCCGCGTCCCACGCGCGGAGGGTCTCCTTGGAGCGGACGGGATGGCGCACGAGCGCGAAATCGCCCTGGGGCACCACCAGTCGTTCCATGGGGGGCGAACGCTAGTCACCGGAATCGTTGTCCGACACCGCCGCTGGTACGGTCGGCGGGTCTGATTCGAACAGGGGAGCGAACGTGAGCGAACAGGTCCCTTTGGTGGACTACCTCGTGCTGGGTGATGCCCCGCATCTCGAGGCCAACGAGTGCACCGCCTGCGGAGCGCGCTTCTTCGGGCGTCGCAACGCGTGCGCCAGCTGTAGCGGTACGAGCTTCGCCAAGGCGTCGATCGCGACCGAGGGTGAGGTCAAGGCGTTCACCATCGTGGCGTTCGCCGCGCCGGGTGTCGACGTGCCCTTCGTGGCCGCGCTGGTCGACTGCGACGGCACGAGCGTCGGGGGCAACCTCGTCAATGTCGAGCCCGACCCCGAGCACGTCCACCTCGGCATGAAGGTGCAACTCGTGACCACCAGCGTCGGCACCGACAGCGCCGGCACCGAAGCAATCGGATTCGGCTTCCAGCCGGTCGACTGAGGAGAAGAACGATGGCAAGCGACGACATCTGGATCCTCGGGATCATCATGACCAAGTTCGGCAAGCACGCCGACAAGGACGTCCTCGACCTGGCCGCCGAGGCGGCCATGGGGGCCCTCGCCGACGGCGGGGTCACCATGAAGGACATGGGCGTGCTGGCCGCCGGCAGCCTGATGAACGCCAACGCCAGCTTCGGTCAGCAGCTGCAGAAGCAGATCGGCCAGACCGGCATCCCGGTCTACAACGTGGCCAATGCCTGCGCCACCGGCGCCACCGCCTTGCGCACGGCGATCATGGCCGTCAAGGCCGGCGAGTGCGACATGGGCCTGGCCGTCGGTGTCGAGAAGCTGTCGGGCGCCGGCCTGCTGTCGGGGGGTGCCCGCAGCGGCGACTCCGACACCTACGAGCCGAAGGGCCGCCAAGGCGCGGTCGTCCCGCTCGACGGTCGCATCGGCACCGAGATCATGCCCGGCGTGTTCGCCCAGATCGGCATGGAGTACGGCCACAAGTACGGCGGCACGAGCTTCGAGCTGTTCGCCCGGATCTCCGAGAAGAACCACTCGCACTCCACGCTCAACCCCTTCGCGGCCTACACCAAGAAGATGAGCCTCGAGCAGATCATGGGCGACGTGATGATCGCCTACCCGAACACCCGGCCGATGTGCTCGGCCAACTGCGACGGCGCGGCCGCGGCAGTGGTCGTGTCCGACACCAAGCTCAAGACCTTGTCGCTCGAGCAGCAGCGCCGGGCGCTCAAGGTGTCGGCCTCGATCCTCACCTCAGATCCCTACGACGAGGGTTGCCAGGTGCTGCCCAACGTCAACACCCTCACCCGCAACGCCGCCATCCAGGCCTACGAGCAGGCCGGCGTCAGCCCCGATGACCTCGATCTGGTCGAGCTGCACGACTGCTTCGCCACCGCGGAGCTCGTGCACTACGACAACCTCATGCTGTGCCCCGAGGGTGGCGCCGTCGACTTCTTCGAGTCGGGGGCCACCTGGCGCGACGGCTCGACCCCGGTGAACGTCTCCGGCGGACTCGAGTCCAAGGGGCACCCGATCGCGGCCACGGGCATCGCCAACATCTGGGAGGTCGCCACCCACCTCCGAGGCGAAGCCGGCGATCGTCAGATCGAGGGCGCCAAGGTCGGCCTGGCCCACGTCATCGGCCTCGGCTCGGCGTGCGGTGTGCACATCCTCGAGAAGGCCGCCGTCTGACCTGCTCAGCCTGAGCACCCGACAGCCGCGAAATCTGCGCGCTGATCCACGGCGGAGGTGGATCGGCGCGCGACTTTCGTTTTGGGGGCCCTCGAACGGGTGAGAAGGGGTGGTGTTCATACCCTAGGGGGGTATGGTAGGTGGCATGACGACCCAAACCTTCACCGTGACCGGCATGTCGTGCGACCACTGCGTCCGCGCCGTCACCGCGGAGGTGGCGAAGTTGCCCGGCGCCCAGAACGTCTCGGTCGATCTCGCCTCGGGATCGGTGACCGTCGCCAGCGCCGAGGGGCTTGATCCCGTCGATGTCGCCGGCGCGGTCGACGAGGCCGGCTACGAGGTGGTGTCATGACCGGGACGATCGACCTCGAGATCGGCGGCATGACCTGCGCGTCGTGCGCCACCCGCATCGCCAAGCGCCTCAGCAAGCTCGACGGCGTCGAGGCCAGCGTCAACTACGCGACGGAGGTCGCCACGGTCACGGTCCCCGAGGGCACCGGCTCCGCCGAGCTCATCGCCCAGGTCGAGGCCATCGGTTACACGGCTCGGGTGCCCGAGTCGATGGCGCGGCCCGATCACCACGCCCCGCACCACACCGCCGAGGTCGACGAGGCGGACGATGAGCATGCTGGCCGGCACGAGCACGACCACGGCGATCCGGCGGAGCTACGCCACCGGCTGCTGGTGTCCACCGCGCTGGCCGCGCCGGTCATCGCCATGTCGGTGATCCCGGCGCTGCAGTTCACGAACTGGCAGTGGCTGGCCTTCGCCCTGGCCGGCCCCGTCGTGCTGTGGGGGGCCTGGCCGTTCCACCGGGCCGCGTGGATGAACCTGCGCCACGGCGCCGCCACCATGGACACGCTCATCTCGCTCGGCACGCTGGCCGCCTTCGGGTGGAGCGTCTACGCCCTGTTCTGGGGCGACGCGGGCATGCCCGGCATGACCATGACCTTCAGCCTCGAGGTCAGCCGGGGCGACGCGGCCAGCCAGCTCTACCTCGAGGTCGCCTCGGCCGTCACCGTGTTCATGCTGGCCGGGCGCTACGCCGAGGCCCGGGCCAAGCGCCGATCGGGCGCGGCCCTGCGGGCCCTGCTCGACCTGGGGGCCAAGGACGTCGCCGTGGTGCGCGACGGCCAGGAGGTCCGCATCCCGATCACCGACCTCGTGGTGGGCGACCGCTTCGTCGTGCGCCCGGGCGAGAAGGTCGCCACCGACGGCGTGGTCGAGGACGGCTCGTCGGCCGTCGACACCAGCCTGCTCACCGGAGAGCCGGTGCCGGTCGAGGTCGGCCCCGGGGATCCCATCACCGGCGCCACCGTCAACGCCGGAGGCCGCCTCGTCGTGCGGGCCACCCGGGTCGGGTCCGACACCGCGCTGGCCCAGATCGCCCGGTTGGTGAGCGCGGCGCAGTCTGGCAAGGCGCCCGTGCAACGTCTGGCCGATCGGATCTCGGCGGTGTTCGTCCCGGTCGTGCTGGCGCTCTCGGCGCTCACGTTCGCCGTCTGGCTCGCGCTGGGAGAGGGGACGACCGCGGCGTTCACCGCGGCCATCGCGGTGCTGATCATCGCCTGCCCGTGCGCCCTCGGCCTGGCCACGCCCACCGCGTTGCTGGTCGGCACGGGGCGGGGCGCGCAGCTCGGCATCCTCATCAAGGGGCCCCAGGTGCTCGAGTCCACCCGCCAGGTCGACACGGTCGTGCTCGACAAGACCGGCACGGTGACGACCGGGCGCATGGCGCTGGTCGAGGTCGTCCCGGTCACCGGCGTCCACGAGGACGCCGTGCTGCGCCTCGTGGGAGCGCTCGAGGATGCGTCCGAGCACCCGATCGCCGAGGCCATCGCCGACGGGGCCCGTGAGCGCATCGGGCCGCTCCCACGGGTCGAGAGCTTCGCCAGCCTCGAGGGCCTCGGCGTGCAGGGCGTCGTCGACGGCCATGCCATCGTCGCCGGACGCGAGCACCTGCTGGCCGACTGGGCGATGCCGATCACCGCCGAGCTGCAGGCAGCCAAGGACGAAGCGGAGTCGGCCGGTCGCACCGCGGTGCTGGCCGGCTGGGACGGTCAGATCCGGGCCGTGCTGGTCGTCGCCGACACGGTGAAGCCGACCAGCGCGGCGGCCGTCGCGCAGCTCCGATCGATGGGGCTCACGCCCGTGCTGCTGACCGGCGACAACGAGCGGGCCGCACGCACCGTCGCCGCGCAGGTCGGCATCGACACCGTGATCGCCGAGGTGCTTCCGGCCGGCAAGGTCGACGCGGTGCGCCGGCTGCAGGACGGCGGCGCGGTCGTGGCCATGGTCGGCGACGGCGTGAACGACGCCGCCGCGCTGGCCCAGGCCGATCTCGGCATCGCCATGGGCACGGGCACGGACGTGGCCATCGAGGCCAGCGACCTGACCCTCGTGCGGGGCGACCTGACCGCGGTGGCCGATGCCATCCGGCTGTCACGGCGCACGCTCGGCACCATCAAGGTCAACCTGTTCTGGGCCTTCGCCTACAACGTGGCGGCCATCCCGCTGGCCATGGCCGGGCTGCTCAACCCGGTCATCGCCGGCGCCGCCATGGCCTTCTCCAGCATCTTCGTCGTCACCAACAGCCTGCGTCTGCGCCGGTTCCGCCCGATCGACCCATCGTCAGGAGCACGCTCGTGACCGACCCGACCACTCCTCACCACGCTGCCCCTGGCTACCAGAGCCACAAGGACGACTACCTCAAGCGCCTGCGTCGCATCGAGGGCCAGGTGCGGGGCCTGCAGCGCATGATCGAGGAGGACACCTATTGCATCGACGTGCTGACCCAGGTCAGCGCGGCCACCAAGGCGCTGCAGAGCGTGGCCCTCGGCCTGCTCGACGAGCACGTGCGCCATTGCGTGGCCGATGCGTCCCCGGAGAACTCCGAGGCCATGGTCACCGAGGCCATGGCCGCCATCGGCCGACTGGTGAAGAGCTGAGCCGATCTCGTTTCGGCGCGGCCGGCCTGCTCCGACAGGATGGACCTGTGAGCGAGATCGCGTCGACGCCCGAGCCGCCCTACGTGGCGGTGATCTTCACGTCGCTGCGCACCGACCACGACAACGACGGCTACGCGGCCATGGCGGCGCGGATGGAGGAGCTCGGCGCCGAGCAGCCCGGCTACCTCGGCATCGAATCGGTGCGCGACGGGCTCGGCATCACGGTGAGCTACTGGCGCACCGAGACCGACGCGAGGGCGTGGAAGCGGGTCGCCGAGCACCTCGGGGCCCAGCGCCTCGGGCGGGAGCAGTGGTACCGGGCCTACCGGGTGCGCGTGGCGGTCGTGCAGCGCGACTACGGCATGGCTTAGGTTCGTCCCCATGAGGCTGGCGGTTTGCCAACTGCGCTGCGATGCCGGCGATGACGAGGGTCGGGGCGCGGCGCTCGATGAGTTCGTGCGACGGGCCGCCGCCCAGGGAGCCGAGCTCGTCGTGCTGCCCGAGATGGCGGCGTGCGGCTACCTGCTCGACGCCGACCACCTCGACCGCCATGCCGAACCCGGCGACGGGTCCGGCCGGGCGCTGACCCGCTGGCGCGAGCTGGCCCGCGAGCTCGGGGTGTCGATCATCGGCGGGTTCGCCGAGCGGACCGGGTCGGGCATCGCCAACGCCGCGGTCGTCATCGACCGAACCGGCACCATCCTCGGCACCTACCGCAAGCTGCACCTGTTCGGCGCCGAGCACCGCCTCTTCGTCCCGGGCGACCGCGGTCTGCCCGTCTTCACGCTCGGGGACACCAAGGTCGGCGTCCTGATCTGCTACGACCTCCGCTTCCCGGAGTCGGCGCGCATCCTGGCCCTGAAGGGCGCCGACGTGGTGGCCGTGCCGACCGCGTGGGTCGGCGGGTTCGACCGCTCGACGTCGAGCTCGGGCTCCATCGGCCAGGTCGACGGCGTGCTCGTGCAGGCCAACCTCGATCAGGTCTACATCGCCTGCGCCGACCAGGTGGGCACCGAGGCCACGATCCACTTCCTCGGGCGGTCCGTGGTGGCCGACCCCTACGGGAACCCGATGGTGGGTCCCCTCTCGGCCGACGAAGACGAGCTGGTCGTCGTCGAGGTCGATCCCGCGGTCGCACGCGAGGCCCAGGAGCGGGGTCGGGGCATCTCACCCCGTCACAACCGTCGTACCGACGTCTACGGCGAGCTGCTCGGCTACCGCGACCCGAGCTGACCGAGGCGACGTACGGCTTCGGCCAGCACCTCGGGTCGCTTGCAGAACGCGAAGCGCACCAGCGTGCGACCGGCTTCCTTGTCGTCGTAGAACACCGAGCTCGGGATGGCGACCACGCCCACGTCGTGGGGCAGCCGACGGCAGAACTCGATGCCGTCGGCCTCGCCGAGCGGCGCGATGTCGACGGTGATGAAGTAGGTGCCGGCCGGCCGGTAGACCTGCATGCCGGTGGAGGCGAGGCCGTCGATCAGCTGATCGCGACCTTGGCGCAGGGACTCGACGAGCGGGGCGACCAGCTCGTCGGCCCGGTCGAGCGCGCCGGCGATGGCGTACTGGAACGGCGCCCCGTTCACATACGTCAGGAACTGCTTCACGGTGCGCACCGCGGTGGTGAGCGGTTCGGGGGCGCAGACCCAGCCGATCTTCCAGCCGGTCACCGCGAACGTCTTGCCGGCCGAGGAGATGGACACGGTGCGCTCGCGCATGCCCGGGAAGGCGGCGAGCGGCAGGTGCTCACCCTCGTAGACCAGATGCTCGTAGACCTCGTCGGTGATGGCGATGAGGTCGTGCTCGACGCACAGCCGGGCGATCTCGGCCAGCTCGTCACGGCGCAGGACGATGCCGGTCGGGTTGTGGGGCGAGTTGATCAGCACCAGCCGGGTACGAGGGCCGATCGCGGCTGCGAAGCGCTCGACATCGGGACGGAACTCTGGTGCGGTCAGGGTGACCGGGACCCGGACCCCGCCGGCCAACGCGATCGACGCCGCGTACGAGTCGTAGAACGGCTCGAAGGCGATGACCTCGTCGCCCGGCTCGCAGAGGGCGAGCAGCGACGCGGCGATGGCCTCGGTGGCCCCGGCGGTGACGAGGATCTCACGGTCGGGGTCGTAGTCGAGGCCGTAGCGCCGGGAGCGGTGGCCGGCGATGGCGTGGCGCAGCTCGGGGATCCCGATGGCCGGCGGGTACTGGTTGTGGCCGGCTCGGATGGCGTCGATCGCCGCGTCGAGCACCGAGGCCGGTCCGTCGGTGTCGGGGAACCCCTGGCCCAGGTTCACCGAGTCGGTGGCCAACGCCAGGGCCGACATCTCACCGAAGATGGTGGAGCCGAAGCCCGCCATCCGCTGCACCAGGTGAGGTGGGTCGGCCATGGCGTCGGAGCGTAACGCTGCACGGGAGCGCGGACCTCCTGGTCGGGCGGGAGGCTTGCCTAGGGTGGGGCGGTCGAACGGAGCGTCATGCGAGCGATGGAGCTTTCCCACCCTGGACCGGCCACCGATCGGCCGCGCCTGGCCCTCGTCACCCGTCCCGATCCCGAGCCCGCGGCCGGTGAGGTGCTGATCGACATCACGGCCTGCGCGGTCTGTCGCACCGACCTGCAGATCGTGGCCGGTGACCTCGCCGCCCGGCACCTGCCCCTGGTGCCGGGTCACCAGATCGTCGGCCGCATCGCCGCGCTCGGCGACGGTGTCGATGCCGCCGCGCACCCCATCGGTGTCCGGGTGGGCGTCGCCTGGATCGCCGGGGCCTGCGGCCACTGCCGCTTCTGCACCTCGGGGCGGGAGAACCTGTGCGAGCAGTTGGGCTTCACCGGGTGGGACCGCGATGGTGGCTACGCCGACCGGGTGACGGCCCGGGCCGACTACACCTACCGGCTCCCGGACGGGTTCGACGACCTGCGGGTCGCGCCGCTGCTGTGCGGCGGCGCCATCGGCCACCGGTCGCTGAAGGTCGCCGGCGTCGACCTCGCCCACGCCGACGGCATGCGCCTGGGGCTCTACGGCTTCGGTGCGTCGGCCACCTGCACGATCCAGGTCGCGGTGCACGCCGGGTGCGACGTGTACGTGGCGACGCGGTCGCGTGGCGAGCAGGAGCGCGCCCTCGCCCTGGGAGCGACCTGGGCCGGAGGGTACGACGATCCCCCTCCCGTGCCGCTCGATGCAGCCGTCACCTTCGCGCCCGCCGGGTCGGTCGTCGTCGCCGCGTTGCGGGCGCTCGACCGCGGCGCCGCCGTCGCCATCAACGCCATCCACCTCGATCACATCCCCGAGCTCGACTACGACGACCTGTGGCTCGAGCGCTCGCTGCGGTCGGTCGCGAACGTCACCCGGGCCGACGTGGTCGAGTTCCTCGAGTTGGCGGCCGCCATCGGCGTGCAGACCCAGGTCGAGGTCTTCCCGCTCGAGCAGGCCGAGCTCGCCCTCGACCGCCTGGCTGCCGGCGAGATCTCGGGCGCGGCGGTGCTGGCGATCGATGCGCCATGATGCCGCGATGACCGTTGCCGTTCGACCGCTCCTGCTGGGCTGGATGACGAGTGCCCGATCGGGGTTCCTCGAGGGGGAGCCGGGCATGATGCGCTATCCGGTGCCCGGGTTCCTGTGCGAGCACGACGACGGCCTGGTCGTGTTCGACACCGGCCTCCACCCGGACCTGGCCACCAGCTCCGATCGGCTCCGCCTCCTCGCCGGCCTGTTCACCATCGAGATGGGCGTGGAGCACACGCTGACCGCGCAGCTCACGGCGCTCGGGTTCGACCCCGCCGACATCGACATCGCCGTGCTCAGCCATCTGCACTTCGACCACACCGGCGGTACCGCCGAGCTGCCCAACGCCCGCGTCGTCGTGCAGCGGGCCGAGTGGGAGGCCGCGCACGATCCCGGGGTGATCGAGCTCGGCGGATCCGATCCCACCACCTACGACATCGGGCGCGAGGTCCAGCTGCTCGACGGGGCCCACGACCTGTTCGGTGACGGCTCGATCGAGCTGGTGCCCACCGTGGGCCACACCCCCGGGCACCAGTCGCTCCTCGTCAACCAGGATCTCATGCTGGTGGCCGATGCCTGCTACCTGGCTCAGGCGCTGGCCGACGACCACCACCCCGAACTGGCCTGGGACCGCGACGAGCAGGCGGCGACCTTCACGGCGCTGCGCGATGCCGAGGCCCGGGGGGTGCAGCTGGTGTTCAGCCACGACATCGAGCAGTGGGAGTCGCTTCCGCCCCTCCTGACCTGACGGTGGCCTGACCCGAGCCCGGCCGGCGACGGTCCGGTAGGTTGCCGCCCATGACCATCCGCGTCGTCCAATGGGCCACGGGCACGGTCGGCATCCACGCCGTCCCGGCCATCGCCGCTCACCCCGATCTCGAGTTGGTGGGCCTCTGGGTCCACTCCGACGACAAGGCCGGCCGAGACGCGGGGGAGATCTGCGGCGGCGAGCCCGTCGGCGTCATCGCCACCCAGGACGGTGACGCGCTGCTGTTCGACTCCGATGCCGATTGCATCTGCTACACCGCCAACTCCGACCTGCGACCCGACGGCGTGGTCGACGACCTGTGCCGGATGCTGGCCGCCGGGGTCAACG
>Ga0302299_10001564_pt1 | contig 13761 bp, 10 predicted proteins | sample III_Fen_N3_4_FD_198795 | JGI IMG/M metagenome (GOLD analysis project Ga0302299, IMG submission 198795) | Peat permafrost microbial communities from Stordalen Mire near Abisko, Sweden - III_Fen_N3_4 | ecosystem: Environmental > Terrestrial > Soil > Wetlands > Permafrost | place: Sweden: Abisko... | reverse complement strand
CGATCTCCCGCTTGCGCAGCCGCTCGGCCAGGTCGAGTTCTCGCGCTTCGACGACCGAGACGAAGATGTCCGGATAGGCGATGACGAGGCGCTTGATCGCAATGGGGAGGAACGCCACACCCGGCATCGGCACCGTGCCCATGTGCAGCGTACCTGTGGCTCCGCTCGAGACGATGTCCAGCCGCTGCGCCGCGCTGCGCAGTTCGTTGAAGATCGCGGCCGCGTGCGGCGCGAAGGCGACGCCGTGCACCGTGGGCTCGACGCCATCGGCGCGGCGGTCAAAGAGCTTGACCTCCAGGACGTCCTCCATGCCGGCGATGGCCTTGGTGACGGCGGGCTGCGTGATGTGAAGCGCCGCAGCCGCCTTGCGAAAGCTCCGGTGCTCCAGTACCGCAACGAATACCCGGAGTTCGCCCATCTTGAGGCGCCGGGGCAGACGTTCGATGAGATCGCTGGCCGCCATGCGGGTCCGCGGAAGGTCAATCGCGCAAGTGGCCCGGCCCGAGGCGACGGTCGCGATGCGCCTTACCGGGTGGCAATGAGCTGCAACGCGCGCGGGTTGGTCGTCCTGAAGGTGAGCTCGATGCGCAAACGCTCGATGGGTGCGCCGCGCGCGCCGGGCTTGCGCTTGACCACATAGCCGTCCGCCGTTTCGGCCAGCGCGGTTCCGCTCGCGTCGGCAAGCGTGATCCATCCGCCGCGAGCGTCGCGCCGGCCCTGGATGCGCACCCGCTGCAGTCCGGTCCCCGACACGCCCAGCACGAATGCTTCGGCATCGCGGACGGCTTCCGGCAATGCCGCCGGCGACACCAGCACGATGCGGCGATTGGCGTCCGGCTGCAGGCGCGCCTCGCCGTTCGCCAGGGTCAGTGTGCCGCGCTCGGCGATCCAGCCTTCGGCGGTCGCCGATGGGGTTCCGCCAAAGGTCCACGAATACGCAGCACCGGACGCGGCGGCAGGGGCGGCAACGAGGACCGCTGTCGCAAGGACGCAGGCGAAAAACGTCGGCAACGCGAGAAAGGGTGTTTTCATGGTGGTGTCGAGGTTCTTCATCGTGTGCATTCTAGCGGCATACGCAGTCTCCCGCGACCCGTTGCCGCAAGTCGGTCAAATTGGCCCGCGCGGCGGTGGGCGCCGGACTTGCGCCGGTGCGGTTGCGTACCTATCCTTGGCAATCAATGAGGGCAAACGTCCCGATCGGCGTGCCGTGACCGCCGCCCCGTCGAGGGCGTGGCTGCCCATGGCCGTCATCGCCATGGGACAGGCGCAGATGTCGCTTAACATCAACGCGCTTCCCGTCTCGATCGGCGGCATCGTGGCGGAATTCCACACGGCGCCGACGACCGTCGGGACCGCGATCGTCGCGCACTCCGTCGCCGTTGCCGGTTTCGCGATGCTGGGTGCCCGGCTCGGCCAGAAGTTCGGCGCGCTGAACGTCTTCCGGGCGGGTTCCGCGTTGCTGCTCGCGGCGATGGCGTTGATGACGTTCAGCCCGACCGTCACCGTCATGATCGTGGCCCAGGTCATGGCCGGCCTGGCGGCAGCGGCGATCGTGCCGACGCTGGTCGTGCTCATCGTGGACAATTATTCGGACGCGCAGCAGTCGAAGGCCCTGGGCATCCTTGGCGCGGTGCAGGCGATGGCTGCGGTGACGGCGTTCTTCGTCGCCGGCGTCGTCGGCACGTACCTGGGGTGGCGATACGCCTTCGGCCTGGTCGTTCCGTTCTCGGCGCTCACCCTGGTCCTGAGTTGGCGCTTGAAGCCGGTCCCGAAAGAGCGGGATGTGAAGATCGACGGGATCGGCGCAATGCTGGCGGCAGCGGCGGTCGCCCTCATCAGCCTGGGCTTCGACAATCTCCACGAGTGGGGCGTGGTGCTTGCCGATGCGGCGGCGCCGTTCGACCTGCTGGGGTTGTCGCCGGCGCTGGCGATGGTGGTCGCCGGGGTTCTTGGAATCCAGCTCTTCATTGCATGGACGCAACGGCGGCAGACGCGTCGCCTGACACCGCTGCTCGCGCTGGCCGTCATCGAATCGCCCAGGGAGCATGCGGCGGCGCTCGCGATGATGGCGATCTTCATGCTCGCCAACGCGCTGACGTTCCTGGTTCCGCTGTACGTCCAGATGGTCCAGGGCAGGACGAGCCTGGCGACCGCCGTGGCCATGATTCCGTATCAGCTCGCGGTATTCGCGTCCGCGATTTCGGTGCTTTCGTTCTACGACCGGCTGACGCCGCGCCAGATTGCGCGCAGTTCGTTCGCGCTCGTGTCCTTCGCGCTGGCGTTGCTGGGCATCGCGATGAACAACGAATTCAGCGACCTGTTCGTGATCCTGGGCCTCGTGATGTTCGGCCTGGGGCAGGGCGCGCTCGCGACGCTGCTGTTCAATGTGCTGGTCACCTATGCTCCCAGGCAATTCGCCGGCGACGTCGGTTCGCTGCGAGGGACGATCAAGAACCTCGCGGCGGGACTCGGCACCGCGCTGGCCGGCGCGCTCGCCGTCGGCATACTGAGCGTCAATGTCCAGCGCAGCCTGGTGGACAATCCCGCCATTCCGCCCGAACTGATCATTCAGGTCGATCTCGACCGCGCGAACTTCGTCAGCAACCAGCGGTTGCACGACGTGATGGCGAAAACCACCGCGACGCCGGCGCAGATCGCCGAAGCCGTGCGCATCAACGCGGATTCGCGGCGCCGCGCGCTGAAACTGTCGTTTCTGCTGCTGGGCGGCATTGCGCTTCTGGTGATCGTTCCGGTCGGCCGGCTGCCGGGCTATGTCCGCGGCGGTGGGCAGCAGCAGGCGCGCACCGATCGGATCCGGTGATTGTGTAAAATGACATGCGCAGTGGCCGTCGCCGCCAGGTGTCGGTGTGCCGTTCGCGCGTGCGCGATACCCGATCCAAAACCACGCCAGAGGTCCCCATGTTCAAGAACATTCTTGTATCGATGATCGCTGCCGCCGCCCTCGTGGCCGGACATGCCGCGGCGCAGGCGCTGCCCAACACGCTGGGCAAGATCAAGGCGGCCAAGGCGATCAACGTCGCCTATTCGCCGGAGTCGCTGCCTTTCTCGTACAAGGAAACCGACGGCCAGCCCGCCGGCTATTCGATCGACCTGTGCAAGCGGATCATCGCGCAGATCGGCCGCGCCGTCGGCGAGCCGAACCTGAAGGCGAACTGGCTCCCGGGTACGGTGACCGAGCGCCTGCAGATGGTCGCCGCCGGCCGCGCCGATCTCGAATGCGCCAATACCACGCAGACGCAAACGCGCCTGGCCACCGTCGACTTCTCGAACCTGATCTTCCTCGACGGCGGAGGCTTTCTCGTCAAGGCCGGCTCGCCGATCAACGCGATCCCCGACCTCGGCGGCAAGAAGATTGCGGTGCTGAAGGGCACGACGACTGAAAAGCGCCTGAATGAAGTGCTGAAGGCGAAGCTCGTCAACGCCACCGTCGTGCCGATTGCGGACGCCAATGCCGGCATCGCGATGCTCGAGTCCGGCGGCGTGGACGCCTACGCGGGCGACAAGATCAAGCTCATCGGGCTGGCGGCCATTTCGAAGGACCCCGCCAGGTTCTCGCTGCTGGGCGAGGAACTCTCGTTCGAGCCGTATGCGTTCGCGCTTCCGCGCAACGATTCGGCGCTGCGCCTCGAGGTCAACCGCGCGCTGACCCAGGTCTACATGAGCGGCGACATCGAGGGCATCTTCGCGGCGTGGCTGGGCAAGCTGGGCCGCCCGTCCGCGCTGCTCGCCGTCATGTACGTGCTGAATTCGATTCCCGAATGATGTCGCCGGCATCCCGCAGGAGAATGGGCATGGCGAACACACTTTTCTGGAGGCGCGGCCTCGCGGTCATCGCCGCCTGCGCCGCGATGGCGCTCGCCGGCTGCAACACTCCGCCGGCGTTCCAGGTGGACCAGCCGTCGTCGCGCGTCGGCACGGTCGTGTCGATCAACCAGGACAGCGTGCAGAACGTCGACAATGCCGTCGGCGCCATCGGCGGCGCGCTGATCGGCGGTGGCCTGGGCAGTCTCATCGGCGGCGGCACCGGGCAGGTGGTGGCCACCGTCGTCGGTGCGGTTGGCGGCGGCTTTGCGGGCAACGAGCTGGCGCAGCGAAGCCAGACGCTCGTCTGGAGGATCGGCGTCCGCTACGACGACGGCAGCCTCGCGACGGTCCAGCAGACGTCGGCGCCGAATCTTCGGATCGGCGATCGCGTCCGCGTCACGGGGACGGGCATCGAACTGTTGCGTTGAACTTCGCGAACCGACATTTTCTCCGGGCAGGGCGGCGGACGCGAGGAACGATAGGCGATTGCTGTTGTCTTCCGTAGCTCGCTCGTTGAGAATGAGTGCCTCGATGTCCCGTCTTCGCCTCCGCTCGCCCTGGCTGGCCGCCATTGTCCTGGCCGGCCTGACCTTTCCCGCCTTCGCGCAATCCGATGCTGATTTTTTGGCGGCGAAGGCCGCGTTCGAACGCGGCGACCGTATCAAGCTCGCGGCACTTGGCCCCAAGCTGAGCGGTCATGTGCTCTCGCCTTACGTCGACTACTGGCGGCTGAAGCTCGCCATCGACGACACGCCGCCCGCGGCGGTGCGTGATTATCTCGACCGCTATCCCGATACGCCGCTGGCGGAGAAACTGCGCGTCGACTGGCTGAAGGCGCTGGCGAAGAAGTCCGACTGGAACCGCTTCGCGCTCGACTATCCGCCGCCGTCGGGAGAAGACGTCGAGCTCACGTGCTATGGAATCCAGTACCGCCGCCAGCGCGATGGCGACACGGCGCTGGCCGATGCCAAGCCGCTCTGGTTCAGCGGCCAGGCGACGCCCGATGCGTGCGAGCCGCTGTTCGCGGCGCTGATCGCGCGCGGAGACCTGACGGTTCCCGACCGGGTCGCGCGCTTCCGGCTCGCATCGGAGGCCGGCAACGTGCGCGTGGCGCATGCGGTCGCCAATGAGCTGCCGGGCAGCGACCGTATCACCGAGCGCGATTTCTATCCGGCGAACAAGGACTTCCAGCGGGCGCTGACGGCGGGCGCGTTCGCCTGGACCACGGGCTCGGGCCGCGAACTCTTCCTGTACTCGATGGAGCGCGTGGCGCGCGCCGACGCGGCGGCGGCGCGGCCCGCCTGGGTCAAATGGCGGGACAAGCTGCCGGACGCCGATCGGCGCTACGGCAATGCGCGACTTGCCTACCACGCGGCCCGGCAACTCAATCCGGCCGCCAACGACTGGTTCCGCGAAGCCGGCGACACGAGCCTGGTGCCGGAAATGCAGGCGTGGCGCGTGCGCGCGGCGTTGCGCGCGCAGGCGTGGGGCGATGTGCTTGCCGCCATCGACGCGATGGGGGAAGCGCAGAGGCAGGAGTCAGCGTGGCGCTACTGGAAGGGCCGCGCGCTGGTCGCCAAGGGGCGCGTGCCCGAAGCCAACGCGCTCTACGAGTCGCTGGCCGCCGAGACCAATTTCTACGGCGTGCTCGCCACCGAAGCGCTCGGCCGGCGCTTCGTTCCGCCGAAGAGCGAGCCGCTCTTGTCGACGACGGAATCGTTGAACGCGTTCGGCTCGCGTCCCGCGGTGCTGCGCGTCGTCAAGCTCGCCCACCTCGACCTCAAGGCGGAGTCGCAGCGTGAGTGGCTGTTCGTCGTGCGCGGCCAGCCGGACGACGCCCTGCTGCTCGCCGCCGACTACGCGCGCCGCGTCGCGCTGTACGATCGCGCGGTGAACACCGCCGACCGCACGGCGGCGCGCCACGACTACGCGCTGCGCTACCTCGCGCCGTTCCGGAACGAATTCGACGCGGCGTCGCGCAGCCACGACGTCGACGTCGCGCTGCTGTACGGCATCGCGCGGCAGGAGTCTCGGTTCTCACCGGACATCGTGTCCTCGGCCGGTGCCGTCGGACTGATGCAGCTGATGCCGGGCACGGCGCGGTGGGTCGCCAAGCAACTGGGCCGCAATGACTTCCGCGCGGCGGCGATTGCGGACGTCGAGACGAACACGCTGTTCGGCGCGTACTACTTCAAGTACTGGCTCGAACGGCTCGACCGCATGCCGGCGCTGGCAGCCGCTGCGTATAATGCAGGTCCCGGACGCGCCCAGGCCTGGCGTCCGCCGGCGCCGCTCGAAGGCGCCGTGTGGGTCGAGACGATTCCCTTCAACGAAACCCGCGACTACGTGAAAAAAGTGCTCGCGAATTCGATCGTGTACACGCAGGCGCTGGGCGGAACGCCGGTGACGCTGACGTCGCGCCTGGGCACCGTCGTGCCGCGCGGCGCGACTGTGGTCGATCCGATCGCGGCGGGGAGCGAATAGCCGTGGCATCGCAGCGTGTCGTCGTCGTGGGCGGCGGCGGATTCGTCGGGCGCCATCTCGTCGCGCGACTGTCTGCCGCAGGTCACGTAGTGGTCGTGCCGACGCGCCGCCGGGAGTCGGCCAAGCACCTCATCCTGTTGCCGACCGTCGAGGTCGTCGAGGCGGATGTCTTTGACCGCACGGTGCTCGCCGGACTGCTGGCGGGCGCCACGGCCGTGATCAATCTCGTCGGCATCCTCAACGAATCCGGCCGCGCGACGTTCGCGCGGTCGCACATTGAACTGGTCCGGACGCTGACGGCGGCCTGCGTCGCAGCCGGCGTGCGGCGGTTCCTCCAGATGAGTGCGCTTCACGCCGACCCGGCAGGACCCAGCCGTTACCAACGCAGCAAGGGCGAGGCGGAGATCATCGTGAAGGCGTCGCCGCTCGCGTGGACGATCTTTCGCCCCAGCGTGATCTTCGGCCCCGAGGATTCCTTCCTCAACCTGTTCGCGCAACTTTCGCGGCTGCTTCCGGTGGTTGCGCTGGCGTCGGCCGACGCCCGCTTCCAGCCAGTCTATGTCGGCGACGTCGCGCATTGCATGGCGCACGCGCTGACCGACGAGGCGACGCAGGGTCAGAGCTACGACCTGTGCGGCCCGACGGCCTATACGCTGCGCGACCTCGTGCGCTACGTCGGGCAGGTCAGCGGCGCGGTGCGTCCGATCATTCCGCTTGGGCCCAGGCTCTCGCGCCTGCAGGCAACCGCGCTGGAGATGCTGCCGGGAACGCTGATGAGCCGCGACAACCTGGCATCGATGACCCGCGACAGTGTATGCGACTGCGCTTTCCCCGAGGTGTTCGGCATCGCGCCGACCGCGCTGGAAGCAATCGCACCCGATTACCTGGCGCCTGCCGCGCGGCACAGTCCTTACGACGCCTATCGCGCCGGCAGCGGGCGCTAGAGGCGATCGGTCCCGATGCCTTCCCGAGGCGCAGCGGTCTCCCTGCGCGCTATTTCTACGCGCGCTTCGGATTCCGCGAAACCGGTGCAGTCGACGAGGGCGAGGTCGTGATGGAGCTTGTGCTGTGAACTGGCGCGACGGCACGTCGGGGCCTTGACCGGCCATGGCCCGCCCGCTGCCCCAGCCCGCACGAATCTACGAAGTCGGCGGCGTCGTCCGCGACGAACTGCTGGGACGGCCCAACGCCGACCGCGACTTCGTCGTCGTCGGCGTGACGCCGGAGACGATGCTGGCGTCCGGGTTCCGCCCCGTGGGTCGCGACTTCCCGGTGTTCCTGCATCCTGATACGCATGAGGAATACGCGCTCGCGCGCACCGAGCGCAAGCACGGCCGCGGCTACCGCGGCTTCGAGTTCTTCGCGTCGCCCGACGTCACGCTGGAGGAGGATCTGGCCCGGCGCGACCTGACGATCAACGCAATGGCGCGCGGCGAGGACGGCGTGCTCATCGACCCGTATGGCGGTCGGGCCGACCTGGTCGCCGGTTTGCTGCGCCACGTGTCGCCGGCTTTCGTCGAGGATCCGCTGCGCGTGCTGCGCGCCGCGCGCTTCGCCGCGCGCCTCGGCTTTGCCGTGGCGCCGGAAACCGAAGCGCTGATGCGCGTCATCGTGGACTCGGGCGAGTTGGCGACGCTCGCCCCCGAACGGATCTGGCAGGAGCTGGCCAAAGGACTCATGGAGGCGCGGCCGTCGCGGATGCTGGGCGTGCTGCGCGAATGCGGCGCGCTGGCGCAGCTGCTGCCGGAAGTCGACGCGCTGTTCGGCGCCCCGGCGCCGGTCCATCGCGCCGCCGACGCAGGTGTACGAGTCGCACATGCCCTCGATTGGTCGGCGGAGCACGGCGGCACGCTGCCGGCACGCTACGGCATTCTCGCGCGCGACCTGGCCGGCGGACGCACGGCGCCCGGCGTCCGTCTTGCGGAACGGATGTCCGAGCGCCTCAAGGTGCCGCTGGACTGCCGGGATGCGGCGCGCCTGGCCGCGCGCTGGCACCGAACCGTCCGCGACGCGGCCAAACTGGCGCCCGCGGCGCTGCTCGACCTGTTGCACGCGACGGATGCGCTGCGCCGGCCGGCGCGGCTCGACACGGTGCTGGCGGTTTGCGCGTCGGATGCCTGCTCGCAGCCGGGCGCGGCGCAGAACTTTGCGCCTGCCGACACGCTGCGCAATGCGCTCGCCATCGTCAAGTTGGTCGATGCCGGCGCCGTTGCGCGAACGCTGTCGGCGCCGGCTGGGAAAAAGGACGATGCCGGAATCGCCCGCGCGGTGAGGGCGGCGCGGCTGAAGGCACTGCGGGCATTGCCGCGCGCTGCGACTGCGAAAAGCTAGATCCGGTACGCCAGCGCCTTCATCACGCTCGCCGCGACGCGCATCAGTTGGCGCGCGGGCATGGGCATGGGGAGCGCGCCGGCCTCCTGCGCCATTGCGCCGTGCCTAGCCTCGTCGTCGCGCATTGTCGCCACGATGGCGCGGCTCTTCTGGTCGGCGTCCGGCAACTGATCCATGTGGCCCGTCAGATGCTCCTCGACCTGGCGTTCGGTCTCGACAACGAAGCCCAGGTTCACCCGGTCTCCGGCCAGTCCCGCTGCGACGCCGATCGCAAACGAACCGGCGTACCAGAGCGGATTGAGGAGCGACACCCTGGCGTTCAGCTCGGCCAGGCGGCCCTGCGTCCACGCCAGGTGATCCTCCTCCTCGCGCGCGGCGCTGGCGAACCGCGTGCGGATGCCCGGGTCGCGCGCCACCAGCGCCTGCGCCGAATACAACGCCTGCGCGCAAACCTCGCCCGTATGATTGACGCGCATCAGCCCGGCCGCATGCCTTGCGTCTTCGGGCGAAAGCTCGGAGGAAGGCAATTCGGCGCCGGGAACGGGGCGGGAGGACGTTGCCGTCCCCGCCAGCGTGCGCAGGGCGCGGTCGAATCCCAGGATCAGTTGGTCCCGCGTCGAAGTGGTCATAGGAGTCAATTGTATTGCAACTGCTTTGGCTTGCGACGACGGTTGGGCACGGGCGTATTGACTACGCGCGCGCATCGTATCTGTGGGGCCCACAGGCCCACAGGCGCACGGGGTCGTAAACGCGAGCCTGCGGGGGCCGGGGACATTGCATTGGCCAGGCCCGTACCGCTGCCCGGGGGGCCGCAAACGCCGGCCTGCGGGTGCCCGGCGCGTCGGCGCTCGTCAAAACAAGACTTCGCTTGACACGCCACCCGCGACGTCCGGCGCGACCCACGGGCAGCGGTGCGAGCCTGGCCATTGCGACGCGCAGCGACGGAGCGCGACGGGAGCGCGGGGCAGGCTATCCGGTCAAGGGCGAATGTGGCGCCGTCGGCGACGTGCGTGCGGCGCGTGGCGGGTAGTCGTGTGTTGACTGCCTGCCGCGCGCCGAACCACGCACCCGACGACATGCTTGGCGGCACCTGAGCCCGGAGCGGATGGCCCGCCCCGCGCAAATCAGCGTCGACAAAAAGAAAACGGGCACCCGAAGGCGCCCGTTTGCATTGCTTGTTGCTTTTGCCTGCCCGAAACATCCGGGCGAAGACAGGTTGTCCGCTTAGAAGAAGTGGACGAGGCCCGTCATCAGGCCTTGCGGCTTGGCGGAACTGCCGCACGCGGCCTGAGCCACGCCATTGGTCTGCAAGCACGTGCCGCCAATCTGATTCACGCCGAAGTTGTAGGCGCCATTGCTGCGGTTGGCGATCTGCACGTAGCCGGCCATCAACAGCGTCCGCTTCGACAGCGCGTACGTGTAGCTGACTTCCCACTGTTGCGCGCCGGTGTTGTCACCCTTGCGAACCGCGCCGACCTGCTGATAATCAGCCGCCGAGCCCGAGCCGTTGCCGGCATTGCCGTACATCGCGTACAGCTGTCCCGGTCCGAGGTTCCACGTCATGCTGGCGCCCCAGAAATTGCGCTTGAAATTGCCACCGGTGGCAGCGTCGTACTTCAGCTGTTCGAACACGCCGCCGACCTTGATCACGCCGAAGTTCCACGATGCCGCGATCGACAGACCCTCATCCTGCAGGCGCAGGCCGCCGATACGGTTCGTGTCGGGGTTGGTCTGCCCGGCGAATGCGGTGCCGGCGACGGGGGTGCTGTTGTTACGGAAGTTGTTGTGGACTTCGTACGCGATGCCGGCCGAGAACGGGCCGTTGTTGTACAGGCCGTTCAACGACAGCAGATAAGCATGGCGACGTTGTTGGGCGACCGTGGTGCCCGCGGGCGTGCCCGAGGCGGTGATGCCCGTCGTGATTGCTTGCGGTCCGTTGGTCGGATCGCCGCCGGCCGTAGCCGTGCCGATCTGGACGCTGCCCGTGAAGCCGGCGATGTTCGGCGAATCGTAGCGAATCGAGTTCGCCGCGCGGTCGTCGAATGCGCCGCCGTATTGGTAGTTGCCCGACCAGCCGGTGTTCGACCACAGCGCTTGCGTGCCGAGGATCGAGGTGGCCAGCGTCGGGACGTTACCGAAGATCGGGTGGATGTCGTCGTACGGCGTCAGGAAGTAACCCAGCTTGACCGTACCCCAGCCGCCTTGCAGGCCGACGAAGGTTTCGCGCGTGCCCAGCGTGGAGCCGAGACCGCCGCCGTTGGCCGCGCCGACCGCCGATTCAATCTGGAAGATGGCCGACAGTCCGCCGCCCAGCGCCTCGGAACCCCGCACGCCCAAGCGCGAAGAGTTGGACACCACGCGGAAGATGTTTTGCTTGGTAGCGTTGCCGTCGGTGCCGGTATTCCCGGGGTTCTGGGACGTGTCCTGCTTGGCGTTGATGACTTCCATATCCAGGTTCAAGCGACCGTACAGTGTGACGTTCGCAGTTTGCGCCTGCGCGGCCAGCGGGGCGGCAAGCATCCCCGCGACAGCGACTGCGACGAGCTTCTTATTCATGGAGTCTCTCCTCTAACGGATAAAATTGGCAAGGATCAAGCCTTTTGCGCCTGCCATCGGAACCTTCTCAAATCTTTCGAGAAGCTACGGCCAATTGTGCCAAAGCGCGCAAACCATTGGCAAGCCGAAGGCAGAATGAGGTCCCGTGTCTCTCAGCCCTGTTGTGCCGTAGCAACAAGAAACCCGCCCGAATCCTCGCCCAATGCGTGCCCTCGGGTGCCGTGCGAGTATCTGCTGTTCAATAGAGCCAAGGCCGTAACGTCATGATCGAAAACGACAATCCTTTTGATAGCCCTGATTTCGCGGACTTGCTGCCCGAAATGGTGCATTTTTGCGGCTTTGCGCACCCCCGTCGCCGTTGTGCCGTCCCGGGGTCAACGGTTCAGAGCATTGATTATGAACGTTTATCCGGTCGCGTGCGGCCGGGTGGTCCAAGCCGGCTCGGCGGAGACTTATGAGTACCCAGCCGGATTGCCTTCCGTTCGTGGCCGGGATGGCCGTCGCGCTGATCGTCAGCGGACTGATGGTTGTTGCGCTGCTCCGTGCCCGCACCGGCCTGCCGCAGGACGTCCCCAACGAGCGGTCCCTGCATGTCGCGCCGCTGCCCCGCGGCGGAGGCCTGGCGATCTGGGCAGGCTGGCTGCCGGTGGCGCTGTGGTTTTCGCCGGTCGCTGACGCAGGCGCGGCGCAGTGGCTCGTCCCGTGGCTTGCGCTCGCGCTGGTTTCGCTGCGTGACGACGTGCGCGCGCTCGGTGTCGGCGTGCGCCTGTTCGTCCACGCGTGCGCCGCGCTTTGGTTTGCAGTTGCGCTCGCATGGCCTGCCGTCGCGGCGGATTCATGGACGGCGGCGGCGCTGCAGGCGATGGCCGTGGGCACCGTCGTTGCGTGGTCGCTCAACCTCTACAACTTCATGGATGGCAACGACGGCCTGGCCGCCGCGATGGCCATCGCCGGATTTTCGTCCTACGGCGCCGGCGCGGTCGTCACCGGTGTTCCCGCCACCGCACTCTTTGCGCTTGCGGTGGCAACCGTGCCCTTCCTCGCGGTCAACTTCCCGCCCTCGCGGCTCATCATGGGCGACGTGGGCGCGGTGCCGCTGGGCTTCCTGGCCGCGGCGTTCGCTTGTTCGATGGTGGCCGGCGGCCGCTGGCCCGCATGGTTCCCCGCGCTCGTGTTCCTGCCGTTCATCGCCGACGCGACGACCACGCTCGCGCGCCGCGCCCTGCGTGGCGAGCGGCTATGGCGCGCCCATCGCAGCCACTACTACCAGCGGCTGCACCGGCTGGGCGCGGGGCATCGCGGGACACTGCTGATCTACGGCGGCTGGATGACCGGCTGCGGCCTCACGGCACTGGCGTGCCTCAAATGGGAGAAGGGGCTGGGCTGGGCGGCGCTCGGTGCCTGGTGCGTCGCCGGCGCGGCGCTTTTCGCGGCAATTGATTATCATTGGAGGATTCGACCCGATTCCCTGCGATGAAAAAACGATCCAACTGGCGGGGCTCGCTGGCCTTCGCCCATGACGTGTGTGCCGCCGCCGTGGCGTGGGTGGCGCTGTACTGGCTGCGCTTCAACCTCGACTTCAATGGGCCTTACTTCGCCGACATGGCGTGGACGCTCGCGTGGATCCTGCCTTTGCAGGCGGGCATCTTCCTGGCGCTCGGGCTCTATCGCGGCCTGTGGCGCTTCGCCTCCATCGTCGACCTGCAGCGCATCGTGTTGGCCGCCGCGCTGGGCTCCGTCATCGTGCCGCTGGTGCTGGTGATGCTCCAGCTGCAGGCGGTGGTGCCGCGCAGCGTGCTCATCCTGTACCCGGTCGTGCTGATCTTCATTATGGCCGGCAGCCGCTTCGCCTATCGCATCTGGAAGGAACACCGGCTCTACAGCCCGCTCGAGGCGCTGGGCGAGCCGGTGCTCATCATCGGCGCCGGCGAAGCCGGTGCGCGCCTCGCGAAGGACCTCGCGCGCAGCCGGCAGTGGCGCGTCGTGGGCCTGCTCGACGACGACCGGGCCAAGCAGGGCCGCCTGCTGCGCAACGTCAGCGTGCTGGGGGAGATCTCGGAACTCAAGGCGTGGTCCGAGCGCTTCGGCGTGCGCAAGGTCATCATCGCGCTGCCGTCGGCGAACCACGTCGTCCGCCGGCGCGTCGCCGAACTGTGCGCCGCCGCGGACGTGGAAGCGCTGACCGTGCCGTCCTACGAGGACCTGATCAACGGGCGCCTGGCGCTGACGACCATCCGCAACGTGGAGCTGGACGACCTGCTGGGGCGCGACCCGGTGGTGCTCGACAACGCCGGCCTGGCCGACTGGCTGGGCAACCGCGTCGTCCTGGTCACCGGCGCGGGCGGATCGATCGGCGCGGAACTCACCCGGCAGATCGCGCGCTTCCGTCCGGCGCGCATCGTCCTGTTCGACATCTCCGAAGCGGCGCTGTACGAAATCCAGACGGTGCTGAACGACGCGTTTCCGCAGCTGCCGCTGACCACGGTCGTCGGCGACGTCAAGCACCGCGCGCTCGTCGAGGAGGTGCTCTCGCGCGAGCGGCCCAGCGTCATCTTCCACGCGGGC
>Ga0302299_10001563_pt1 | contig 13761 bp, 10 predicted proteins | sample III_Fen_N3_4_FD_198795 | JGI IMG/M metagenome (GOLD analysis project Ga0302299, IMG submission 198795) | Peat permafrost microbial communities from Stordalen Mire near Abisko, Sweden - III_Fen_N3_4 | ecosystem: Environmental > Terrestrial > Soil > Wetlands > Permafrost | place: Sweden: Abisko... | reverse complement strand
CGGCGCGCCCTCGGTCACCTTCGAGCCGTGAAACCTGCTGGCGGGTGGGCGACCGGGGCGACCACACTCGGCCGATGAGCAGGTACTGGCCGCTGTTCGACCTGCGGGTGCGCACGCCCCGCGTCGTCCTGCGCCCGATCGCCGACGACGACCTCGACGCGCTGTGCGACCTTGCGCTGCAGGGCGTGCACGACCCCGGGCACATGCCGTTCACCACGCCCTGGACCGACCTCCCGCCCGACGAGCAGGTGCTCGGCAACCTGCAGTTCGTCTGGCGGCGACGCGCCGACTGGACGGTCGACGACTGGTCGCTCGGCCTCGGGGCCTGGGAGGACGGCGTGCTCGTGGGCCGCCAGGACGTCTTCGCCCAGTCGTTCCCGGTGCTGCGCTCGGTCGAGACCGGCTCGTGGGTGGGGCTCGAGCACCAGGGCCGCGGCCTCGGCAAGGAGCTGCGGTCGGCGGTGCTGCACCTCGCCTTCGAGGGCCTCGGGGCCGAGCAGGCGGTCACCGGCGCGTTCGACGACAACGCCCGCTCGCTCGGCGTCACCCGGGCCCTGGGCTACGCCCTCAACGGCGACAGCCGCACCGTCCGCCGGGGCGAGCCGGCGCGGCTGCTGCGCTACACCCTCGACGCGGCCACCTGGGCCGAGCGCCGGCGTGACGACATCACCATCGAGGGCCTCGACGCCTGCCGTCCGCTGTTCGGCATCTGAAGGGGCACCGGGGCCCGGCCCCGAACGACCGGTCAGGAACCGATGAGGAGGGCCTTGAGCGCGGCCTCGGAGTCGGGCGTGACGAGCGCGAGCACCTCGTCGCCCTTCTCGAGCGTGGTGTCGCCGCGGGGCACGACCACGTGGCCGTCGCGCACCACGGCCACGATGGTGGCGTCGCGGGGGATCTCGAGCTCGGCGAGCGGCTTGCCGCCACACGGGCAGAACTCGGCGAGCGTGACCTCGACGAGGCGGGCCTCGCCGCCCTCGAAGTGCAGCAGCTGCACCAGCGAGCCGACCGACACGGCCTCCTCGACGAGCGCGGTGAGCAGGTGCGGGGTCGACACCGACACGTCGACGCCCCACGTCTCGTTGAAGAGCCACTGGTTCTTGGGGTGGTTCACGCGGGCCACCACGCGCGGCACCGCGAACTCCTGCTTGGCGAGCAGCGACACCACCAGGTTCACCTGGTCCTCGCCCGTGGCGGCCACCATCACGTCGACGTCGGCGAGGCCGGCCTCGTGCAGCTCGCTGATCTCGCAGGCGTCGGACAGGTGGTAGTCGGCGGGGAGCTCGAGGCGCAGCCGCTCGACGACGGCCGGCTCCTTCTCGATGAGCAGCACCTGGTGGCCGGCCTTGAGCAGGTCGTCGGCGATGTAGGTGCCGACCTTGCCCGCGCCGGCGATGGCGACCTTCACGATGGGTCCTCCTGGTGGGTCATGGTCGACGGCGTCCGGCGCATCAGTGGTGCCCGGCGTCGGCGTCGGTCCCGTGCAGCCGGGTCGACAGCTCCTCGAGGGCGTCCTTGCGCACCGAGAGGAACAGCGTGTCGCCCTCCTGGCCCACGAGGTCGGGCAACGCGAGGACGGTGACCCCGTCGCGGGTGAGGGCCACGAGGTGGAAGCGGTCGGCCTCGTCGAGGCCGCCCAGCTTGCGACCGGCCCACGCGGCGGGCAGCGGGCGCTGCACCACCGAGACGGTGCCCGACGGGTCGGTCCACTCGGGTGCGACCTGCTCGGGGAAGAGCTTGCGCATGATCTGGTCGGTGGTCCAGCTGACCGTGGCCACCGTGGGGATGCCGAGGCGCTGGTAGATGACTGCCCGACGCGGGTCGTAGATGCGGGCGACCACGTGCTCGACCTCGTAGGTCTCACGCGCGATGCGGGCCGCGAGGATGTTGGTGTTGTCACCGCTGGTGACCGCGACCAGCGCCGACGCACCGGCGAGGCCGGCCGCGTCGAGCACGTCGCGGTCGAAGCCGGAGCCCACCACGTTGGTGCCCGTCCAGTCCTCGGGCAGCCGCTTCTCGAAGGCCCTCTTGTCGCGGTCGATGATCGAGACCGTGTGGCCTGCCTGCTGCAGGCTCACCGAGAGCTCCGACCCGACCCGACCGCATCCAACCACGACGATGTGCACGGGTGCGTATGCAACACCCCGCCGCCACCGAACTGCAAGATCACGCGCCCCTGCCCCCGTGAACGTTGTGTAAACGGGGCCGTTGTGGGCCGTTTCGTTTCTGGCCCCGACCGGGGCAGGTGCTTGACTTGGGCGCGTGACCGCCGTACCCGACGTGACCGCCGTGCCCGAGCCCTCGGTCACGTCCTCCCCCGCCTCGCACCCGCTCCCCGGAACCCTCGTCCCCGAGCTCCCGGAGCCGTTCGGCTACAAGCTCAAGCGCAAGCTGCTCGGCGAGCCGCTCAACAGCAGCGAGCTCGACCACCAGCGCCTCGGCATCCCCACCGCGCTGGCGGTGTTCTCGTCCGACTGCATCTCGTCGTCGGCGTACGCCACCGAGGAGATCCTGCACGTCCTCATCCCGGTCATCGGGGTGCTGGCGTTCAGCATGGTCGTGCCCGTCACGATGGCCATGCTCATCGTGCTCACCTTCCTGATCCTCTCCTACCGGGAGACCATCAAGGAGTACCCCACCGCCGGTGGCGCCTACATGGTCACCCGCGACAACTTCGGGTACAAGCCCGCGCTCGTGGCGGGCGTGTCGCTGCTCACCGACTACATCCTCACGGTGGCGGTGTCGGCGTCGGCCGGCATCGCGGCGCTCACCTCCCTGGTGCCCTCGCTGCAGCCCTACCACCTCGAGCTGGCCCTGTTCGTGGTGGTGCTGATCTCCTACATCAACCTCCGCGGGGTGAAGGAGTCCGGCAAGATCTTCATGGTGCCCACGTACCTCTTCATGGGGGCCATGGGCGTGATGATCATCATCGGCGTCACCAAGGCGCTCGGGGGCCACCTCCCCTACATCCCGCTGCAGTCGGGTGCCGAGCTCAAGTCCGAGACGTCGACCGGGTCGCAGGGCGTCGAGACGGCGTTCCTCTACGGCGCCGGCGTGTGGGTGGTGCTCAAGGCCTTCGCCTCGGCCGGCACCGCGGTCACCGGCGTCGAGGCCATCTCCAACGGCGTCAGCGCCTTCCACAAGCCCGAGTGGAAGCACGCCCGCAAGACCCTGGTGATCATGGGCGTCACCCTCGGCGTGTGCTTCCTCGGCCTGTCGTTCCTGGCCACCAAGATCCACCCGTCGCCGTACGACAGCGGCAGCCCCACGGTCATCTCGCAGGTGGGCAAGGTGGTGTTCGGGCCGTCGGCCGGCGGCCACGCCCTCTACGTGTTCCTCCAGATCAGCACCCTGCTCATCCTGATGCTGGCCGCCAACACCTCGTTCGCCGACTTCCCCCGCCTCGCCAACTTCGCCGCGGGCGACTCGTACATGCCCCGGCAGCTCATGAAGCGCGGGCAGCGGCTGGTGTTCTCCAACGGCATCATCCTGCTGGCCGCCTGCGCCATGGCCCTCATGGTCGTCACCGACGCCAGCGTGAGCCGCCTGATCCCCTTCTACGCCGTCGGCGTGTTCACCAGCTTCACCATGAGCCAGGCGGGCATGACGAAGCACCACATCAAGAAGAAGGAGAAGGGCTGGCAGAAGGGCGTGTTCGTCAACGGCATCGGCGCCGTCCTGTCGCTCATCGTCGACGTCATCTTCCTGGCCACCAAGTTCCGGCAGGGCGCCTGGTTCATCCTCGTGCTCGTCCCCGTCCTCGTGGTGCTGCTGGTGCGCATGAACCGCCAGTACGTCGAAGAGGAGACCGAGCTGAAGGAGGAGGTCGCCGAGCTCGCCGGCCGGCCCATCCTGCGCCGCCACGTGGTCTTCGTGATGGTCGACCAGCTCAACCGGGCCACCGCCCGGGCGCTGCAGTACGCCCGCAGCCTCACCCCCGACGAGATCCGCGCCGTCCACTTCGCCATCGACGAGCAGCGTGCCCGCGAGCTCACCGACGAGTGGCGCACGCTCGGCCTGGCCCGCATCCCGCTGCACCTCGTCGAGTGCCCCGACCGGCGCGTCGCCCGCGCCGCGCTCGAGACCGCGGCCGAGGCCTCCATCTCCGGCGACACCGAGGTCACGGTGCTGCTGCCCCGCCTCGAGTACCGCCGGGCCTGGCACCGCCTGCTGCACGACCGCACCGGCAACGAGATCGCCGAGGCCCTGGGCGACCTGCCCCGCGTCAACGTCACGTTCGTGCCGTACCACCTCACCGCCGGCCGCCACCAGCAGCTCACGGCCGCCGACGTGCTCGGCCCCGACGTGCGCCGCCCGGTCGGCACCACCGCGACCGGCCCGGTCGGCGCGGCATCCGGGCCGCGGACAGGTAGCAGCGACGGCGGTCCCGCCATGATCGAGTTCGACGACGACGACGCCCTCGAGGCCCAGCTCGCCGCCCTCAGCGGCAAGCCCGCGCCGGCCGAGCCCGGGGGCGGCATCGAGGCGGCCCGCTTCCGCCAGCACGTGGTCCTCGAGGGTCGCATCAAGTCGCTGCGCGTGCAGCCCTGGTCGGGCGTCGCCACGCTCGAGGCCACCCTCGCCGACAAGACCGGCGCCATCCAGGTCGTGTTCCTCGGGCGTCGCACCATCGCCGGCCTCGAGGCGGGCAAGCGCATCCGCGTCGAGGGCGTGGTCGGCCAGCACCGCGGCCGCCTGGCCCTGCTGAACCCCTCGTACCAGCTGCTGTCCGACAGCTGACCCCCCCCCGCCCCCACGGGTCGAGGGGCCGCAAAGATCCCGCTAAAACACCCTCAGGAGCTGGGTCCCCGCAGGCGGTGACTGGTTTCCTACTTCGGTGACCCTGGTCTCGGACAAGCCAACGGACGCGCCCCCCGCACCGGCACCCTCGCGACCGGTGCCGATCCTCCCCGAGGGAGGTGGCTACCGGCTCAAGAAGCGCCTGCTCGGTCCACCGCTCCACAGCGAGGCGCTCGAGCACGAGCGCCTGGGGATCCCCACCGCCGTGGCCGTGTTCTCGTCCGACTGCATCTCGTCGTCGGCGTACGCGACCGAGGAGATCCTGCGCATCCTCATCCCGGCCGTGGGTGTGTTCGCGTTCAGCCTGGTGGTGCCCATCACGGTCGCCATGATCGTGGTGCTGTTCTTCCTGATCATGTCGTACCGGGAGACGATCAAGGAGTACCCCACCGCCGGTGGCGCCTACATGGTCACCCGCGACAACTTCGGCTTGCTGCCCGCCCAGGTGGCCGGCGTGTCGCTGCTCACCGACTACATCCTCACGGTGGCCGTGTCGACCGCGGCGGGCACCGACGCCCTCACCTCGGTCTTCACCTTCCTCACCCCGTACCACGTGCTGATCGCGCTCGGCTTCGTCGGCCTCATCGCCTTCGTGAACCTGCGCGGCGTCAAGGAGTCGGGCAAGGTCTTCATGGTCCCGACCTACCTGTTCATCGGCGCGATGTTCACGCTGATCGGGGTCGGCATCTCCAAGATCGTCACCGGCGTCCCCATCCACCACGTGCCGATCCAGCAGGGCGCCATCACCACCCTCACGCAGCTCACGGGCGGCGGCATGCACGGCGTGATGACCGGCATCTTCTACGGCGCCGGCCTTTGGGTCGTGCTGCAGGCGTTCGCGTCCGGCGGCTCGGCCGTGACCGGCGTCGAGGCCATCTCCAACGGCGTCACCGCGTTCCACAAGCCCGAGTGGAAGAACGCCCGCAAGGCCCTGGTGATCATGGGCGCCACGCTCGCCATCTGCTTCTTCGGGCTGTCGTTCTTCGCCACCAAGGTCCACCCGGTGCCCTACACGTCGGGCACGCCGACGGTGATCTCACAGGTGGGCAAGAACCTCTTCGGCCACACCGCGGTCGGCGGCTTCATGTACCTCTTCCTGCAGGCCAGCACCATGATGATCCTGGTCCTCGCCGCCAACACCTCGTTCGCCGACTTCCCCCGCCTCGCCAACTTCCACGCCGGCGACGCCTTCATGCCCAAGCAGCTCACCAAGCGGGGCCACCGCCTGGTGTTCTCCAACGGCGTCATCGCCCTGGCGGGGTCGGCCGCGGTGCTGCTGCTCGCCACGGGCGCCAGCGTGTCGGCGCTGATCCCGCTCTACGCGGTCGGCGTGTTCACCAGCTTCACCATGAGCCAGTCGGGCATGGCCAAGCACCACCTCACCAAGAAGGAGAAGGGCTGGAAGGTCGGCTTCTTCATCAACGGCACGGGTGCGGTGCTGTCGGGGATCGTCGACGCGATCATCCTCGGCACCAAGTTCATGCACGGCGCCTGGGTGATCGTGATCTTCGTGCCGGTGATGGTGTACTTCCTCACGCGGCTCAACAAGCAGTACTCCTCCGAGGCGGCCGAGCTCGAGGAGGAGGCACCCGCCGCGGCCACCGCGCCGATCCTGCGGCGCCACGTGGTCCTGGTGATGGTCGACCAGCTCAACCGTGCCACGGCCCGCGCCATCCAGTACGGCCGCACCCTCACGCCCGACGAGATCCGGGCGGTGCACTTCGCCATCGACGAGCAGCACGCCGAGAAGCTCATGGGCGAGTGGGGCCGCCTCGGCCTGGCCCGCGTGCCGCTGCAGATCATCGAGTGCCCCGACCGCCGCGTCGCCCGCTGCGCACTCGAGGTCTCGGCCGAGGCGGCCCTCGACGGCTCGACCGAGGTCACCGTGCTGCTGCCCCGCCTCGAGTACCGCCGCCCCTGGCACCGTCTGCTCCACGACCGCACCGCCGGCCACATCGCCTCGGCGTTGGGCGACCTGCCGCACGTCAACGTGACCTTCGTGCCCTACCACCTCGACGCGGGCAGGAAGGCCTCCGACCTCACGCCGGCCGACGTCCTCGCCGAGGCCGCGCGGCACCACACCCGCACGCTGGCGACCGTCGGCGGCGACACCTGGGGGCCGGGCGCCTCCGACGTGGCACCCGACGACGCCGCGGTGCTGACCGACCCGTCCGTCGCGACCCCCAGCAGCCCGGCAGCGGACTCGACCGGGCCGGCGGCACCGGCCGCGCCGACCACGGGCATCGGCGCCGCACGCTTCCGCGACCGCACCGCGCTGACGGGCCGCATCAAGGACGTGCAGGTGCAGCCCTGGGGCAACACCCCCAGCCTGCAGGTCACGCTCGTCGACGACACCGGGCAGATCGCGGTGATCTTCCTCGGCCGTCGGGCCATCTCGGGCATCAGGGTCGGCGCCCGGCTCCAGGTGACCGGGGTGGTCGGCCAGCACAAGGGTCGCCTCGCGCTGCTCAACCCGCAGTACCGCCTGCTCGGCTGACCCTCCGCGGTGCGTCCGTCGTCCGCCGCCCCGCAACCCGTGCTGGCGTTTCGGGGACGCTTTCGGCGCGATACGCGCCGAAACCGTCCCCCGAACGCGGGAAGATGCGTGGGTGACGAACGAGGTGACGCTGTTCCGCACGTGTGTCGCCGACGTGTTCTCGCCCACCACGGTCGGAGCGGCCTCGCGGCTGCTCGAGGCGTCGGGCTGTGCGGTGTCGTGCCCCGACGGCCAGACCTGCTGCGGACAGCCGGCATGGAACGCCGGGTTCGTCGACGAGGCGGCTCGCGTCGCCCGGGCCTCGCTCGCCGCGCTCGAGGCCGGGGGGTCGGCCGAGGCGCTCCCCGGCGAGGCGGCGCCCACCGTCGTGGTTCCGGCCGGGTCGTGCGCCACGATGATCACCCACTACTGGCCCGAGCTGTTCCGCCTGGTGGGGGACACCGACGCCGAGCGCAGGGCGCGTGCCGTGGCCGGACGTACGCGTGAGCTCACCCGGTTCCTCGTGGCCCGCGGGCTGCCAGCGCTGGGTGCGGGCACGCCAACCCGGGTCGCCCTGCACCAGTCGTGCCACTCGCTGCGTGAGCTCGGGGGTGGCGGCGCCACGCGTGCGGCGGTGGCGGCCGTCGAGGGCTGCTCGGTCGTGCCCTGGCCCGACGACGACGCCCAACGCTGCTGCGGCTTCGGGGGCACGTTCAGCCTGAAGCTGCCCGAGGCCGCCGAGGCCATGGCCGACGAGAAGCTCACGTCGTTGCTCAGCCTCGGCGCCGACTGCATCACCGGCACCGACCTCTCGTGCCTGCTGCACCTGCGGGCCCGGTCGGAGGCGGTCGGCGCGCCGGTGGCCATCCGCCACGTAGCCGACCTGCTCGACGGTGCGCTCGGAACCGCGGCGCACGACGGGCGACCGGCCGCGCCCCCGGCGGCACCCTCTGGACCGCCGCAGGGGGCTTCCGGCCAGGCTCCCGACACCCCTCCTGACCCGGCGCCGAGCGACCGCTCTGCCACCGTCGACGGGCCCACGCTGCGCAGCCGCACCGCCACCGCGGTCGCCGACCCGGTCCTGCGGTCGCGCCTCCGCAAGGCGGTCGACCGCTTCGCCGGCCACCGCGCCGAGGGTCTCGCGGAGCTGGCCGACGCCGACGCGCTCCGGCGCGCTGCCCGCGGCATCAAGGGCGAGCTCCTCGCCGACCTCCCCGCCGTCCTCGAGCAGTTCGCCGACAACGTGCTCGCCGCTGGCGGTCACGTCCACTGGGCCGCCGACGCCGCGGCCGCCGACGCCGCCATCTCGGGCATCGTGCGCGACGCGGCCGCCGCTCGGGCCGGTCGCGCGCTGGTCGTGAAGTCGAAGTCGATGGCCACCGAGGAGATCGGGCTCAACCGGGCGCTCGAGGCCGCCGGGTGCGAGGTGGTGGAGACCGACCTCGGCGAGTGGATCGTGCAGCTGGCCGGCGAGCGCCCGAGCCACATCATCGCCCCGGCGGTGCACCACGACCGGCACTCGATCCGCGCCACCTTCCTGGCCGAGGCCGGCGCCCGGCCCGACGAGGTCCCCGCCGTGCCCGAGGCGCTCAACGCCTACGCCCGTGGCTGGCTGCGCGACCGCTTCCTGCGCGCCGACGTCGGCATCACCGGTGCCAACTTCGCCGTCGCCGAGAGCGGCTCGATCGTGCTGGTGACGAACGAGGGGAACGGCCGCATGGTCACCTCCCTCCCCCGCGTGCACGTGGTGGTGCTGGGGATGGAGCGCGTGCTGCGCACCTGGGACCAGCTCGACCTGCTGCTCACCCTCCTCACCCGGTCAGCGACGGGACAGCGGCTCACGTCGTACACCAGCGTCGTCACCGGTCCCCGCCGGCCGGGGGAGCCCGATGGCCCGGACGAGCTGCACGTGGTGGTCCTCGACAACGGCCGGGCCGACCTGCTGGGCGGCGAGTTCCACGAGATGCTCGCGTGCATCCGCTGCGGGGCCTGCCTCAACGCCTGCCCGGTGTACCGGCAGGTGGGCGGCCACGCGTACGGCGGCGTCTACGCGGGGCCCATGGGCGCGGTGCTGACCCCGCTCCTCGAGCACGAGCGTCCCGGGGCGGCCGAGACCGCCGACGCCTCGACCCTGTGCGGGGCCTGCATGCAGGCCTGCCCGGTCGAGATCCCGCTGCAGGACCTGTTGCTGGGCCTGCGGCGCCGCAACGCGCCGTCGTCGTCACGCACCACCCGCCTGGCGTGGCAGGCCTGGGCACGCGTGTGGGGTCGACCCGCCGCCTACCGGGGCAGCGTCCGCCTGGCGGCGCTCGCCCGGCCGTTGGTCGGCCCCGCCGCCCGGCTCCCCTGGCTGCGCACCCACGCCGCCGGCCGCACGCTGCCGATCCCGGCCCCGCGCCCGAAGCGGGGCGACGATGGCTGACGCCCCCGGCCGAGAGCACGGCGACCGCGCCCGCTTCCTCGCGACCGCGCGCACGCGCCTGCGGTCGGCACCCGACGAGAACCGGGTGCACCCACCTCCCGCCGCGCCGGGCACCGTGCCGTCGCCGGTGTTCCTGGTGGTCGACCCCGACGACCTGCCGGGCACGTTCGCCCGCATCGCCACCGACCAGGGCTCCACCGTGCACCTGGCCCCGGGGCCCGGGCCCGACCTCGACGTGCTCGCCGACCTCGTGGAGCGGCACGGCATCCGCAGCGCGGTCTGCTCGGCCGAGGCCGCCGCCACCGCGGTCGGCGAGCAGCTGCGCGAGCTCGGGGTGGCCCTGCCGGAGCCCACGCCCGAGGCCGTCGCCGCGGCCGACCTGGGGGTGACGTCCGCGGTGGCGCTCGTGGCCGCCACCGGTTCGCTGGTGATCGACGCGGGCGTGTCGGGGTCCCGGGTCGTCAGCCTGCTGCCCCGGGTGCACCTGTGCGTGGCGCCGGTCGACCTCCTGGTGGCCACCCCTGGCGAGGTCTGGCGGCGGTTCACGGGCCACCCGGAGCGCCTGCCCTCGAACCTGGTGTGGGTGAGCGGACCGAGCCGCACCGGCGACATCGAGCAGCTGCTGACCGTCGGCGTGCACGGCCCGGTCGCCTGCACGGTGATCCTCACGTCATGACGGGTCCTGCGGTGACAGACTCGGCGCACATGCTGCGGTGACGCAGGTGGAACGCGGGTACGGAGGATGGACATGAGCGACACGTCGCAGGGTCCCGGCTGGTGGTTGGCGTCCGACGGCAAGTGGTACCCGCCCGAGGCCGCCTCTCCCCCACCCCCGCAGCAGCCACCTCCGCAGCCCGAGCAGCCGACACCGACGCCGGTGCAGCAACCGCCGGGCGCGGTGGCGGCACAGGCACCCCCACCCGGCTACGGCGCTCCGCCGCCGGGCTACGCCGCACCGGTCCCGGGCTACGTCCCCCCCGGCCCCCCGCAGAGCGGCATGAACGGCTGCCTCAAGGCCTTCCTCATCGGGCTCGGCGTGCTGTTCGTGGGCGGCATCATCGTGGCGGCCATCCTCGTCTTCGCCGTGGGCAGCGTCGTGCACCACGCCTCGAACGAGCTCCAGGCCGACTCGAAGAACGCCGCGGCCACCTGCGCCGGCGTGACCTACCCCGACAAGCAGAGCCTCGATCACTGCGCCGACAAGAACGGCGAGGTGCGCGACGCGGGGCTCACGGTGACCGCCCGGAACCTCCATCGGGTCACCGTCACGGCGACCTCCAGCCTCGGCTCGAGCTCGACGCCGTCGTCGTCGACGGAGCTCTGCGCCGACGTCACGCTGCACAACCGCTCGTCGGACACCAAGGCGTACAGCGGGCTCTTCTGGGAGCTGCGGCCACCCGGTGGCGGCAGCCAGGCGGCGAACCTCGGCGCGTCGGGCACGCTCGGAACCGGCACCCTGACTCCCGGCTCCGACGCCCGCGGCACGGTGTGCTTCAGCGACCCGGGCACGACGGGCCGGTACGTGCTCATCTGGCACCCCATCGCGCTCAGCGCCGACCGGGGCATCTGGCTGTTCGACGTGAGCTGACGCCACCGCCACGACCATCCCCCACCGGGGCCGGCCCATGAGGTGAGATGGGCACCGGCATGCGTCCCGTACCCGCCTCACGTTCGCTTCGACGAGTCCACCGGTGACCCGGTGGGCGCCTGACTCCCGCTGCAGCCCTGCGCCGCGGCCGTCGAGACAGCGCCCCGCCGCCCGCACACCCTTCGGGGCCGGTTCCTCGCGCCCCGTCCCACCCCACCCCCCAACCACCCCCAGGGAGACCTCGTGACCGACCTGCTCGCTGCCTCGTCGCGCCCCGACCGCTCGCTCGTGCGCACCCCCACCCGGGTCGTGCTCGACACGTCGGTGCTGATCGCCGATCCGGAGGCGATCTACGCCTTCCCCGGCGACGACGCGGTGATCCCCCTGGTGGTCATCGAGGAGCTCGACCAGCACAAGACGAGGCCCGACGACGTGGGCCGGGCGGCACGGGAGGTGATCCGGCGCATCGAGGACCTGCGGGTCAACCACGGCGGCGACATCCGCACGCCCGTGCCCCTCCCCGACGGCGGCACGCTCCGCATCGAGACCAACGGGCTGCACACCGCCGAGGTGGCGGCCCGCGGGCTCGACCCCGACAAGCCCGACAACCGCATCCTGGCGGCGGCCCTCGGCCAGGCGGGCCACGGGCCGACCGTGGTGGTGTCGAACGACGCCGCGCTGCGCATCAAGGCGGCCCAGCTGGGCCTCGAGGCAACCGAGCACCACCGGCGGCGGCGCCTCGACGACGGGCAGCCCACGGGCTGGTGCACCGTCGAGGTCGAGCCGGCCCTGGTCGACCGGTTCTACGACGACCACAGTGGGGTCGACGTGGCCGACGTGCTCGCGGCCGTGGTCGACCGCGACGAGCCGGCCGGGGTCACCGACCCCGACGAGTTCGCGTGCAACCACTTCGCGGTGCTGCGCAGCGGCAGCCAGTCGGTGCTCGCCCGCAGCACGGGTGGACGCCTCAAGCCGCTGCTGCGGGCCCCGGAGGCGTGGGGGCTGCGACCCCGCTCGAAGGAGCAGCAGTTCGCGCTGGAGCTGCTGCTCGACCCCGAGGTCCGCGTCGTGGCGCTCGACGGCACCGCCGGGACGGGCAAGACCATCCTGGCCATGGCGGCGGGGCTCGAGCAGGTCATGGAGACCGACCGCTACGACCGGGTCAGCGTCTACCGGCCGGTCGTGCCGGTGGGCAAGGCCGAGCTGGGCTTCCTGCCCGGGACCCTCGACGAGAAGCTGAGCCCCTGGATGGCTGCGGTCACCGACGCCCTGGTGGCGCTCACCGAGCGGCGCAGCCACGCCGAGGCCCGCGTGGTCCTCGAGGAGATGACCGCCCGCGACAAGCTCTCGATGGAGGCCGTCACCTACCTGCGGGGCCGGTCGCTGCACGGCACGTTCGTGCTGGTCGACGAAGCGCAGAACCTCGAGCCCACCACCCTCAAGACCATCCTCACCCGAGTCGGCGAGGGCACCAAGGTGGTGTTCACCGGCGACACCAGCCAGATCGACGCCCCCTACGTGTCGGAGCGCAACAACGCCGTCACCGTGCTCATCGACGCCTTCGCCGGGGAGCCCTGCTTCGGCCACGTCCGGCTGACCCACTGCGAGCGCTCCCAGGTGGCGTCGCTCGCCGCCCTGCGCCTCTGACCGGCCCCGCTCCCGTCCCTGTCCTCGACGCCCCGTCGGCTGCTGCCGGCGGGGCGTCGTGCATCCAGAACGGCTCCCGCTCCGTAGAACCGTGCGGAACCGGTTCGGACTGGCCCAAACGGGGCAGACCCGTGTCGACCGGTCCACCGTCAGGACCCGCACGAGGGAGACCCGAAGCCGATGCGATCCACCCCCGTACGTCTCAGCGACCGCCCCTCACCCGACGAGGTCGTCGACCTCCTGGCCTCGATCTTCGCCAACGAGTGGATGACCCGCGCGGCGTGTCGGGGCCGTCCCGACCTCTTCTTCGGGCCGCACGGCGAGCGGCCGCAGTCGCGCGTGCGGCGCGAGGCGAGGGCCCGGGCCGTCTGCACCTCCTGTCCGGTGCTGAAGGAGTGCCGGGCGCACGCCCACACCATGCCCGAGTACGGGGTGTGGGCCGGCGAGTCCGAGGACGAGCGCGCCGCGCTCGGCTTCGACGTCCCGGCATCGCTGAACAAGCCCACCAGCAGGTAGGCGCGCCGGTCGCACCGCCGACCATCCCCCACCTTCCGTCGGCACCTCCCTACGCTCTGCTCGTCCCGGGGGAGCTGTCGGAGGTCGGAACCATGGCGCGAAACGCCTTGATCTATGGGCTGGACATCGAGACCGACACCACCATCGACGGGCTCGACCCGCGGGTGGCCTCGGTGCTCACGGTGGCGCTGTCGCTACCGGGCCACGACGAGGTGTTCTCGGGGCCCGAGCCGCAGCTGCTGACCGACCTCGACCACCGCCTCCGCACGCTCGCGCCGGGCGTCCTCGCCACGTGGAACGGCGGCGCGTTCG
>Ga0302299_10001562_pt1 | contig 13763 bp, 13 predicted proteins | sample III_Fen_N3_4_FD_198795 | JGI IMG/M metagenome (GOLD analysis project Ga0302299, IMG submission 198795) | Peat permafrost microbial communities from Stordalen Mire near Abisko, Sweden - III_Fen_N3_4 | ecosystem: Environmental > Terrestrial > Soil > Wetlands > Permafrost | place: Sweden: Abisko... | reverse complement strand
ATCCGCGCTGGCCGTCGATCACGACGCCGTTCGCGGCGATCGCGTCCAGCATCCCCTGGCGGGTCAGGCTGCGTCCGCCGTCCAGCGAGGCGACCGCCGCGTCGCGGGCCTGATCGAGGTCCTGCTCCGTGATCCCGAGCTGCGCCCGGCGCGAGGCGGTGGAGCCGACGACGCGGGGCGCCATCAGCTCCAGCATCCAGCCGATGTCAACGCCGGCGGTCACGTGCAGGGTGCCGCGCATCGGCCAGGACCTGATGATCTCGCCCGCGTCGAACGCCGCGCCCACCTCGACGTCGGTCAGCCCCTGCCCGCGGAGGCCGATCGACCATCGTGCGCCTGGGAGGTCCTGCCCCTGCATCGCCAGCATGGAGCGGACGACCTGGCCGGGCGTCGAGCGCTCGCTCGCCGTGATGTGCTGGGCGGCCTGACGCAGCGCCGTCAGGCGCCGGCGATCCGTCGTGAACGCTGAGGAAGGCATGCCCCAGTATCGGGCAGGGCTCGTCAGCCGATCTGGTCCCGCCGCGGCCGGGTGGCGCCGGCCAGCTTGATCAGAACGGCGTCGGGATGTGTTTCAGCGGCAGGTCCGCCTCGACATATGTCTTGTTCACCTTGCGCTTGGGCAGCGCGATGTTCCGCGGCTCGACCGGCTCGTAGGGCACCTTGCTCAGCAGGTGGCTGATGATGTTGAGCCGTCCCCGCTTCTTGTCGTCCGTGTGCGCGATGTACCAGGGCGCCCACGGCGTGTCGGTCGCCACGAACATCGCGTCCCGGGCGCGGGAGTAGTCGTCCCAGCGGCCGTACGACTTGAGGTCCATGTCGGTCAGCTTCCAGATCTTCCGCGGGTCGTGGATGCGACCCTCAAGGCGTCGGGTCTGCTCGTCCGGGCTGACCTCCAGCCAGTACTTGAGCAGGATGATCCCGGCTTCGACCATCGCCTTCTCGACAGCCGGCACCTGCTCCAGGAACCTCTCGGACTGCTCGGGCGTGCAGAAGCCCATGACCGGCTCGACGCCGGCCCGGTTGTACCAGCTCCGGTCGAAGATCACGACCTCCCCGGCGGCCGGGAAGTGCGACAGGTACCGCTGGACGTACATCTGGGACCGCTCGCGGTCGGTCGGGGCGGACAGGGCCACGACCTTGAACACGCGGGGGCTGACACGCTCGGTGATCCGCTTGATCGTGCCCCCCTTGCCGGCGGTGTCCCGGCCCTCGAACACGATGCAGATCTTTGCGCCGGTCGACTTCACCCACTCCTGCATCGCCACGAGCTCGCCGTGGAGATGGCGCATCTCGCGCTCGTAGTCCTTGGTCTTCATCAGCGCGCCGGGCTCCGGCGCTACCGCCGCGGACTGCGCCTCACCCTCGTGCGGGTGCGCCTGGTCCTTCTCGGCCTTCCTGGCCTTCCTCTTTGCCACGTTCGTGTCCTCCGCGGAATCCGGATCAGCCATGTCCTCGTCGAGGTCGATGAGCTCGCCACGAGACTACGTGACCCGGGGTGCGCAAGTCCATCCGAACGGGTGACCCGGCGCCACCGTCCTGGTGCGGCGACGACGCTGACCCGGCACTCCGTGCTCACCGGCGAGTCACCCAACGAGCCTGCGTCAAGCCCTGCGAAGAAAGGGGTTGCCAAAGCCCGTCGTGCCGGGCAACATTCCCGCTCCGGGTCCAGGGCCCGCACCATCGTCGATGGCCGGCCCGGATCGGACGCAATGGGGTCCCAGATGCGCGTCGAGGGTCGAACGTCGGCGCAACCGATGCAGGTTCGCCACGGCCAGTTCCCCGTGGAGGCGTCGGGTTGGTACGACCCCGGGGCCATCCGCGATCCAGAGACCATCGATACGGGGCCCGCAGCGAGGCCGCGGCATCGGGTATCGGCCTCGGGAGGGCGATCGACTGCGCTCGACCCGGCCGTCCTTGTCTCGGCCCTCGCCAACGCGGCTCTCGTGGTCGGTGGCGACGGTCGGATCACGGCCGCCAACGGCCTTGCGGACAGCCTGTTCGAGCGCACCGTCGTGGGCCTCCTCATCGAGGAGCTCGTCCCGGAATCGCGTCGCGCGGCGCACGCCGTCGTTCGCCAGGCGTCGACCTCCACTGGTCAGACTCGGCCGATGGGATCTGGCATCGCCGTGCAAGGCGCACGCGCGGACGGCACCGCGTTCCCGGCGGAGGTCAGCCTCTCGGCCATCGCGACCAGGAACGGGCCGGCGACGCTCGCCATCGTCATCGACACGACCGAGCTCGTCGCGCGGCTGGCCACGCTGCAGCGCGAAGCACTGCACGATCCGCTGACGAATCTGGGCAACCGCGCCGCGTTGCGCTTGGCGCTCGACGCGTTCTTCGCGCACCCCGTGTCCCACCGTCCGGTGACCGCGATTGCGATCGACATCGACGGTCTTCGCGAAGCCAACCGCCGGCTGGGTCACGGAGGTGGCGACGCCCTGTTGCGCGCGTATGCCAATCGGCTTCAATCCGTCGTCCGCCCCGACGACTTCGTCGCCCGGACCGGCGGGGATGAGTTCCTCATGCTGTGCGCGGGGCCGCCAGAGACGGGACGCGCCGTGGCGGCTCGTCTGACCGGACCCTACCGCGAGCGCCGGGGCCGGCAAGGCGCCTCGGTTGGCCCGATGACGGCCTCGGTCGGCATTGCAGCGAGGCGGGGCCGCGAGGGCGCGTCCTCCCTGCTGGTCCGCGCCGACGGGGCGCTCCTCGCCGCCAAGAGTGCCGGTGGATGCCGGGTCGTCGAGGCGGGCTGACCCGGGCCCGGGCGCGCGGCTGGGCCCGGGGAGCCGCCGGAGCACCTTCGAGCGACTCGGCGCTGCTCCCGCGCTCGCAGAGGCGGATGCCCTCCTCGCCACGGCCACCTGACGTCCTCCGTCGCCAGCGGCCACCCGCCCGGCCGGCGGATGGGAGACGTCCCGTCGCGGCAATCTGGGCGTGACACAACGGCGGCGAGGGGCCTGGGCGTGACGGGGCCTGGGGGTGACCCTGGGCCTTGGCTGACCGGATGCATGGCCTGCGCACGCGCGAGCGGCCGTGCGCCCATCATGTGATCCTCAGGCTGCGTGGACAGCGGCCCGAACCAAACCGTGGAACCCGAGGTGGAGGCAGCCGTGACCAGGGGCAGCGCATCACCGGTGCTCGATCGCACGATCGGCGCGTAGGACTCACCGATGCGGATAGTCGTCGCCCTCGGTGGGAATGCTCTGCTGCGTCGCGGCCAGCCGATGACGGCGGACCTGCAGCGGCAGAACGTGCGGATCGCCGCGCAACAGCTCGCCCCCATCGCGGAGGGGAATGAGCTCGTCATCTCCCACGGCAACGGGCCGCAGGTGGGGCTCCTCGCCCTCCAGGCGGCGGCCTACGAGGAGGTCGAGGCGTACCCGCTCGATGTCCTCGGCGCCCAGACCGAGGGGATGATCGGCTACATGATCGAGCAGGAGCTGGGCAACATCCTGCCACCCGACCGGCCGTTCGCCAGCATCCTCACGATGGTCGAGGTCAACCCGTCCGACCCGGCGTTCGCGAACCCGACCAAGTTCATCGGCCCCGTGTACGACCGTGAGACGGCGGAGCGGCTGGCGGCCGCCAAGGGTTGGGCCATCAAGCCCGACGGCGACAGCTGGCGGCGTGTCGTCGCCTCGCCGGAGCCACTCCGGATCTTCGAGATCCGCCCGATCCGCTGGCTGCTGGAGCGCGGATGCGTCGTCATCTGCACGGGCGGCGGCGGGATCCCGACGATGTTCCTGCCCGCCTCCAACACGCTCGTCGGCGCCGAGGTGGTCATCGACAAGGACCGGGCCAGCGCCCTGCTGGCGGAGCAGCTCGAGGCCGACCTGTTCGTGATGGCGACCGACGTCGAGGCCGTCTACACGGGCTACGGGACCCCGCATCGAACGGCGATCGGTCGCACAACGCCCGCCGCGCTCGAGACGCTTGTCCTGCCGGCCGGATCCATGGGGCCCAAGGCCGAGGCCGCGATCTCCTTCGTGCGCCGGACGGGCCGGCGGGCCGCGATCGGCACCCTCGCGCAGCTCGGCGGCGTGGTCGCCGGTGAGCTCGGCACGCAGATCCTGCCGGACCCGCGATAGGAACCGCCCGACGCGCCGCCGCCGACGTGTCACCCGGTGGGCATACCGCTACCTGAGATGATCCGCGAAGTACGCGCACTCCCTGCTCCAGCCCTGGAGGTCGAGGTCGAAGCCACTTCGGCGCATCGGAAGCGAGCCGGAACGGTTCAGGATCGCGAGGCTCGTGATCTGGTACTAGCCGGGCGCCACGGCCGTGTTCTCCGTTCGCGTCGTCATGGCACCGGCGTCCACGAGGCTTCTCGCTCCGTCGGAGGCCGTGAGCTTTTCCAGGAGCGTGGGCGAGGTGAACCGACTGGACGAGGCATCACCCGCACCCCGCCCAATCGCCCGGCCGCCACAGGCTCAGTGGAACAGATACCCCGTGTAGGTGTTCGTGACCCCGCCTCCGCCTTCGAAGGGCACGGTGGAGCCGCCGCCGAGGCCGAAGAGGTCGTGGTACCTCCCCGTTCCGCCCAGGATGACCCAGGTGAACGTCTCCACACCTCCGTAGCCGCGGACGAGCAGCCTGGCGAAGAACGCGCCGGTCCCGTCATCGCAAGTGAGCGTCTTGTTGACGATCAGGACGTAAGGGTTCACCTCCGGGCCGCCGACGATCCAGACCAGGCGGGTGTCCGCCACGGTCCCTAACATGCAGATCGGACCGCGCACGGTGTCGAAGGTTCCCAGGTTGTGGGGTAGCCCCACGACCGCCATGTCGGAGACGATGGTGACCGGCTGGGCCTTGGGCTCGGCGGCGGCGACCGGGCCGATCACAGTCACGAGGGCCAACGAGGCCGCCAGGACCGCGACGATCGCTCGCGCCCGATGGCTGAATGTGCGCATCACCCAACTCCTCTGGGACGCTCATCGCGGGTCGGTCCCGCCAGTAGCTCGACGTGGTCCCGGCGGCCGGGGCATGGACCGCGTGTCATTGCCTCCCGCATCCGTCAGACGCTGGACGCCCCCGACTGTTACACCCACAGCCGTCCGGCATGGTGTGCCTTCGCACCGAACCAGCCGTCGCCGTGCAGCCGTTGCCCAGACCGGTAGCGCCCGAGGCGCGACTGCGCGAATAGCCGCGCCTCGGTCGGAACCGGCTGTGCTCAATGTCCGGGCTTGAAGATGTAGCCGCCCACCGTCGATGAGCCATCCGGGGCGCCGAGCAGGTCGACGCGCCACTTCCAGCCGCGCAGCGGTCCGGTGCCATCGCAGGCACCCTTCCCCGCGTAACCTCCGCCGTCCAGGAACTTCGCCGCGAAGGCGCAGCGCCATGTGGCGCCCGGGACTGCCGTCACGTGGTGCACCTCCGTGCCCCACATCCAGCCACGACCCGTGACGAGGTTCTGGTCCCAGTTGATGGTCTCGTCGGCCGGGCCGCTGATGAGGTCGTTGCTCCAGACCTCGTCCACATGGAGGGTCAGGCCTCGGACCTTCTGGACGTCGCGATGCTGCGTCCACGTCCCGGGATCGACCACCGTGGTCACCCCCGAGATCTCGTACACCGGGATCCTCGTCGTCGTCGCCGCTGCCGGCGGCGCCGACAGCGCGACCAGGAGCCCTCCGGCCGCCAATGCGATGCCTAGTCGCTTCATCGGGAACCCTCCGCTCGGCCACTCTCGTGCGTGGCCAGCAGCGCGGGTCGGTCTCGCCAGTGGCTCGGCGCGGTCCCGGCGGCAGGTGTTCGGGCCGCGCGTCATCGCTCCCCGCAACCGCTGGAAGGTGGTCGCGGCCGTCGGCGCTTTCAAGAGGCCTCCGGCATGACCTTGCGTGGGACGGCACGGCGGCGGGGGCATCCCAGATGGTCCCCGCGTGCCGGTTATCGCGCGCCCCGAGCGCTGTAGGCTAGTCTTCTGATTGTCGCTCGCGGAGCACATGCGCTTCCTGAGCACGAAACCTGTCGGGGTGTGGCGCAACGGTGGCGCACGTGCTTTGGGAGCACGAGGATGTGGGTTCGAATCCCACCGCCCCGACCACTTTCTGCCCGTCGCAGACCGGAAGGTTCGCGAGGATCTCCCGGGAGTCTCCGGACGGCCCCCCTCGCGGCCGGCTGCATGGCGGTTTCTCGTCCCGTGTGGGGACCGGTGGTTGAGAGCCCTCAGCCGCCTCCGCACGTGTCGCCAGGCGCGCAGCCAGGCCGGGACCTCTGGCATCGACGACGTTGCCCGTGACACGCGCCGACCGCGAAGTGTTCGCGAGTGGTGCGATCAGGGGGCTCCGGTGCCGCGAACTGCCAGCCAGTCCCGCAGCGCCGTGACCGAGAACAGGTCGCTCTCGAGGTCCTTGAGCGCCGTCGCGGGCGGCGTGTCGGCGGGCAGGTCGAAGGCAGCAAGAATGTCGGGCACCGGCACGCTCCATGCGGCGGCGACATCGCCGACCGCCATCCAGCCCTTGATCTCCGCGACCGAATCGCCCTGTGGCGCGACGCGCTCGCCGCCGGCAGTCGTGCGCCCGGAGGTCTGGAACGTGCCACTCGCCATTCCGATCCCGACCACGCCGGCGAAGACGGCGATGACCAGGATCCCGTAGGCGAAAGGCGGAATCCGGCGGCGGGCCGCGGGGTGCCTGACGTTGGTCGTGGTGTCCATGGTCGTCGTCTCCTTGCTCATGCCCGGTTGCCAAATGGAAGGCCGATGCGGAGCTCGAGGGCTCCGTCGCGCGGACATGCCTCGACGCACTCCAGGCAGCCGATGCAGTCGGCCGAGGTGATGGCGGTCGCGGTGGCCACCGCCAGGCCCATGGGGCAGCTCCTGGTGCAGAGGTTGCAGTCCACGCATGCGGCGGCCGAACGCTCGAGCCGCACCGGGCTGAACCGGGCAACGAGGCCGTTTGCCGCACCGAGCGGGCAGGCGTAACGGCACCACGGCCGGTCGACGAACAGCGCGCCGACCAGGGTCAGGGCCAGGACCACCACTCCGAACCCGATGCTCTCCCGACCGATGTCCAGGAGGGCGATCCAGGGGTCGACGTCCCGGAACACCATCACGCCGAACACGGCGGCGCCCCAGATGGCCCAGGCGAGGACGGCGTACTTGAGATAGCGAAGGGGCCGGTCGAGGACCGCGAGCGGGGCCGCCCAGCGACGGAGGGCCCGCATGCCGCGGAACGCTGCCGGGATGTTCCGCTGGACGAACGCGCTCAGACCGGCCGCGAGATCCTGGAGGAAGCCGAGCGGGCAGATCCAGCCGCAGAACGCGCCCCGGGCGAGGAAGGCGAGGGCGAGCACCGCGACGGCGAGCACCAGGTTCGACGAGTGCACGTGGGGCACGAACACGCCGGCCGTAAGGAACGTGACGATGGTCTCGATGCCACCGAACGGGCAGATCGACTCGGGGCTCGCCCCCATCGCGCCCGCCGCCGCCACGACCGCCCGGTCGACCACGACCCAGGCGATGTACAGGGCCACGGTGACCTGGACGGCCCGGCGGAACCCCTGCACGCCGCGGAGCGCGGCGATGCCCCGTCGCGGACGCCGGATGGCGGCCTTGCCCGGGGGACGCGAGGCGGGCCCGTCGATGATGACGATCGGCTGACGTGTCACGGTGAGGCTCCTGGGCTGGAGACGTCGCCTGGCGAACCGATGCCGGACGACGTCCCGATCCACGCTCGCTCACCAACGTGGACGGCCGGTGGAGGGCAGATGGAGATCGGCGCCAGTGACGGTGCGGTTTCCGTGAACCGAGGGTCGTCGGAGGCGGGTGGCCCTGGTCACGCGGTCCGGGCGGCCCGCTGCCGGCATGCGCTCGTCCCGTGACCTCCGGGCGGAACCCTCGCGATCTCCACGCTCCGTCCACGAGCGATCCATGGAAGCCCGTGACGATGAGGTCATCACCGGCGCCGGATCCGGGAGCCTCCCACCGACGGCGCGGGCACATCGAGGTGTCAGCTCATGAAGTCACTCGCCATCCCGATCGCAGGCGCAGGCCTGATCCTGCTCCTCGCCGCAGGTGCTGTCGCGGCTGCGTCGCCGGTTCCGACCGTGCCGCCGACGATCGCCCCCGTGGCCACGACCGCACCTCTCGCCACGCCGGCTCCCATTCAGGCGACCGGCACCATCGCCGCCATCCTCGGCCTGACCGATGCCCAGGTCATGGCGTATCGCCAGCAGGGGCTGTCGCTCGCGCAGATCGCCGAGCGTCAGAAGATCGATCCGCAGCGCCTCGTGGACGCCCTCGTCGCGCAGTGGTCCGCACGCATCGACGCGCGTCTCGCCGCGGGCGCCGTCACCGCCGACCAGGCGAAGACGCTCAAGGCGAACCTCGCCGTGCAGGCCAAGGCCATGGTCAACCAGGCGACGATGGGCGGCATGCGTGGCGCGGCCGTCGGCGCCGGGCCGAACGGAGTCATGCGCGGGATGGGTGCAGGCGGCGGCATGGCTGGCGCGGGCGCCGGTCGCGGCATGATGCGCGGCGCAGGTGTCGGGAACGGCACGTGCCCCCTGGCCAGCGCCGCACCGTCGAGCTGACCACTCCCGAGTAGGGCGGGGCGGCCGGGTGGCCGCCCGCCCTACGATGGTGCACGCCATGAGCACGATCCTTGTCGTCGACGACGAACCCCACATCCGCGAGGTCGTGGGGTCCTACCTCGTGCGTGAGGGCCACGACGTCCGGTATGCGGGTGACGGTGACGCGGCACTGGCGTCGGCGCTCGACGACGAGCCCGATCTGATCGTCCTCGACGTCATGCTTCCCGGCCGATCGGGGTTCGACGTGCTGCGCGAGCTGCGCGCCGCCGGTCGGCGGTCGGCGGTCATCCTCCTGACCGCCCGAGACGATGTCATCGACCGGGTCGCGGGCCTCGAGATCGGGGCCGACGACTACGTCACCAAGCCCTTCGAGCCGCGAGAGCTCGTCGCGCGCGTGGGCGCCGTGCTCCGGCGCCTGGCACCAGTCGTTGTGCCTGCGGGCACGCCGGCCGCGGCACCCGCGACGCGCCGGTACCTGGACCTCGACATCGACGAGCCGGCACGGGAGGTGCGCCGCGGGCACGCCGACCTCGGTCTCACCCGGGCGGAGCTCGACCTGCTGCTCACCCTCACCGAGCTGCCCGGCGTCGCATGGACCCGCGAACGGCTCGGCGACCGCGTGTTCGGCGAGGCGTACGACGCCTTCGACCGGACGATCGACAGCCACATCAAGAACCTCCGTCGCAAGCTGGGCGAAAGAGACGGAGGCCGCGAGTACGTCGAGACGGTCCGCGGCGTCGGCTATCGGGCGGCACGCGAATGACACGGTTGGCCCATCTCGTTCCCCGAGGCCTCGCCGCACGCCTCGCTCTCGCGTTCGCGGTGGTGGCGATCGGGACGGCGGTGGCCGTGGCGGTCGCCGCGCCACCCATCGTCGGACGGGGCTTCGCCGCGATGCAGGCTGCCCAGGCCTCCGGTGCGCCGTCCGCGGGCAACGGACTGGGTCCTGGCCACGGCATGGGTCCGGGCGCGGGCATGGGGAGCGGCCCGGGCACCTACCTCGCCCAGGCGCAGCAGGAGACGACGACCACCATCATCGTGGTCGCCGTGCTGGCCGCGGCGATCGCCTCGCTGCTCGGGGTGCTGATGGCCCGCCGCCTGGCAAAGCCTCTGCAACAGCTCGAGGCGACAGCGGCGGCAGTCGCGCATGGCGACCTCGCGGCTCGGTCGGGCCTGTCGGGCCGGGCGGATGAGATCGGCTCGCTCGGCCGGTCCTTCGACGCGATGGCCGCCGACCTGGAGCGCAACGATGCCTCGCGACGCAGGTTCTTCCAGGACGCCGCGCACGAGATGAAGACCCCGCTCGCGGTCATCGAGGCCACCGCCGCAGCGGTGATGGACGGTGTCTACGAGCATGACGACCGACACCTCGAGACGATCCGGTCCCAGTCCCGCCTGCTCGGGCGGGTGGTCGACGACCTGCGGACGATCAGCTTGGCGGAAGCGGGCGCCCTCCCGCTGCGCCTGGAGCCCGTGCCGCTCGAAGAGGTCCTGCCGGCGATCGGTACGGCGTTCGCCGCCCGGGCGGAAGCCGCCGACGTGACGTTGTCCGCCGGGCTCGCCGAGGGCGTGGCGCTCGTGGTGATCGCGGATCGGGAGCGTCTGGGCCAGGCCATTGCGGCCCTGGTGGACAATGCGATCCGGTTCGCGCCCCCGGGTGGCCACGTGCTCCTTCGTGGCGGTCCTTCCCCCCTGTCCTCGAGCCGCGTCCGGGTCGAGGTGCTCGATGACGGCCCGGGCGTACCCGCCGCCGACATGGCGCACGTCTTCGACCGCTTCTACCAGGCGGACCCGAGCCGGGACCGCGGCTCGGGGACGTCCGGGCTGGGTCTCGCGATCACGCGCGCAATCGTCGAGGCGCACGGGGGGAGCACGGGCGTCGAGAACCCGGCCGAGGGCGGCGCCCGGTTCTGGATCGACCTGCCACTCAGCCGACCAGCCTGAAGGTCATGCCTCCACCTTCGGAGGCGCCCCACCAGCGTCTTCGCCAGCAGGCGATCCCCCCCCCGGCATCGAGCACACCGGGCGGGAACTCAGGCTCGCCACTGCTCAATGCTGGGATCGATCTCGGACTGCACCTGCGTCGTGGCCGGCAGTATCGGCTGGGGCGCCCACGAACAGATGACTGTGATGGGGATCACCCCGGTCGTGACCACGCTCGAGTCCGTCGAGGATGCGGCTTTCGCCTGCGCGACTGGCACAATCGTGAACATCGCGCAGCCCCTGGCGAGGTGACTCCATGGACGGTACCCGATCGGGCGCCAGTTGCGGATATCCCGACGCGCCTCCACTTGCTCGAGGTCGATCACTGGGTCGCTCAAGACGGGGACCCGAGCCGGCGCCCTCGCCGAGCCGCCCCGCTTCCCCCTCGTCGAACGCATCTCGACGTACCCGGCTGCACCGGCTCGTGCTTCCGCTCCTTACCGGGCCATGGGTGAGATTAGCTGATTGCGCAAGCACGCAAGTACTGGTACCGTTGTGCCAGTCCACGCGTCGGCGTCCGCGAGGGCAACGGTCCCCCTGCAGATGCCGATGACGAGGAGCCGCCCATGATCGAGACGAACCTTGCGCGACCACCCGACACCACGCCAGGTCGCAAGCGCGCTGTGGTCATCGGCGGCGGGTTCGCCGGCATCGAGGCGGCGACCGAACTCCAGAAGGCCGGCGGGTTCGACGTCACCCTGGTCTCCGATCGGAGCTACCTCTACCTCTTCCCGATCTCCGTCTGGGTGCCGACCCGCGGCATCCCGTTCGAGCGGGCGAAGGTCCCCCTGAAGGCGGTCGCGAAGAAGCGCGGGTTCACGCTCGTGGTCGATACGATCGAGGAGATCCGATCGGCCGAGAACCTCGTCCGGGGCGCGGCCGGGACCTACGTCTACGACTACCTCGTCGTGGCGACCGGCGCTGAGAAGCTGCGCCCGCCCGGAGTGGAGCATACGCTGTCGATCTGCGGCAACCCCCAGGCGGGCCTGGACATCCGTGACCGGCTCGACGCGCTGATTGCCAAGGGCAAGGGCTCCATCGCCGTGGGCTTCGGGGGCAACCCGAAGGACCCGTCGGCCGTGCGCGGCGGCCCCGCCTTCGAGTTGCTGTTCAACATCCACGTTCTGCTCAAGCGCAAGGAGGTCCGCGACCGATTCGAGCTCACGTTCTTCGCGCCGATGGCGGAACCAGGCGAGCGGATGGGCCCGCGTGCCCTGGCGATGGTTGACCAGATGCTCTCCTCCTACGGCATCACGAAGCGCGTCGGGACGCCCATCACCGGCTTCGACGAGCAGGGCGTGGCGTTCGCCGATGGTGCCCGCCTGGACGCCGACCTCGTGCTCTTCATCCCCGGTGCCGCGGGGCACGGCGTGCTGCGGTCCTCCGGCCTGCCGCTCAACGAGGCCGGCTTCGTCCACATCGACGACACGGGCCTGGTCGAAGGGACGACGAACGTCTACGCGGCGGGCGACGTGGCGGCCCTCGAGGGGCCGGACTGGCGCGCGAAGCAGGGGCATACGGCCGAGGTCATGGCCCGCAACGCGGCCTTCAATATCGTGGCGTGCGAGGCTGCCCGGGCCGAGCGCAAGGGCTACCAGGCGCACCTGTCCATCGTCTGCCTGATGGACACGGGCGACGGGGCGGCGATGGTCTACCGGAGCCGCAGGCGCAACGTGGTCATTCCGCTGCCCATCGTCGGGCACTGGATGAAGCAGGCCTGGGGGAGCTACGCCCGCCTGACCAAGCTTGGCCGGATCCCGCGCCTGCCCGGCCTGTAATCGAGGTTCTGATTCAGCGTATCCGTCATCGAGCGTCTCTCAAGGCTCGGCGATTCGGGCGAAGCGCTCGAGCACGGCGTCGATCTCGTCCGCCGTCGTCATTCGGCCGAGGCTGAGGCGGACCGCTCCATCCCGACGCGCGGTTCGATCACCAACCGGGTGCCACCGCACACCCGGATGGAGCTCTCGTGAGCTACCGCCGGCGGATCACGCTCGACCGAGCTGGCCCCCGGCCGATCGCGTCACCCCGCGATCGTGCTGTTCACGCGGATGACGGGCGGGTGCTCGAAGTGCTTCTTCACCGCGCACTGCTCGGCCGCGCGAACGACGGCATCGGCATACTTTGCCGGGAACCCCTCGGGCAGCTCGATCGTGACCTGCACGTCGCTGACCAGATGGGTCGCCGGATCAGTCTGCATCCGCTGGACGAGACGAATGCCCTCCGTCGAGATCCCGCGCTGCCGGCAGAAGCCCAGGACGTAGATGCCCGCGCACGTCCCGATCGTCGAGAGGAACGTGGCGAAGGGTGTCGGGGCCGAGCTCTCGCCACTGCCTGACGGCGGCTGATCGGTGGGAACAACGAAGCCACCGAAATGCGCGTCGACTCGCGCGCCTCCGGGGAAGTCGATGGTCATCTCCATTGTGCGAAACCCCTTCCTTCCGGTGCGTTCTGGTGGCGAGCCGAGGATTGCACCGGCGTGCTCGTATCCGAGACCGGGCTTTCGCTCGCAGCGCAAGCCGGTTGGAGGATAGCCGATACTTGCGTACTTGCGCAAGTCCGAATCATAACGCCTACTCCCGCCTGCGCACTGTCGTGGGGCGGGGCCTCAGGCGGCAACGATCTCCACGAGGAGCCCGCCGGCCCGCTGCCGTTCCTCGATCACGACCAGGCCGGCGTCTCGAACGGCCTGCAGGACATCGTGATCGAGCCTGCAGCCACCGCTGACCCGGGCCCACGACGGTGCCGACCGGTCCTGGAGCGCGCCGATCGCGCGGTGCCGGGCACGGGCGTGCTCGAGCAGGCGGATGGTTCCGCCCGGGCGCAGCACCCGGCGGGCCTCGCGAAGGCTCTGGCCGACGTCACCGACCGAGCACAGGACGAACGTCGCGACGACCGTGTCGAAGGAGGCGTCGTCGAAAGGCAGCGCCGCGGCATCTCCCTCGACCAGGGTCACGTGGCGCGCGATGCGCCCGGCGCGACCGGCGGCGATCGACAGGGCCGCTGCGCTCACGTCGATGCCGTGGACGACCGTGCCGGCGGGAAAGATCCCCAGGTTCGATCCCGTCCCGATGCCGATCTCCAGGGTGTCGCCCCGGGCGCCGCCGACGACGCGGGCGCGGGCGTGCCGGAGCCCGAGGCGATCCGCCGCGCGCATCCCTGCATCGAGCATGCGGGCGGTGCGCAGGTCCCCGACCTGCAGGCCGGGCGAACCGGCAGTTGGAGGGGGGAGGAACCGGTTGCCCGAGAGGTTC
>Ga0302299_10001561_pt1 | contig 13772 bp, 9 predicted proteins | sample III_Fen_N3_4_FD_198795 | JGI IMG/M metagenome (GOLD analysis project Ga0302299, IMG submission 198795) | Peat permafrost microbial communities from Stordalen Mire near Abisko, Sweden - III_Fen_N3_4 | ecosystem: Environmental > Terrestrial > Soil > Wetlands > Permafrost | place: Sweden: Abisko... | reverse complement strand
TCGAGTAGACGCCGATGCCCAGCATCAGCGCCATGTAGGCCGCGATCACCGCGAAGTCGATCGGCGCGACGGCCTTGAGGGGAGGAGTCATCGGGCCTCTTCGAGGGACTCTTCCGGCCCCGGGGCGAACGGGGCTCGGACCCAGGATCCCGAAGCCCTGCCCACCCACCGTTGACCGGCGTACCAAGGGCAAGATAGAAGCAAATAGCAGGTAAACGCAAGAGAAAAATATCAAACGAAAGCGATTGAGAGTATGCTGGGGCCGAACCCGGGCCGATACCCAGGGAGGAAGCCATGGCCTCGCGCTGCGCTCGCCTCGTCCTCTTGTGTGCCCTGCTGCCGGCGCTCCCGCCGACCGGGGCCACCGCCGCCACCCCCGAGAAAGACACCGCCCGCTTCCCGAAGCTCGTGCGGCTGTTGCTGCTGCCCGAGGAGCAGGCGCTTTGGAAGCAGCTGCGCGACGAGAAGGACAAGCAGGAGTTCCAGCGCCTGTTCTGGGCGCGCCGCGACCCGAGCCCGGGGACGGCCGTCAACGAGCTCGAGGACGCGGCTCGCGCGACCTGGGCCCGCGCCGACGAGCTGTTCACCTACCCGAACGAGAAGGGCGCCGAGACCGGCTGCGGCCAGGTGCTGCTCCTGCTCGGCCGGCCCGAGGAGATCCGCGGCCAGGCCACCGGCACCCGGTTCGACAACCAGTCCTTCACGCGCGAGGGCTCCCGCCAGGCGGAGACCTGGGTCTACCGCGACCGTCCCGGTCGGGCCTTCAAGTTCACCCGCGCCGAGCTGCCGATCGCGCTGGACTCCGACTGCCGCTTCGTGGAAGGCGGCATCCTGGACCAGGACCTGCGGCGTGCTGCCGAGGCGCTGGTGGTGCGGCCGGAGATCGGCTACCGGCGCGGGCCCGACGGCCACCTCGTCGCCTACGCGGCGCAGTCCGGCAGCACGGCGGGCGCGATCGACCTGCTGACGACGCCGCGCTCGGATTTTGCGCTGACCGCCGAGACGAAGCTCGTGATGCGCGGGGCGAAAGGCGAGGCGTTCGTGGCCGGCCTCGTGCGCGTTCCTCCGCCGCCGGCTGGCTCGTCCGCGAGCTCGCCCGTGGCGCTCGCGTTCCGGGCGACCGCGGCCGGCGGGACGGCCGTTGTGAACGGCGCGCGGGAGAGCCTGCTCGCGCGCGCGGCCGACGGCAGCGGCGTGGCCTCGTGGGGGCTGTCGCTGAAGCCGGGCCACTACCAGGTCACGATCGCCGCGCTCCTGCCCGACTCGAAGCAGGGTTCGGTGGCGACACTCGAGCTCGAGGTGCCGGACTTCGCTTCCGGCGCGCTGGTCGCGAGCCCGCTCGTCGTCTATCCCGACGAAGCCGCTGCGTCCGCGGCGACGACGCCCGACCCGCGCGAACCCTACGCCGCGTTCGGGGTGGTGCCCGGTCGGCTGCGCCCGCGCTTCGGCAACACGTTCGCGGCCACGGACTCGATCCTGGTCGTCGCGACCCTGCACGGGGCGAAGCTCGACCCCGCGACGAAGCAGGCCGCGCTGCGCTCGCGCTACGGCATCTTGAAGGACGGCAAGCCGGTGGCGCGCGGCGGCGAGGACGTCTTCGGTACAGCGGACGCGGTCGCGTCCGTCGGCCCGATCCCGCTCGCGGGCTACAAGCCCGGCACTTACCTGGTCCGGCTCGACGTGACGGACACCGTCGCACAGCAGACGCTGCGGCAGGAAGTGGTGTTCGAGATCCGCCAGCCGTGAGGGCGCTCGGCATCGCGTGCGCGCTCGCGCTCCTGTTCCCCGCGGGCCTCGCCGCCGCCCCGGAGACGCCCGCGCCGCGCCCGCCGTTTTCGATCTGGCCCCTGCCACGCGAGTCGCGCGTGCTGGAGAAGCGGCTGCTGCTGACGGACGCGGTCATCGTGGTCCCGCAGGGCGACGCCAGCCTCCAGGCTCCCGGCCGCCTGCTCGCCGAGTTCGTGGCCGACCAGTTCGGCGTCGTGCTCCCGGTGGCGATCGCTGCGGCGCCCGCGGGCCGGATAGCGATCGTCGTCGGCACGCTGTCGGCGCCGCTGGTGGCCGCCGCGGCCCGCGCGACCGGCGAGGGCGTTCCGGAGGCGCCCGAGGGTTACCTGCTGCACGTCGGCGAGACGGGCGCGCTCGTGGCCGGCCGCGACGAGCGCGGCGCGCTCTACGGCGTCTCGTCGCTCGTGCAGCTCGTCCACCGCTGGGGCAAGCAGAGCGTCGCCGCGCGACAGGCGCTCGTCCGGGACTGGCCGTCCCTGCCGGTCCGCTGGCTGCACCTGTACCTGCCCGGCCGCGAGCAGCTGGATTTCGCGAGGCGCTACCTGCGCGACGTGGCGCTTCGCTACAAGTACAACGGCGTGGTGCTGGAGGTGGGCGGCGGCATGCGCCTCGACAGCCACCCGGAGATCAGTACGGGCTGGAGGCGCACGGTCGCCGAGTGGTACGCGCACGGCGAGACGATCGAGAAGCTCGGGGAGGGGATCCCGCTGGGGACGGCGCACCGCTTCGCGGCGTCGCTGCACGTCGGCGTGGGCGCCGGCGGCACTCTCGAGAAGGACGACGTGCGGCGCCTCGGCGGCTGGGCCGACCGCTACGGCCTCGAGGTCGTGCCCGAGGTGCAGGGGCTCTCGCACTCCTACTACATCGCGTCCGCCCGCCGCGACGTGGCAGAGGACCCGGAGATGGCCTGGCCCGACTCCTACTGCCCGTCGAACCCGGAGTCGTACCGCATCCTCTTCGACGTGCTCGACGAGTACGTCGACGTGCTGAGGCCCCGGCGCGTCCACATCGGCCACGACGAGTGGCGCGCCGGCGCGTTCTGCTCCCGCTGCCGCGGCAAGGACACGGGCGCGCTCTTCGCCGAGGACGTGCTGCGCATCCACGGCCACCTGCAGGAGAAGGGCATCGAGACCTGGATGTGGGGCGACCACCTCGTGGACGGCCACAACCGCTTCGGCAAGAGCTGGTCGGAGGACGGCGTCGTGCGCTACGAGCGGCCCGACACCGCGTCGGCCCGCGACCGCATCGCGAAGCAGACGGCCGCGATCCGTATCTTCAACTGGTCGGGCGAGGAGGGCGACGCGACCTTCCGCAAGCTCGGCTGGGGCTTCGTCATCGGCAACCTCGCCGCGAGCGAGGAGCCGGACTGGCGCGGCCGCCTCGCGCGCGGCGGGGCGCAGGGCGGCGAGGTCTCGTCGTGGGGGGCGTTCGAGGAGTTCACGCTCGGCCGGTTGCAGGTGCCCGAGGCGGTCTACAGCAGCAACGCGCTGTGGTCGGTGCACGAGCCGAGGAAGGAAGACGCGCTCGAGCAGGTGGGCCGCCTGCTCAGCGGCGTGCGCGGCCGCATCTCCGCCAATCCCCCGCCCTCCTCGAACGCCGACCCGATGCGCTTCGAGGTGCTCGACCTCGCCTCGGCCTTCAACAGCGCACCCAGGGGAACGGGCTGGGACCTCACGGGCCTCAAGCCGGGCCGGCACTGGGCGGAAGACCTGCCCTACGCGATCGCCGACCCCGCGACCTGGGGCGGGCGTTCGGCGGTCGTCGTGGCACGCCGTCCCGGGGAGATGCCGACGCGCGCGGCGCTGCCGATCCGCGGGCGCTGCGCGTCGCTGGTGTTCGTGCAGTCGGCGACCGGCGCGGGCCGCAGTCCGATCCACGCGGGCGACCAGACGCACTTCCCGCGCGAGTCGGCGGAGCTGCTCGGCTTCTACGAGATCCGCTACGAGGACGAGCTGGTGCGGACGCACGAGATCCGCTACGACGAGAACGTCGGCCGCTGGGACCGCGGCCTCGCGCTGCCGTTCTACTTCGCCCGGCCGCTCGTGGCCGGCAAGCTGCCGGACGGCCGCGCCGCCGTCGTCTGGGCCAGCGAGTGGACGAACCCGCGCCCCGACGTGCCGATCGCGTCGGTGACGCTCGTCGGCGCACCCGGGCCCTCGAACGCGGCGCCGATCCTGCTCGGCGTCACCTCGGTCGAGAAGCCCCGCGTCGAGGACCTGCGATGAGCGCGGCCGGCATCGTCTCGCCGTTCTCGCTCCTCGATGCCCTGATCACGCTTGCCTCGCTCGTGGCGACGCTGTGGATCGGGCTGCGCGTCAAGCGCTACGTGGGCTCGATCGAGGACTACCTGGTCGCAAACCGCGGCATGGGCCTCTACGTCGGCGCCGCCTCGCTGCTCTCGACCGAGGTCGGGATCATCACCTACATGTACCAGGCGCAGTTCGGCTTCGTGGCCGGCTTCTCGGCGTTCGTCACCGGCCTGATCACGCTCGGCGTCTGCCTGGTCGTGGGCCGCACGGGCTTCGTGATCACGCGCCTGCGCGAGCTCGAGATCCTGACCGTGCCCGAGTACTTCGAGAAGCGCTACGGCCGCCCGGTGCGCGTGCTGGCGGGCCTGCTGATGGCCTTCGGCGGCTCGCTGAACCTCGGCATCTTCCCGATCATCGAGGCGCGCTTCCTGGCGATCGTGACCGGCATCCCGAGCGCGTACCTCGGCTGGACGATGGCCGGCCTGCTGCTGCTCGCGCTCGTCTACACCGCGGTCGGCGGCATGGTCTCGCTGATCGTCACGAACTACGTGCAGTACGTGTTCCTGGCGGCGGGCACGCTGATCGTCACCGTCGCCTGCCTGCGCGCGACCGGCTGGGGCGCCATGGTGGGCGCCGTTCGCAGCCACCTCGGCGGCCACGGCTTCGACCCGGTCCAGGACCTCGGCTGGGGCTTCCTGCTGTGGCAGGTGCTGCTGTGGGTGGCGCTGATGACCGTCTGGCAGTCGGTCGCCATGCGCACGTTTTCAACCAGGGACCCCGCGACCGGGAAGAAGATGTTCACGCTCACCGGCTTCCTGTTCCTGGGCCGCGCGATCATCCCGATGGCCTGGGGCATCGCGGCGCTCGCGTTCTTCTGGGGACGCGCCGAGCCCGCCGCGCCGCCCGCGCCGGCGACGCGGACGGCGCAGATCGAGCAGGTGGAGGCGCGCCTCGACGCCGGCTTCCGCCGCGATCTGGACGAAGGGCGGATCGGGCGCCTGCTGCCCCAGCTCGAGCAGCTGGAACGCCTGGCCGGGAGCGAGCGGGGGCCTGCCGCCACGCGCGCGGCGGAGCGTGCCCAGGAGCGACGCGGCGAGATCGGCCTCTTGGCAATGCCCTGGATGCTGGCCGCCACGCTGCCGAGCGGGCTGCTCGGCCTGATGGTGGCCGGGATGCTGGCGGCCTCGATCTCGACCTACGCCGGCTACTTCCTCGGCTGGAGCTCGATCATCGCGCAGGACATCGTGGCGCCGCTCGCCGGGGGCGAACTCTCGGGTGCGGCGCGGCTGCGCCTCACGCGGGTGACGGTGGTCCTGCTGACGGTGTTCATCATGATCTGGAGCCTCGTCTACGACCTGCCGGGCCCGGCCTACTTCTACCTGCAGGTGACCGCGAACCTGTTCATGGCCCCGACGCTGATCGCGGTGGTGGGCGGACTCTACTGGCGGCGCGCCTCGGCCACCGGCGCCGTGCTGGCCTTCGTGCTGGGCGCCGTGACCTCGCTCGGCTACCTGGTGCCGGCGCTGAAGCTCGGCGTGGCGACGGCCGGCAACCTGAGCTGGGCGCTCGCGATCACCGGCTTCGTCGCGGGCTCGCTGCTCGTGCCCGCGCGCGCGCGGCCGGCGGAGGCCCGCCCATGAGCTGGCAGGCGTTCTGGCTCGCGTCGTTCGTGGTGGCCTTCGCGGCATTCGGCGGGATCTCGCTGCTGATCGCCGTGCGCGGCGTCGCGGAGATCCGCGAGCTGTTTACCGCGCTCGACGAGGAACAGCGGCGGAAGCGGCCCTAGCGGGAGCGGGAGGAGCAATGGCCTACGTGCTGCGTTTCGTGCAGCGTTTCCGCGCCGCCGACGAGGCGGCCTTCATGGCGCTCGAGGCGAAGTTCGCGGCGCTCGAGCGGCGCAAGGGCTGGCCACGGGGCCGCCGCAGCCGGCCGCTCGCCGGGCGTGACCCGGTCCACACGCTCGTCTGGGAAGCCGAGCTCGAGACGCTCGCCGCGGTGAACGACACGCTCGCGACGCTCGCTGCGGACCCCGACCACGCGCGCCTGCTGAAGCGGCAGACCCCGTTCTTCCTGGAGGCCTGGACCGAGATCCTCGAGCGGCTTGAGCTGCCCGCGCCTCCCCGGCGCCGCACCGCGCGACGGGGCGCAGCGTGAGCGACCGCGTGGACGCCCGACGCCTCGTCGAGTGGTGCAGGATCCCCGCGGGCGCGCTCGAGGGCCACCCCGAGCGGCGCATGCCGTTCCGGCTGGTGGCCGACGCCCCGACGATGGGTCGACTGATGGCGCTCGAGCTCGTGGACCTGGTCGCGCGGCGCAACGCCGCGGGCCTGGAGACGCGCGTGATCGCGCCCTGCGGCCCGAGCTCCTGGTACGCCCCGTGGACGGACTTCGTGAACGCGCGCGGCGTGTCGCTGGCGCGGCTCACGGTCTTCCACATGGACGAGTGCCTGGACTGGCAGGGACGGCCGCTGCCGGCGGGCCATCCGTACAACTTCCGCACGTTCATGGAGCGCCACTTCTACGGCGGGATACGGCGGGAGCTGAACGTGCCGGAGACGCAGCGCTTCTGGCTGCTGCCCGAGACGATCGAGCGCGTGCGCGACGCGATCGCGCGCGCGCCCGTGGACCTCACGCTCGGCGGCTGGGGCCAGGACGGCCACCTGGCCTACAACCAGGCGCGGCGCCAGCCCTACCACCACGTCCCGCTCGAGGAGCTGGCGGCCTCGACGATCCGGGTCCAGGAGAATAGCGCCGACACCGTGCTCGCGCTCGCGCAGCGCACGTTCGGCGGCGCCTACCAGCTGGTGCCGCCGATGTCGGTGACGCTGGGCCTGCGCGAGTGCCTCTCCGCTCGCCAGGTCCGCGTCTTCAGCGACACCGGCAGCTGGAAGCAGACGGCGCTGCGCGTCGCGCTGTTCTGCGAGCCCGTGGCCGAGTACCCGCTGACGCTGCTGCAGCGACACCCGGACGCGCTCGTCACGGCGACGATCGAGACCGCTCGCCACCCGCTCTCCGAGCACCCCGAGTGGGAGCTTCTCTGAGGCGCCCGTTGACGCACGCGCTCGCGCTCGGGCCCGAGGCCCCCTACCGGCGACTGGTCGGCGTCGGCGGCATCGGCAGTGGCATCGTCTTCGCGCTCGAAGGCGGGCACGACCTCGGCCGCAACGAGAGCCGGGCCGGCCGGCTGCTCGACGTGCGCGACTACTGCAAGCTGCACATCGTCGCGCACTACCCGGCTGTGCTGCTCGGCGCGCGGCCGGAGGGCCGCCCGTTCCACGTGCTGCCGCTCGGGAAGGTCGGCGAGGACGAGAACGGCCGGCGGCTGCTGGCGGAGATGGACGCCGCGGGCATGGACACCCGTTTCGTCGAGGCGGTCGCGGGCCACCCGACGCTGCTCAGCGTGTGCTTCCTGTACCCCGACGGCAGCGGCGGCAACGTCACGACGTCCGACTCGGCCGCCGCGCAGCTCGACCCCGCGGACGTGGAGCGGGCTCGCCCGTGGCTCGACCGGCAGACGATCGCGCTCGCGCTGCCCGAGGCGCCGCTCGCCGCACGCCGTCGGCTGCTGGCGCTCGCCACGGAGCACGGCGCCCTGCGCGTCGCGTCGTTCGCCACCGCCGAGGTGGACGAGGCGCGCGAGTCCGGCCTGCTCGCGCAGGTCGACCTGCTGGCGCTGAACGAGGACGAGGCCGCGGCGCTCGCGGGCGCGCCGTTCGCGGCCGAGGACGCGTTCCTCGAGCGCTGCGCGCGCGCGGCCCGCGCGGCGCAGCCCGGCGTGAGGCTCGTGGTGACCGCCGGGGCGCGCGGCGCGTTCGCTTGCGAGGGCTCGGGCTTCAAGCACGTCCCGGCGCTGCCGGTCGCGATCGCGAGCACCGCCGGCGCCGGCGACGCGCTGCTCGGCGGCACGCTCGCGGGCCTCGCCGCCGGGCTCCCCTTCCACGAGGCCGTGCAGCTCGGGTCGCTGGCCGCGGCGTTCAAGCTGAGCTCGCCCCACACGATCCCGCCCGCCCTCTCGACGCGGGCGCTGGCCACGCTGGCGCGCGAGCGCCATCTGCCCTTCGGCGACGCGCTCGCCGCGGTGCTGGCGGGAGCCTGAACCATGGCCAACCACGACCGGCCGTCCCCCGAGGCGCTGCGCGACGCGCGACGCCTGTTGCGCCCGCTGCGGGGCGAGATCCTGGCCCTGGCGCAGGCGCTGGTGCGCGTCGACAGCGTGGCGATCCCGCCCGACGGGCACGAAACGGCGGCCCAGGAGGTGCTGGCGCGCGCGCTGCGCCGCCGGCGCGTGGACGTCGAGCTCTACGACGTCGGCTTCCTCGCGCGCTCACGCCACCCGTTCGTGCGGCGCGGGCGCAAGTACCGCGGCCGGCACAACCTGATCGCGCGCGTCGCGGGGACGGGCCGCGGCCGCAGCCTGCTGCTTTCGGGCCACATCGACACCGTTCCGACGCGCACAGGACCCTGGCGCGACGACCCGTGGTCCGGCGTCGTGCGCCGGGGGCGGCTCTACGGCCGCGGCAGCTGGGACATGAAGGGCGGCCTCGCCGCGCAGTGCGGGGTCGCGATCGCGCTGCGGCACGCGGGCCTGCGCCCGGGCGGGGACCTGCTGATCGAGTCCGTGGTCGACGAGGAGTTCGGCGGCGGCGGTGGCACGCTCGCCGCGCGCCTGCGCGGCATCACCGCGGACGCCTGCGCGATCGCCGAGCCGACGAACGAGGAGGTGTTGCGCGCGTCGCGCGGGGGGCACGTCTTCGACATCGTCTGCCGCGCGGGGGACGCGAGCGCCTACTTTTCGAAGCACGAGGTCGTGAGCCCGGCTGTCCCGATGGGCCGGCTGCTCGGCTGGATCGACTGCTGGGCCGAGGAGCGGCGGCGCGTGGCGCGCGGCGAAGCCTACCGCGACTTCCCGGACCCGGCGCCGGTGCAGGTGCTAGCGCTCGAGGCCAACCGCTTCGACCCCGACGTGCCGTGGAGCGTGCCGCTCGAGGCGCGCGTGCGCGTGTACTTCCAGTTCCTGCCCCACGAGGACGTCCACGCGCGAGTGGCCGAGATCGAGGCCTCGCTGCTGTCGTTCTGCTCCGCGGACCCGTTCTTCTCCCGCCACCCGGTGGAGCTGCAGCGCCTGCTCGACCCGCCGCTCGAGGGACACGAGCTGCCCGCCGACCATCCCTGGACCCGCTGCCTGCTCGGCGCCGCGCGACGCTCGTTGGGCGACGCCGTCCCGCTGACGGCGTCGGAGTGGCCGTGCGACGCGTTCCTGAACCAGCGCCAGTTCGGCATCCCCACGCTGCTGTTCGGCCCGCGGGGGGTCGGGGCGCACAACGCCGACGAGTACGTGGAGACGGCTTCGCTGCTGCGCACGGCCGAGGTCTACCTCGCCGCCGCGCTCGCGTGGTGCGGGGCCTGACGAGGAGGGACCTGCGATGAGACGAGCAAGGGGGCGACGGGCGACGCTCGCCGTGGCAGTGGCCTTGGCGACGGGGGTCTGCGCCGCCGCCCGTCCGGCAGTGGCCGTGCCTGCGGCGCCCGCAGCTCGGCCCGCGGCCACGGTGACGATGCGGGAGGCCACGCTGACGCTGCCGACCTACGAGGAGGACCTGCCGGACGTCAACCCGCGCTTCGACCTCTTCGCGCGGCGACCCTTCCTCATCTATCCCTACACGGCCCGCACGAACCTCAGCGATCGGCGGACGAACCGCGCCTGGCGCACGCTCGAGCTCGAGAACGAGTACCTGAAGCTCGTCGTGCTGCCCGACCTCGGCGGCCGCATCTACAGCTGCGTCGACAAGGCGACTGGACAGGACCTCTTCTACGCGAACTCGGCGATCAAGTTCGCGGACGTGGCGTACCGCGGCGCCTGGGTCGCGCTCGGGGTCGAGTTCAACTTCCCCGTCTCCCACAACTGGGCGACGGTGTCCCCGGTGGATTTCGGCACGCTGCGCCACGAGGACGGCAGCGCGTCCGTCTGGATCGGCACGATCGACCGTCCCTACGGCATGCAGTGGCGGGTCGAGCTGCGCCTGCGGCCCGGCCGCTCGCTGCTCGAGCAGACGACGACGCTCTACAACCGCAGCGACGTGCGCCACCGCTTCTACTGGTGGACGACCGCGTCGGTTCGCGCCGGCGCCGACACGCACATCCTCTACCCGATGGAGTTCTCGGCCTCCCACTACTTCGCCGACGTGGACGCCTGGCCGGTCGACTCCTCGGGCAAGGACCTCAGCTACCCGCGCAACCACAGCGCCGGCTTCGTTTCGCGCTTCGTGCACGGCAGCCGCGAGCCGTTCATGGGCGTCTACGACCCTGACACGCGATCGGGGATGGTGCACGTCGCGGACCACCACGACCTGCCGGGCAAGAAGATCTGGTCCTGGGGCTGGGACGACGAGGGCAAGGACTGGCGCAAGGCGCTCTCGGACGACGACAGCGCGTACCTCGAGGTGCAGGCGGGGCTCTTCCGCAACCAGGAGACCTACGCGTTCCTCGAACCGCAGCAGCTGCTGCGCTTCCGCGAGAGCTATCAGCCCGTGCGCCGGATCGGCGGCTACTCGCGCGCGAACGAGGAGGGCGTCGTGCACGTGCGCCGGGGCGAAGCCGGCGCGCTGGAGGTGGGGCTCAACGTGACGCGCGCCGTGCGCGGCGGCCGCCTCGTGGTCCGCGACGGGGCCGCGACGCTGCGCGAGCTGGCGCTCGCAGTCACGCCCTCGGGGGTGTTCGAGCGGCGCTTCGGCGACCTCTCGGCGGCGGGCCCGTACACGGTCGAGGTGCGGGACGCGAGCGGCCGGGTCCTGATCGCCCACACCGAGGGCCGCTACGACCTGTTGCCGAAGGCGGAGGTGCAGACCGGCCCGCAGGCGGCCCACGTCTTCCCTCCGGCCGAGGCCCGCAGCGAGGGCGACTGGGGCGAGCTCGGCCGCCACCAGGAGCTGAACGGGAAGCTGCTCGAGGCTCACGACGTCTACGCCTCGGCGCTCGCCGCGTTCCCCGACAGTCCGCAGCTCCAGCGCGCCGCGGGACGCCTCGCGGTGCAGATGAAGCGCTACGAGGAGGCTGTCGGGCCGCTTTCGAACGCGGTCGCGCGACGCAGCAACGACGCAGAGGCGCTCTACTACCTCGGGCTCGCCCGCCTGGCGCTCGGCGAGACCCGGCCGGCTCGCTTCGCGTGGGACCAGGCGGCGACGCTGCCGGCCTGGCGAGCCCCGTCGCTGCTGCAGCTCGGGAGGCTGGCGGCACGCGACGGCGACCCGGACGAGGGACTGCGCCTCGTGCGCCAGGCGCTCGCGGCGTCGCCCGAGATGATCCGCGCCGGGGGCATGGAGGTGGCGCTGCTGCGCCGCACGGGACGCGTCGCAGAAGCCCTGGCCCGCCTCCGGCACTGGCGCTCCGTCGACCCGCCCAGCTCGTTCCTGCGGCACGAGGCGGTGCTCCTCGGCGGCGCGGACGCGGCGCTGTGGCCGCACCTGGCCGCAGACCCCGAGCGGGTGCTCGAGCTCGTCGTCGACTACATGGCGCTCGGCCTGTGGGACGACGCGCACGCGCTCCTCGCGCGCCGCTACCCCTCGGCCGGCGTCGTCTCCGAGCCGGGCCTGGCGCTGCCCCAGGACTACCCGCTCGTCGCGTACTACCGCGGCTACTGCGCCGAGAAGGCCGGCCGCCCCGGCCGCGAGGACTTCGCGCTCGCCTCGCGCCAGTCGACGCGCTACGTCTTCCCGAACCGCCCCGAGTCGATGGTCGTGCTGCGTCGCGCGCTCCAGGTCGACCCGCGGGACGCCACGGCCCACTTCCTGCTCGGCTCGCTGCTGCTCTCGGGCGGACAGGCCGAGGCGGCCATCGGCGAGTGGGAAGAGGCGCGCGCGCTCGACCCGAAGCTGCCGGTGCTGCACCGCGACATCGGCTTCGCGCTGCTCTACGCGCGGGGCGCGGCCGCGGACGCGCTGCGCGCTTTCGACGAAGGCATGGCCGCCGATCCGGAGAACGTGGAGCTGTACCAGGGCGCGGACCAAGCCCTGAGCCTGCTCGGCCGCGGCGCGCTCGAGCGGATCGCCTCGCTGCGCCGCTACCCCGCGACGCCGCTGCCCTCCGCGCTCGTCTTCAAGCTGGCCCTGGCGCTCGCCGAGGCCGGGCGCTTCGACGAGGCTGAGGCGCTGTTCCCTGGCCGCTTCTTCCCGCGCGAGGAGTTCGGCACGAACGTGCGCCAGGTCTGGCTCGAAGTGGAGCTGCGCAAGGCCTTCTCGCTCGCGCGCGCGGGGCGGCGCGACGACGCGGCGGCGCTGGCGGCCACGTTCGGCCAGCCGGTGGCCGGCTTCGAGTTCACGCGGGACGGCATGGCCACGTTCGTCGCCTCGCCCCGTTTCCAGTACCACTGGGGCGAGCTGCAGGCGCTGCTCGGCGACGACGCGGGCGCGCGCACACACTGGACGCTCTCGGCGGCCGGACGCGACTTCCGCCAGGCGGCGTTCGCGCACCGCTCGGCGCGCCGGCTGGGCCAGGCCGCCGACGCCGAGTGGCGTCCGCGGCTCGAGGCCGCGCTCGCCGAGGCCGACCTCTACCTCTTCCGCGGCGGCCACTACCCCGCCGGCGCCACCTGCGCCCGCGGCATGCTGCTGCGAGCCCTGGGCCGCACGCGCGAGGGAGACGAGGCGCTGCGGCAGGTGTTCGTCCTGCCCGACAAGGGCATGCCGCACCACATCGCGCGGCTCGCGCTCGCGGAGGCTGACAAGACCCCGTAGCAGGAGGAGTGCCATGAGGAACCGAACGCTGTCGCTCGTCGTGCTCGCGCTCGCCGCCGGCTCCGCTCACGCCCAGGCGCCCGCGGGACCGGCGAAGGCGCCCGAGCAGATCCTGCTGAAGGACTACAGGCCCGTCGCGATCCACCAGGTCCCCGTCACCGTCGTGGCGAGGGCCCGCCACCCGGCGATCGACATGCACTCGCACCCGTACGCGAAGACGCCCGAGGACGTCGAGCGCTGGGTGCAGGTGATGGACGCCGTCGGCATCGAGAAGACCGTGCTGCTCACCCACGCCCACGGCGCGGAGTTCGACCGGCTGCTCGAGCTGTACTCGCGCCACGGGACGCGCTTCGAGCTGTGGTGCGGCTTCGACTACACGGGCTACGACCAGCCGGGCTATGGCCCGGCGGCCGTGGCCGAGCTCGAGCGCTGCGTGCGCAAGGGCGCACGGGGCGTGGGCGAGGAGGGCGACAAGGGCCTCGGCATGGGTTTCGGCCAGGCGAAGGGCCTGCACCTCGACGACGCGCGCCTCGCACCGCTGCTCGAGCGCGCGGGCGAGCTGGGCCTGCCGGTGAACGTCCACGTCGCCGACCCGATCTGGATGTACCAGAAGATGGACGAGACGAACGACGGCCTGATGAACGCCGTCGAGTGGAGGCTCGACGACAAGCCCGGCATCGTGGATCACGCCGGCATGGTGGAGAAGCTCGAACGCACGGCGCTCGCCCACCCGCGCACCACGTTCGTGGCCTGTCACTTCGCGAACCTCGACTACGACCTCGCACGCCTGGGCACGATCCTCGAGCGCGTGCCGAACCTCTACGCCGACGTCTCGGCCCGCTACGCGGAGACGGCCGTGATCCCGCGCTTCGCGGCGCAGTTCCTGGCGCGCTACCAGGACCGGCTCGTCTACGGCACCGACATGGGCGCGAGCGAGGACATGTACCGGCTGACGTTCCGGATCCTGGAGACGCTCGACGAGCACTTCTACGCGCCCGTCTTCGAG
>Ga0302299_10001560_pt1 | contig 13775 bp, 11 predicted proteins | sample III_Fen_N3_4_FD_198795 | JGI IMG/M metagenome (GOLD analysis project Ga0302299, IMG submission 198795) | Peat permafrost microbial communities from Stordalen Mire near Abisko, Sweden - III_Fen_N3_4 | ecosystem: Environmental > Terrestrial > Soil > Wetlands > Permafrost | place: Sweden: Abisko... | reverse complement strand
AGAGATCGTGGGTGGTTTGGCTCAAAGAGCCGCGATTGAGGCTGACATACCCGTGGGGCCAGAACGCGAACCAGATGGTCGACACGCCCACGGAGGCGAGCGCGAATGCGGCGACGCTTGGTGCAGCGGCGGCAAGAAGCAGCGCGACAAAGCAGACGATCACAATCGTGATGTTCGACAATCGGACGACCACTGCATAGCCAAGCAGGATGCCTGCGAACGCGGCACAGATCGGGTCGAAGCGGTGCAGAACGAGAAGGGCCAGGCCGACGGCCACCAGCGCCGTCGAGAGAGGTTCGGAATAGAGGTTGAGCCCCTCGTCGTTGAGCCAAGAGCCGTAGACGACTGTCCCGGGCTCGCCGAGGTGGAGCATCATGAACGGCCAGATTGCCAGCAGTGAAGGTGCGAGGAGCGAAGTTCGCCCCGGCACCAGGCGGCGCGCGATCAGGGCCGTCGCCACCACCGTCGCGGCGTTACAAACGAGCAGCACTGCGATCCCGAGGTAGTACGCGTCGAGATACCCGAGCACACCGACCGCACGCAACGGGAAGAGCGGGAGCGCCCAGACGATCGGCCAGCCGATCGTCCCGGCACCCGTTGACCGCATCTCATGCACCCAGACTGCGAGGAAGATCGCGGAACCGAGAGCTCCAACGATGACCGCACCTTCACGTTTGCCGCGGCGCCACAGGATTCGGGTGCCGATCGCACCACCGACGAGGAGCACGAGGGAAGCCGCGAACGATACGACGGGCGCGCGTGCCCACGTCGTCATGAACTCCCGGGCAGCTGCATAGAAGCCATAGGTGTCGCCCGTCGGTGCTGCATAGGCGTATCCGGGAAGCCCAAGAACGCCACGCCCGTTCGCCAGCGCCACGATCACGGCCGGCGCCAGCCGCAACGCAACGATCACCGCCACTGAACGTCTGAACCCGCGATCTTCCACGTAGACCGTCCACGCCGAGATATCGAGAGAGCGCTGACTGCTTGCCTATATAGCAGTTCACACGCCAAATGTCATAGGCTGGACGGACATCGCTGCGCCCCGCGTCAACTGCGGTCTCAACTGGACGACGACGTACTGGAGTCGCTGCTTCGCGCCAGTAGCTCCACTCCGGGGAAGGGCCCTGCCCGGAAATCCGCTCGTCGTCCTGGTAGGTGGGGCGGCGTGAACGCATCGCGCACGTCGTCCCGTCGGAGGGACTGACGCCGTCGGTGCCGGGTCCAGGTTGAATGTCGCGATCGTGAGCGATCACTGGAACGTCGCAGAGATGAACGTCGCGGCAATGCGGTACCCCGTGCGGGATCCACGGATGGCCGACTTCTTCGCCGCGATCGACTCGATCAACGCCGACGCAGACGCGGCTCCCGGGTTCGTCTGGCGGATGCCGGAGTACCTGGAGGAGTCTGAGGCGATCGAGGTCGGGGGTGCGGCGAGCCTGCTCGTCAACATGTCCCTCTGGCACGACCTCGACGCACTTCGCGCATTCACCTACCAGAGCCACGACCACCTCCAGGCGCTGCGCCGGCGGCGCGAGTGGTTCGTGCGAACGGACATCCCGAACTACGTGCTCTGGTGGCTGCCCGAGGGCACGCTGCCGACCGTCGCGGACGGCCGCCGCCGCCTGGCACTGCTCCACGAGCAGGGCCCGGGAACAAAGGCATTCACGTTCAACGCTCCTCAGCCGCAGCCGGCGGCGCTCGCGTCGTAGGCGCCATACTGCCAGCCGATGGCGCGCCGGATTGCCGCCGCACGCGCGTCGAGCTCGGCCCGCGGGCGCGGTTCCGGCCAGTCGCAGGTGATCTCCAGGGTGTCGCCGTCGAAGCGCGGGACAACGAGGAGATGGGAGTGGAAGACGTCCTGACCGGCGCACTCCCCATCCGACAGCATCAGGTTGACGCCCTCACAGCGAAGGCCTGACGCGCGTAGCGCCCCTGCAAGCCCGACGGCGACGGCGAACATGCGTCCACCCAGCCCGGGTTCTAGCTCCGCCAGCGAGCCGACGTGACACCGGGGGATCACGACGATCCCGCCCGGGTTGACAGGCTGAAGATCCATGAAGGCGAGTACGCCCTCGTCGTCGTGGACGACGCTCGCCGGCGCACGCCCGGCCGCGATCGCGCAGAAGACGCAGCGCTCCTCGCCCATGGCGCCCACCATAGCCCTTCGGGAGGCCGAGCTCCGTCATGCGCCCTCTCTATGATCCCGCGCTCATGAGCGAGCCGCACGGGATCGAGGTGCCGCCCGTCGCCTCCCCTGCGCCGGTCGCGCAGGCCGAGGCCTGCTGGCGCTGCGGCACGGCCATGGAGTGGCGCCACGCGACCCTCCAGTGCCCGCGCTGCCACTTCAAGGTCGGCTGCTGCGAAGGCCCTACTGCCGACTGCTCGCCACAGGATCGCTAGCCGCGAGCGACCCACATCCCATCGACCGGAAGCCCGCGGGCTGGACCGTAGTTTCCCCCTTTTTGCAGCGATCTTGTCCCGATGACACCACGGGCGGCGCAGGCGATGCTGGGAACGGCGCAGTTCGCCGACACGTCGAATGCAAGGAGGCTCCGGTGTTCAGGAGCGCGTACGCAGAAGAGCTGATGACCCATGTACGGGTGAAGAACCCCGGAGAGATGGAGTTCCACCAGGCCGTCGGAGAAGTCGTGGAGTCGCTCGCACCCGTGCTCGAGCGCCACCCGGAGTACGTGGAGAACAAGATCCTCGAGCGGCTCGTTGAGCCGGAGCGCGTGATCGTCTTCCGTGTGCCCTGGGTCGACGACGCGGGCGAGATCCAGGTCAACCGCGGCTACCGTGTCGAGATGTCGAGCGCGATCGGCCCCTTCAAGGGCGGTCTGCGCTTCCATCCGAGCGTCTACATCGGGTTGCTGAAGTTCCTCGCGTTCGAGCAGGTTCTGAAGAACGCGCTCACCACGCTGCCGATGGGCGGCGGCAAAGGCGGCGCCGACTTCGACCCGAAGGACAAGACGGACGCCGAGGTGATGCGCTTCTGCCAGTCGTTCATGACCGAGCTGCAGCGGCACATCGGCCAGTTCACGGACGTCCCCGCCGGTGATATCGGCGTCGGCAGCCGCGAGATCGGCTACCTCTTCGGGCAGTACAAGCGCATCACGAACGAGTTCACGGGCGTGCTGACGGGCAAGGCGCTCGAGTGGGGCGGCTCCCTGATCCGCCCGGAGGCCACCGGCTACGGCTCGGTCTACTTCGCCGAGGAGATGCTGGGAACCCGGGGCGACAGCCTTCAAGGCAAGACATGCCTCGTCTCCGGCAGCGGCAACGTGGCGCAGTACACGATCGAGAAGCTGCTCGACCTCGGTGCGCGGCCGGTCACCCTCTCGGACTCGAGTGGCTTCGTCCACGACCCTCAGGGCATCGACCCGGAGAAGCTCGCGTTCGTGATGGAGCTGAAGAACGGGAAGCGCGGCCGGATTCACGAGTACGTCACGGCGTACCCGTACGCGACTTTCACGGCGACCGACCCGAACGCCGCCTTCAACCCTCTCTGGGCCGTGCCCGCGGACTGCGCGTTCCCGAGCGCGACGCAGAACGAGATCAGCGACAGGGATGCGGCGAACCTCCTCGCCGGCGGCATCAGCGTCGTCAGCGAGGGCGCCAACATGCCGACCGCCCCGGGCGGCGTCGACCGGTTCGTCGCCGCCGGGATCCTCTACGGCCCGGGCAAGGCGGCCAACGCAGGCGGCGTCGCGGTCTCCGGGCTGGAGCTCTCGCAGGACGCGCTTCGGTTGAGCTGGACACGCGAGGAGGTTGACAGCCGGCTGAAGGGGATCATGTCCGAGATCCACAGCCAGTGCAGCGAGACGGCCGCGGAGTACGGCACCCCCGGCAACTACGTCAACGGCGCCAACATCGCGGGTTTCGTCAAGGTCGCGGACGCGATGCTGGACCAGGGGCTCGTGTAGCGACAGTGACGGGCGGGTGACCGACTCGAGCCGGTCACCCGCTAGCCTCAGAGGGTGAACGAGCTCACCTCGATCCTCTGCGGCGCGCGCCTCGTCGAGCTGACGCAGCCGCTCGGGCCTGCCACGACGCTCTGGCCCGGCTCGCGGCCGTTCGCCGCCGTCACGGTGTCGACCTACGAGGCCGGCGGCTCCTACGCTCGCGAGCTCGAGGTGCCGGAGCACGCCGGCACGCACTTCGATGCACCCGCGCACTTCGCCCCCGGCGGGCCGATGGTCGACGGCGTGCCGATCGAGGCGCTCGTGCGGCCGGCCGCCAAGCTCGACGTGCGAGACGTCGTCGGCGACGACCCGTTGGTGGCGGTCGGGGCGGGCACGATCCGGCAGCTCGAGGAACGCGACGGGCGCATCGAGGCTGGAAGCGCCGTGCTCGTCCACACCGGCTGGGACGCGTACTGGCAGGACCCCGCCCGGTACCTCGGGGATCCTGGCCATCCGTCCTTCCCCGGCCTCGCAGGCGACGCCGCCGAGCTGCTCGTCGAGCGCGGCGTCGTCGGGATCGGAATCGACACCCTCAGCGTCGACACCGGAGACTCCACCGACCTGCCCGTGCACCACACGACGCTCCCGGCCGGGCTCTGGCACCTCGAGGGCCTGGTGAGGCTGGAGCAGGTTCCCGCGCGTGGTGCCTGGCTCGTCGCAGCCCCCCTGCGCCTCGTGAACGGCTCGGGCGCGCCTGCCCGCGTCTTCGCGATCCTGCCGCCCGATGCCTGAGACCCGACGGCCCGTGACCATCCGACCGGTCCGCGACGACGAGTGGCGGCGCTGGCGCGAGACGCGCCTGCGGATGCTCCGCGACGATGCCGACTTCTTCGCTACCCGCTACGAGGACATGGTGAGGGAGCCCGACGCGACCTGGCGCGAGTGGGTCGCCGAGGCGGCAGCAGGTGACCAGAAGACCCTGTTCGTGGCGGAGGAGGACGGCGGCTGGCTCGGCGTCGTCGGCGCCTTCGCCCGCGTCAACCCAGTCGAGGTACAGCTCATCTCGATGTGGGTCGACCCGCAGGCCCGCGGCCGCGGGGTCGCGCGCGACCTGATCCGGGCCGTCGCCCGCTGGGCGCAGGAGCGGGGATCCGAGCGGGTGGTGCTGTTCGTGCAGGAGGCGAACGAGCCGGCCCAGCACCTCTACGAGCGGGCGGGCTTCCGCCGCACGGGCGACCGCGCGCCCGTCTCGGCCGGGAGGAGCGCCTTCAAGCTCGTCCTCGCCGCAACGGTGGACGATCTGCTCTAGCGCCCCGTTCCCGGGATCGGTTGGGGCATGGACGGCCGGCCGAAGCTCGCCACCCGGCGATCGGCTGTGGAACGCTCGCCGCGGGTCTGCTCGCGCTCGCAGGGAGAATCGAGTCAGTCGATCGACACTGCCTCGGGCTCCTCGACGAGCGCTGCCAGCTGCCCTTCCACCTCCCGCGCCTCGTCCTCCCGCCCGCGCTCGCGAAGAACCGCGACGAGCGCCTCGAGTGGCGCGATCCGGTGACGCCGATAGCCCGTCGGGCAGAGGATCTCGTAGGCCTCCCTCAGCAACGCCTCCGCCTCGTCGTCTCGACCCTGCGCGGCCCGCACGAGGCCGAGCGCGAGCCGGCTCGTCGAGCTGGACGAGACGTCGCGGCAGCCGACGGTGTCGCGCGACTCGAGGGCGAGCCTCTCCGCCTCGTCGACCCGGCCTTGCGCGAGCAGCACCTGCGCGAGCAGGCGCTGGCTCTCGACGAGCGTGCCACGGTCGCCGAGTGGCTTGAGCACGCGAATTGCCTCGCGGAGTGTGGCCTCTGCGCGGCCGAGCTCACCAAGACGCCAGACCACGATGCCGAGGAAGTTCAGGGTCCGCCCGAGCGTGAGCGCCGCACCGCTTTCGACGAAGAGCGCCCGCGCCTGCTCGAGCGCTGCCTCCGCCGCGCCCAGCCGGTCCTCGATGAGCGCCTGCCTGCCGACCGCCCGGAGCGTCCAGCCCCGCGTCGTCGGGCTCGCGCCCTCGGCGGCCAGCTCCGTGGCCCGCTCGAGCGGGCCACGGGCGCGGGCCGTCTCGAGCCGCTGGGCGTGCACGTCGCTGAGCTCGAGCAGGACGGAGATCTGAAGGTCGCGACGCCCGATCCGCTCCGCGATCGCAAGGCGCTCGGCCGCGAGGCGCTCGACCTCGTCGAGGTCTCCCTCCCACCAGGCGACGTTGCCGAGCACCTCCGAGGCGTCGAAGCGCGCCACGTCGTCGTCCGGCTCGGCGACCGACAGCGCCCGACCGGCGAGCTCCCGCGCGCGGTCGTTCTCACCGTCGCGGTACAGCGCCACGTGGGCGAGGGCGATCAGGGCGCGGGCCTCGATGCGGCGGTCACGGGCCTCGTGCGCGGCGACGCTCACTTCGGACATCTCCGCGGAGATCGTGGGGATGTCGGTCATCCGCCAGGCAGCGCGCGCTGCCATGTAGCGGCGCTCCAACGTGGGCTCGAGCGCGACGGAGCGGACGAGCAACCGTCGCGCGGCGGCGTTGGCCTCGCGGGCGAGCGCCCGGCGGCCCGCCTGCTCGAGCGCAGCTGCCGCCTCCGCCGCGAGCGCCGCGCTGACCCTTCCCTGCAGCTCGGCCTCGAGCTCGGCGGACTCGTCGAGGTGGTAGGCACGGATCTCGACCAGCTCCTCCGCCGCGCTGCGCGCCGAGAGCCACTGCGCCATCTGGCGGTGGAGCAGCGCGCGGGAGGCCTTGGGGAGGCCGCCGTAGGCGACGTCCCGGATCAGCACGTGCTTGAAGCGGTAAGCCTCCTCACCGCGAATCGTGGATCGCGGCTCGCGCACGAGGAAGTCGCGCTGGACGAGCTCCTCCAGCTCGCCCGCGACCGGGTCGGAGTCCTCGCCCAGCGCCTCGACCGCACCGGACCAGAACGTCCGCCCGGCGACCGCCGCCCGCCGCAGCACCTTGCGCTCGGACGGCGGCAGTCGGTCGATGCGGGCCGCGATCATCGCCTGCACCGTGGGCGGGATCCCGCTCGGCTCGCCGCCCGACTCGAGGAACATGCGCACGGTCTCCTCGATGAAGAGCGGGTTGCCCTCGGTCGTGTCGAGCACGGCGTCGCGCTGCGCGTCCGTGAGCTCGACAGACTCTCCGTCCGCGAGCGCCTCCAGGAGGCGCGAGCCATCCTGCCGTGCCAGCGGCTCGAGCTCGATCGCGGTCGCGCGCACCTTGCCGCCACCCCACCCCGGCCGCTCGTCGAGCAGGTCGGCGCGCGCGAGGCAGAGGATCAGGAGCGGTACGTCGCGGACGCTGCCTGCGAGGTGCTCGATCAGGTCGAGCATCGGCTCCTCGGCCCAGTGGATGTCCTCGAAAACGAGCACGAGCGGCTGCAGATCGGCGAGCTCGGTGGCCCACGTCTGCGCCGCCCAGGAGATCTCGGCGGGAGTCCGCTCGCCGCCGACAGCGTCAAGCACGCCGGAGGCGAGCGCGAGCAGGTCGGCCACCGCCTCGTCGCCGCAGCAGCTGCGCAGCTTCTCTGCCGCGGCGTCGACGGAGTCGTCGTCGGTGATCCCCGCGGCGACCTTGACCATCTCTGCGATCGCCCAGTAGGTGACGCCCTCGCCGTACGGGAGGCAGCGGCCGCTCAGGATCGTCGAGCGCTCGACGCCGTCGGTGAACTCACGGGCCAGTCGAGACTTGCCCACGCCGGGGGCGCCGAAGACCGTGACGAGGTGGGCGCGCCGGTCGCGCGCCGCGCGAGTCAACGTGTTGTGCAGCAGCTCGAGCTCCTCCTCTCGGCCGATCACGGGCACCGACACGGTCAGTCGCCGGCCGGCCGCGTCCGCCACCGACAGCGCACGCCAGGCCTCGACGCCGTCGGGGAAGCCTCTGGCCTCCTTGGCCCCGAGCGGCGCCGTCACGACGACGCGCCGTGTCAACTGCTCGACGCCGGGGCCGAGCAGCACCTCACCCGGCTGCGCCGCCTGCTGCAGGCGCGCCGCGGTGTTGATCGCTATGCCCGTGGCGAACGTCGTCTCCGTCTCGTCCGAGAGGATCTCGCCGGACTCGATCCCGATCCGTACCTGTAGCCCGAGCCCCTCGACGGCGTCGACGATCGCGAGCGCCGACCGAACGGCCCGCTCCGCATCGTCCTCGTGGGCGACGGGCAGGCCGAAGGCAGCCATGACCGCGTCGCCGGCGAACCGGTCGACGATGCCGCCGTGAGCGGCGATGCAGTGCGAGATGTGGTCGAAGAAGCCCGAGAGGCGCGAGCGGACGACCTCCGGGTCGGCGCTCGCGACGAGCTGCGTCGAGCCGACGAGGTCGACGAACAGCACCGTTGCCAGCCTGCGCTCCATCCTCGAAGGATAGGCGCGACGGGATGTCAGCCGAAGGCCGCCGAGTCCAATACGATGGAGGCGTGCTGGACCCGAAGATCTTCAAGGCCTACGACGTCCGCGGCCTGTACGGCTCAGAGCTCGACGAAGAGGGCGCCTATGCGATCGGCCGTGCCTACGTCGAGCACTTCGAGCCGCGCACGATCGCGGTCGGCCGCGACATGCGCCTCTCCGCGCCCACGATGGCCGCGGCCGTGATGGAGGGCGCCGCGGACGGCGGTGCGGACGTGCGGGATCTCGGGATGGTCGGCACGGAGATGGTCTACTACGCCGTCGGCGACCTCGGGCTTGAGGGCGGCATCTGCGTCACCGCCTCGCACAACCCGAAGCAGTACACGGGGATGAAGATCGTCCGCGGCGGCGCGCTGCCCGTCGGCGGCGACTCGGGGCTCGACGACGTCCGGGCAGCCGCCCAGGCAGGCTTCGGCCCGGTCACGCGGCGCGGCGAGATCTCGCCGCTCGACGTCTGGCCCGGGTTCGTGGACAAGGTGCTCGGCTTCGTCGACGTGGATGCGATCGCGCCGCTGCGCATCGTCGTGGACGCCGCCAACGGAATGGCGGGCGCAATGCTGCCGCCGGTGCTCGACCGCCTCCCTCAGGTCGAGGTCGTCCGCTGCTACTTCGACCCCGACGGCTCGTTCCCGAACCACGAGCCGAACCCGCTGCTCGAGGAGAACCGGCAGTTCATCGTCGCCAAGACGCGCGAGGAGGGCGGCGACCTGGGTGTCGCCTACGACGGCGACGCCGATCGCTGCTTCTTCGTGGACGACACGGGCGAGTTCGTGCCGGGCGACTTCGTCACGGCACTGCTCGCCGAGGTGATGCTCGGCAAGAGCCCCGGCGGCACCGTCCTCTACGACCTGCGCGCCAGCTGGGCCGTGCCGCGCACGATCGCCGCGGCCGGCGGCACCGCGATCATGAGCCGCGTCGGCCACGCCTTCATCAAGCACCGGATGCGCACGGAGAACGCGCTCTTCGCCGGCGAGGTCTCGGCGCACTACTACTTCCGCGACTTCACCCAGGCCGACACGGGGGTCGTCCCGTTCCTGCTCATGCTCGAGCTGCTCTCGAAGCGCGGTGAGAGGCTGTCCGAGATTCTGCGCCCGTTCCGGGAGCAGTACTTCATCACCGGCGAGATCAACACGCCCGTTGCCGACGTGCCGCTGAAGCTGGAGGAGATCAAGGAGCGCTACGCCGCGCTGGGCGGCCGCATCACGTACGTCGACGGGATCTCGGTCGACTTCGACACGTGGCACTTCAACGTGCGCCCTTCGAACACGGAGCCGCTTCTGCGGCTCAACCTCGAGGCAATGTCCGAGGACGAGATGGTCGCCCGCCGTGACGAGCTCGTCGCTCTGATCCAGAGCTGACCTGTGAGCGATCCCCTCGAGCTCGGCCGCGTCACCGACCGGCGCCCCCCGTTCAAGTACTCCGCCCTGACCCGGGTCTGGTTCTCCGACACGGACGCGCAGGGGGTCGTCTACTACGGGCGCTACCTGCCCTACTTCGACCACGCGGGCACCGAGTACCACCGGCACCTCGGCTCGCTCAAGGTCGAAGGGTCGGAGTTCGTTATGCGCGCGCTGCAGGTCGAGTACCACGCCCCGGCGCGCTTCGACGACCTGATCGAATGCTTCGTCCGGATCAGCCGGATCGGCCGCACGAGCATCACCCGGGAGTTCGCGGCCTACCGGCTGCCCGACGACGAGCTCATGGTGACGGCGACGCAGACGTCGGTGCTGATCGACCGGGCCACGCGGCGGCCATTGGCCGTCCCCGAGGCCGCGCTCGCGCGCGTGCGCGCCTTCGAGGGGAGCGATCTCGCCCCGTGAGCGCGGAGGACGGAGCGAGACTTCGCCGTGTGGCCGCCCGGCGTACCGGGCGGCCACTGCGGCTGACCCCTCTCCCCTTCCTCAGTTGTATGAACCCGGACGGGTGACGCAATCCCTCGTTCAAGGGAGAACCGTCCCCCTGCTAGCGTGAGGCCCATGGCCGAGCCATACGCGGTTCTCAGCCTCGACGAGATCGACCCGATCTCGGTGGCAGGCGTCCACTGGAAGCCGCTGCGCCGGACGCTCGGCATCGACGCGTTCGGGATCAACGCCTACACCGCCGCCGTGGCCGGCGAGCACGTCGTCGAAGACCACACCGAGGAGACCCTGGGCCACCAGGAGGTCTACGTCGTGGTCTCCGGGCACGCCGCCTTCACGCTCGACGGAGAGGAGGTCGACGCGCCGCAGGGCACCGTCGTCTTCCTCCGCGACCCTTCGGTGCGCCGGGCGGCCGTCGCCGTCGAGGCGGGCACCACCGTCCTCGCGATCGGCGGCATCCCCGGCACCCACACCCCGTCGGCGTGGGAATGGACATTCGGGGCGGAGCGGTACCGCGAGAGCGGCGACCAAACAGCCGCGCTGGAGCTGCTGGCCGAAGCCCGCGAACGGTTCCCCGGGAACGCCGGCGTGCTGTACGCGACCGCGTGCTGGGAGGCCATGGCCGGCGACACGGAAGCCGCGATCGCCCGGCTCAACGCCGCATTCGCGCTCGATCCGAAGTGCGCGACGTGGGCCGAGGGCGACGCCGACCTGGATTCGATCCGCGGGCTGCCGGGCTCGCCGATCTGAGAGACGTTCGACGCTGTCTCGGGCCGTACAGCACGTCACGACCGAGTCGGCGGTCGGACAGGCCCGCCTGCGGGCCGCTTCAGGATCGATCCCCGCTAGTTCGGCGTCACCCGGTACGCGTCGAACACCGCGTCCAGGTGGCGCAGCGCGGACAGCAGCGAGCGCAGGTCGTTGACGTCTCCGAGCTCGGCCGTATACCAGTTCTTCGCCATCCCGTCCTCGACCGTGCCGCCGTAGGCGACGATGTTGGCGCCGTGCTCGGAGAACGTTCGGGCGACGTCCTCGAGCAGCCTGGCCCGATCCCACGCCTCGACCGCGATCTGGACCCGGAAGCTGGCCTTCGCACTCCCCTCCCACTCCACCGGTGTGAACCGCTCTGGATTCCGCATCAGCGCCTTCACGTTGGGGCAGTCGGCACGGTGGATCGTGATCCCGCGCCCGAGCGAGATGTAGCCGCGGATCTCGTCGCCCGGGACCGGCGTGCAGCACTTGGCGAGCCGCAGGAGCACGTCGTCGACGCCCTGGACGACGATGCCGAGGCTCTCCCCAGCGACCGTCGAGCGGGCCTTCGGGGGCTTGAGCGTGACGACCGGCTCTTCGGCTACCTGGTCCGTCTTCAGCCGCTGCAGGACCTTGTTGACGACCTGGCCGGTGCCGAGCTTGCCGGAGCCGACAGCGAGGTAGAAGTCCTCGGCCCTCTTGAAGCCGAGGTCGCGGATCACCTGGGCGAGCACGGCCGAGCCCTGAAGCTTGCGGTAGGGCAGGTTCTGCGCCTTGAGGGCCTGATCGAGCGCCTCGCGGCCCTTCGCCTCGGTCTCGCCCTTCGTCTCGCGCTGGAACCACTGCCGGATCTTGTTGCGGGCGCGCGAGGAGGCCGCCACGGACATCCAGTCGCGTGACGGCCCGCGGCCCGATCTCGAGGTCAGGATCTCGACGAAGTCGCCGTTCTTGAGCTTGTAGTGCAGCGGCACGATCCGGCCGTTCACCTTGGAGCCGACCGTCTTGTGGCCCACGTCCGTGTGGACGGCGTACGCGAAGTCGATCGGGGTCGCGCCCGCGGGTAGCGTCTTCACCTCGCCCTTTGGCGTGAACACGTAGACCTCGTCGTCGAAGAGGTCCGTGCGTAACGTGCGCATGTACTCGGCGGCGTCCTGGTCGTCGCCCTGCCAGTCCATCAGCGTCTTGACCCACGTGACCCATTCGTCGTCGCCCTTGGCCGACTTGCCGCGCTTGTAGAGCCAGTGCGCGGCGACGCCGTACTCGGCCTCCTCGTGCATCTCGCGCGTGCGCACCTGGATCTCGAGCGGCGTCCCGTTCGGCCCGATCACCGTCGTATGCAGCGAGCGGTAGCGGTTCAGCTTCGGCATCGCGATGAAGTCCTTGAAGCGTCCCGGCATCGGCTTCCAGAGCGCGTGGATGATCCCGAGGGCCGCATAGCAGTCGCGCGTCCCCTCGTCGCCGCCGCGCTCGATCAGCACCCGCATCGCCGTGAGGTCGTAGATCTCGTTGAACTCGCGGCCCTTCTTGGCCATCTTGTCGTAGATCGAGTAGAAGTGCTTGGCCCGACCCGAGATGTCGGCGGGGATGTCGGCCTTCTCCAGGTCGTCCTTCAGCTCGGCCGCTGCCTGCTCGACCTGCGCCTCGCGGTCGGCGCGCCTGTCGGCCACCATCGCCTTGATCTCGGCGTACTTGCGAGGGTGCAGGATCTGAAACGAGAGGTCCTCGAGCTCCCATTTGACGGCGTGGATGCCGAGCCGGTGCGCGAGCGGCGCGTAGACCTCGAGCGTCTCCTTCGCCTTCTGCACCTGCTTCTGCTTCCCCAGGTACTCGATCGTGCGCATGTTGTGGAGCCGGTCGGCGAGCTTGATCAGGATCACGCGCACGTCCTGGGCCATCGCCACGATCATCTTGCGGTAGTTCTCCGCCTCCGCCTGCTCGCGGCTCTGGAAGCTGATCCGCGTCAGCTTCGTGACACCCTCCACGAGCTGCGCGATCTCGGGCCCGAACGACGCACGCAGCTCGTCGAGGTCGGTCTGCGTGTCCTCGATCACGTCGTGCATCAACGCCGCCGCGATGGTCTGCTCGTCGAGGTGCAGCTGGGCACAGATCAGCGCCACCCCGAGGGGATGGTTGATGAACGGCTCGCCCGACCGGCGCACCTGGCCGTGGTGCGCGCGCTCGGCCTCGTCGTACGCGCGGCGGATCAGCTCCTTGTCGACCCCGGGGTTGTACGACTCGACGGTGGCGATCAACTCGTTGACGAGGTCGTTCTGATGACGTTCCGCATCGACGACGGACATGCGCTCAGTCTACTTGTGCCCCTTCTCCCGACAGGGATCCGGGCCTACGACGCGAAGGGACGAGAGCCGTGAGCGCCCTCCGCCGCTATCTCGAGCGCCGCCGCGTGCTCCGACTGCTCGCAGAGCTGGAGCGGTCGACGGCGCGGCCGCCGCGTCGCGGCGCGCCGGCCAGGGGCGGCGTTCCCTCGCAGCGCTGAGACTACGCAGCCTGCGGCAGCGAGAGCGGCCCACCGTGTGCAAGGAGTACCCGGAAGGTCGGCGACTCGAGCAGCTGCCGCTTACCGGCCGACTCGGCGAGCTCGAGCTCGCCGAAGATCCGGCGGGCCTCCGGCGTCCAGGCGGCCTCGCCGGCACGCCAGAGCTCCGCGAGCCACGTGCGGAGAGCCTCGTACGACTCCGCCGTGTCGAACACGCGCCGCACGACGAGCTGGGGTGCGACCGTGCCGTTCCACCGATTCTCCTTGAGGCGGAAGGCGACGTCGAAGTGCCGTGCCGACTGCAGGCGGTCGAGCTGCCCGCCGAGCCCGAATGCGATCGCGGTG
>Ga0302299_10001558_pt1 | contig 13786 bp, 10 predicted proteins | sample III_Fen_N3_4_FD_198795 | JGI IMG/M metagenome (GOLD analysis project Ga0302299, IMG submission 198795) | Peat permafrost microbial communities from Stordalen Mire near Abisko, Sweden - III_Fen_N3_4 | ecosystem: Environmental > Terrestrial > Soil > Wetlands > Permafrost | place: Sweden: Abisko... | reverse complement strand
AGGATCTGGCGGTTCGTCGCGTTGTCGTCCACCACCAGCACGCGGCGGCCGGCCAGCCGCGCCGTCGGCTGCGCCTCGGGCGCCGCCTGCGGGGACTGGCGCGCGAAGCGCACCGTGAAGCGGAACATGCTGCCGCGGCCCGGCAGGCTCTCGACGTCGATCGCACCGCCCATCAGCGAGACCAGTCGCTTCGAGATCGCGAGACCGAGGCCGGTGCCGCCGTACTTCCGGCTGGCGGAGCCATCGGCCTGCACGAAGGACTGGAACAGGCGCGCCTTCAGCGCGGGCTCGATGCCGATACCGGTGTCGCGCACCTCGAAGCGCACGAGCGCCGTGCCCTCGTCCGCGTCGTCGAGCGTCACGCGCAGCACCACTTCACCCTGCTCGGTGAACTTGACACCGTTGCCGACGAGGTTGGTCAGGACCTGGCGCAGTCGGCCGGGATCACCGCGCAGGGCGTTCGGGACGTCGTGGCGGATCAGGCACAACAGCTCGAGGCCCTTGGCGTGGGCGGCCTCGGCGAACGAGCCGAGCACCTCGCGCACGGCGCGGCGCAGGTCGAAGTCGGCCAGGTCGAGCTCCAGGCGGCCGGCCTCGATCTTCGAGAAGTCGAGGATGTCGTTGATGATCTCGAGCAGCGCGCGCCCGGAGTGGTCGATCACCTCCGCGTAGTCGCGCTGCTCGTGTGTCAGCGTCGTGTCGAGCAACAGCCGCGTCATGCCGATCACCCCGTTCATCGGCGTGCGGATCTCGTGGCTCATGTTGGCCACGAACTCGGACTTCAGCCGCGAGGCCTCGACCGCCGCCTGGCGCGCGCGCACCAGCACGTCGATGCTCTGCGCGACCAGCACCACCCCGGCCGCTGCGCCGGTCGCGTCGCGCCAGGGGTGGACGGTCCAGCGCAGGAACACGCGGCTGCCGTCCTCGCGCTCGATCGTGTCCTCGGGCTCGCTCACGACCTCGCCGCCGAGCGCGCGGCGCAGCACGTCGCGGTAGCGGTCCGGCATCGCCGGCCACACCTCGTCGAGCGTGCGGCCGACCAGCGACGGCCCCGGGGCCGCGAGGTAGCGCAGCCAGCGAGCGCTGTGCGCGACGTGGCGGCCATCGCGGTCGAGCATCGCCATCGCGACCGGCGCGTGCGCCACGATCTGCCGCAGCTGCTCGCGCTCGCGCTCCAGCGCCTGCTCCGCGCGCTTGCGCTCGGTGATGTTGCGCGCGAGCGCCTGCAGGCCCAGGAAGCGCCCGCCCTCGCTGACGAGTTGCACACGCTGGCCGACCCAGACGTCCTGCCCGTCGCGCGCGGTCATCGGGAACTCGCAATAGCTGTTCGGGACCCCCTGCGCGCGCTGGTCGTCGTAGAAGCGGCGCGCCTGCTCGCGGTAGTCGGCGCGCACGAGATCGAGCAGCCGCCCTCCACGCAGGTGCTCCTGGTCGAAACCCAGCACCTCGGCCACGGAGTGGCTGACGTAGGTGAAGTGCCCGTCGGCGTCGGTACGGAAGATCAGGTCGTCGACGGACTCGACGATCCCGCGGAACAGGGCCTCCGACGCTCGCGCACCGGCGAGCGCCGCCCGCTCGAGCTCGAGCTCGGTCTCGCGCGCCGCCAGCGCCTGCGCGACCAGGGCGTGCCGGCGGCGCAGCGCGAGCGCCCAGCCGCCGAGCACGGCGGCGCCTGCAGCGAAGCCGACCGCGAGCGAGAGCCCGGGCGTCACCAGAAGAAGTCCAACCAAGCCAACAGTAAGGCCGTGCTCCGGAGCGGTCAAGGGACGCCGATTGACCACGCTCGCAGGGCTCCGCCACAGTGTTCGCGTCCCCAATGCCCAAGTACCAGCTGGCCATCGCCGCCCTGGTCCTGCTCGGACTGACGATGGCGACGGTGGAGCAGACCTTCATCCCCACGGATCCGGCCCCTGGGTCTACTGGACCGGCCTCGTCGGTGTGCACGTTCGGCCTGGTGCTGATCGTGATGGCGATCGTGCGGCCGCTGTTCCGGCGCGCAGGCGCCAGCGCGGCCTGAGCGGCGCCACCTGCCGGGCGCCCCGCGCGCCGGGCAGGCTCGTGGTATTTTCCGGCGCGTGTCCGAGAAGAATGCCGGCCTCCCCCTCACCGCGTCCCTGTGGATCTGCGCCCTGCTCGTGATGGCCGCCGCTGCCAGCTGGCAGCGACTGACCGGGCCGACGCACCCGCGACGCGTGCAGGCGCAGATCGCGGGCCAGGACGTGCGCTTCCGGCTGCTGCGCAGCGCCGTCTCGGGCGAGCCGTTCCTCGTCAGCGTGCCCGCGCCCGAGGGCGTCTCGGGCGTCGTGCGCTACCGGCGTTTCCCGACCGGAGAGCCGTTCACGGAGGTGCCGCTGCGTCGCGAGGGTGGCGCGCTGATGGCGGTGCTGCCCACACAGCCGCCGGCGGGCAAGCTCGAGTACGCCGTGGCGCTCACCGCTGCGGGCCGCGAGCTGCGCCTGCCCGCGGACGGGCCCGTGGTGATGCGCTTCAAGGGCGACGTGCCGGCCGGGATCCTGATCCCGCACGTGACGGCGATGTTCTTCGGCATGATGATCGGCATCCGAGCGGCGCTCGCGGCCGCGCTCGGCCGGCCCGAGGCGAGGCGCTACGCCTGGGTCACCGTCGTGTTGATCGGCCTCGGCGGCCTCGTGCTCGGCCCGATCGTGCAGAAATACGCCTTCGGCGCCTTCTGGACCGGCTGGCCGTTCGGCGAGGACCTGACGGACAACAAGACGCTCGCGATGTGGCTCGGCTGGCTGATTGCGGTCTGGGTGCTGTCCCGCCGCCGCGAGCCGGGCGACCGCGTGGCGCGCTGGGTGGTCGCGGCGGCGGCGGCCGTGATGATCGCCGTCTACGTCGTCCCCCACAGCCTGCGCGGCAGCCAGCTCGACTATGCGAAGGTCAAGGCCGGTGGGGCGGCGCAGGATGCGATCGGCACGGGACGCTAGCCGTTCGACCGCTTTGTCGTTCGGAAGGCGGCAACTCCGGCGCGTCGTTACTTCCCGCCGGTCGCCGCACCGCCCGGGACCGAGTGGTAGTAGCGGCCCAGCCAGCCGACGATCGCCTTGCGCAGGACCTTCGTCTCGAAGGCGCCGTCGCTGCGATAGATCACCTTGCCGCCCGGCGCAACCAGGATGGTGTAGGGCAGCGCACCCTGCCACTTCGGGTCGACCGCCTCGACGAGCGCGTACGGATCCGCCTTGTCGAAGGCGACGTTGCGCGTGGAGGCCTGCTGCTGCTTGAGGAACTCGAGCACCTTGCCGCGCTGCTCGGGGTCGTCCGCGTTGACGGTGACGGCCTCGAAGTCGCGCCCGCGGTAGATGCGGTGCAGCGAGACCAGCTCCGGGAACTCGACGACGCACGGACCGCACCACGTGGCCCAGACGTTGACGAGCCGCAGCTTCTTCGCGTCGCCCTTCGCCAGCGCCGCGATCGCGGCCGTGTCGGCGACGTCGAGCGACACCGGCTCCTGCGCCCACTTCTCGAAGCCGTCCTTGACCGAGGAGCGCTTGTCCGACCACTTCACCGAGCAGCCGAACACCTTCGTGGTAGCGACCGGCACCGGCCGGCCCGCCAGCACCGCCTCGATCGCGTTGCGCGCGTCGGTGCTGGTCGCGCGGGCCGGGTTCTCGTTGTCGTCGACACGACCGGCGAAGCGCAGCTTGCGCTCCGCGTCGAAGACGAACACGTGCGGCGTCGCCACCGGCCCGTAGGCGCGCGACATCGACTGCGTCTCGCCGTCGTACAGGTACGGCAGCTTCCAGCCGCGGTCCTGCGCGCGCTGTTTCATCTCGGCGAGCGTGTCGCCGAGGTCCGTGTAGCCCTGCTCGTCGAGCCGCAGCGCCAGCGGGTCGTTCGGGGACACCAGCACGAGCGCGACGCCGCGGCCGGCGAAGTCGGCGTGCAGGCGCTCGAGCCGCTCCTCGTAGGCCTGCGCGGTCGGGCAGTGGTTCGCGGTGAACACCAGCACGAGCACCTTCGCGTCCTTGAAGCTCGCGAGCGTGTGGCGGCGGCCGTCGACGCCCGGCAGGTCGAAGTCCGGCGCCGCGGCGCCGATTGCCAGCGTCGGCACGGGCGGGCCGTCGGCGCGGGACGGCGGCGCGAGGACGGACGCGAAGGCGAGCAGGGCGACCGCTGCGCAGCGAGCCGTGGATCGGGGCATTCTCTGGACCTCCGCGAGGGATGCGGCCGCGGGACGGGCCGACGCCGGATGCTAGCATGCCGCCCCCCGTGGGCGACTATCATGCGCGCGGAGGTGTTGCCATGCAGCGTCGCCGCTTCCTCGGGACCCTGGCCGGCGCCGCGGCGCTCGGCTCGCGCGCCACAGCCGCGCCGGCGCAGGAGCGGATCCGACTCGGTGTGATCGGCTGCGGCTGGTACGGCATGGTGGTCACCGAGGCCGCGTTCAAGGCCGGCGGCGTCGAGGTCGTGGCGCTGGCCGACGTCGACAGCGCCCACCTCGAGGCGGCGGCGCAGAAGGTGGCGGGCCTGCAGGGCTCGCGGCCGCGCGGCTTCAAGCTGTGGCACGAGCTGCTCGACACGCCGGGCCTCGACGCGGTCGTGATCGCGACGCCCCCGCACTGGCACGCGCTGCCGTTCATCGAGGCCTGCCGCCGCGGCAAGGACGTCTACTGCGAGAAGCCGCTCGCCTACGACGTACGCGAGGGCCGGGCGATGGTCGAGGCGGCGAAGGCGAGCGGGCGCGTGGTGCAGGTGGGCTTCCAGCGCCGGCAGAGCGAGGCGATCCGCCAGGTGGCCCGCTACGTCGCGGACGGCGGCCCGGGGCGCATCGTCAGCGCGGCCGCGCAGATCCACTACCCGGCGGAGCTGGTGAGCGCGCGGCCACAGGACCCGCCGCCGACACTCGACTGGGACCTGTGGTGCGGGCCGGCGCCGAAGTTGCCCTACAGCCCGCAGGTCGGTCACTTCCACTGGCGGCTCGAGCAGGCCTACGGCAACGGGCACCTGGTGGACTGGGGCATCCACTGGATCGACGCGATTCGCCTGGTGCTGGGCCTCGACATGCCGCGTCATGTCGTGGCGGCCGGCGGCCTCTACGCGCTGCAGGGCCGCATCACGACACCCGACCTGCTGAGCGTGCACTTCGAGTTCGAGCGCTGCCCGGTCGTGTGGTCGCACCGCATCTTCGGCCAGGCGGAGGCAAGCCCCGCCACGAACGTCGCGATGTTCTTCTACGGCGAGAAGGAGACGATCGTGCTCTCCGACGACCGCTACGAGGTGATCCCCGTCGCGAAGGGCACGGAGCGCCGCGTGGTCGAGGTGGCCTCGGATCAGCAGCGGGCGCACGTCGCCGAGTGGCTCGACGCCTTGCGCGGGCGGGGGCGCGTCTCGTGTCCGCCTGCGGAGGCCTACCGCTCCACCGCCTCGGTGCAGCTCGCCATGGTCGCGCTGCGCTCGGGCGGCCGCGTCGACTGGGACGCCGACACCGAGGAGGTGCGAGACAACCGGGCGGCCGCGGCGCTGCTCAAGCGGGAGTACCGCGGACCCTGGGCCCACCCGTGGAAGGGCTAGCGCAGGCCGCGGCCGCTCACCAGGTAGACGGCGAAGCTCCCGAGCCAGTGGCCACCTTCGTAGTGTTCGCCGGTCACCGAGGCGAGGCCCCGCGCGCGGTGAAGCCCGGCCGCCGCGCGCAGTGAAGCGATCCGGCGATCGCCGGCAGGCAGGCCCGAGGCGATCCCCTCGAGCATCCAGGCCCGGCTCAGGTTCAGGCCGTCGAGGTGCGCGAGCTTCGGATCGCCAGGGTCGCTGACGACACCCGGCTCGAGCCAGCCGGCGGCGCCGTCCGTCGGCAGCCGCGGCAGGAACGCCGTCAGCCACCTCGCGAACTCGGCCGCAGGCAGCACGCGCCGCATCAGGTCCGCCTCGCCCAGGCAGGGCGAGAGGAAGTCCTCGCCGGAGGGCTCGTACGCGAGCGGGCAGTCGCGGTCGCCGAGGTGGAAGTCGCGGGCCCGCTGCACGACCAGGGCGCTCGTCGCCTGGTCGCCCGCCACGCGCGCCCAGTCGAGCACCAGCCCCAGGCCGAACGCCGTCTGCGAGTGCTCGCCGACGCGGATCGGCCGCGTGAGCTTCGGCAGCCAGTCACGCAACCGCGCGACCGCGACGCGCTCGAGCGGCTCGAGCGCCACGGCCCACGCCCTCGCCTCCTGCGTCGGCCACTCGCGCAGCTCGGCGGCGAGCTGCAGCAGCCAGGCGAGGCCGTACGGGCGCTCGAAGCTGACGCGGCCCCTGCCCTCGAGGTACGCGGCCTCGGCGGCGACGTTGACCGGGGTCAGGCTGCGGCCGAGGGCCTGGCGCGCCTCGGCGGCGAGCGGGGTGCCCGGCAGCAGCCGCGCGACGCGCGCGAGCAGCCAGTGGCCGTGCACGGAGGAGTGCCAGTCGTAGCAACCGTAGAACGACGGCGTCAGCTCGCGCGGCGGCCGCGCGTCGGCGTCGCCGTTCATCAGGTGCGCGATCTTGTTCGGGTACTCCTGGTGCACGCAGGCGAGCGCGAGCCGCGCGAAGCGCTCGGCGAGCTGCGGGTCGACGCCGGCAGGAGCGGCCCCTGCCGGAGCGGGCTGCGCGAGGGCAAACAGGACGAGCACGGGTGCGAGCATGGGCTGGGCCTCCGCTGGCGGGCGCGGCGTCTCTGCGCGCGCCAGCGCGATCGTACGCCGGCGCGGCGCCGTTGCCACGCCTCCGCCCGCCGGCCGGAATAGAATCCCGGCATGGCCGACACGCTGGCGCTCGCCCGCACGTTCCTGGCGGAGGACGTCGACCCGGAGACGCGCGACGAGCTCGCCGCGCTGCTGCGCCGCGCCGAGTCGGGCGAGCCCGCCGCGCGGCGCGACCTCGACGAGCGCTTCGCGGCGCCGCTCGAGTTCGGGACCGCCGGACTGCGCGGCCGCGTCGAGGCCGGGCTCGCGCGCATGAACCGCCTGGTGGTCTGCAAGGCTACCTGGGGTCTCGGCCGCTGGCTGCTCGACGAGGCCGGCCGCGGCGGAAAGGACCCCCGCGCGCGCGGGGTCGTCGTGGCCTTCGACGGCCGTTACTCCAGCCGGCGCTTCGCCGAGGACGCGGCCGCCGTGCTGGCTGGCCTGGGCATTCCGGTGCGGCTGTTCCCCGACCCGACGCCGACGCCGCTGCTCGCTTTCGCGATCCCGAAGCTCGGCGCGGCCGCGGGCCTCACGATCACGGCGAGCCACAATCCGCCGGCGGACAACGGCTACAAGGTCTACCTCGCGAGCGGCGCACAGATCGTGCCCCCGATCGACACGGCGATCGCGGCTTGCATCGCGCGGGCGCCGCGCCTGGACACGATCGCGCGCCCGTCGCCGCCGGAGGCTGCCGAGCGCGGACTGCGCAGACTGCTCGACGTACGCGAGGTGGCGGTCGAGAGCGCCTACCTCGACGGCCTCGCACGCGGGGCGCTGCACCCGCCGTCCGAGGTGCCGCTGCGCATCGCGTACACCGCGATGCACGGCGTCGGCCACCGGCTCGCGATCCGCGCCCTCGCGCGCGCGGGGTTCGACGGCGTCGCGGTCGAGCCCGCGCAGGCGGACCCCGACGGCGCCTTCCGCACGGTGGCCTTCCCGAACCCCGAGGAGCCCGGGGCGATGGACCGCGTGCTGGCCGTGGCGGCCGAGAGCGGGGCCGAGCTGGTGCTCGCGAACGACCCCGACGCCGACCGCATGGCCGCGGCGCTGCCCGATCCCCGCGGGCGCGGCTACCGGGTTCTGAGCGGGAACGAGGTCGGCGCCCTGCTCGCCGACGACGCGATCGAGCACAGCGACACCGGCGGCCGGCCCAAGCTCGTGGTGACGACACTCGTCTCCTCGAGCCTGCTCTCGCGCATGGCGCGGGACCGCGGCGTCCTGTACCGCGAGACGCTGACCGGGTTCAAGTGGATCTGCGACGCGGCGCTGCGGGGCGAGGCGCAGGGCCTCGCGTTCGTGTTCGGCTACGAGGAGGCGCTCGGCTACACGGTCGGCACGCTCGTGCGCGACAAGGACGGGATCGGCGCCGCGCTGCGCCTCGCCGAGGCGGCGCGCGCCCTGAAGGCCCGCGGCCTGACGCTGCTCGACCGCCTCGACGCGCTGCTCGTGGCGCACGGCCTGTCGCACCAACTGCAGTGGTCGATCGCGTTGCCGGGCGCCGAAGGACGGGAGCGCATCCGCGCGGCAATGGCGCGGCTGCGCGCGACGCCGCCCCCGCGCATCGGCGAAAGCCCTGTCGTGCGCGTGCTCGACGCGGCGAGCGGTGAGCTGCGCGTGGCCGGCGAGACACGGCCGAGCGGGCTACCGCGCTCGGATCTGCTCGCGCTGCAAGCCGAGGACGGAGCGCGGCTCACGGTGCGGCCGAGCGGCACCGAGCCGAAGATCAAGTTCTACCTCGAGCTGGTCGGTCGCGCCGACAGCCCGGCCGAGGTCGCCCCGCTGCGGGCGCGGCTCGAGGCCGACGGACAGGCGCTGCGGCAGGTCCTCGTGCGCGAGCTGCGCCTGGCTTGAAGCGCTCCCGTCAGGGCGACCACTGCAGCGTCGACGCCTTTTCCACCGGCTGGATCGCCGCGCTCTCGGCGAGGATGGAGCTGTGCGCGGGGTCCGCGTCGAGGCCGTCCTCATTGAACGTGACGGTGTAGCCACCGCGGCCCCACAGCGTCTGGTTCCGGGTCAGCGTGAGCGTCCAGCCGTCTGCCAGCGGGCTGCGCCGCGGGAGAACGGCCCCGGTGCTGAAGCAGCCGGGCACCTCGAGGCGCACGTCGAGCCTGGACAGGTCGGTGGCATAGCGGCCCAGGCGGCCATGCTGGCGCTTCTGGGCGGTCTGCACCGAGGCCAGGTAGTTGAAGGCCGCGGCGGCGCGCGTGCGCTCGACGAGGTGGCGAAGCCCGGGCATGGCGCAGGCCGCGACAGACGCACCGACGAGGAGCACGACCACCAGCCAGCGCCTGGACCGGCCACTCCTCCTGCCCGCGACGCTGCGCACCCTGCTGGTCATGCGGCCCTCTCCACATCGTTACCAAGCAACATGGATGCCAGGGGCCGCGGCGGCGCATCACGGGCGAGCGGGTGCGCCGCGTGGCCTCGCCAAGCACGTCGGCGAAAAGGAGTTGCCCTGCGCGGACGCCAGGCGAGAAGGTGCGGCGACCGGCGACCGGGAGCCGCCCAACTGCCGGGTGTTCTGCCCGCAGCAACCGCCAATCGCCCGGACACCGCCTGAGGGTCCAGTCCAGCCATGAGCCGTTAGCATCATCCGCGAGTGCCGGGCGGGGGCTAGCATCGTCTGGAGGCGCGCGCCCCGGCGGCGGCGACACGCGGCGACACCCTTGGACACACCACCCGGCTCCCTGACCCGCAAGCTGATCCTCCCGCTCACCACACTGGTCGTGATGGTGGCCGTCGTGTCAGGACTGCTGCGCACGCGCGCCGTCGAGCTCGGCTACCACGAGACGATGATCGCGGGCGCCGACCAGCTCTCGCGCAGCCTGGTCTCGGCCACCTGGCACGCGATGCTGGCGGACGACCGGCCGGCCGCCTACGACACGATGCAGACGGTGGCCCGGCAGCAGGGCATCGCCCGCATCCGCATCTTCAACAAGGAGGGTCGGGTGATGTTCTCGACCGCTCCCGAGGCCGGGCGCTACGTGGACAAGAACGCCGAGGCCTGCGTGCTGTGCCACGCCAGCGCCCAGCCGCTGGTGCGCGTCGAGACGCCGTCGCGGGCCCGCATCTTCAGCGGCGAGCGGGGACGCCGGCTGGCGATGATCACGCCGATCTACAACGAGTCTTCCTGCAGCGCCGCCGCCTGCCACGCGCACCCGGAGCGCCAGCGCGTGCTGGGCGTCCTCGACGTGGCGCTCGAGCTGGCGCCGGTCGACCGCCGGATCGACGCGGTGCGCGGCCGCATCCTGCTGACGACGGCGATCGACGTGCTGCTGATCTCGGTGTTTCTGGTCCTGTTCATCAGCTTCTTCGTCACGCGGCCGATCAACAGGCTGATCGAGGCGAACGCCGCGCTCGGCCGCATGGAGCTGGAGCACCCGATCGAGATCCGCAGCAGCCGCGAGCTGTGGGCGCTGACGCGCTCCTTCAACAGCATGCGCGACCGGCTGGGCGACGCCATGGCCGAGATCAACCTCGCCTCGCAGGAGCTCGAGGCCAAGGTCGTGGAGCGCACCGAGCAGCTGCGCCAGGCGCACCAGCGCCTGGTGCAGGCCGATCGCCTGGCCTCGCTCGGGCAGCTGGCGGCGAGCGTGGCGCACGAGATCAACAACCCGCTCTCGGGCGTCCTCAACTACTCGGTGCTGATGACCCGCATCCTGCAGGAGGACGGCGTGCCGCCCGCGCGCGTGGCCGAGTTCCGCGGCTACCTGGAGCGCGTCAGCGAGCAGACCGCGCGCGCCGGCCGCATCGTCAGCGACCTGCTCGCCTTCTCGCGGCGCTCGAAGCCGCAGCGTGCGCCCGCCGACCTCAACGCGATCGTGCGCACGACCGTGTCGCTGGTCTCGCACAAGCTGAAGCTGATCGGGGTCGAGGCCGAGCTGCGGCTCGACGAGGCGCTGCCGCCGCTGCACTGCGACGCGTCACAGGTGCAGCAGGTGGCGCTGAACCTGGTGATGAACGCGGCCGAGGCGACGCGCTGCCACCAGGCCGGCCACGTGCGCGTCCTGACGCGGCTCGCAGCGGACGGGCGCACGGTCGAGCTGGCGGTCACGGACGACGGCGATGGAATCCCGCCGGAGCTGGTCGACCGCATCTTCGACCCGTTCTTCACCACGAAGGAGGAGGGCAAAGGGCTCGGCCTCGGGCTGGCGGTGGTCTACGGCATCGTCGAGTCGCACGGTGGGACGATCGACGTACAAAGCGAGCCCGGCTCGGGCGCCACCTTCACGGTCCGGCTGCCCGTGGGCGTGGAGGGCGCCGGCACACCCCCTGGGCCGCCCCTCGGCCCAGCCAACGGCTCGGCCGATGCCGCGCGAGGCTGAGCGTGCTCGCCCTGGCAGCGATGGGCGAGCTGCCCGACGGCGTGCTGCGCCGCGTCGAGGCGGAGCTGGAGCGCGGGTTCGGCCTGAGGGTGAGGCGCATGACGCCGGTCGCCGAGCCGAGCGAGGCCTACTCGCCCGCGCGCGGACAGTGGAGCTCGGCGGCCTTCCTGAAGGCCTTGCTGGCGCGGGTGCCAGCCGACGCGACGCGGCTGCTCGGCGTCACCGAGCGCGACCTGTTCGTGCCCGTCCTGAGCTTCGTGTACGGCCAGGCGCAGCTCGAGGGTCGGGTGGCGGTCGTCTCGCTCGCCCGGCTGCGTCCGGAGTTCCACGGGCTGCCGGCCGACACCGCGGAGCTCGAGCGACGGGCGGCGACGGAGGCCGTCCACGAGATCGGGCACACGTTCGGCCTGGTGCATTGCGCCGACCGGCTCTGCCCCATGTCCCTCTCGATCGACCTCGTCGATCTCGACCGCAAGACCGCCGAGCCCTGTCCCGGCTGCTCGGCGCTCCTCGAAGGGAGCCTTGAGATGAAGCGCACCCGAGCCGGAGGCCCGAGATGAGGGCTCGCTGGCACATCCTCGTCGTCGACGACGAGGAGACGATGACCGAGTCGCTCGCGGCCTGGCTGCGCGAGGACGGCTACTCCGTCGACACCGCCGGCTCCGGGCGCGAGGCGATCGAGAAGTCGCGCGCGCGCGAGTACGCGATCTACTTCGTCGACCTCAAGATGCCGGGCGGTCTCGACGGCATCGAGACGATGATGCAGATCCGCAAGCTGCAGGCCGAGGCCTCCGTGATCGTGATCACGGCCTACGCCACGGTCGACACGGCGATCACCGCGATGAAGGAGGGCGCGCAGGAGTACATCGTCAAGCCCTGCCACCCGCAGGAGATCTCGCTGCTGGTCGAGCGCATCATCCGCGTCAAGAACCTGCAGCGCGAGAACGCGATCCTGCGCCGCAAGCTCACGCGCCAGTACCGCTTCCACGACCTCGTCAGCAAGAACGCGCGCATGGCGGAGATCTTCGAGCTGATGCGCGAGGTGGCCTCGCAGCGCTCGACGGTGCTGCTGCAAGGGGAGAGCGGGACCGGCAAGGAGCTGGTCGCGCGCGCCATCCACTTCTCCGGAGACCGCGGCCAGCGGCCGTTCGTCGCGGTCTCCTGCGCCGCGCTGGCCGAGACGCTGCTCGAGTCGGAGCTGTTCGGACACGAGAAGGGCTCCTTCACCGGAGCGCTCGGGCAGACGAAGGGCAAGTTCGAGCAGGCCGACGGCGGCACGCTGTTCCTCGACGAGATCGGCGACATCTCGCCCAAGCTGCAGGTCGACCTGCTGCGCGTGCTGCAGGAGCGCCGCTTCTTCCGGGTCGGCGGCAGCAGCGAGATCCAGGTCGACGTGCGAGTGATCGCGGCCACGCACCGCGACCTCGCGGTCGAGGCGCGCGAGGGCCGCTTCCGCGAGGACCTCTACTACCGGCTGAACGTGATCAACGTACGCATCCCGCCGCTGCGCGAGAGGCTCGAGGACGTGCCCCTGCTGGCACAGGAGTTCGTCGACCGGCTGTCGCACGAACTGGGCCGCGAGGTGAGCGGGATCTCCGACGAGGCGCTGCGTCTGCTGATGGACCACACCTGGCCCGGCAACGTGCGCGAGCTGGAGAACGCAATCGAGCGCGCGATCGTTAGCTGCAAGAGCGGAGTGCTGACCGCGGACGACCTCGCCTTCCTGCGCCCGCAGCCGGCGACCGGCGGCGGGCCCGGGCTCGGGCTGCCGTCGGGCCTCACGTTGCAGGAGATCGAGAAGCAGTACATCGAGGCGACTCTGCAGCGCACGCGCGGGAACGTGAAGGCCGCGGCCGACGCGCTCGGCATCGACCGCTCGACGTTGTACGAGAAGATCCGCCGCTACCAGATCCCGCGCTGAGGCGGTCGGCCACGCGCCCGTATCCGGCCGCGCGCCGGCGGCAATAGTCACCAGAGCGGCGCCACGCAGGGCGAGCCGCCCGCCGGGCGCCGGCCCGAGCCGGGTGGTCGTCGCGCGGTGCGCGACTCGTGACGCCGCTCTGCTCGCGACTCGCCCGAGAGGGCTCAGGGCTCGAGCAGCATCTCCCCGAGCAGCGCATCGTGCTTCGCGCGCGGCATCACGGCGCCCACGTCGTCGACGAGCTCGCCGCCGTCCGCGAGCGACGCCCGGCCGGCCGGTGCGAAGGCGCCCTGCAGCCGCTCGAGCTCGCGCAGCGCCCAGGCCCTGGCCTCGGCCCCCGAGAGCAGGTGGCGGACGTCGAGCAGGCCGCCCGGGTCGACGCGCAGCGTGAGCGAGGCGCCCTCGCCCCGAGCCGAGACCACGGTGCCGTCCACGGGCGAGAGCAGCCGCACCTCGTTGCCGTGCGAGCGCACGCGGAACGCGGTGCCGTTCACCTCGAGCCGGGTGCCTGGGGCGGGCGCCTCGATCCGCTCGGGCGTGCCGATGAGCCGGCGGGCGACGTCGTCGAGCCCGACGCTGACGCTGCCGTCGCGTTCCGGGCGGGCCCAGGTGTGGCCGCGGTGGTAGAAGCGGTCGAGCGGGAGCTCGAAGCCGAGGCCACCCGACTCCGGGTCCGGCTTCGCGCGCTGGGCTTGCTTCGAGTGCCGCAGCCGGTCGAAGCGCTGGTGCTCGGAGCAGCTGCGGCAGTCGAACGCGTTCTCGCAGAAGCGGCCGGGCGCCTCGCCGGACAGCTGGTGGCGGCAGGCGCGCGCGGCGCGCGGCAGGTCCTCGAAGGCCGCGTGCCAGGCCAGGGCGGCCGTCCGGCCCTCGCGCGCGTCGCGGCAGGC
>Ga0302299_10001557_pt1 | contig 13787 bp, 14 predicted proteins | sample III_Fen_N3_4_FD_198795 | JGI IMG/M metagenome (GOLD analysis project Ga0302299, IMG submission 198795) | Peat permafrost microbial communities from Stordalen Mire near Abisko, Sweden - III_Fen_N3_4 | ecosystem: Environmental > Terrestrial > Soil > Wetlands > Permafrost | place: Sweden: Abisko... | reverse complement strand
CTCGACCGCGCGAGCGATCAGGTCGGCCTTGGAGTCCTCAAATCGACTCGACGGAACGCTGGTGCCCGCGGTCACGGATCATCGCCTCTTTACGAGTACCGCTGCACGCCGTTGTGCAGCTGAACGGGACGACCTTACCGACGTGCTAGCCCATGTGCGGGTACCGGTACTCGGTCGGTGGTACGAACGTTTCCTTGATCGACCTGGTTGAGGTCCATCGGAGGAGATTCTGTGGAGCACCTGCTTTGTCGTTCGTGCCCGACGCTCGCGCGCCACCGAACGGCTGCTGCCCCACGACGGCTCCGGTCGGCTTGTCGTTGATGTAGAAGTTGCCGGCCGCGAACCTCAGCCGGTGCATCGCGTCGGCGATCGCGGCCCGGTCCTGCGCCAGGATCGAGCCCGTGAGGGCGTACGGCGACACCGACTCCATCTGGGTCAGCATCGCGTCGTAGTCGGCGTCGGCGTAGACATGGACGGACAGGATCGGGCCGAAGTACTCGTCCCGGAAGATCTCGTCGGCGGGGTCGGAGCCCACCAGGACGGTCGGACGGATGAAGTACCCCTCGGTGTCGTCGTACGTCCCGCCGGCGAGGACCTCGATCGAGTCGGTGGCGTGCGCCCGGTCGATGGCGGCCTTGAGCCGGGCGAACGCTCGGTCGTCGATCACCGCGCCCATGAAGTTGGACAGGTCGGTGACCGGTCCCATCGCCAGGCCGTCGACCTCGGCGGCCAGGGCGTCGCGAAGCCCGGACCACAGGCTCGCCGGTACGTAGGCACGCGACGCGGCCGAGCACTTCTGGCCCTGGTACTCGAACGCCCCGCGCACCATCGCCGTCTTGAGGACAGCGACGTCGGCACTCGGATGGGCCACGATGAAGTCCTTGCCACCGGTCTCGCCGACGATCCGCGGGTACGAGCGGTACCGGCTGATGTTGGCGCCGATCGTGCCCCAGAACTGCTGGAACACCCGGGTCGAGCCGGTGAAGTGGATGCCGGCCAGATCGGGGTCGGTGAGCAGCGCGTCGGACACGTTCGGCCCGTGCCCGGTGACCATGTTGATGACCCCAGGCGGCAGCCCCGCTTCCTCGAGCAGGTCCATCAGCAGGTGCGCGGCGAGCTGCTGGGTGTGCGCCGGCTTCCACACGACGGTGTTGCCCATCAGGGCAGGCGCCGTCGGCAGGTTTCCCGCGATCGCGGTGAAGTTGAAGGGGGTCACCGCGTAGACGAACCCCTCGAGCGGACGGTGGTCGCACCGGTTCCACACCCCGCGGGACGACACCGGCTGCTCGGCCAGGACCTGGCGCCCGAACGCGACGTTGAACCGCCAGAAGTCGATCAGCTCGCACGCTGCGTCGATCTCCGCCTGGATCGCCGTCTTGGACTGGCCGAGCATCGTCGCTGCGTTGAGCCGGGCGCGCCACGGGCCGGCGAGCAGGTCGGCCGCCTTGAGCAGGATCGCCGCGCGGTCGTCGTACGCGAGGTCGCGCCACTCGGGAGCAGCGGCCTTCGCGGCGGCGACGGCGGCGGAGGCGTCGCCGTGCGTCGAGTCAGCTGTCGTCCCGAGGACGTGGTGCCGGGCATGCGGCTGCACGACGTCGAGCCGGGTTCCTGAGGCCATCGCGCGCTTGCCGCCGATCGCGCTCGTCAGCTCGAGGGGGTTCGACGAGAGCTCGGCGAGCGCAGCGGTCAGCTCGGCGCGTTCGGGGGAGCCGGGTGCGTACTGGGCGATGGGTTCGTTGACGGGCAGGGGTACTTGCGTCACTGCGTCCATGCTCTTCATCCTGGCACGCGGTGAGCCGGTCAGCGGCCGAACCGCGGCTCGGCTACGAGCAGCGGGAGCTCGGCCGCGGCGTACCAGAGCAGCTCGTCGGCGTCGGCGGCTTCGACCACTTCCTCCGCCGCCTCGCTGCCGTCGTCGGCCGCGATCACCGCAGCGAAGGCAGCGGCCACGACGTCTTCCGATTCCGCGTCGTCGACATGCACGGAGACCAGCTGCGCCCGGGTCAGCGCCCCATCGAGCTGCACCTCACCGGGGCCCCCGTCGGCCACCGCCGACACGGAGCGATCCGGGACGTCGGCGGCCAGGACGACGCGACAAGGCGGACCCATCGCGTCGGCGAGGAGGCGGAGCGACGCGCGCGCGGCCTCGCCCATCGCCGCGTACTCGTACTCCTCGTCGTCCGGCTCGTCGGCACCACCCGACTCGTCGACCCACTGGGCCAGCTCGGTGGTCACCGCGAACGCTCGGTGCGGACCGGGGAGCGAACCTTCCGCCGCGAGCGCCACGAGGGTCGCCGGCACCGTCGGGACGTAGACGCGCATCAAGCGCTCCAGGAGACGTCGTCGCCCCGGCTCCTGCGCAAAGTAGCCTCGGACGTCTCGAGCGAGCAGTCGAGCACGGCGATCCGGCGAGACGGGTCCATCAGGTTGGCTCCCATCGCTTCGAGGTCGCGCCGCCCAGGTGTCAGCACCGTGACCCGCGTGCCGTCGGCCCGGACCTTCGCGGCTTCGCGGACGACGCGGCGGCTGACGCCGCGACGGAAGCTACGTTCGACCCGGGCGGGCACCGCGGTCGGGTTGTCGTACTCGAACGACGCCATCGGGGCCAGGACGACGACCTCGTCAAGACCCTGCCCGATCAGCAGGTCTGCGGAAGCGGGCGAGCAGGTGCCACCGTCGACGTAGCGACGGCCCCCGATAGTGACGGGTGCGTACCAGCCGGGAATGGCGCAGGACGCGAGCACCGCCTCGGCCAGCGACGCCGTCGGGCTGTCGGCCCGACCGAACGCGACCCGGCGCCCGGTGTCGTAGTCCATCGCCACGATCCACGCGTTGGGGTGCGGCGACCAGGCGTCCTCGGGCGTGAAGGCGTCCACCAGGCTGCGGACAGTCCAGAGGCTGCCGGTGCCGGTAGGGAGCAACGACGACATCGCGGCCATCGGGGTCACGGACCAGGGACGCCGGACGCTGCGCATCAGCAGCCGGTGCGAACCAAGTCCGGGCTTGGGCCGGCTGGGCAGCGAACCGCCCGTGGCGCGGTCGTGGTCGTACGTGTACCCGGCGAGCGGGCCTTGCTCGACGGGCACGCCGCGCTGGTGCTGTGCGAGCTCCTCCGGCCGGACGCCGGCACAGGTCAGCGCGGCCAGGACCGCACCGGCCGACGTGCCCACCACGATGTCGAAGGTGCGGACGTCGACGCCCGTCACCTGCTCCAGCGCGCACAGCGCCCCGATGCTCCAGGCCGCTCCGAGGACGCCGCCTGCGCCGAGCACGAGTCCTCGGGTCACCGCACCGTCTCCCGTAGCTCCGCCAGCGCGTTCTCGATGCAGGCAGCCAGGACGTCGATGTCGGGCATGCCGTCGCGGTCGGCGTTCAGGCCGTAGCTGACATGGCCGTTGTACGACGTCAGGCCGATGCTGACCGCCTGACCCTTCGCCAGGGGCACGACCGGGTAGGAGGCGAGCAGCTCGGCGCCCCCGGCGAACAGCGGGAACTGCGGGCCGGGCACGTTGGTCACCACCACGTTGAACAGGCGCCGCGACAGACCGCTCGCGACCCGGGCACCCAGCGAGTGAAGCGTCGGCGGGGCGAAGCCGGCAACACCGATGAGCGCGTCAGCCCCGACCGCCTGCCCCGTCTCCTTGTGCGCCTTCATCGCGTACGACACCTGATGCAGCCGCATGATCGGGCTGGGCTCACCCACCGGGAGGTCGACGAAGTACGACGAGACGCGGTTGCCCAGCTGCCCGTTGTGGTCCTCTGTACGCACGCTCACGGGCACCATGACGCGGACTGACGCCGCGGGTCCGACCGCCTCGCCGCGGGTCATCAGCCACTCGCGCAGCGCGCCTGCGACCACGGCCAGGACCACGTCGTTGACCGTGCCGCCGTGCACCTTGCGAATGGCCTTGTAGTCGTCGAGCTCGGTGTCGGCCGTGCCGTAGCGGCGCTGCTCACCGATCTCGACGTTCAGCGGGCTGTTGGGCGCGGACCTCGAGACCGTCCGGGCCATCGCAAGCACCCCGGCGGCGGTGCCGACCAGCTGCCCGGCCGCGTGCCGGACGTCGCCGAGGCCGTACCGCAAACTCTCGAGCATGGCCGGTGGACGCTTGGCGATGTCGCCGACCGCTCCGGCGACGAGCTCGAGTCCGGACGGTTCGGGGCTGGGCCGCCAGGTGTCGTCGGGGGTCTCGCGAGGCTCTGCAGTCGTGTCGAGGATGACCTGGCCGATGTCCACCGCTGCGATGCCGTCGACCATGGCGTGATGGGTCTTGGTGAGCAGGGCGAACCGACCACCGGAGAGACCTTCGACGAGGTACATCTCCCACAGGGGGCGATTGCGGTCGAGGGGGCGACTCATGATCCTGGCGGTGAGCTCGCGCAGCTGGGCGTCGGACCCCGGCTTCGGCAGGGCAGACCGACGCACGTGGTAGGTGACGTCGAACTTCTCGTCGTCGACCCAGACCGGACTGGCCAGGCGCCCGGGGACCCAGCGGACCCGCTGGCGGTAGCGCGGGACGAACGCGATCCGCTTCTTGATCAACCGGACCAGGCGGTCGTAGTCGAATCCGCCGTCCGGAAGGGCGAAGACGGACATCCCGCCGACGTGCATCGGGGTCGTGCCCTCTTCCAAGTAGAGGAAGGAGACATCGAGGCTGCTGAGCCGATCGGTCACTGGTGAGTACCTCCGACTTTCCATCGTGCCACGGCCGTAGGCTGGCCAGGCACCGATACCACCGAGGAGACCGCAGCGTGACAGTGATCGCTCCTGTGGGTCGGTGGCCGGTCGCCGTGCCGGCCCACGGCATCGGCGGCGGGCGTTCCGACCTGCCGATCCCCTTCAACCTCGCCCTGACCGCAGCAGCGGTCGTGCTCGTGGTCTCCTTCGTGGCGCTGGCAGTGCTGTGGCCCGAACCGCGGCTCAGCGGACGCGCCGGCTGGGTGCTGCCACTCCGAGCGCGCCGCATCGTCGACAGCCCGTTCACCCACTGGTCGTTGCGGCTGCTGGGTCTGGTCCTCACCGCGTACGTGCTGGTGGCCGCGGTCGGCGGCCCGGACGACGCGCTGAACCCCACCGCAGGCGTCGTCTACGTGCTGTTCTGGGTCGGCGTGGTCGCGTTCGCCTCTGCGCTGTTCGGACCGGTGTGGAAGGTCCTCAACCCGGTGCGGACCCTGTACCTGCTTGGGTGCCTGCTGCTTCGGCGCGACCACCGCGAGGGGTTGCTGCCGTACCCGGCCGCCCTCGGGTACTGGCCGGCGTCCGCCGGGTTGCTCGCGTTCGGCTGGCTGGAGCTGGTGGCCCCGAACCGAGCCACGCTGCCGGTCCTGCGAGCCTGGTTCATGGCGTACTTCGGCCTGATGCTGATCGGATCCGTGGTGTACGGCTCGCGCTGGTTCGACCGCGCCGACGGTTTCCAGGTCGCGTCCTCTCTCTACGGGCGCCTGTCGGTGCTCGGCCGGCGCGACGACGGACCACTCGTGCTGCGCAACCCGCTGAACGGCCTGGCAGCGGTTGTGCCCGCATCGGGGCTCGCGGCCACTGTGTGCACGATGCTCGGGGTCACCGTGTACGACAGCGTCTCGGCGTCGACGTTCTGGGTGAAGTTCGTCCAGGAGTCGACGGTCGACCGCGTGCTCAGCGGGAGCGTGGCCCTGGTTTCGGTCGTGCTGCTCATTTTCGCGCTCTATTCAGGGGCCGTGTGGCTCGCGGGAACCCTCGGCCATTCCGCCGGTACGGCCCTGCCTGCGGCGTTCGCGCACACCCTCGTCCCGATCGCCTTCGGCTATGTCGTGGCCCACTACTGGTCGCTGTTCGTGCTGGTGGGCCAGGCGACGATGCAGCAGCTGTCCGACCCGCTCGGCACCGGGGCCGACCTGCTCGGCATCGCCGACTCCGGAATCTCCTACGCGCTCGTGGGGGCGAGCTTCGTGGCCGGGCTCCAGGTGGTCGCCATCGTGCTCGGGCACGTGCTCGGAGTTGTGCTCGCCCACGACCGAGGCGTCGCGCTGTTCCCCCGTCGTACGGCCGTCCTTGGCCAAATTCCGTTGCTGGTCCTCATGATCGCCTTCACCGTCGGCGGCCTACTGCTGCTCTTCACCGCTTAGCGCTGGCGTTCGACTAGAGCTGACGTTCGACTAGAGCTGGCGTTCGAACAGGGTCGTGAGCTCGGCTTCGGTGCTCTCGTAGGAGGAGTGCAGGACGCCGACGAACCCGACCTCGACCGCGGCGCGGACGTTCGGCGCCAGGTCGTCGACGAAGACACACTCCTCGGCGGCGAGCCCGAGCAGCTCGAGAGTGTGGTGGAAGATCTCGGCGTCGGGCTTGCGCATGCCGACCTCCCCCGAGATCACGACGACGTCGAACATCTCGGCCCAGCCGTCGCGCGGATAGTCGTTTCCCCACGAGTTCGAGAGCAGGGCCGTCCGCAGCCCTGAGGCGTGTGCCCGCCGGACCAGCCCGACCATGTCGGGGGCCGACGTGAGCTGCTCGAAGAGCCGCGTCAGCATCCCCTGAGCCGACACCGGGCGGCCGGACCGGCGGCTGAGCTCGTCGGCCAGCCGCTCCTCGAAGTGCGGCACCTGCAGCTCTCCCCGCTCCAGCGCATGCACCGGGTTGAACCGGACCTCGTCACCGGCCTCACGTCCGAGCCACGCCCGAAGCACCTCCTGGACGTCCTCGAACTCGATCCCGTCGGAGCGCGCCCACGCCGCCATCGAGGCGCTGATCCCGCTGGTCAGCACCCCGCCCCAGTCGACGACCAGCCCACGCAGCTGACGGTCAGGCACCGCAGACCTCACGGGCCCGGGCCAGCAGCGCCGGGACACCGGTGTCGAGGGAGGCGAAGAAAGGGTCCGTAGAGAGCCCCGCCAGCCAGCGGTGGTACGACGCCTCGAGCAGGATCGCGAGCTTCCACGTCGCCAGCGTGACGAACCAGCGGGTGTCGCCCGGGTCGCGTCCGGTCGCGGCAGCCCAGCGGTCGACGAGCTCAATCCGCTTGGGGAACCCCGGACCGCGAGCAATCAGCGACCCCAGGGCGAACTCCTCGCCCGGCTCCGGCCAGAACGAGAGGAGGTAGCCGAGGTCGGCCCGCGGATCGCCAACCGTCGCCATCTCCCAGTCGACCACTGCCGCCACGCGAGGCGGCCCGGAATGGGCTTCCCTCGTGACGATCACGTTGTCCAGCTTGAAGTCTCCGTGAACGACCGCGGGCGCCACCTCGTCCGGCAGGTGCGCCCCGAGCCAGTCACGAACCAGGTCGTAGTCGGGCAGGTCTCTCGCTTGGCCACCGGCCTCGGCCACCGCCATCTGGATCCCCTCGCGCTGCCCGATCCAGCGCCGCAGCTGCCGCTCGAGATAGCCCGCCGGGCGCCCGAGACCGGCCGCCACGAAGGGGGCCGGGTCGACCCGGTGAATCTCGGCCAGGGTGTCGGCCAGGTCAAGACCGAGCGCCCGCTGGGCCGGCTCGTCGGCCGCCAGCCACTGCGGCAGCGGCGACCGGATCACCTCGCCAGGCGTGCACTCCATCACGTAGAACGGGGCGCCGATGACGGCGGGGTCCTCGCAGAGAGCGACGACCGCAGGCACCCGTACCGGCGACGTGGCCGCGCCGAGCAACGACAGCACGCGGAACTCGCGGACCACGTCGTGCGCCGTCGGCAGCAGCGGACCCAGCGGCGGTCTGCGCAGGACCCACGACTGCGGGCCCTCGCGGCGGAGCAGGAACGTCAGGTTGCTGTGCCCCTCCCCCAGCGGCTCGATGCTCAGCGGGCCGATACCGGGGAGCACCCCGTCGGCCCAGGAGGTGAGAGTCGTAAGGTCGACGGCAGGGGGAAGTTGTGGCACCCCGCGATCCTAGGAGCGCACTGATGGACTTCACACCGAGCCCCCACTCAGCGGAGCGGCTGGCCGCCCTCACCGACTTCATGAGTGAGCTCGTATACCCCGCCGAAGCCGTGTACGCCGAGCAGCGCCGTTCGCTGGCTGCAGCGGGCCAGCCGCACGGCCGGCCGGCAGTCGTCGAGGAGCTCAAGGCCGAGGCCCGCAGCAGGGGCCTGTGGAATCTCTTCCTGCCCGACGAGTCCGGGCTGTCGGTGGTCGACTACGCACCGCTGGCCGAGCTCACTGGCCGTTCGCCCGACCTCGCACCGGAGGCGCTCAACTGTTCCGCGCCTGACACCGGGAACATGGAGCTGCTCCACATGTTCGGGACGGCTGAGCAGAAGCGTGCCTGGCTCGAGCCGCTGCTGAACGGTGAGATCCGCTCGGGCTTCGCGATGACCGAGCCCGAGGTCGCGTCGTCCGACGCCCGCAACATCCGGACGTCGATCGAACGCGACGGCGACTCGTACGTCGTGAACGGACGCAAGTGGTGGACCACCGGTACCGCCGACGAGCGCTGCCGGATCCTGATCGTGATGGGCCGGACCAACCCCGACGCCGACGCGTACCACCAGCAGTCGATGCTGCTCGTGCCGATCGACGCCCCTGGGGTGACGGTGCTGCGTTCGCTCTCCGTCTTCGGCTACGACGACCAGCACGGACACGGCGAGGTGATCTTCGAGAACGTCCGAGTGCCGGTGACGAACCTGCTCGGAGACGAGGGAGCCGGCTTCGCTCTGGCCCAGGAACGACTCGGCCCGGGTCGGGTGCACCACTGCATGCGGGCCATCGGGATGGCCGAGCGGGCGCTCGAGCTCATGTGCCGCCGGGCCATCTCGCGCGAGGCCTTCGGTCGCCCGCTTGCCCAGCAAGGCGTTGTGCAGCAACAGATCGCGGAGTCGCGGGTGGCTATCGACCAGGCCCGACTGCTCGTACTGCACACGGCGTGGCTGATCGACACGGTGGGCGCGAAGACGGCCCGTTCGGAGGTCGCGGCGATCAAGGCAGTCGTGCCGCGGATGGCCTGCGACGTTGTCGACCGGGCCATCCAGGTGCATGGCGGACTGGGGGTCTGCGAAGACGTTCCGTTGGCCCAGATGTACGCCGGATTGCGCACCCTGAGGATCGCCGACGGTCCGGACGAGGTGCACCTGCGCTCGGTCGCCCGCGTCGAGCTAGGTCGCTATCTGACCCGGTCGCACTGATCGTTCGACGGCGCGTCGCTCGACAGCGCCGCGGCGAAGGCCGCGAGCGACAGCCTGGCGGGCGACTTCGAGGCTGCCTCGCGCAGGGTCTGGCCGCGACCAAGAGCAGCGTCGTACGCCGACCGGTCGTAGGGCACGAGCACCGGTTCCGGTGGCGCACCGTGCCGGGCCAGGACGTCCACCAGCTGCCGCCCAGGGCGACGTCCGACCGGGCCGGGACGCACCTGGGTGAGCACGACTCGTAGGCGGGCGTCGGGGGCCAGCGCCCGCACGTCCGGCAGTGAACGGACCAGTCGGCCGACACCGACCGGATCAGCAGGAGCGACCAGCAGCACGACGTCGGCGGCACCGATCGTCGTGGTCGTCGTGGCGTTGCGCCGCGGCGCCATCGTGTCGTAGGCGAGCTCCTCGTCTTGCTCCAGACCGAAACCGCAGTCGACCAGGGTCCAATCGGCCAGGGTCCGTGCGGCAGCCCACAGGCGGAGCATCGCCGCGGCCGAGAGCTCGGGCCAGCGGTCGGGACGGGACAGCCCGGTCAGAACCCGCAGGCCCGGACGGAGTGCTCTGGCGTGAGCAGCCAACGCCTCGACCGTCAGGTTGCCCATGCTCGCGGTGCGCGCCGCCGCGGCCAGTCCGGAGCCTTCATCGAGCAGAGCCAGCTGCTGGGCGACCGACGGCCCGTACGTGTCCGCGTCGACGAGCAGGACGTCGGCACCGGCGTACGCGAGCTCGTCGGCAAGGGTGATCGACACCGTGGTGCGGCCCGGGGCACCGACAGGTCCCCATACGGCGACCAGTCGACCGGGTGGCCCGGCGAGGTCAGCCTCGGCCGACTGGACGCCGGCAGGGTCAGGACCGTCGCTCACCGCTGCAGCGGCTCGACCCTGAAGGCTCGGGCCTAGCAGCCACGGACTGGAAAACCCTTGCCGGATCAGGGGTTCGGGCACCCCTGAGACTGCTTGATCCAGGACGCGGGCGAGCTCTGAGTTCGTCGAGTCGGAGGGCACGACCCAACCGACACCCCAGCCCGCGAGTACCTCGGAGGTTGGCTGCTGGCCGGCTCGGTCCGCTCGATCCGCGGAGGGCGCCCCGTCGGCGACACCGACGACCGTGACCCCGCAGGCAGCGAGCCGAGCAACGGAAGGGCCGTCGAGTCGTCGTAGCGCCACGTCGACCAGCGCGACGGTGGCGAGCCCGGCCGCGGCGGCGGCCAGCAGGTCGGCGAGGTCGAGGCACCGTCGGGCGATCGCGACCCGGCCGGGCACGCGGTCGATCTCAGCGAGCAGCTCCGCTTCGTACCGGGCACCGGTCACAGCGAGCAGGACAGCGTGAGTGAGCACGCTCACCGTCCCGCGGCCACGAGATCGAGCGCCCCGGCCCGCACCGCAGCGACCAGCCGACCGACGTCATCGGGATCGACCGACAGCACCACGCCGGCCACCGATCCCGCCGATCCGAAGCGGCTCCCGTCGCGGTCCACCCCAGATACAAGCACGTCGGCGAGCACCCGCTCTGGCGCTCCCTGCCCCGTGCCCGACGCGGTCTTGGCCGTCACGTAAACGTCGACCAACTGCCCGCGGTCGAGGCCGGACGGGTAGTGGAAACGCTCGACCGGCACCGTGACCGCACTCATCGTCGCCGCGTCAGCAGGCTGGAGGGCTGCGACCGGGAGCAGCTCGCCCGAGGTCACGGGGCGGCTGAGCACCCGGCCGGCGGGGTCGGCGTCAGCGGCGCGGACATAGTTGGTGCCGACCGCGTCGAGTCGGACTTCGACGAGCCGCAGATCTGCTGCCTGCAGGGTCGTTCCAGCCGCGAGGTCGTGCTGAAGTGCCCAGGCCTGCTCGACCCGCTGCGCTCCGGCGACGACGCGAGAACCGGCGACGACGGACACCAGGATGAGCAGGACGCCGAGCGCGAGCCGGGTATCACGCCAACGAGGCGGCTGAACCCGACCCGCCACCGGCGACTCGGGCGCCCGCTGGCGCTTCGCTTCCGCAGTCGCGCCTTGGCCGGTGGAGAAGGCGGTCATCGAGCAGACTCCGTTCGTCTGGAACGGCTCGTCCACAGGATCGAACTCGACCCGTCGGGCACGACTCGCTCTGCCAAGATGGGCCGATGGCCACATCGCGTTTCCTTACTGTCACTGATGTTTCCGAGGTGCTGAACGTCTCGGCTGCCCAGGCGTACGCGCTGGTGCGCAGCGGTGACCTGCCCGCCGTGAAGATCGGCGGCCGGGGCCAGTGGCGGGTCGAGCAGTCGCAGCTCGAGACGTACATCCGACGTCTCTACGACGAGACCGCCATGTTCATCGCTGAGCACCCGTTCATCCGGGTAGAGGGTCATCTCACCGCTCGCTGACCACTCGAAGGGACCCCGGACGACACCGACGCGAGGGCAGCGAAGGCGACCAGACGAGCCGCCCGGACGGCACTGTAGCGGCGGGGCACATCGGCGGCATGCTCGGTCAGGTCGAGATGGTCCGCGCCCACGCGGTCGATCGTGCCGGTCAGCGTGTCGCCACTGACGAGCTCGACCACGACCGTGGCTCGATCGCGTGCGAGCAGGCGCAGGGCGTACCCGATCGCGAGTCGCTGATCGAATCGAGCCGGCGCGGGGACGTCGCGGTCAGACTGCCGATCGGCCCGAGCCCAGGTCAGCGCACCTGCCGGGACAAGAAGGTCGCGGCCGGCCCGCCGAACGACCAGCCAGTCGGAGCCGAAGGCGACGATCGATCCCCTGGCTGTCTGACCGTTGTTGAGTCCCAGGGTCAGCTGAACGCCGGCGAGTGACCGCACCCGATCGAGCAACTGAATCTGGCTCGCCTCGAACCGGGAGCGGTCGGCCACCTCGGCGACGAGGTCGGCACAGTCCTCAGCAGCCGCCTGGGCTTCCAGGTCGTCGAACAGCTCGTTCCAGCGCATCCCGGAACCGTAGGTCGCCCCGCTGTCACGCCCCTGTCTCGGCACTGCCATCGCGCTGTCGCGACGCTGTCTCGCCGCCGCCATCGGACGAAACCTTCCACATCGACGAGATCCAGCCTTGACCGAGCAGTTCGCCCTCTGGGTGGAATGGCTCGCACGCAAACGCAAGCAAACGAACACCATCGGGGGGAACGATGAACGACGCGCAGAACCCGCGAGCTACCAACGTGACTGTCGGAGCAAGGGTTGTCGGAGAAGGGGTGGTGGGAGCGCCGACGGTTGGCGTGCTCGCCGTCGAGGCGCTCGCGGTCGGAGCGCTTGGGGCCGGGCTGGTGACGGTGCTCACGGTCTGCACTTCCTCGACCTGGGCCGCCGCGACAACCGCTCACGCCCCCGTCGGGGCGCTGCTAGCCGTGGTAGCCCTCGCCCTCGGATGGCTCCTCGCGTTACGCCTGGTCGCAGCCACCGTCGCTGCCGCTGTCAGTCTGGTGCCCGGCGCACTCGGCACCGGCGGACGTGCGGTGGCCGGGCGCCTGACTCCAGCCCTGGTCCGCCGCCTCGTGCATGCAGTCGTCGGGGCGACCGTGGCAGCTGGGCCGCTGGCCACCGGCGGTGCTTCGTGGGCCGCCGAGCCCAACGCCGGTCTACCGATCCTCGACCGGGTTGCGTCGGTTCCAGCCGCCGGGCCGAGTACGGCGGTCGGGCCGAGTGCGGCGGTCGGGCCGACGAGACCACCGGCGCCGCCACGAGTCATGGCACCGGCTACCGCTCCGAGGTTGATCCCAGCCTCGGCCGCGATCATCGTGCAGCGGGGGGACTCGCTTTGGCGCATCGCGGCCCGACAACTCCCTGCGGGGCACACGGACGAGGATGTCGCAAAGGCGTGGCCACGGTGGTACGCCGCGAACCGGGCGGTGATCGGCGCTGATCCCAGCGCGATCCGCCCGGGCCAGCGGCTCGTCGCGCCGGCCCCGGACTCAGGGGTTTCGTCATGAGCGAGCCGGACCCCGGAACCACCCTTCTGCCGAGTACGCCGCGACTGCGCATCGTCCCTACCCCCGACCGCGAGCCAGGGCGCGAACTCGGGCACGTTCGCGCCCTCGATCCCGACCTGTGGGCGCCCCCTTCCAGTCGGCCGTCCGAGTCGCAAGGCACCCTGGCTTTGACTTTCTTGCTGCCCTCCGGGTTGACCAGCGAGCCACAAGCTCCACCACTGCGGCTCCTGCGCCCCGTCCAGTCCCTGGCTCGGGGACTCTCGCGGCCCGAAAGCGATGCCGCGGCCGACGCCGACTACGAGGCCGACGCCGACTTCGGGCGGCAGCGAACCCGCCGGGCCGACCTTCCGGACCCCGCACTGTGGGCACCCCGGTTCATGCAAGCCGTCGTCGACGTGCTCGCCGGCGACCGCCCGTCGCAGCAGTTGTTGCGCTGGACCTCCGAAGACATCTACGCCCAGATCCGGAACAAAGCTCGACGCGAGGCCCAGGTCGGCGTCCGCCGCCGGACGGGTCGGCGCGCCGCCGTGCGATCCACGCGCGTCTGCGAGCCCGCGGACGGGATCGTCGAAGCGTGCGCGACCGTTCGGTACCTCGACCGTGTGCGCACCGTCGCCTTTCGCCTCGAAGGCACCGACGGCCGCTGGCGTTGCACGGTGCTGCAGTTCGGCTAGGGGTCGCCTGGGTAGGTGTGGCCGGTGGGGGTGGTCCAGGTGGTCGAACCGTCGGGGCCCCGTTGGTAGGTCCAGCCGTGGTGGGTTTTGAGGCGGTGGTGTCGGCGGCAGAG
>Ga0302299_10001556_pt1 | contig 13794 bp, 7 predicted proteins | sample III_Fen_N3_4_FD_198795 | JGI IMG/M metagenome (GOLD analysis project Ga0302299, IMG submission 198795) | Peat permafrost microbial communities from Stordalen Mire near Abisko, Sweden - III_Fen_N3_4 | ecosystem: Environmental > Terrestrial > Soil > Wetlands > Permafrost | place: Sweden: Abisko... | reverse complement strand
CACTTTGTCGGCCGCGAGCTTCCAGCGCTCGCGCGCGATGCCCGCGAGTTTCTGCGAGGGCACGATCACGCGCGCCACTCCCGGCAGGAAGATCCGCCGAAAGAGCTCGCGCCGGCCCTTGTACTCCTGCGTCTCGTCCGCGTTGAAGCCGTCCTCGTGGTGCAACACGCGCTTCATCCCGAGCGTGCGCGCTGCCATGACCGTGTCGAAGGCGCCCCAGTTGTAGCTGCAGACGAGATCGGGCTTGTGCTCCTTCAGGAGCGTGCGCATGCGCCGCACGGTCGCGATCGAGCCCGCCTTGGGCGGGCTGTCGAGGAACGCGACCGGCGCGCCCGGATCGAGCTCCGCGCGCGCGCTCGTGCGCCCATCCATCGCCACGATCGTGTGGCGCCACTCGCGCGGCAAGCCGTGGATCAGGTTGACGGTGCGCATCTCCGGCCCGGCGGGCACGAAGGTCGAGAAGACGTGAAGGAGGTGCGGCACGGGGGATGTCTTACCGAAGAAGAGCGCGCCGATCGACCCCCTCGGCGTCCCGTGGAGTATCCTGGGACTCGCATGAGCCTCAAGAACCTCGTCATCGCGGCGCTGGCGCTCTTCCTCGGCACCTTCGGCTACTTCTTCGGCGCGATCGTGGTCGCGATCTACGCGGCGCTCGCGCTCGGCAAGGACAAGATGGCCTTCGAGACCGGGATCACCCCGCACCTCTTCGGCGCCGCGGGCGCGCTCGCAGGCGTTGCGCTCGCCTGGCTGATCGTGCGCATCGCCAGCGCATTGCTCCGTCCGCGCGCGCAGGCGCTGCCGCAACGGCCCTGAGACTCACGCGATCGAGCAGCGCCTCTCGGTCTTCTTGGGTCTCTCCGATGCGCACGAGGCCGTGCGACCGTGCGCTCCTGTGCGCGCTAGCGCACGCCTGCGTGCGCTCGAACCGCGTGCTGCGGCACGAGAAGGGGCTGGCGCGTGAATTGCCCTGAGCACGCGACCAGCGACCCCCGTTCTCCATTGGCGCGCTCGGCGCCAGGCGCACAAACATGGTTCGAGCTTCCCTGACAGCGTGGCGCAGCGCGGCGCTCTTCGCGCAACTCAGCCTCCTCGCGACACTCTCGCCGTTCGCATCGGCCCGCGCGCAGCAACTCGTGCCCACTCCCGGCGCGCCGGCAGCTCCGGCCGCGTGCCAGCCGGAGTGGATCCCGACCTTCGGCGGCGAGCTCGGCCTGAACGCCCCGGCGACGGCGCTCGCGGTCTATGACGATGGCAGCGGTCCTGCGCTGTACGCCACCGGCATGTTCACGACCGCGGGCGGACTGCCCGCGAACCACATCGCGCGCTTCGACGGGACGCACTGGTCGGCGCTCGGGAGCGGGCTCCAGCAGGGATCGGGAAACTCGCTCGCTGTGTACGACGATGGCAGCGGGCCCGCGCTCTATGTCAGCGGCGACTTCGCGACGGCGGGCGGTGTCAGCGCGTCCTACATCGCGCGCTGGAACGGAACGAGCTGGTCGGCGGTCGGGAGCGGCCTCGACTACATCGCGAGCGCCATGGCGGTCTTCAACGACGGCAGCGGGCCGGCGCTCTACGCGGGCGGGACGTTCCTCGCGGCCGGCGGAGTGCCCGCGAGTTACATCGCGAAATGGAACGGCACGAGCTGGTCCGCGCTCGGCAGCGGTGTCGACAGCGTGGTGCTCACGCTGGCGGTCTTCGACGATGGCGGCGGCCCGGCGTTGTATGCGGGCGGCGACTTCACGCACGCCGGCGGACTGGCCGCGAGCCACATCGCGCGCTGGAAGGGCGTCGGCTGGTCGGCGGTCGGTAGCGGCACGAATGCGGACATCGAGGCGCTCGCGGTGTTCAACGACGGCAGCGGGCCCGCGCTCTATGCCGGCGGCACGTTCACCAGCGCCGGGGCGCTCGGCGCGAACTGCATCGCGCGCTGGAACGGCCTCTCCTGGTCGGCGCTCGGCAGCGGGATGGACGCGGCGGTGCATGCGCTCTGCGTGCACGACGACGGCAGCGGACCGGCGCTCTACGCGGGCGGCGCGTTCCAGACTGCGGGCGGCGGCGCCTTCGCGCACGTCGCGCGCTGGCGTTCATCTGGCTGGAGCGGCTGTGGATACACGGCCTTCGCGAGCGAGGTGTCCGCGTTCGCGGTCTTCGATCCGGGCAGCGGTCGCGAGCTGTGCGCGGCCGTTGACTTCAGCATCCAGGGGGCTGGCGGGGGAATGGTGCAGACGCACAACATGGCGCAGTGGGATGGCACGGCGTGGAAGCCGCTCGGCCGCGGCATGACCGGTCGCGTGGAGTCGCTCGCGAGCTTCGACGACGGCAACGGCCCGGCGCTGTACGCCGGCGGCGCGTTCATGACCAGCGATCCCGTGCCGGTCTGGTCGCTCGGACGCTGGAACGGAAGCGGCTGGTCGACGTTGCCTGGCGGTCCGGACTGGCACGTCTGGGCGCTCGCGAACTTCGACGATGGCTCCGGCGCGGCGCTGTACGCGGGTGGTGGATTCCTGATCCACATCGGCACGACGATCACCACGGGCATCGCGAGGTGGAATGGTACGAGCTGGTCGGCGCTCGGAGCGGGCCTGAATCCCGAGGTCTGGGCGCTGCAGGCTTTCGACGACGGCACGGGCCCGGCCTTGTACGCGGGCGGCGCTTTCTGGAACTCCGGATCGACCGGACTTGGCCGCGTCGGAAGGTGGAACGGCACGAGCTGGTCGGCGCTCGGAAGCGGCGTGAGCGATACGATCTACGCGCTGAGCGTGTTCGACGACGGACAGGGACCTGCGTTGTATGCGGGCGGTGCGTTCACGATCGCCGGCGGAGCTCCCGCTGCGCACATCGCGCGCTGGAACGGCACGAGTTGGTCTGCGCTCGGCAGCGGCGTCGACGGCACGGTGCTCGCGCTGATGGTCTTCGACGACGGCAGCGGGCCCGCACTCTATGCGGGCGGAGGCTTCACGCACGCCGGCGCTGTCGTCGCGCTGCACGCCGCGAAGTGGGATGGCACGAGCTGGTCGGCGCTCGGCGGGGGAACGAACGGCCAGGTCCAGACGCTGGCCGTTTTCGACGACGGCACGGGCAACGCGCTCTACGCCGGAGGCGCGTTCGCAGATGCGGGCAGCCAACCGGCGCAGGGGATCGCGCGCTGGGACGGCTCGAACTGGAGCGCGCTCGGCGGCGGAATGACGAATGCCAACGCGCTGACGGTCTTCGACGACGGCCACGGACCCGCGCTCGTCGCGGGCAGCTGGTACGGTCACGCGATCGACTCGGGCGACGGACTCGTCGCGCGCTATGCGAACCCGCAGGGTTGTGGCACGCCGGGCACGAGCGTGTGCGAGCCTGGCGTCGGTGGCGTGGTCGGATGTCCGTGCGCGAATCCTCCCGCGGGACTCGATCGAGGCTGCAACAACAGCTCGTTCACGGGCGGCGCGTCGCTCGCGGCGAGCGGCATCGCGCGCGTGAGCTACGACACGGTCGTCTTCACGAGCGGCGACGAGCGCGCAACGGCCACGAGCATCGTGCTGCAGGGCGACGGCCTGTCGGCGAGTGGCTTGGTGTTCGGCCAGGGCGTGCGCTGCGTCGCGGGCAACCTGAAGCGCATGTACATCCAGTCGGCGGTCAACGGCTCGATCCGCGCTCCGAGGACGGGCGAGATGCACGTCTACGCGCGCTCCGCCGCGCTCGGCGACACGATCGCGCCCGGGACGCACCGCTACTACGGCGTGTACTACCGCGATCCGATCGTTCTAGGCGGGTGCTCGGCCTCGAGCACGTTCAGCATCACACAACAGCTCGACCTGCTCTGGGCGAACTGAAGCTTCAGCGCGGCACGCTCGTGCGCTTGGGCGCCGCGATCGTGCCCTCGCTCGCCTCGAGCACGCGCTCGCCCTCGACGTACACCCGCTCGACGCGCGTGCGTGGATCGAGCGGATCGCCGTCGAGCACCACCAGGTCCGCGTCCTTGCCGGGCTCGAGACTTCCCACGCGCTTCTCGATGCCGGCCACGATCGCCGGCACGATCGTCAAGCCCTTCACGCCCTGCAGCGCGCTGCCGTCGAAGCCGTAGTGCGCGCTCATCGCGCCCTGCAGCGGCAATTCCTCGCCCGGGACGACCGGCGCGTCGGTGTTGAAGCCCACGAGCTCCATCCCGCGCTTCTGGTACTCGCCCGCGATGCCCACGATCGCTCCGTCGGTGTCGAGACCGTGGCCGCCGGGCACGTCGATCTCGCGCGGGCCGCTGATGGTCGATACGCCCATGGCGAGCGCTTGCGCGGTCGCGAGGTAGCCCTGCCACTCGCCGTGGTCGATGTAGACGTCGATGCCGAACTCGCCGCGGATGATGCGCAGCGACTGCATCACGAGCTGGTAGATCTGCGTGTGCGTCGAGACCTGGCAGCGTTTCGCCGCGAGGTCCTCGAAGATGTCGAAGCGCGGATCGCGCTCACGCGGCCCGGCACTGCGTTCGCGCGCATAGTTCATCCCGCGCGCGAGCTCGCCGCGGATGTGGTAGTTCATCATCGAGCGGCCCATGCCGTAGCCCCAGCGCACCGGGTTGTCGCCCTGCGCAATCTTGAGCGAGCCCGGATCGCGCAGGCGCATCTCCTCGAAGCGCGTGGGCGCGGTCTTGAGCAGGATTCCAGCTCCTCCCATGTTCGTGCCCGAACCGGGGATGAAGAGCACGGTCGTGACGCCGGCGGCGAGCACGGCCTGCAGATTCGCGTTGCGCGGCCGCACGGTCGAGCTCACGCGCAGTCCTGCATTGATCTGCAGTACCATGTCGTTGATGTCGGCGCTCGAGCCGCCGAGGTGGCTGTGCAGGTCGATCATGCCGGGCATGATCCAGCGCGACCCGAGATCGACGAGCTCGTAGCCCGCGGGGATCGGCGCCTCGCGCGCGGGCAGGACCTTCTCGATCTTGCCGTCCTTGACCAGCACGAGCGCGTGGTCGACGAAGCCCGGTCCGCTGCGCTCGCACGTGAGCGCCTTCGCACTCAGGAAGGCCTGCGCGTGCGGTGCGCGCGCAGCTGGTTTCGCAGGCGCTGGGGATTGCAGCAGGCCCGCTACGAAAAGTGCGAGGAGCAGCATCGCGTGTAGAGGGTATCGCCTGTGTCCGAAGCGGGCCAGACCATCGGCCAGGCTCGGATTCTCCAGGTTGGGACCACCCGAACGGCCGAACTCGCACGGATACCCCCCGCGTCGCGCGAGGCATCCCGCCTGCAGCGTGGCGCTCTAGTCCCCCCTGCCTTTCCGCTCCGATGAAAAAGCACACGCGCTCGCATCCGGCTCTCCTCGCGCCCGCCCTCTGGCTCCTGCTCGCGCTGGCTGTATTCGCAGTCCCCGCGCGCGCCCAGGCGCCTGCGGCCTGCCAGCCGAGTTGGTTGCCGACGTTCAGTTCGGCCGAGGGAACGCCCGGGCGCGTGCGTGCGATGACCGTGTTCGACGACGGCAGTGGTCCCGCGCTCTACATCGCCGGGGACTACATGTCGGCTGGATCCAGCGTCACGGGCTACGTGTCGAAGTGGGACGGCACGCGTTGGCGCTCGGTCGGAGGAGCGTTGAACTACTATGTCCATGCCTTGGCCGTGTTCGACGACGGCGGTGGCCCAGCGCTCTACGTGGGCGGAGAGTTCAACTTGGCGGGTGGGGTCACGGCCTACGGCGTCGCGAAGTGGAACGGGGCGAGCTGGGCCGCGCTCGGAAGCGGGTTGCCCAGCACGGGCTCTGTCTTCGCGCTCGTGGCTTTCGACGACGGCAGCGGGTCGGCGCTCTATGTGGCCGGCAACTTCGACCACGCCGGCGGCCAGCCCGCGAGCCATATCGCACGCTGGGATGGGATGGGCTGGTCGGCGCTCGGGAGCGGCCTGATCGGCAATGCCATGGCGCTGGCAGTCTTCGACGACGGCGGCGGTCCTGCGCTCTACGCGGCCGGCATGATCTGGTCCGCGGGTGGTGTGCCGGTCAGCGGCGCCGCGAGATGGGACGGATCCAACTGGTCGGCACTCGGGTCGAGTTACGTCGGGATGACCTACGCGTTGACCGTCTTCGACGACGGCACGGGCCCAGCGTTGTACTTCGGAGGTCTCTTCGACGTGGCCAGCGGCGGTCCCGGGGACCACGTCGCGAAGTGGGACGGCTCGAACTGGTCCATGCTCGGCAGCGGGACCGACGATTTCGTTGGAGCGCTGGCGGTCCTCGACGACGGCAGTGGCCCGGCGCTGTATGCCGGCGGGTTCTTCACGAGCGCGGGCGGAATACCCGCGAACTTCATCGCACGCTGGGACGGCTCGAACTGGTCGGGGCTGCCCGCCGAGCCCAATAACGTGGTCGACTGCCTCTGCGCCTTCGATGACGGCAGCGGGGCGCGGCTGTTCGCGGGAGGCGTCCTCACGGCGGTCGGATCCATGCCCGTGAGGCAGATCGCGAGCTGGGACGGCAGCGTCTGGTCGCAACTCGGGACGGGGCTCGACGACCTCGTCGCCGCGCTCGCGCAGCACGACGACGGCAGCGGCGCAGCGCTCTTTGCGGCCGGCTCGTTCACAAGGGCGGACGGCGTGCCGCTCAACGGCGTGGGCAAATGGAACGGTTCGAGTTGGTCCGCCCTCGGGAGCGGGCTCGATGGAGTGGCCTACGCGCTCGCCAGGTTCGACGAGGGCAGCGGGAGCGCGCTGTACGCCGGCGGCAGCTTCCAGAACGCGGGCGGCGTGCCCGCAAGCGCGATCGCGCGCTGGGACGGTGCGAACTGGTCCGCGCTGGGCAGCGGTATCAATGGCACGGTCAACGGGCTGTGCGTGTTCGACGACGGCAGCGGCCTGGCACTCTACGCGGGCGGCGCATTCTCGAGCGCGGGCGGGATTGCCGCCAACGGGATCGCACGCTGGAGCGCAGCCGGGTGGAGTGCCGTCGGCGGCGGGATCAACGGCACACTGAACGGAATCGCCGTCCTCGACCTCGGCGGCGGACCGGCGCTCTACGCCTGCGGCAGTTTCAGCTCGGCCGGCGCGGTCGCGGCAAACAACATCGCGCGCTGGAACGGGACGAGTTGGTCCGCACTCGGCAGTGGTGTGATGGGCGACGTGCGCAGTCTGGCAGGCTTCGATGACGGCAGCGGCCCCGCACTCTACGCCGGCGGATTGTTCTCGATGGCGGGCGGCGCCGGGGCGGCCGACATCGCGAAGTGGAACGGGACGAGTTGGTCCGCCCTCGGGATCGGGATGAACTTCCACGTCGATGCGTTGACCGCCTTCGACGACGGCCGCGGGCCACGTCTGGTCGCTGCGGGGGCATTCACGCTGGCAGGCGGCAGTCCCGCCGGTCACATCGCGAGCTGGGACGGCAGCAGTTGGTCGGCGCTCGGAGGAGGGACCGACAGCACCATTCGGGTCCTGGCCGGGATCGACACCGGAGACGGCCCGGCACTGTATGCGGGTGGCTGGTTCACGAACGCTCTGGATTCGGGCGATGCGCGGCTTGCGCGCTGGGCCAATCCGGCGGGTTGCGGAGCGCCCGGAGTTTCGTTCTGTGAGCCCGGTGCGGGAGGCGTGAGCGCTTGTCCGTGCGGGAATCCGCCACTGGGCGCCGGACGAGGTTGCAACAACAGTTCGAACACCGGCGGCGCGCAACTCGCCGCGACGGGCATCGCGCGAGTCACGTACGACACGGTTGTGTTCACCTCGAGCGGGGAGCGGCCCACGGCGACGAGCGTCGTGCTGCAAGGCGCGAGCATCGGCGTGAGCGGGTCGGTCTTCGGCCAGGGCGTGCGCTGCGTCGCAGGCAATCTGAAGCGCATGTACGTCAAGACTGCCGCCGCTGGCTCGATCCGCGCGCCCGAGGGGTCCGACGCACATGTTCACGCACGCTCTGCAGCGCTCGGCGACACGATCGCGCCCGGGACACACCGCTACTACGGTGTCTACTATCGCGACCCGAACGTGCTCGGCGGCTGCGCTTCGACCGCGACGTACAACATCACGCAGCAGCTCGACGTGCTCTGGTCGCCCTGAGCGGCCGCGAGACCTGCGACGAGCAGGGCGAGGAGCAACATGAGTCGGGGGTCCTATGTGCAACACGGCGGCCCTGTCAACCCGCGAGCGTCATGGCATACTCGCAAGCGGAGGAAACGCATGTCCGCTGCTCTCGCCTGCGTCCGTTGGTTCCTGTCGCTCGCGCTCCTCACGCTCTCGGTCCGTGCCTCGACCACCTGGTACGTCGACGTGCACGCGCCCGCTCCCGGACTCGGTACGCAGGCTTCGCCCTACGCAAGCCTGCAGTACGCGATCGCCCAGCCGGGCACGCATGACAACGACACGCTGCTCGTCGCGCCGGGCGAGTACGTCGAGAACATCAACACGCTCGCGAAGAGCCTGTTCCTGCGCTCGACCGGCGGGCCGACGGTCACGACGATCCGGCCCGTGCAGGCGGGCGACGTCGTGCGCTTCGTCGGCACGCACAACGAGATCGAGGGCTTCACCGTCACGGGCCAGATCCCCGCAGGTGGATTCACGGCGGCGATCAATTCGTTTTCCGGCGAGGTGGTCGTGCGCCGCTGCATCCTGCGTGACAACATCGGCGGCACGGGGATCGTGAGCGGGTTCGATGCCTGGGTCTACAACAGCACCATCACCGGCAACGGCACCGGCGTGCACGCGGCGCAGTTCGGCGGATACATCGACCTCGAGGACAGCATCGCGACGCAGAACGGCACGGACGTGCTCTCGGATCCGGGCGCGGTCGGTGTCTCGCTCGGCCACGCCTTCGTCGGCTCGGGCCACCCCGGCTTCTGGGACTACGCGCATGGCGACCTGCATCTGTGCCCGGGATCGGCCTGCATCGACGCGGGCGATCCGCTGCACGCGCACGACGCCGACGGATCGGTCACGGACCTCGGCGCGCTCGTCTACGACGCGGGCTACACGCCGCCGAACTCGGTCTACTGCACGGGCAAGATCTCGAGCCAGGGCTGCACGCCCGCCATCTCCGCGCAAGGGCAAGCGAGCGCCTCGAGCGCCAACCCGTTCTGGATCGCCTGCGACCAGGCGCTGCCGCAGAAGCTCGGACTGCTCGTCTACGGCCTTGGCGAGCAGGCGCTGCCGTTCCAGGGCGGCACGCTGTGCGTCAGCGGCCTGCACCGCGCGGGCGCGCAGCTTTCGAGCGGCAGCGGCGCCTGCTCGGGCCACTGGCAGTTCGACATGAATCCGCGCATCCAGAGCGGCATCGATCCGAACCTCGCGCCGGGCCGGCTCGTCTACGCGCAGTGGTGGGGCCGCGACCCGCTCGATCCGGCCGGTTTCGGCAGCCAGCTCTCGAACGCGCTGCGCTTTGGGATCGCGCCTTGAGCGCGCGGCTTCAGCGCCCGTAGATCCGCACCGCCTTCTCGAGCAGCTCCTGCGTGCTCTCGACCGGCTCCCAACCGAGCGCCTCGCGCGCGATGTCGCAGCCGAAGCTGACATCCAGCGCGCGGCACTTCAGATCGTGCAGGCTGGGGAACTCGGCTTCCTTCTTTCCGCCCGCGCGCTTCACGAGCCACTTGCCGATCTCCATCCACCACGAGAGGAGGATCGAGCGCGGGTGGAAGACGATCGGCCGGCCCGTGACCTTGGCGAGCTCGGCCACGATGCCGCGCGCGGTCAGCGTCGGGCGCGCGCACAGATTCATCGCCGTGCCGTCGAGGTCGTAGCCCGGGTGCGTCGCGAGGCGGTAGAGCGCATCCGCGACGTCGTCGACCCACACGAGCGGCAGCGGGTGCGCGCCGTCGCCCCAGCCGATGCACTGGTTGTCGCGCGCCCACATGCCGAAGCCCGAGTGCTGCATGGGCGTGCCCGCTCCGAGCACGATGCCCGGGCGCACGATCGTGAGCGGCAGCCCGCGCGTCTTGTGCAGCTCGACGAGCGCCTTCTCGGCCGCGATCTTGCCGCGCGAGTAGAGCGGGCGCTGCAGCGGCTCGGGGTCGCACTCGAGCGTGTCGGCGATCGGCTTGCCGCCGCTGCCGCTGGTGTCGAGCGCCGCGATCGAGGAGACGTACACGAAGCGCTTGGCGCGGCAGGCGAGCGCGACCTCGGCCGCGCGCCGCGAACCCTGCACCATGTTGGCCTCGACCTCGGCCCAGGTCTCGCCGCCGCCGGTCGCGAGCTGGATCACGATCTCGGCGCCTTCGAAGGCGCGCGCGAGCGCTGCTTCGTCGTCGAGCCCGCCCTGGAAGACGCGCACGCGGCCGTCGCGCCCGGGGACGCTGATCGCGGGCGGCAGGCCGCTCGTGCGCCGCGCGAGCACGCTCACGGGCAGGCCGGCCTCGAGCAGCTTGGTTACAGCGCGCTTGCCGATGAAGCCGGTCGCGCCGATGAGCACGATCTCGCCGCCGCGCGGCGGGCCGGGTTCGGGCAGCGGCGGCTCGCGCAGCGTCTGCGGCGGCGCGGGCGCGGCGGCGGCCTCGCACCACTCGAGGACTTCTGCCGCGCGTTCGCCGTCGCAGGGCAGTTCGCTGCCCGTGCGCAGCGCCGTGTAGAAGGCGCGCAGCGCGTCGTGCATGCCGACCCAGTAGGCATCGCGCCGCGGACCGATGCCGAGCGTGAACTTGAGGTAGCTCGACAGCCCGCGCCGCGCGTCGTGCTTGAGGTCGTCGGCGCGGCCCTTGCTGGCGCGGTAGCTGTTCCAGAACTCGAGCCAGGCCGACTTGTCCTCGCCGCTGAGCGTGTCGTGCAAGAGGTCGGCCTCGAGCGCGCCGTCGCTGCCGATGACCTGGATCGTGCTGCGCGGCAGGCCCTGGCCGAAACCGAGGTAGAGCTGTGCCGTGCCGCGCTCGCCCACGGCCGAGAGCGACCAGCGGTCGACGAAGACCTGGCCCGACTCGAGCTCGCGGTGCGAGAGCGCGTGCGCCTGCGAGCTCTTGAGCTTGCCGAGCAGCGCGTGGACCTGGCTGAGCGGGTGCACGCCCTGCTCGAAGACGATGTTGCGCGGCGAGCGGAACATCCAGTGCGAGAAGTTGCCCGCATCGAGCTGCGCGAGCGGCAGGTTCCAGGTCGACTGCACGTGCTCGACGCGGCCGATCTCGCCGTTGCGCACGCGCTCGAGGAGGCGCGCGAAGGCCGGGTGGAACACGTTGTTGTGGTGCACGCCCAGGATCAGCGCGCGCTCGCGCGACTGGCGGTCGAGCTCGAGCACCTCGCTCGAGGAGAGCGCGCAGGGCTTCTCGACGTAGACGCCGATCGAGAGGTCGAAGAGCAGGCGCACCACGCGCGCGTGCTGGTCGGGCGGCACGAGCACGTGCGCGACGTCCACGCCGAGCTCGCCGAGTTCGCCGAGCTCGCTGAAGGCCTGCGGCACGCCATGGCGCGCGGCGAAGCGCTGCGCGCGCTCGAGCTGCGTATCGACCACGGCCACCAGATCGACGCCTGCGAGCTTGCGCAGGATCGCGGCATGCATCTCCGCGATCGCTCCCGCGCCGACGAGGGCGACGCGCAAACGATTCGGCCGCGAAGGGTCCTGGATTCCCTGGGTGGTCAAGCGTGGGTGGGTGGGGTTCGGTGGGCGCGCGAGGCGCGCCATGGTAGGGCCGCGAGGGCCTGGATCCAGACGCGGGCTCGCGCGGAAGACCCTGTTTCGGACATCCGGGCCCGCCGGATGGATCCGTCGCAGGCGGAACCTCTTTCCGCTGCCGCGCGCGCGTCCCAATCCTGCTCATGCTGGCCCGGCGTGCGGTCGAAAAGGGGGCATCTCCTCCTTCTGGGCCCGGCCAGAACGCTTCGGCGTGCTGGCCGGGCCCTCTTCTTCGCTCGAGCGCGCGCCGGAGGCTCTGGATTTCGAAAGCGGCGCGGGTAGCATCTGCGGTTTGCAGCCCTACCTTCGCAGCGCGCCGATGGGCCTCCCCCGCACGGGAGACCCCGAACGCCGGCCCTTCGCGGCCGGCCCTCTCTGCGCGCGCGGGCTGCCCACCCTGCTCGACGGCGGAGTTTCCCTGCGATGACCGAGTTCCTGTTCCCCGAAGGCCTGACCTTCGACGACGTGCTCCTCGTTCCGCGCGACTCGGAGGTCCTGCCGAAGGACGCCAAGCTCTCGACGCGCTTCTCGCGCAACGTGCCGCTCAACATCCCGCTCGCCTCGGCAGCGATGGACACGGTCACCGAGGAGCGCCTGGCGGTCGCGCTCGCGCGCGAGGGCGGCATCGGTGTGATCCACAGGAACCTGTCGATCGACGCGCAGATCCGCGAGGTCGACAAGGTCAAGCGCTCGGCCAACGGCGTGATCCTCGATCCCGTGACGCTGCCGCCCTCGGCCACGATCCGCGAGGCGCGCGAGCTGATGGCGCGCTACACGATCTCGGGCCTGCCGATCGTCGAGGGCAAGACCGTCGTGGGCATCCTGACGCGCCGCGACTGCCGCTTCCAGACCGGCGACCTGACGCCCGTGGCGCAGATCATGACGCGCGAGAACCTGGTCACGGCGCCGCCCGGCACCTCGCTCGAAGAGGCGCGCGAGCTGCTCTACAAGCACAAGGTCGAGAAGCTGATCATCATCGGGCCCAAGCGCGAGCTGATGGGCCTGATCACGATGAAGGACGTCAACATGCTGGCGGCCTATCCCAACTCGGCCACCGACCCGCGCGGCCGGCTGCGCGTCGCGGCGGCGGTGGGCGTGATGGACTACGAGCGCTGCGAGGGCCTCGTCAAGGCCGGCGCCGACGTGCTCGTCGTCGACACCGCGCACGGCCACACCGCGAACGTGGTCAACACCGTCAAGGAGTTGAAGCGCCGCTTCGCCGTCGACGTCGCCGCGGGCAATGTCGCGACCGCCGAGGGCGCGCTCGAGCTCGCGCGCGCCGGCGCCGACGCGGTCAAGGTCGGCATCGGACCGGGCTCGATCTGCACCACGCGCATCGTTGCGGGCATCGGCGTGCCGCAACTCACGGCGATCCTCGAGTGCGCGCGCGCGCTCAAGCCCCAAGGCGTGCCGCTCGTCGCCGACGGCGGCATTCGCTTCTCGGGCGACGCGGTCAAGGCGCTCGCCGCGGGCGCGTCGTGCGTGATGCTCGGCTCGCTCTTCGCCGGCCTCGAGGAGAGCCCGGGCGAAGTGATCCTCTACAAGGGCCGCTCGTTCAAGACCGTGCGCGGCATGGGCTCGCTCGGCGCGATGCAGGCGGGCGGCAAGGAACGCTACCGCCAGGGCGACGTGACCGAGGCCGACAAGCTCGTGCCCGAGGGCATCGAGGGCATGGTGCCGTACAAGGGCAAGCTCGGCCCCTTCGTCTACCAGCTCTGCGGCGGCGTGCGCGCGGGCATGGGCTACATCGGCTCGCGCACCATCACCGAATTGTGGGAGCGCGCGCGCTTCATGCGCATCACCAGCGCCGGGATGAAGGAGAGCCACCCGCACGACGTCACGATCACCAAGGAATCGCCCAACTACTTCCACGGCGACTGAGCGCGCGCACGACAACATGGCCAGCACGAAGACTTCTCAGCCCCGCGGCGTCCTGATCGTCGACCTCGGCGCGCAGTACGCGCAACTGATCGCGCGCCGCGTGCGCGAAGCCGGCAGCTGGTGCGAGATCGCGCCGCCGCGCACGGCGCTCGAGACGGCGCGCCGCATGGACCTCGCCGGCGTGATCCTCTCCGGCGGACCGGCCTCGGTCTACGCCGCCGACGCGCCCAAGGTGCCGCGCGAGCTGCTCGAACTCGGCGTGCCGGTGCTCGGCATCTGTTACGGCATGCAGTGGATGAGCCAGCAGCTCGGCGGCGACGTGCGCGCGGCGAACGAGCGCGAGTTCGGACGCACCTCGATGGCCATCTCGCGGCCCGAGGG
>Ga0302299_10001555_pt1 | contig 13795 bp, 13 predicted proteins | sample III_Fen_N3_4_FD_198795 | JGI IMG/M metagenome (GOLD analysis project Ga0302299, IMG submission 198795) | Peat permafrost microbial communities from Stordalen Mire near Abisko, Sweden - III_Fen_N3_4 | ecosystem: Environmental > Terrestrial > Soil > Wetlands > Permafrost | place: Sweden: Abisko... | reverse complement strand
AGTGCCATCAAGGTGGCGGGGGAGCGTGCCTACCGCCGCGCGCGCGACGGCGAGGTCGTCGAGCTGGCGGCCCGTCCGGTCCGCGTCAGCCAGTTCGACGTGGCCCAGGTGCGACGCCCGACGCCGGAACTGCTCGACGTCGACGTCACCGTCACCTGCTCCTCGGGCACGTACGTGCGGGCCCTCGCCCGCGACGTGGGGGCAGCGCTGGGCGTGGGTGGCCACCTGACCGCGCTGCGCCGCACCAGGGTCGGCGGCTTCGCCCTCGACGTGGCCCACCGGCTGGACCGACTGGACCAGCGCACCCAGCTGGTCGGCCTGGACGAAGCCGTGGCGGCGACCTTCCAGCGGCTGGACGTGGGCGCGGCCGAGGCAACGGCGGTGAGCCACGGCCGTCCGCTGCCGATCGTCGAGGCGTCCCAGCACCACGACGGCGACGCGCCGATCGGAGTCTTCGGTCCGGACGGGCATGTCGTCGCGCTGATGTCCCCGCGCGACGGACTGCTGCGGGTCGTCGTCGGTCTGGCAGGCTGAGCGGGTGCCCAGACCGACGGTTCGACGGTTCGACGACGTCACCGACGTTCCGCGGGACTGGCCGTCGTCGGTGGTCACGATCGGGGTGTTCGACGGGGTGCACGCCGGGCACCGCGCGCTGATCGACGCCGCGCGGCGCGAGGCCGCCCGCCGCTCGACCGCGGGCCGACCAACACCGGTGGTCGCGGTGACCTTCGACCCGCACCCCAACGAGGTCGTCCGCGAGGGAAGTCACCCACCGCTGCTCGCGACGGTCGACCACCGCGTCCGGCTGCTCGGCGAGGCGGGGGTCGACGCCGTGGTGGTGCTTCCGTTCACGCTCGAGTTCGCCCAGCTCACTCCCGAGGAGTTCGCACGTCGGGTGCTGGCGCAGCGGCTGCACGCTGCAGCCGTGGTGGTGGGTGGCAACTTCCGGTTCGGGCATCGCGCGTCGGGGACCACCGCCACTCTCACCGACCTGGGTGGGCAGCTCGGGTTCGACGTGGTGGTCGTCGACCTGATCACCGGCCCTGGTGACGGGGGCGACGTGGCCTGGTCGTCGTCCTACGTGCGTCAGTGCGTCAAGGAGGGCGACGTCGAGGCTGCGTCCGCAGTCCTGCGCCGGCTGCACCGCGTCGAGGGGCGGGTCGTTCACGGCGACCACCGGGGCCGCGAGCTGGGGTACCCCACGGCGAACCTGTCGACCACCGAGCACGCCGCCGTCCCGGCCGACGGCGTCTACGCGGGCTGGCTCCTGCGTGACCTCCGTCCCGGAGCCCCGGGCGAGGTGAGCCGGGAACCGCAGCGGCTCGCGGCCGCGATCTCGATCGGGACCAACCCCACGTTCGACGGTGTCGAGCGCCGGGTCGAGGCGTACGTGCTCGACCGCGACGACCTGGACCTGTACGACGCCGAGGTGGCCCTGGAGTTCACCACCCGGCTCCGGCCGACGCTGACCTTCGACTCCGTCGATGCCCTTGTGGCGGCCATCGCCGACGACGTCGAGCGGACCCGTTCGGTCCTGGCCACGGGCTGATCGTCCGGTGCGCCTGATCGCCTCGATGTTGATCAGCTCGGTGTCGACCTCCTCGGTGTTGATCAAGGAGAAGATGTCGGCCTTGAGTGATCAACAAGCACATCAAGTCCAAGATCAACGGGAGTGGGGGGTGGCGGGCTCGGTTAGGGGCTCGACCGGCCGCGCTGGTAGCCTGGCGCCGCCGTCATGCCGGCCGCGGTCCGTTATGCCCGGGTGAACCTGCCCCGGAGCGCCGCGCAACGACCCACCGAAGGAGAGTCGTGTCGCTCGACACTGCCACCAAGAAGCAGATCATGACCGAGTACGCCACCCATGAGGGCGACACCGGTTCCCCCGAGGTCCAGGTCGCGATGCTGTCGCGTCGGATCTCCGACCTCACCGAGCACCTGAAGACCCACAAGCACGACCACCACAGCCGGCGTGGCCTGCTGCTGCTGGTCGGTCAGCGTCGCCGCCTGCTGAACTACCTGCAGAAGGTCGACATCGAGCGCTACCGCGCCCTGATCGAGCGGCTCGGCCTGCGCCGCTAGCCCATCGTTTTCCCTGACCGCCGTCCGGCGGTCAGACAACTGCACACCCCAACCGGGACCCCCAGACCCGCAGTGGTCGAGCAGCCCAACCGTCGGTCCTCGGTAGTGGCCTTCGGGCGCCTCAGGGCCCCCGGAGACCTCGATCGAAGACCGGCCGGCTGCCCTCCGTGCGCGGCCCGGGCGTTCCGCGTGATGCGAGAGGAGACCCCGTGGAGGGTCTGGACGTCCAAAGCAGCGAAGCTGTGATCGACAACGGCCGGTTCGGCCGACGCACCATCACGTTCGAGACCGGGCGCCTCGCCCGGCAGGCCGCCGGTTCGGCCGTGGCGTACCTCGACGACGACACCATGCTGTTGTCGGCGACGACGTTCTCGAAGAAGCCCAAGGACCAGCTCGACTTCTTCCCGTTGACCGTCGACGTCGAGGAGCGCATGTACGCCGTGGGCCGGATCCCCGGCTCGTTCTTCCGTCGCGAGGGTCGGCCCGGCGAGGAAGCCATCCTGACCTGCCGCCTGATCGACCGTCCGCTGCGCCCGTCGTTCGTCAAGGGCCTGCGCAACGAGATCCAGATCGTCGAGACGATCATGTCGCTCAACCCCGACGACCTGTACGACGTGGTGGCGATCAACGCCGCGAGCATGTCGACGATGCTGTCCGGGATCCCGTTCAGCGGTCCGATCGGTGCCGTCCGCGTGGCGCTCATCGAGGGCGAGTGGGTGGCCTTCCCGACGCACACCCAGCTCGAGGACGCCGTGTTCGACATGGTCGTGGCCGGCCGTGTGGTCACCGACGACGTGGCGATCATGATGGTCGAGGCCGAAGCCACCACCGGCACGATCGACCTCGTGGCGCTGGGCGCCCAGGCGCCGACGGAGGATGTCGTGGCCCAGGGCCTCGAGGCGGCCAAGCCGTTCATCCGCGTGCTGTGCGACGCGCAGTCCGAGCTGGCGGGGAAGTCGGCCAAGCCGACGGCGGAGTTCCCGCTGTTCCTCGACTACCAGGACGACGTGTACGAAGCGGTGGCGTCCACGGTCACCGACCCGCTTGCCCAGGCCCTGACGATCGCCGGCAAGCAGGAGCGCGAAGCTGCTCTCGACGCGGTCAAGGCCGAAGCGGTCGAAGCCGTTGCGCCCAAGTTCGAGGGCCGCGAGAAGGAGATCAGCGCGGCGTTCCGGTCGCTCACCAAGAAGCTGGTCCGCCAGCGCATCCTGCGCGACCAGGTGCGCATCGACGGTCGCACGCCCACCGACATCCGTCGGTTGTCGGCCGAGGTCGGCGTGGTGCCGCTCGCGCACGGCTCGGCGCTGTTCGAGCGTGGCGAGACCCAGATCCTCGGGGTCACCACCATGAACATGCTGCGCATGGAGCAGATGCTCGACACCTTGGCGCCCGACCGCACGAAGCGGTACATGCACAACTACAACTTCCCGCCCTACTCCACCGGCGAGACCGGCCGGGTTGGGTCGCCGAAGCGTCGGGAGATCGGACACGGCGCGCTTGCCGAGCGAGCGTTGCTGCCGGTGCTGCCCAAGCGCGAGGAGTTCCCCTACGCGATCCGTCAGGTGTCCGAGGCGCTCGGCTCCAACGGCTCCACGTCGATGGGTTCGGTCTGCGCGTCCACGATGTCGTTGCTCAACGCCGGTGTTCCGCTCAAGGCGCCGGTTGCCGGCATCGCCATGGGTCTGGTGTCCGACGAGGTCGACGGACAGATGCAGTACGTCGCGCTCACCGACATCCTCGGCGCCGAGGATGCGTTCGGCGACATGGACTTCAAGGTCGCCGGAACGCGCGAGTTCGTCACCGCGCTGCAGCTCGACACCAAGCTCGACGGCATCCCGGCCAGCGTCCTCGCCGCGGCGTTGACACAGGCCCGCGACGCGCGCATGACCATCATGGACGTGATGGCCGAGGCGATCAGCGAGCCCGACGAGATGGCGCCCAACGCTCCGCGCGTGATCAGCGTCAAGATCCCGGTCGACAAGATTGGTGAGGTCATCGGCCCGAAGGGCAAGATGATCAACTCGATCCAGGAGGAGACCGGCGCGGACATCACGATCGAGGACGACGGCACCATCTACATCGGTGCGGTCGACGGTCCCTCGGCCGAGGCGGCGCGAACCATGGTCAACGCGATTGCCAACCCGACGATGCCGGAGATCGGCGAGCGCTACGTCGGCACCGTGGTCAAGACCACCACGTTCGGCGCCTTCGTCTCGCTGACCCCGGGCAAGGACGGCCTGCTGCACATCTCCGAGATCAAGAAGATGGCCGGCAAGCCGCGCATCGACAGCGTCGAAGAGGTGCTGAAGGTGGGCGACAAGGTACGCGTACAGATCAAGGACGTCGACGACCGCGGCAAGCTGTCACTGGTCCCGGTGCTCGACGAGAGCGGCGAGGCAGCCGCTCCGGCCGAGGTCGACGCCTGACCGTGGACCAACCGGTCCCGGCCTCGTCGCAGCCGCCCGGCACGACGGTCACGCTGCTCGCCCCCCGTGACGGGGGAGTGGTGCAGCGGACCGTCCTGCCGGGCGGGCTGCGCGTGGTCACCGAGGCGATGCCCACCGTCCGGTCGGTCACCTATGGCGTCTGGGTCGGTGTCGGCAGCCGCGACGAGACGCTCGCGCAGGCCGGCGCGTCGCACTACCTGGAGCACTTGCTCTTCAAGGGCACCCGAACCAGGTCGGCTCTGGAGCTGAGCGCCACCATCGACCGCCTCGGTGGCGAGATGAACGCGTTCACGACCAAGGAGTACACCTGCTACTACGCGCGGGTGCTCGACACCGACCTCGCGACCGCGGTCGACGTGGTCACCGACCTCGTGACCTCTGCGACGCTACGGACCTCTGACGTCGACGCCGAACGTGGCGTGATCCTCGAAGAGATCGCGATGCACGACGACGATCCGACCGACGTGGTGCACGACGACTTCGCGCAGCTGTTGTTCGGCGACGAGCCGCTGGGCCGCCCGGTCCTGGGGACCGTGGCTTCGATCAGGGGTCTCTCGCGCGACACGATCGCGCGCTACTACCGCCGCCGCTACCGTCCCGAGAACCTCGTCGTGGCTGCCGCGGGCAACCTCGACCACGCCGAAGTGGTCGCCATGGTGGTGGCCGGATTCGACCGCGGCGCCGTGACCCTCGACCCGAAGACCGTCGCGCTGGACCCTCGATCCGGACCGGGTCCGACCCCGCGGACCGCCTCGGTGGGAGTGGTTGAGCGGCCGACCGAGCAGGCGAACCTGGTGTTGGGGCTGCCCGGTCTGTCCCGCAGCGACGACCGCCGGTTCGCGCTGAGCGTGCTCAACGCCGCTCTGGGCGGCGGGATGTCGAGCCGACTGTTCCAGGAGATCCGCGAGAAGCGGGGCCTCGCCTACTCGGTCTACTCCTACAACGCCCAGTTCGCCGACACGGGCATGTTCGGGATCTACGCGGGGTGTCTGCCCAAGAAGGTCGACGAGGTTCTCGACCTGTGCCGCGAACAGCTCGACGCCGTGGTGCAGCACGGCATCAGCGACGAGGAGCTCGACCGCGGCAAGGGACAGATGCGTGGTGGCCTCGTGCTCGGGCTCGAGGACACCGGCTCGCGCATGAGCCGGATCGGCAAGGCCGAGCTCGTCTACGGCGAGCTGATGAGCGTCGAGGAGCTGCTGGGTCGGATCGAGGCGGTCACCCCCGACGACATCGCGGCGATCGCTCGTGACGTGCTCGGCGGCCCGCCGTCGCTGGCGGTCATCGGGCCGTTCGCCGCCGACCGTGACTTCTCGCGGGCGGTCGCATGACGGCGCCGCTTCGGGTGGCCGTGACCGGCGCGGCCGGACGCATGGGTCAGACCGTGTGTGCGGCCTTGGCCGCTGCGCCCGACCTCGAGCTCGTCGCACGGATCGACGAAGACGGATCCGTCGCCGACGCGGTGCGTGCCGATGCCCAGGTGGTCGTCGATTTCACCGGCCCCGACGTCAGTCCGGGTCTGGTGCACGAGGCGGTGGCGGCCGGGCTGCACTGCGTCGTCGGCACGAGCGGTTATGACGGGACCCGCCTCGACGAGGTGCGCGGCTGGCTCGTCGGGTCGCCCGAGGTGGGTGTCGTCGTGGCGCCGAACTTCGCGCTCGGCGCCGTGCTGCTGATGCGGTTCGCGCGGGAGGCGGCGCCCCACTTCGAGTCCGTCGAGATCGTGGAGCTGCACCACCCCGACAAGGTGGACGCACCGTCGGGCACCGCCGTGGCGACCGCCGAGGGGATCGCCCGCGTCCGCGAGTCGGTCGGGCTGGGTCCGGTTCCTGACGCCACCACGACGACACGCCCGGGTGCCCGCGGTGCGGACGTGAGCGGGATCCCGGTGCACGCGGTGCGGCTGCGCGGGCTGACCGCCCACGAGGTCGTGCTGTTCGGTGGTCCCGGTGAGACTCTGTCGCTTCGGCACGACTCGTACGACCGCCAGTCGTTCATGCCTGGTGTGCTTCTGGCGGTGCGCTCGGTGGCGAACCGCCCGGGTCTGACCGTGGGGCTCGACGCCTTGCTCGACCCGGCATAGCGCGGCTCGTCAGGTCAACGCGCGCAGTCCGGCCGCGACGGCGGCGGCGCCCACGACGACCACGAGGAACGGCGCTCGCAGCGTCAGCGCGATCGCCGCGAAGACCAGTCCGGCGGCTCGGGCGTCGACGACGACGTGCCGCCCGGTCACGAACACCTGGACCGCGGCCAACGCCGCCAGCAAGGCGATCGGGACCAGGGTCGCGATGCGTCGGACGCGGGGTCGGTCGAGGGCGTCGTGCGGCACCGACAGGCCGGCCAGCTTCAACAGGTAGGTGCCGGCGGAGGTCAGCAGGACGGCCGGCCACATCACGGCTCCACCGTCGTCGTCGGCGTGACCTGGCCCCAGCGCGGTTCCCGCCAGGCCAAGGCGATCGCCACCGCGGCTGCGGCGAGGACCGGAACACCGGGCGGGAGCACCGGCGTCAGCGCCAAGGCGACGACCGCCCCGAGGCCGGCGGTGATCCTGGTCAGGCGATCCTGCAACCGGGGCCAGAGCAGGGCGAGGAAGGCGGCGCCGACGGCCGCGTCGAGCCCGAAGTCGCGGGGGTCGCCGATCGCGCGGGCCCCCACGGCGCCGAGGACGGTCGCGAGGTTCCAGCAGACGAACACGCTGATGCCGGTGGCCCAGAACGCGAGCCGCACGGTGGGGGCCGTCGGACGGCTGATCGTCATGGCCGTGGACTCGTCGAGCACGAACTGGGCCGCGACGAACCGTCGCCGCCGGGGGAGGTTCAGCAGCGGAGCCAGGGACAGGCCGTAGAGCGCGTTGCGCACGCCCAGGAACCAGGCCGCCAGGATCGCCGCCAAGTACGACCCGCCCGCGCCCACGATGCCGACGAACGCGAACTGGCTGGCCCCGGTGAACGTCAGCGCGGACAGGCCGACCGTCTGGCCGACGGTGAGTCCGGCCAGGCTGGCCAGCGCACCGAACGACAGGCCGTAGGCGCCGACCGCGATGCCGATGCTGACGGCGTCGACGAGCACCTCGCGTCGGCCGTCGCGGGAGGTGGAGCGCTCGCTCACGCGGCGTCCGGCGACCGGTCGAGGCTCGTGCCCAGACGCACTTGCCGGAGCAGCACCGTGTCGTCGCCGTAGCGGTCGAGCGTGCGGTGGGCCCCGTCGGCCGCCCATCCCGCGGCGTCGAGGAAGCGGCGCAGGAGGTCGTCGTTGGCGGCCGCCCAGACGTAGAGCCGTTCGGCGCCGCCCTCGGCCGCCTGGTGCGCGGCGGCCGCGAGCAGGCGCGACCCGTGGCCGTTGCTGCGCTCGTCGGGATCGACGACGAGCAGCAGCAGCTCGGTGTCGGTCGCGGGGTCGCAGTCGGGGTCGGTGGCAGGGGCCAGCGCCGCCAGGCCGACGACGCGGTCGCCGTCGAGCGCGACCAGCAGCTGGTGGCGACGCGACGGTGGGGCCAGCACGGCGCGCTCCCAGCCCCGCGCGACCACTGACTCGTCGTGGCCGTCCAGCGCACCCTCGGGGAGGACGCCGTCGGCCTGCCAGGCGCGAAGCTGCGCGACGGCCGCCGCCTGCACGTCGGCGAGCCGTGCCGGTCGCACGCTCGCGTCAGCCATGGTCGGGATCCTCCCAGGTCGGTCGATCCGCCCGCTGCTGCGCTGGCCGCCCCTTCGTTGTTGATCAAGGAGAAGATGTCGACTCCGAGTGATCAACTCGCACATCAAGTCCAAGATCAACGGAATAGAGGGTGGGGGCGCGGGGTCGGGGTCGGGGTCGGGGTCGGGGTCGGGGTCGGGTCCTAGGGTGGCCGGTCATGCGGGTGATCGTCGTCGGCACCGGGGTCATGGGGCTGCCGGCTGCGCGAGCTCTCGCGGAGGCGGGACACGACGTGGTCGCCCTCGACCGGTTCGGCGTGGGCAACCGGCTGGCGTCGTCGGCCGGAGCGAGCCGGATCTGGCGGTTCGCCCACGCCGATCGCGAGCGGGTCCGGCTGGCCGCCCAGATGCGCGACGCCTGGCAGGAGCTCGAGGCGGTCAGCGGCCGCCCACTGCGGCAGCACCAGGGCCTCATCTGGCGTGGGCGCAACGCGCTCGACGTGCTCGGCGCTCTGCGCGCCGAGGGCGTCCAGACCGAGGAGATCGACGCGCAGCGGTCGCTGGAGCTGTTTCCCGAACTGCGCCCGACGAGCGACTTCCCCGCGATCTGGCAGCCCGAGGCCGGCATCGTGCTGGCCGCGCAGGCGCTGGGGGCCGAAGCCGAGCGGTTCATCCGAGCCGGCGGTCTGCTGGTCGCCGGGCCGCAGGTGCTCGACGTGCAGCCCCGCACCGGCGGTGGGGTGATCGTCCACACCGATCGTGGTGACCATTTCGGCGACGTCGCCGTCGTCACGGCCGGTCCGTGGGCGGCCGAACTGCTGCGTCCGTTGGGACTCTCGATCGATCTGCGGCCGCAGGTGTCGCAGGTGTCCTACGTGCTGGGCCCGACGAGCTGGGCGGACCGGCCGGCGCTGGTGCACGACTTCGACGCGGACGAGGAGGGCTTCTACGCCCTGCCCACACCGGGCATCGGCTACAAGATCGGACAGGACTCGCCCGTGCGCCCGTGGGATGCCAGCGACCTGGAACGCACCCCGAACGCGGCCCGCGCCGAGGACACGTCCGACCTCGTCCGGCGGGAGCTCCCCGGCTTCGACCCGGCCGTCGTCGCCTCCGAGCTGTGCACCTGGACGGACTCACCCGACGGACTGTTCGTCCTGGGGCGGGTCGGCGACGTCGTCGTCGGCTGCGGCGACTCCGGCGAGGGCTTCAAGTGGCTGCCCATGTTCGGCCGATGGATCGGTGCCCTCGCCGAAGGTCGCTCGCTGGACGGCGACGCGCGCATCTTCGCGGTCGAGCGGTTCGCAGCCGGCTGACGGTCGTCATCCGATGAGGGTGGGACCGCCCCAGTCGTCGTCGTCGTTTCCCGGTGATCCCGAACGGCCCGACCAGCCACGCTCGACGTCGGGCAGCGGCACCTGCACCTGGTAGTAGGTGCCGGTGGCGATCGAGAACAGACTGCGCCGGTCCCGGCGGATCAGGGCGGGGAGCCAGACCGCAGCCACGACCACCACGGCGGCCAGGGAACCAGTCGGGAACCGCAGCGCCTCCCACAAGGCGATCGGCAGCGCCGCGTTCAGGAACGCCCGGGGTCGGTCCAGGTCGGACCCGTCGGCCCTGGTCGCGCGGATGTCGAAGACGGCGTCGCCTACCGCGCCGGCGCCCAGACGGCTGGCGGCCAGCGCCACCACCAGGCACAACGCGACCTCGGCCACCACCCGGGCCAACGGGTGGGTGTGGGCCAGCCCACCGTGGACGACGACGTCGTTCGTGATCCCGCCGGGGGACAGCTCGCCCATGGCCTGGGGCTCGACCAGCACGAGCATCCCCACCGAGATCACGAGCCCGGCGAACATGGCGCAGACCAGCGCGAAGCCGAGCGTGGTCAGCGCCGACTTGGCCCGAAGGCCGGGACTGGGCAGGCCGGTCGTGTACCGGTACATCGGCCGCTCCTCCCTCGGGCCCGGGGTCGTCGGCACGGATCGCTAGGGTGACAGCGTGCCCGAGGAGACTCACCAGATCCAGTTCCGCAGCGACGTCACGGTGGAGCTCGTCCGGGCTGCGGCCCGCGATGCCGACGTGTTGTTCGCCGCCCGCGTGTCCACCCAGGGCGAGCAGTCACTGGCCGGCGTCGACGACGACGCGTCGCGCTCGTCGGGCCTGATCAACTACCTCATGCGCGACCGGCACGGCTCACCTTTCGAGCACAACTCCATGACCTTCTACGTCCAGGCACCGATCTTCGTGTTCCGCGAGTTCATGCGCCACCGGATCGCCTCATACAACGAGGAGTCCGGCCGCTACCGCGAGCTGCGTCCGGTGTTCTACGTCCCCGGACCCGACCGCAAGCTGGTGCAGGAGGGCAAGCCCGGCCACTACGAGTTCGTCGACGGAACCCCCGAGCAGCACCGAGTGGCCACCGAGCAGACCAAGGCCGCGTGCGCGCAGGCGTACGCGGCCTACCAGGAGATGCTGGCCGCCGGGGTGGCGCGAGAGGTGGCCCGCGGCGTCCTGCCCGTGGCCACGTATTCGTCCATGTACGTGACCATGAACGCGCGGTCGCTCATGAACTTCCTGTCGTTGCGTACCAAACGCGAGGGCTCCCACTTCCCGTCGTTCCCTCAGCGCGAGATCGAGATGGTGGCCGAGCAGATGGAGGTCTTCTGGGCCGGCCTGATGCCGCTGACCCACGCGGCGTTCGAGACCAGCGGCCGGGTGGCTCCCTGACTGCCACGGTCGGTCGGCGGTAGCGTGAGGGCATGACCTCATCGGCGCCGTTCGGACGCATGCTCACGGCGATGGTCACGCCGTTCCGGTCCGACCTGTCGCTGGACGTCGAGGGCGCCCAGGCTCTGGCGACCCACCTGGTGGACGCGGGCAACGACGGGCTGGTCGTCTCCGGCACCACCGGCGAGTCGCCCACCACCACTGACGACGAGAAGGACGCGCTGCTGCGGGCCGTGGTCGAGGCGGTCGGTGACCGGGCCCAGGTGGTGGCCGGGGTCGGCAGCAACGACACCCTGCACACGGTCGAGTCCGCCCGACGCGCGGCCAAGGCCGGGGCCCACGGCCTGATGGTCGTCACGCCGTACTACAACCGTCCACCCCAGACCGGCCTGCTCGAGCACTTCCGCGCCGCAGCCGACGCCACCGAGCTGCCCCTGATGCTCTACGACATCCCCGGACGGACCGGGCGGGCGATCGACGTCGAGACGCTCGTGCGCCTGGCCGAGCACCCGCAGGTGCTCGCGGTCAAGGACGCCAAGGGAGATCTGGGCGCCGCCTCGTGGACGCTGCGGCGCACCGATCTCGCGTGGTACTCCGGCGAGGACCTGTTGAACCTTCCGCTCCTGTCGATCGGAGCCGTCGGGATGGTCAGCGTCGTCAGCCACCTGGTAACCCCGCGACTGCTCGCCATGCTGGACGCGTACGCGCGCGGCGACGTGACCGAAGCGGCGTCGTTGCATGCCTCACTGCTTCCGGTCTACTCGGGGGTGTTCGCCACCCAGGGCGTGATCACCATCAAGGCGGCGCTCGCGCAGCTTCAGCTGCCGGCCGGCCCGGTCCGGCCACCGATGGTCGACGCCACCGAGGAGGAGTTCGCCCGCCTGGTGCTCGACCTGGCCGACGGCGGCGTTGCGGGGTTCGCTCCGTGAGCCATCCACACCCGGAACTGGTGCTGCCCCCGAACCTGGCGCCGGGCACGCTGCGGGTGATCCCGCTAGGTGGCCTGGGCGAGATCGGCCGCAACATGACCGTCTTCGAGCTCGTCGGGCCAGACGGCGGGCGCGAGATCCTCGTGGTCGACGTCGGGGTGCTGTTCCCCGAGGACCACCAGCCCGGAGTCGACCTGATCCTCCCGGACTTCGACTACCTGCGGGACCGCCTGGACGACGTGGTCGGTGTCGTGCTGACCCACGGCCATGAGGACCACATCGGGGGGCTGCCCTACCTGCTGCGCGAGCGCGGCGACATCCCGGTGTTCGGCTCGCGGCTGACCCTGGCGCTGGTCGAGGCCAAGCTGCGCGAGCACCGGCTGAAGCCGCCGACCACGGTCGTCGCCGAGGGGGACCGGTTCGGCGTCGGGTCGTTCGACATCGAGCCGGTCGCGGTGAACCACTCGATCCCCGACGCGTTGGGCGTGGCGATCCGCACCCCCTCGGGCCAGCTCGTGGTCCACACCGGCGACTTCAAGATGGACCAGCTGCCCCTGGACGGTCGCCTCACCGACCTGCGGGCCTTCGCGCGGCTCGGCGAGGAGGGGGTCGACCTCCTGATGGTCGACTCCACGAACGCCGAGGTGCCCGGGTTCGTCGCGCCCGAGCAGGAGATCGGACCGGTGCTCGACGCGGTCTTCCACCGGGCGCAGCGGCGGATCATCGTGGCCTCGTTCGCGTCCAACGTGCACCGCATCCAGCAGGTGCTCGACACCGCGGTGAGGCATGGCCGCCGGGTCGCGTTCGTCGGTCGGTCGATGGTGCGCAACATGGGGATCGCCCGCGACCTGGGGTATCTGACCATCCCGGCGGGCACCGTGGTGGAGCTGGCCGAGCTCGAGCACCTGCCCGACCGCGAGGTCGTGCTGATCTGCACCGGCTCGCAGGGCGAACCGATGGCCGCCTTGTCCCGCATGGCCAACCGCGACCACGCGATCCGGGTGGGCGAGGGCGACACCGTGGTCCTGGCCTCGTCACTGATCCCGGGCAACGAGAGCGCCGTCTACCGGGTGATCAACGGGCTCACCCGATGGGGTGCCGACGTGGTGCACAAGGGCAACGCCAAGGTGCACGTGTCCGGGCACGCGGCCGCTGGCGAACTCCGGTACCTGTACAACATCGTGCGTCCCAGCAACGTGATGCCCGTGCACGGCGAGATCCGCCACCTCAAGGCCAACGGCGACCTCGCCGTGTCCACCGGCGTCGACGCAGCCAACGTCGTCCATGCGGAGGACGGCGTGGTCGTCGACCTGGTCGACGGTCTGGCGCGGGTCGTCGGCGCGGTTCCCTGCGGGTACGTGTACGTCGACGGCTCGAGCGTGGGAGACGTCACCGAGACCTCGCTGAAGGACCGGCGGATCCTCGGGTCCGAGGGCTTCGTGTCGGTGCTGGTGGTGGTCGACTCGGCGACCGGCAAGGTGGTGGGCGGTCCGGAGATCCACGCGCGTGGCTTCATCGAGGACGACGCCGCATTCGCCGGGGTGCTGCCCGAGATCGTCGAGGCGGTCGAGCGAGCTGGCGCCGAAGGGGTCGGCGACACCCACCAGCTGCAGCAGATCGTGCGTCGGACCGTGGGCCGATGGGTGAGCAACACCCACCGCCGCAAGCCGATGATCCTGCCCGTCGTCGTGGAGGTCTGAGCGCCGGTGCGCGTGCTGATCTCGGCCGACATGGAAGGCGTGTCCGGAGTCGTCCACCCCGACGACGTCGAGCCGGGAACAGCGGCTCACGCCGAGTTCCGTCACGCGATGACGGCCGACGTCAACGCTGCGGTTTCCGGCTTCTTCGAAGGCGGCGCCACCGAGGTGCTGGTCAACGACTCGCACTACACCATGCGCAATCTCGTCGTGCCCGACCTCGACCCGCGGATCCGCTACATCCGCGGGTCGCAGAAGCCTCTGGGGATGCTGGAGGGGCTGCT
>Ga0302299_10001554_pt1 | contig 13806 bp, 8 predicted proteins | sample III_Fen_N3_4_FD_198795 | JGI IMG/M metagenome (GOLD analysis project Ga0302299, IMG submission 198795) | Peat permafrost microbial communities from Stordalen Mire near Abisko, Sweden - III_Fen_N3_4 | ecosystem: Environmental > Terrestrial > Soil > Wetlands > Permafrost | place: Sweden: Abisko... | reverse complement strand
GAGCTGACCCGCGACGAGCTGCGCATCGCCACCGGCTCGAACGTGGCCGTCCGCGACGTCAGCTTCGACGTCCGCCCGGGCGAGGTGTTCGTGGTCATGGGCCTGTCCGGCTCGGGCAAGTCCACGCTCATCCGCTGCCTGACCCGGCTCATCGAGCCCACGGCGGGCGAGGTGCTGCTCGACAAGGAGGACATCGGCAAGGCCACCCAGGCCCGTCTCCGCGAGCTGCGCCGCAACCGGTTCGCCATGGTGTTCCAGCACTTCGGCCTGCTGCCGCACCGCCGGGTCATCGACAACGTGGCGTTCGGCCTGGAGATCCGCGGCGAGTCCAAGAAGCAGCGGCGCGAGAAGGCGGCGAAGATCCTCACGCTCGTCGGGCTCGAGGGTCAGGAGATGCGCTATCCCGACCAGCTCTCGGGCGGCATGCAGCAGCGCGTCGGCCTCGCCCGCGCCCTGGCGGTGGACCCCGAGGTCATGCTGTTCGACGAGCCGTTCAGCGCGCTCGACCCGCTCATCCGGCGCGACATGCAGAACGAGGTCATCCGGCTCCACCACGAGGTGGGCAAGACGATGATCTTCATCACCCACGACCTGGCCGAGGCGCTCAAGCTGGGCGACCACGTGGCGATCATGCGCGCGGGGCAGATCGTCCAGATCGGCCGCCCGGAGGAGATCGTGGGCGCGCCCGCCGACGACTACGTCGCGGACTTCGTCCAGGACGTCCCCAAGTCGTACGTGCTGACCCTCGGCTGGATCATGCGCCACGTCCGCGAGGACGACACGCTCGACGGGCCCGAGTTCCCGTCCACCACGGTGATCCGCTCGGCGGTCCACGCCGCCGCGTCGACCGACCACCCCATCCGGATCGTGGACGACGGCAAGCTCGTCGGCATGGTCGACCGCGGCCTCATCCTGGCCGCGATCGCCGGGACCGAAGCCGAGGCATGACCGCGGCTGCTGCGGCGGTCCGGCCCCGGGCCGGGATCCGCCTCACCAAGAACCGCCAGATCCTGCTGCTGCTCGGCAGCGCGGCTGTCGTCTACGTCCTCGCGCAGCTGCTCTTCCCGACGGCCTTCACGCGGCCGTACGACCCGGCGGCGGCGCTCTTCGACTGGCTCAACGGCGTCCGCGACTGGATCGAGGCGCAGTCCAACGGCCCATTCTTCGTGTACGTCATCGATCCCATCCGGGTCAGCCTCAACTGGCTCGTCGCAACGGTCACGGGCGTCCTCACCGGGATCGGGTGGACGGGCGTCATCGCCATCGGCGGGGCGCTCGGGCTCATGTTCGTGACCTGGCGCACGGCGGTGGCCGTGGCGCTGGCCTTCACGCTGATCGGCCTGCTCGGCCTGTGGAACGACACGATGATCACGCTGGGGCAGGTCATCGTGGCCGTTGCCGTGGCGCTGGCGATCGGCGTCACGCTCGGGATCGTGGCCGGCAGGAGCGACCGGTTCCTCAGCTTCGTGACGCCGATCCTCGACTTCATGCAGATCATGCCGACGTTCGCGTACCTGCTGCCGCTCACCCTGTTCTTCCGGATCGGCAGCGCCACCGCGGTCGTGGCGACGCTGATCTACGCGATGCCGCCGGCCATCCGCCTCACCTCGCTGGGCATCCGCGGCGTGGCGGCCGAAACCGTCGAGGCCGCTGACTCGCTGGGCTCGACCGGTCTCCAGGTCCTGCGCAAAGTGCAGCTGCCGATGGCCCGCACCACGCTCGGCCTCGCGGTCAACCAGACCATCATGATGGCGCTCTCGATGGTCGTCATCACCGCCCTCGTGGGCGCCGGCGGCCTGGGCGACGTGATCATCAAGGGCCTCAAGACGCTCGACGTCGGCGCCCAGTTCGACGCGGGCCTCGCGATCGTCCTGCTGGCCATGATCCTCGACCGCCTCTCGGCCTCGGCGAGCCAGGTCTCGGATCGGCGGCATACCGGCAAGCTGCCGTTCAGCAAGCGCTACGCGCGCCACATCATGTCGGTCGGCGTGGCCATCATGGTCGTGGGCGTCGTGCTCGGCTACACGCAGAAGTGGGCCCACACATTCCCGACGGCGTGGCACATCTCGTTCGCCAAGCCCATCAACGCCGCCGTCGACTGGATCTCGCACAACCTCGTCTTCCTGACCGAGGGCCTCAAGAACATCGTCTCGGCGTGGATCCTCGACCCGCTGCAGACCGTGCTCACGTCCTCCCCCTGGTGGCTCGTGCTGTACGTGGCCGTCGGGCTCGCCCTGATCATCACGAGTCGGCGGGCGGCCGTCTGGGTGGCGGCCGCGACGGTGGGCATCGTCGCCCTGCAGATGTGGCAGCCCTCGATGGAGACGCTGGCGCAGGTGCTGCTGGCCGTCGTGATCACGATGCTGGTGGGCGTGGCCATGGGCACGTGGGCCGCCCGCTCGTCGCGCGTGTCCGCCATCCTGCGACCGATCAACGACGCCGCCCAGACCATGCCGTCCTTCGTGTACCTGGTCCCGGCGCTCGCGCTGTTCCAGCCCACGCGGTTCACGGCCGTCATCGCCGCGTTCATCTATGCGATCCCAGCGGTCATCCGCCTCACAGAGGACGGGGTGCGCGGCGTCTCGCCAACGGCCATCGAGGCCGCGACCTCGGCTGGCTCCACCTCGGCCCAGGTGATCAGCAAGGTGCAGCTGCCCATGTCGCGGCGGTCGCTGCTCGCCGCCATGAACCAGGGCACCGTCCTGGTCCTCGCGATGGTCGTGATCGGCGGTCTCGTCGGCGGAGGCGGACTCGGCTACCAGGTGGTCGCGGGTCTCAGCCAGCGAAGCTACTTCGGCAGCGGCATGGCGGCCGGGCTCGCCATCGTGCTGCTCGGCATCATGCTCGACCGGATCACGCAGGGCGCCGGCGCCCGGCGCGAGATCCGGCAGGTCGAGGAAGGGTAGCGCGGGAGCCTCGGGCAACCGCCCAATGGAGCCCAACGCGAACCGGGCGCACCGCGGGGATGCGGCGCTCGGCACGTGGAACGGGCTGGCCACGCTGTAGCGGGATCACCCGCGAGGCGTCATCATGCGTCGATCGGTCGGAGGAGGACCTGGCCGACCGGAAGGAAGGGAACCACAGCTTGAACACAGCCACCAACGTGCGACGGCTCGCCGCGGGCGCGGCCGTCATGGCGATACTCGTCTCAGCGTGCACCGGCTCCGCCGCGTCCACGGCCCCATCGGCAGCCGCCTCGGTCGCCCCGAGCACGGCCGCGAGCACCGCGCCGTCCCAGGCCGCCAGCCAGGCGGCGTCCACGGCCCCGAGCCAGGCGGCCGCCTCGATGGCGGCGTGCGGCACGGTGAACATCGCCGACAACGCGTGGGTCGGCTACGAGGCGGACGTTGCCGTTGTCGCCAACGTCCTCAGGACCAAGCTCGGCTGCACGGTCAACATCAAGAACATCAGCGAGCAGGTGTCCTGGCAGGGCTTCCCGACCGGTGACGTGGACGTCATCCTCGAGAACTGGGGTCACGCGGACCTCGCCGCGAAGTACATCACCACCGACAAGACCGCCGTCGACCTGGGCTCCCAGGGCAACGTCGGGATCATCGGCTGGTTCATCCCCAAGTACTACCTCGACGCGCATCCCGAGCTCGGGACGGCCAACTCGGATCCCAAGACCTTCGCGGCCGCGCTCAACGCGCTGGCAGCCGACTTCAAGACCTCCGAGTCCGGCAGCAAGGGCCAGCTGCTCGATGGCGACCCGTCCTACGTCACCAACGACGAGGGCCTCGTCGCCGGCCTCGGCCTCAACTTCAAGGTCGTCTACTCGGGTTCTGAGGCGGCGTCCGACACGGCCATCAAGGCCGCGATCGACGCCCAGAAGCCCATCCTCGCGTACTACTGGGAGCCGAACTGGTTCGACAGCCAGATCAACAACCAGATGGTTCAGCTCAAGCTCCCGGCCTACACGGCCGGCTGCGACGCGAACCCCAAGAACCTGACCTGCGACTATCCGCCGTACAACCTCAACAAGGTCGCCTCCACGACGTTCGCGAACAGTGGCAGCCCCGCCGCCACGTTCATCAAGAACTTCAAGTGGACCAACGACGACCAGAACGCCGTCGCCACGGACATCTCGCTCAACAAGCTGTCCGACGACGACGCCGCCACGAAGTGGCTGGACGCCCACCCGGACGTCTGGAAGGCCTGGATGGCCGGCACCGGCTGGACCGGCAACTGATCCGCTGACCTCGCACGAACGGCCCCGGGCCCCTTGCGGACCCGGGGCCGTTCTCATATCCGGGGCGCCGGCGCAGACGCCGCCGCGGGCACGACCGCGGGCACGACCGCGGGCACGAACGCGAGCGCAGATTGCCCGCGCTGTTACACTCGAGCGAGAAACGCCGGTTCAGGTCGTCTCGGGCGTGCCCTTCCGAGGCGGCGCCGTATCCGGCGAGCGTGGTAGCCGGAGCTCGGCGCGCAATGGCGCCGGGGATGACGGAGACAGCTCGCACGAGATGAGGACGCCACTTCGTTGACCCGCCAGGTCGCGCAGCATTTCCCCCGGGCACGCCGAGCGGTCGGCCGCCGCACCATCACCGCGCTCCTGATCGTTCCCCTTCTCATGGGCATGGTCACGGGCCATGTGACCGCGCCCACGGCCACGTACGCGGACCAGCTCTCCGACGCCAAGGCGCAGCAGAAGGCGCTCGCGGCCAGGATTGCCGCGGAGAAGGCCCAGATTGCCGCGCTCAACGCGTCGCAGGCGTCGCTGTCGGGGCAGATCGACCAGACAAAGTCGCAGCTCGACGGCATCACGCAGAACCTCTCGACCACGCGCGTGCAGGTCGCCTCGCTGCGGACTGACCTCGGCAAGGTCCAGACGCAGTACAACGCACTGGTCGCGAGCCTCGCGGACCTCGACACGCAGCTCGCGTCGATCGAGGCGCAGGAGATCGCCAAGCGCGCGGAGCTGGGCCAGCACCAGGCCGAGCTCGCCACCCGCGTCCAGGGCGCCTACGAGGACCAGCGCACCTCGATGCTCGAGACCCTGCTCTCGGGCGCGTCCTTCGCCGACATGCTCGCCGCCATGTCCACGCAGCTCGACGCAGCGGCGCAGGACCAGCAGCTCGCGGCGCAGGTGGCGTCGGACCAGGCCACGCTCGTCTCCCTCCACCAGACGGTCTCGGACACCCTGTCCCAGACGAACGTGCTGCGCCAGCAGACAGCGGTCCAGCGGCAGGCCCTCGACCGCAAGATCGCGGCCCTCGCCGCCGCCACCAAGCGCCTCAAGGTGCTCGAGAAGGCTGCCAAGGCCGCGCTCGCCGCCCAGAACTCTCAGTACACGCAGATGTCGGCCAACAAGGCAGCGCTCAAGGCGGCGCTCGCCCACGCTGCGGCGCAGCGCAAGAAGCTCCAGCAGAAGATCGACAAGATCATCGCGTCGCAGTCCAACAACGGGCACATCCCGAGCCAGTACAACGGCACGCTCGCCTGGCCCATGTCGGGCTCGATCACGCAGGACTTTGGCTGCACCGGCGTCATCTGGGAGCCGCCGTACGGGAACTGCCCGCACTATCACAACGGCATCGACATCGTCGCGCCATACGGGACGCCGATCCACTCGGCGGGCGACGGGACGGTGGTCTACGTGGGCTGGAACTACGCGGACGGAGCCAACCCGGCCTGGATTGTGATCATCGCCCACAGCACCTCGCTCGTGACCTGGTACGCCCACATGCAGCCCCGGTATCCGGTGCACGCCGGCGAGCACGTCAGCAAGGGTCAGGTCATCGGCTACGAGGGCAGCACCGGCCACTCGACCGGGGCCCACCTCCACTGGATGGTGGAGTTCAACGGGACGTTCGTGAACCCGAAGCTGTTCACCTAGCGTCGAGCGCACCGGGGTCAATCGCGAGACCCCGCGGTGCTAGGATCGGGACGAGTCCCCGCAGCTCCGGAGGAACGACGTTGGTCAAGCCGGTGATGGCGGTCATCCTCGCAGGCGGCGAGGGCGAGCGGCTGTCGATCCTGTCCTCGGTCCGCGCCAAGCCCGCCGTCCCGTTCGGGGGCAAGTACCGGATCATCGACTTCACGCTCTCCAACTGCGTGAACTCCGGGATCCAGCACGTCATGGTGCTGACCCAGTACAACCCGCGCTCGCTCAACGACCACATCGGCCTCGGGCGCCCGTGGGACCTGGACCGCAACACCGGCGGCGTCAAGATGCTCCAGCCGTACGTGAAGCGCGGGCGCGTGGCCGAGTGGTACCGGGGCACCGCAGACGCCGTGCTCCAGAACTTCAACGTCATCGAGCACGACGCGGGCGAGTACGTGCTCGTGCTCGCGGGCGACCACATCTACAAGATGGACTACACGCCGTTCATCGCGGCCCACCGGCGCCACCGCGCGGACGTGACGATCGCCGTCCGACGCGTGCCCCTGGTCGAGGCCACCCGGATGGGCATCCTGGCCCTGGACGACCAGGAGCGCGTGATCGAGTGGCAGGAGAAGCCCAAGCAGCCCAAGAGCGACCTCGCGTCGATGGGCGTGTACGTCTTCTCCAAGCGCGCGCTCCGGCGCTTCCTGTCCGACGACCGCACCGACTTCGGCGCCAACGTCGTGCCCGCCATGCTCGAGGCCGGCGCCCGCGTGTTCGGCTATCGCTTCGACGGCTACTGGCAGGACGTGGGGACCATCCAGTCGTTCTGGGAGGCCAACATGGCGCTCCTCGACGACAACCCCGAGCTCGACCTCTACGACCGCGAATGGCTCATCCACACCCGGTCGGAGGAGCGCGCGCCCGCCAAGGTGGGCCCGACGGCGCAGGTGCACCGCAGCCTCATCTCGCACGGCTGCGTGATCAACGGAACCGTGGTCAACAGCGTGCTCTCGCCGGGCGTCCGCGTGGACGTGGGCGCGGTGGTGCGCGACTCGATCCTGATGTTCGACACCGTCGTGCGCAGCGGCGCCGTGGTGGACCGGGCGATCCTCGACAAGGAGGTCACGGTCGGCCAGGGCGCCATCGTCGGCGACGGCCCGGACTTCGACACGCCCAACAAGATCGAGCCCGGGCGCCTCAACACGGGCATCACGGTGATCGGCAAGCAGTCGGTGATCCCGCGCGGCGTGCGCCTCGGGCGGAACGTCAAGGTCGGCGGCCAGGTCCGCTCGTCAGACTTCGTGACGCGGACGGTCCGGTCCGGCGGGACGGTCGAGCGGCGTGCGGGCAAGGGCGACTCGGACGACGATGAGAAGGTCATCGGCCGGTAGGGCCGGCCCCGCTGATCCGCCGCCATCGCGGCGTTGTCGGGTTGGGCCCGCTGATCCGCCGCCATCGCGGCGTTGTCGCCTGCGGTGCTCGCTCACGGGCATCCGAGCCCGCTCGCTCCGCTCCTCGGCTCCGCCTTGCGCCGACGACGGCTGAGCTGGGCCCTGAGCTGGAGAGGGGGCCCGCTGATCCGCCGCCCTCGCGGCGTTGTCGGCTGGCGGCTTCGTCCCCTCGGGTAGACTCCCGCGCATGTCTCCCGTCCGCCAGGAGGCGTTCAGCGCGGCTGACGTCGAGGCCTGGCTCGCCGATCTGGGCGTGACACCGCTCGAGCGCAGCGACCGCGAGGGCGTCACGTCGTGGGACGTGGTGCTCGACGGGCGTCGCCGCGCCGCGCTGCGGATCACCCTGATCCTCGACCCGGGTCTCGCGCTGATCTGCTGGTGCCATTTCGCGCCCCCGATCAACGACAGCTTCCGCAGGTCGTACCGCAAGCTGCTGCGCTGGAACGACGAAGTGCCGTTCATCAAGTTCTCGATCGGCGAGGACGAGCGCCCGCTGCTGGTCGCCGAGCTGGCCGTGGCCACCGTCACGCGCGACGACCTCGGCCTCGCGCTGGCCCGCCAGGTCGCGCTGGCGGACCGCTTCCACGGCGAGACCGTCGAGTGGCTCAAGGCCGGGGGCTGGCGCACGGACCCGCCTGCCGACCCGGACGGTCCCGGCATGCGCCTCGTGGCCCGGTACTCCTCCGAGCTGACCGAGTTGCTGGGCGATCCGACCGGGACGGGCGCGTGAGGTCCGCGCCGCGGTCAGGCCGCCGGACGCTGGTCGGACTGCCGGGCCGGGTGGCGGCGCTCGCGCTCGCGCTGGGCGTGGTCGGCCTGCTGTTCGCGCCGCTCGGGGCCCTGCCGGCCCCCACGGCGTTGGGCGCGAGCTCGGATCTCTCGGTCGTCGCCGCGACGCGCTACACGGTCCAGCCGGACAAGAAGCGCATTCGAGTGGCCGTCGACCTCACGATCGAGAACCACCGGGCCGACACGCGAACCAGCCGGTACTACTACGACCACGCTTTCCTCGCCGTCCAGCCGGGTGCCGCGAGCCCGTCGGTCGTGAAGGGGCCCAAGAGCGCGGCCGTCCGCGTGGCGTCGCGGGCGGCGGACTCGACCGTCCTGCGCATCGACTTCGGCGCGAAGCTCTACGGGGGCCACGCGACGTCGTTCCGATTCGCGTTCAACCTCGCTGACGTGGGCAGCGGCGCCCGGCGCCTGATCCGCGTCGGGACGAGCCTGATCACGTTCCCCGTCTGGGCGTACGCCTCGGACGGGGCGACCGGCAGCCGCGTCAGCGTCCGATTCCCGAAGGGCTACGACGTGACCGTCGAGTCCGGCGCGTTCAGCACGAAGGCCCGGACCTCGGACGGCGGCACGATCCTGTCCACAGGCGCCCTCGCCAATCCGCTCGGATTCTTCGCCTACGTGTCGGCCCAGCAGCCCGCGACCTATCGCACCACGAGCCTGGCGGTGGCCGTGCAGAACAGCACCATCCCGCTGTCGATGAAGGCCTGGAAGGACGACAAGTCGTGGGCCGGCCGCGTGGGCGGGCTCTTCAAGCGGGCCCTGCCGGTGCTGCAGACGGACATCGGCCTGGCGTGGCCGCACGAGGGGCCCGTCGTGGTCCAGGAGGCGGTCAGCCGGAGCACGGGCGGGTACGCGGGCCTCTACGACCCCAAGGCGAGCCAGATCCAGGTGGCCTACTGGGCGGGGTCGGCGGTCGTCGTCCACGAGGCGGCCCACGGCTGGTTCAACGGTTCGCTCCTCGCCGACCGGTGGGCCGCCGAGGGCTTCGCGAGCCTGTACGCCCAACGGGCCCTGCACACGCTCGCGATCAAGGCGTCGGTGCCCAAGCTCACGGCGAAGCTTCGGGCGGCCGCCTTCCCGCTCAACGCCTGGCCGGCCTCGCCCGCGCCTGCGTCGGCGTCCGAGGCGTACGGCTATGCCGGCTCCTACGCGCTCGCGGCGCTCATCTCCAAGCGCGCCGGGCCCGAAGCCCTCGCGCGGGTCTGGGCCGACGCGGCCGGCAGTGTCGGCGCCTACCAGCCGCCGGCGGGGCAGGGGACCGGCGCCACGGAGACCGTGGATGGGGCGCCCGACTGGCGCGGCCTCCTCGACCTCGTCGAGACCGAGACCGGCGAGAGCTTCACCGACCTCTGGCGGACGTGGGTCGTCCGCCCTGACGAGGCGGCCCTGCTCGACCGCCGTGCCGCAGCCCAGGCCGAGTACAGCGCGATGCTGGGCTCGATGGGCGGCTGGGCGCTGCCGCGCTCGGTGCGCGACGCCCTGCGCGCCTGGCAGTTCGACAGCGCGACCAGCCTGCTCGGCAAGGCGCGCCAGGCCCTCGCGGAGCGAGCGAGCCTGGAGACGGCCGCGAAGGACGCGGGCCTCACGCCTCCCGCCAGGATGCGGGCGCTCTTCGAGGCGGGCGACTTCTCCGGGGCGGTGACCGAGGCGCAGGCGGAGCGTGCGGCGATCTCGGCCATCGTCGGGGCGACGGCCGCCCGGACGAGCGGCGACGACCCGATGACCGCGGTCGGGTTGATCGGTGAGAGCCCCGACCGCGACCTCGGCGTGGCGCGCACGGCCTTTGCCGCGGGGGACCCGGCCGGCGCCGTGACCGCCGCCACCGCCGCCTCGCAGGCGTGGGCCGACGCCCACGGCGAGGGTCGGCGGCGCCTCCTGATGGGGATCTCGCTGGCGGCGGCCCTGGTTGTGCTCGGCCTGTCCCTCGCCAGCCGCCTGCGCCGCTCGCGCCGCACGCCCGCCGCGGTCGCCGCCCAATGAGGCGCCCGGCCGGGCGCCAGCGTCTGGCGGCCCTGCTGGGAGCCCTCTGGTTCGCCGCCACCGCCCTGGCGCCGGCATCGGCCGCGACGCCAGCCTCGCCGCCTGCAGTTGCCCCGGCCATCACCGGGTCCACCGCGACAGCCAGCGCGCAGCGGGGCCGCATCACGGAGGTGCGGGACGTCGTCGCCGGCGTCGCGCAGCCCCAGACCCGTGCCCGCAGCGTCCTGGCGGCCGCGGACGGGCTCGACGTCACCACGTCGACCACCTACCTGGTGGACCCGGCCGCCCGCAAGGTCACGGCCGCCGTGGACGTCACGGCAGTCAACCGCCTGCCCGTCACGGCCGGCGTCCGCTACTACTTCGCGGGCGTCAACCTCGCGGTGCAGCCGGAGGCGACGGCCTTCGCGGCCGACGAGGCCGGCGTCCGCGACCGGGCGACCACCGCGGAGCGCACGGGCTACCGCCTGCTCTCGATCCTCTTCCACGCCCGGCTGTACGTGGGCCAGACCGCGCACGTCCACCTCGCCTTCGAGCTGCCGGCTGGTGCACCCCGCTCGGCAAGCGGCGTCCGCGTCGGCGCCGCGTACGCCGCGTTCGTCGTCTGGGCGTTCGGCGACAGCGGATCGGTCACGGTCACCGTCCCTGCCGGGTTCGTCGTGGACTCCCGGGGCAACGCGATGACCGCAGGGACCGGCGTCGGGGGGAGCAGCGTCCTGGCCTCGGCGGTGGACGACGCATCCGCCTGGGCAGCCTGGATCGATGCGCGGTACGACCGGGCCCTCACGAGCCAGTCCCTCTCCCTCCCGGCGGGCCAGCGGGTGGTCGTGCAGGCCTGGCCCGAGGACCCGGCTTGGCAGCGGCGCGTCGCCGCGGCGCTGACCCGCGGCATCCCGGCGCTGGCCACGCGGATCGGCCTGCCGTGGCCCATCAACGGCGAACTCTCGGTCAAGGAGGTCTCGGGCGCCGAGCTGGAGGGCTACGCCGGGTTCTACCGACCGGACCTCCACCAGATCACGATCAGCGAGGATCTCGACCCGCTCACGATCGTCCACGAGGCGTCGCACGTCTGGTTCAACTCCGCGCTGTTTGCCGACCGCTGGATCACCGAGGGACTCGCGAACGAGTACGCATGGCGCACGCTCGACGGGCTCGGCGTGTCGGCCGCCGGGCCCAAGTCGGTCAGGACGTCCGCGAAGGAGGCCTTCGCGCTTGACGCCTGGGGTCCGCCGGCGGCCATCAAGACCCGGACGCAGGACGCCCGCGAGCAGTGGGCGTACGACGCGTCCTGGACCGTGGTCCGCGAGGTCGTCGCCGAGGTCGGGGAACCCGGCATGGCCAGGGTGTTCGCCGCGGCCGAGGCCGGGACCACGGCGTACCCGGGCGTCGGCACGGCCGAGCGGAGCACGCTGCCCTCGGACTGGCGCCGGTTTGCCGACCTCGCGGAGGAAGTCGGGGGCGGGTCCGGCGTGGCCGAGATGCTCGCCCCGTGGGCGCTCACCGCGGACCAGCGCGCCCTCCTCGCCCCGCGGGCAGCGGCAAGGACCCAGTATCACGCGCTCGTCGCCGCGGGCGGTGACTGGACGGCGCCCGCGGTCGTGCGGGGTGACATGGACGCCTGGGACTTCGCCGATGCCGAGACGGCGATCGCCGTGGCGCGGGCGACGCTCGGGTCCCGCGACGCCATCCGGGTCGAGGCGTCGTCGGTGGGGCTCGCGGTCCCGGCCGCGCTCCGGGGCGACTACGAGACGGCGGTGACGCCCGACGCGCTCGCCAGGACGGCGGGGGCTGAGGCGGCACTCTTCCGCGCGCTCGATGCCGTGGCCGCTGCCGACCGGGCGATGGCGGCGCCGCGCGAAGGGCTCGTCGTGCTGGGCCTGCTCGGGCAGGATCCGTCGACGACCCTCGCGGCCGCCAAGACGGCCTGGGCGTCGGGCGATGCCGCCATCGCCTCGCAGGACGCTGCTGCGGTGGCGGACGCGCTCTCGGTGGCGGCCGACGCCGGACGGCTCCGCCTCGCGTCGCTCGTCGCCGCGCTCGTGGCCCTCGCGCTGCTCGGCGGCGCCGCCATCGCCATTGCCCGACGGCGGGGGCGACACCGCGCGCAGGCCGTCGCGTCCGCCGTGCCTTCCGCGACCATCGTGCAGATCGCGCCCCCGGCGGCACCCGAGCCGTACCCTATACTCCCGGCCAATGCGACGGCCGGGGAGCCGCCCGAGCCGTTGCCGGACGTCGTGGACGAAGGAGCGCAGTGATCGCCATGGCCAGCGCCCGGGACGCAGAGAGCGCCTGATGGGCATGCAGCGCACCCGTCCGTCCATGGAGATCCTGTCCGGCGCGACCGCGGACGTCTACTTCGCGCGCGCCAACAGCATTCTCGACCGCGAGGGCATGGACCCCGTCGTCACGATGGAGGTCTTCTGCCGCGAGGACGCGGTCATCTGCGGCATGAGCGAGGCGACCAACCTCATCGGCCACGTGCTCGCGAATGAGCCCGGGGCCATCGTGGAGTCGATGGCGGACGGCGACCTGGTCACGCCCAAGGAGGTCGTCCTCCGGATCCGCTCCCGCTACCGCGCCTTCGCCCTGTACGAGACGGCCATGCTGGGCATGCTCGCCCAGTCAACCGGCTGGGCCACCGCCGCCCGCCAGTGCGTGGAGGCCGCGGCCCCGCAGCCGGTCATCGGCTTCGGCGCCCGCCACGTGCACCCGGACATCACCGACGTCCTCGACTACGCCTCCATCGTGGGCGGCTGCGTCGGGGCGTCCACGCCCGCAGGGGCCCGGCTCGCGGGGCTCAACCCGACCGGCACGATGCCCCACAGCCTCGTGCTCATCTTCGGCGACACGGTCCGAGCGGCCGAGGCGTTCGACCGAGACATGCCGCCCGACGTGCCGCGCATCGTGCTCGTGGACACGTTCAAGGACGAGGCCGAGGAGGCGCTCCGCGTGGCGCACGCCCTGGGCGACAAGCTCTACGGGATCCGCCTCGACACGCCGTCCGAGCGCGGCCGTGTCACCGCCGATCTCGTCACCGAGATCCGAGCCCGCCTCGACCAGGAGGGCTACGGCCACGTCACCATCGTGGTCTCCGGCGGCCTCACGCCCGATCGCATCCGCTACTTCAAGGACAAGGGCGCGCCCGTGGACTCGTTCGCGGTTGGCAGCTACATCTCCGGTGCCACGCCCATCGACTTCACGGGCGACATCAAGGAGATCGACGGCAATCCCATCGCCAAGCGCGGCCGCATCCCGGGCATGACCGACAGCCCCCGCCTCAAGCAGCTCGACCTCGCCGCCTGGCGGGAGTAGCGGCTAGGGCGCCTCCGCTGGCGCTCTCGACGTCGTGACGATCCGGCGCAGCGACGGGTCGGCGAGCGTGACGACCAGCGCCACCAGGATCAGCGCGATGCCGCCAGCCAGCGCGGCCGACAGCCCGTACGCGGCGACGATCGGCGCCCCGCCGATGCTGCCGAGCGAGACCGCGCCGGCCAGCGCTCCCGAGTAGAGCGCGAATGCCGAGCCCCGGACGGCGTCGTCGCTGCGCCGGTTGAGCTCGAAGAGGATCGGCGAGAGCACGGGGGCCGAGGCGCCGCCCCCGAGCAGCCCGGCGACGATCAGGAGCGGGGTGGACAGCGGGAGCAGCAGCAAGCCGATCGCGAACGCCGTCAGGGCGATGCCCACCGCCATCAGCGTCCGGCTGGTGTAGCGACGCGCGAGCCACGCTGTGGGCATCCGCATGAAGAAGATGGCCAC
>Ga0302299_10001550_pt1 | contig 13816 bp, 13 predicted proteins | sample III_Fen_N3_4_FD_198795 | JGI IMG/M metagenome (GOLD analysis project Ga0302299, IMG submission 198795) | Peat permafrost microbial communities from Stordalen Mire near Abisko, Sweden - III_Fen_N3_4 | ecosystem: Environmental > Terrestrial > Soil > Wetlands > Permafrost | place: Sweden: Abisko... | reverse complement strand
GCCGCGCTCCCACGGGCGCTCCTCGTCCCAGAACTCCTCCAGCCCGGGTGTGAGGCGATGCAGTTGCACCCGGGGGCGCACGAGCGACCCGATCTCGGCCGCCGCCTCGGGCGGGGCGGCAACGGCGGCCCAGTCCTGGCCGAACGCCGCGCGGCCGTGACGCAGCCTGTCCACGAGGACGGCGGCGGTGCTCCATCGCTCACGCCTGCCGCGAGGAGCGCCGATCGCAGCAGGCGACTCCGCCGCCGCCCAGGCGCGGGCCAGCTCGGCCGGATCGTCAGCTTCGTCGGCGAGGTGGCCGAGGGCGCGGTCGAGAGCGACGTCCCGGCCGATGCCCGCGCCCCAGACCTCGAGTCGCGGCTGCGCCGGCGCCGGTGTCACGCGCACCTGCTCCTCGGGCTGGTCGACGTTCTCCGGCAGGTTCGCGGGGACGCGCCAGTGCGCGCCCTCGAAGCGGAAGGGCCGTGCCGCGAGTGCATACCTGATCACGTCGAGCGACTCGGCGTAACGGTCGAGGCCCCCGCCGGCCGGGCGGGCGACGAGGACGAGCCTGCCACCGGAGGTGAGATCGGTGACGGCGGCCTCCTCCGCGATCTCGACCGGGTGCCGCTCGCCAACGGCGAGCTCGGCGGCGACGAGCACCTCCGGGACGCGGGCGGCGACCGCGGCGGCGCTCACGAGCGCGCCCGGCAGCTGCGGCCACTCCGTCACGAGGACCCCGTCGAGCCCGGCGGCGTGGGCGGCCTCGGCCGTCCGCACGAGGTCGTCGAGCCCGGCGGGGGCGGGATGCTCGAGCAGGAACCTCATGCCGCCGCCGCTCCCTCGAGCAACGGCACGACCTCTTCGGCGAGGCGCCGCAGCTGCTCGTGGAGCTCGGCCTGCTCCACGAACTCGAACACGGGCCGCAGCGCGAGGTAGTCGACACCCGCCGCGAGGACCTCGCGCAGGGCCTCGGCCACCTGCTCCGCCGGCCCGGCGGCCACCTGCGCCAGGCCGCGCGCCACCTGCCGGTCGACCTGATCGCGTGCCTCGAAGCCGAACCGGCCCTTGAGCGCCCACCACGAGCCGGCCTCCTCGGTCATGTGGAGGCCGATGCGCTCTTTGTGCCGCCGGCACACCGCCTGGTCGTCGCTCACCCAGACCTCGCGCAGTGCCCCCACGACCCCGGCGCGCACCGCCTGCTCGCGATAGGCGGCGGCAACGCCCCGGTACTGGTCGACGGAGAGGGTCTGCGGGAGCATCAGCCCGTAGCCGCGCCTCGCGGCGCGGGCGATCGCAGGATCCGCCATGCCGCCCATCCAGATGCGCGGCGCGGGGCGCCGGACGGGCGGCGGGTCGCCGAGCTCTCCGCGCCAGACCGCCTCCATCGCGTCGAGGCTCGCGTCCATGAGACGGCCACGGCGATCGCGCCGCAGCCCGAGCGCATCGAACTCCGCGTCGCGGTAGCCGAGCCCGGCGCCCAGCTCGACGCGGCCGCCGGAGAGGTGGTCGAGCGTCGCGATCGAGCGCGCAGCGGCGACCGGCTCGTGCTGCGGCACGAGGTACATCGCGGTGCCCAGGTGGATCGTCGAGGTCGAGCCGGCGACGTGGGCGAGCGCCTGGACCGGCGCCGGGCACCAGCCGTCGTACCAGACCCGGTGCTCTCCGAGCCAGACGGCGTGGAAGCCGAGCTCCTCGGCCAGCCGCGCATCCTCGCCGAGGCGGCGGTAGAGCGCGCGCCAGAGACCCGGCCGGGCCGCGGTCGACTGCATCGTCCAGAGAGAGAGCCCGATCCGTTCGTTGCCCGGCACCTCCCCAGTATCCATTCCCGGCCGTGCCTCTGGTAGAAGAACGCGGGTGGACGCGCCTGACGCACCGCTCCGGACGCCGTGATCCGCGCCGCCGTGCGACGCGGGGCGGGACGGCTGGAGCTCGAGCGGGTCGAGCTGCCGCCGCCGGGGCCGGAGGACGTCGTGGTCGAGGTCGTCGCCTGCGGTGTCTGCGCGACGAACCTCCACGACTGGCGGAGCCCCGAGGCGGCGCTGCCCGGGAGCGCGCTCGCCGGCGTGCACGGGCACGAGGTCTCGGGCATCGTCACCGTCGCGGGCGCGAGGGCGGGCGGCATCGCGGTCGGCGATCACGTCTGCCTCGAGCCGGCCCTCGCGTGCTCGTGCGGAGCCTGCCCACCCTGCCGGGCAGGGCGCCCTCGCTCGTGCCGGAGCCGCGCGACGATCCCCGTCTGGGGGTTCGCCGATGCGATCCTCGTACCCGCTCGGGGGGTCGTCCCGGTGCCGCCGGGCCTCGACCTCGAGCTCGCCTGCCTGGCGGAGCCGCTCGCCGCCGCCGTCCACGGGATCCGGCACAGCTCCTCCGCCGCCGCCGGCGGCCGGATCGACGGCCTCGAGGTGGCCGTCATCGGCGCCGGGGCGATCGGCCTCTGCGCCGCCGTGGCGGCCCGCGGCCTCGGCGCGACCCAGGTGACGGTCGTCGCCCGCCACGAGCATCAGGCGCGCATCGCCGCCACCCTCGGCGCCGATCGCATCGTCCGTGACGGGCCGGGCACCGCCCGCGAGGTCCGGGCGCTCCGACCCCAGGTCGTCGTCGAGGCGGTGGGCGGCTGCGGCGAGGCACTCCGCACCGCCTTCACCTGCGTCGCCCGAGACGGGGAGGTCGTCGTCCTCGGGCTCGCCGACGGGCCTCAGGAGCTCGACGTCGCCGCCGCGGCGCTGCGCAACGTGCGGGCGTTCTTCGCCACGGCCTACGCCGCGCGCGACGCGGTCACGGACTTCTCCGTCGCGCTCGAGCTGCTGTCGCGCCGGGGCGACCTCGCGGCGCTGATCACCCATCGCGCTGAGCTGCACGACGTGAACGACGCCTTCCGGCTGGCAGGCGACCGGGCTGCGGGGGTCGTGCGGGTGCTCGTCCGCCCCTGAGCCGGCCATCGGGCCGACGCTGAAACAACCAACTGTTTGGTTGAACCGGGAAGCAGCGGGCGGTAGGGTGGTTCGATGATTCGCTACGAGGTGCGCGGGGCGGTCGCGTGGTTGACGCTCGACCGCGCGGAGAAGCTGAACGCGATGACCCGTGGCTTCTTCTCGGAGCTCGGGGAGCGCGCGGCAGACGCGCAGGCCGATCCGTCCGTCCGCGTCGTCGTCGTCCACGGAGCGGGCAAGTGCTTCTCGGTGGGCGGCGACATCGAGGGCTTCGGCGAGTTGGGGGGCGCAGGCGACCGCCGCGCGTACGTCCAGGAGGCGCTGCGCTCGTACCGGGCGTTCGAGGAGCTGTCCAAGCCCACGATCGCGGCCGTGCACGGTCATGCCCTCGGCGGCGGGTGCGAGCTGACGATGGTGTGCGACCTCGTGGTGGCCGACGAGACGGCCCGCTTCGGCACGCCCGAGGCCGGCGTCGGCCTCTTTCCGGGGCCTGGCGTCGTCCGCGGCCGCTCGAACCTCACGCTCCACACGCTCAAGTACATGATCTTCACCGGCGCCACGCTGGACGCCCGGCAGGCCCTCGCGGCCGGGCTCGTCAACGAGGTCGTGCCCGCGGGCGAGCACCTTGCGAGGGCGGAAGAATGGGCGAAGACGATCGCGCAGAAGGCCCCGCTCGCGCTCGCCGCGGCGAAGGCGCTCCTGAGCGCCGAGGGCTGGGAGCGCTACCCGCACGTGGTCGACGCCGTCGCGATGCTGCAGGGGAGCGAGGACTTCGCGGAGGGCATCGCTGCCTTCACCGACCGGCGGCCGCCACGCTTCGAGGGCCGATGAGCGACGACGCAGGCTTCACGCCCGAGCCGCACAGCATGGAGGAGCGGCTCGCAGAGCTCGAGCGGCGACGCGCCGTCGCGCTCGGGATGGGCGGTCCCGAGCGCATCGCACGCCATCACGGGTCGGGGCGGCTGACAGCCCGCGAGCGCCTCGACGCGCTCGTCGACGCGGGCTCGTTCTACGAGCTCGGCCTCCTCGCCGACGCGCAGCACCGTCGCGAGGAGCCGGCGGCGGCCGACGCGATCGTGGCCGGGCTGGCACGGGTGGACGGCCGCAGGGTGTGCGTCCTCGTCGTCGACGCGACGGTGCTCGCCGGGACGACGGGCCAGGTGAACATGCTCAAGCAGAACCGTGTCGCGCGCTGGGCGGGCGAGCGCGGGCTGCCGCTGATCTGCGTCAGCGACAACGACGGCGGCCGGGTCCCGGACGTCATGGGCTGGCGGTTCTCCGGCCTCCCGTTCGACTTCCGCACGTTCGTGCAGGCCCCCGAGGGCCGCCCCGAGGTGCCGCGCCTGATCGCGGTCGTCGGAGCCAGCTTCGGCGATTCCGCGCTCCACGCCTCGATGGGCCACTTCGTCGTGATGACACGGGACGCGGCCATCGCCCTCTCGGGACCGCCCGTCGTGGCCGCGGCGATCGGCGAGGAGCTCACCGCCGACGAGCTCGGTGGCCCGAAGGTCTCGAGCGAGCAGAGCGGCAACGCCCACCTCGTCGTCGACGACGAGCAGGCCGCGATCACCGCGATCCAGCGCGTGCTCGCGTACCTCCCGGACTCGGCCGACCATCCCGCCCCGCGCGCCCGGGCCGCAGCGCCCGCACGGGACGCCGAGCAGCTCCTCACGCTCGTGCCGAGCGACCCGAGGCGCGGCTACGACATGCGCAAGGTGCTCGAGGCGGTCGCGGACGCCGGCAGCATCCAGCCGTGGGCCGAGCGCTACGGCCCCAGCGTGCTCTGCTCCCTCGCGCGGATCGAGGGCGAGGCCGTCGGGATCGTGGCGAGCCAGCCGATGCAGCGGGCCGGCGTGATGGACGTCCCCGCACTCTCGAAGGTCGCCTCCTTCGTCGACCTCTGTGACACCTTCAATCTCCCGCTCGTGTTCCTGCAGGACGTTCCCGGCCTGATGATCGGCTCGGACGCCGAGCGAGGGGGCATCCTCGGCGGCTACGAGCGCGTCGTCGCGCGCCTCGCACGGGCCAAGGTGCCGAAGGTGACGGTCGTCGTGCGCAAGGCGTACGGCGGCGGGCACTTCGCCCTCGGTGGGCGCCCCACGCGCCCCGACCTGGTCCTCGCCTGGCCGACCGCCGAGATGGGCTTCATGGCTCCCTCGACGGGAATCCGCCTCGTGCATCGCCGGCGGCTCGAGGAGGTGCTCGCGACCGAGGGCAAGGAGGCGCACGACGCCCTCGTCGAGGAGCTCACCGAGGACTGGGCCCGCGAGTCCGAGCCGTGGGAGGCGGCGGCGCACACCTACCTCGACGACGTGATCGACCCGCGCCGCACACGGGAGGCGATCGCCGCCGGAGTCGACTTCGCCTGGGGCAGCGGGCCCCGCCTCAGCTCACGACGCTAGCCAAAGGAGACCACCGTGCCGGCAGGGCCGCTCGCTCACATCTGCCTCGTCGTCGCCGACCTCGACCGCGCCCTCGCGGACTGGACGGCAATCCTGGGCGAGCTCGATCCCGCCCAGCTCGAGGAGCGCGTCGTCGTCGTCGACCGCTGGGAGGCGGGCGAGGACGTGATGTCCTCGGCCACGTTCGTGAACCCGCAGGGCACCGAGATCCAGCTCCTCTGCCCGCTCAACGACGGCCCGCTCGGCCGGCGCCTGGCCAAGCGCGGCGAGCACGTCCACCACATCTGCTTCACGGCGCCGGACCTGCCCGGCGCCGTCGCCCGGTTGGAGGAGAAGGGCATCAGGCTGACGAGTACCGAGCTGCAGAACGACCCGAAGATCCCCTGGCAGTACTGGACGTTCATCTCGCCGGAGAGCAGCCACGGCACGCTCGTCGAGCTCGCCTACCCGTATCGCCCCGTGGACGGCGCCTGGGAGCCCGGCGAAGGCGCACCGACCGGAGCGTGACCGTGGCCCGGCCCGTGCCCGGGCACGTCGAGCGGCCGCAGCGGCTGCGGACGGGCAGGGTCGAGGTCGAGAGCGCCGGCGACCGGATGCCCGCCTATCTCGCCCGCCCGGAGGTCACCGGCCGGTACCCCGCCCTCGTCGTCGTCCACGAGGGCTTCGGCCCAGTCGAGCACATCGACGACGTGTGCAGGCGTTTTGCCAACGTCGGCTTTCTCGCCCTCGCACCGAACCTCTACCACCGCGTGGAAGCACCGGATCCGACGGATTTCGACGACGTCCTGGCGACGACGTTCGGCCTTCCCGACGCGGAGGCGGTCGCCGACCTCGCGGCCGCTGCGGCCCTCCTGTGCGCCGACCCGGAGTGCAACGGCCGAGTCGGTGTGATCGGATTCTGCTCGGGTGGCCGGCAGGCGCTGCTCCTCGCCTGCTCGGACGCTGCGCCCGACGCGGCCGTCGACTGCTGGGGCGGCTTCGTGACGACGGCGAACTTCGACGAAGAGCGGTCGACGGAGTCGCGGCCGACGCCGCCGATCGATCTCGTCGAGCGCCTCGCCTGCCCGCTCTACGCGGTCGTCGGCGAGGACGACGCGAACCCCTCACCCGCCGTCGCCGACGAGCTACGGCGCCGTCTCACGGCCGCCGGCAAGCAGTTCGAGGTGGAGGTCTTCGAGGGCGCGGGCCACGCGTTCTTCGCCGACTACCGCACCGACTTCTACCGAGAAGGCCCTGCGCACGAGCTGTGGCCGACGCTGGTCGCTTTCCTCGAGCGACACCTCCGCCCCTGAAACGCGAGACGGCCGCGCCCTTGGGGCGCGGCCGTCTCGTCGAGCATTCGAGGCTGATCGGGTGCTACTTGATCAGGCCTTCTGCCTTCCACTTGGCGGTGAAGTACGTGACCACGTCGGCCGGGGGCGCGACGTACGAGTTGGCCTTCCTGGGCAGGTTGCCCTTCGTCACGATCGTGTACGCGAGCGGATCGCCGATGCCCGGGTACTTGAAGCTCGTCCCGTAGGGCGGGAACGGCTTGTTGCGCACGAAGTGCTCGAGCGTGGCGTCGGCCAGCTCCCACGCCGTGGCGTCGTAGTTGTTGTCCACGACGGCGTCGATGCCGCCGCTGCGCATGAGCACCTGGCTGCTCGGATCCGCGTGGAACGTCACGACGAGCGGCTTGTTCGGGAACGTCTTGCCCGCGTACTTGCTGGCAACGACCTGGCCTGCCGCCTGGCCGGCGGTGTCGAACGAGACCCAGATCGCCTTGACGTTCGGGTCGGCCGTCAGCGCGTCGCTGACCAGCTTCTGCGTCCCTGCGATCAGGTTCGTCGGGTCGGTGGTCGCATCGACCGAGATCTTCAGCTTGGAGCTGTTCGCGGAGACGAGCGACTTCAGCTGGGCCGTCCGCGCCTGCGCCCACGGCGCCGGATAGTCGATCGAGACGATGTTGGACACGCCCGACTGCGAGGCGAGCTTCGCCTTCAGGTAGGCGGCGAGGATCTGGCCGTTCTTGGCCTCGTTCGGTGCGAACTGCGCGGCGTAGCCGGGGCCGACGGTGCCGCCGAAGTCGACGATCGGCACGTTCTTGGCCTTGGCTGCGGCCACCACGGACGGGATCGTCGAGGGATCGATACCCGTCAGGGCGAGGACGTCGATCTTCTGGGCGAGGAGGCTGTTCCCACACGTGACCCACTTCGTCGGCGTGCCCTGGCCGTCGCAGTAGAGCCACTTCGCCCCGAGCAGCTTGAAGGCCACCCGCAGCGAGTTGTGGGCGCGGTCGGCGGACTCGATGCCGCCGATGATGTCGAGGTACCCGATCTTGAGGCTCCGGGGCTTGACCGTCTTGCCGGCGGCCTTACCTGCCTTGGTGCCGGCCGCAACGGCGACCTTGCCGAGCGGGCCGCCGATGGCGCCGATGCCTGCGCCCGCCATCTTGCGCGGGGCGCCGGCGGTCGTGAGATAGGGAGCGCTCAGGCCGGACGCGTACGAGGCGCCGGGGACGACCGGCTCGCCGGCGGGCGGTGCCGCATGCGAGGCCCTGGATGCTCCGAAGGCAATTCCGGTCACCGCGAGGACGAGCGCCCCCGTGGTGAGCATCGAAATGCCGAACTTACCCTTCTTCATGCCGTTCCCTCCTTGGGATGGTTGACGCACGTCCGCTTCCTCAGTTCACGGCGTGCCGACTGCAGAGATGTCGAAAGGCCCCTGCCCGAACGGCGCACGCAGGACGCGCACCGTCACGGAGGAGATTGTCCAGCGCTGGACTCGGGTGAAGCGGCAACCTCCTCGAAACTAGCCAAACGGTCGATTGGTGCAGGGGGAAGCTGGAATTACTCCCATCACTCCTCCCTCCTGTCAAGCTAGGACGTCCTGGCGGGCAGTTTGTTTGACTCCGCGGCCCGCCCGAGCGGGGTGGTGTCCCACAACGATGCTGTTCACCGTCAACGTTGTGAGACGCCGCACTAGGCCGCGTAGCAGCTCTCGACGAGAGCAGTCTCGGTGATCTCGGAGCCCTCGAACTCGCCCACGAGCCGTCCCTCGCGCATCACGATCACGCGGTTGCAGATGCCCACGAGCTCCGGGAACTCGGACGAGATGAAGATGACGCCCTTGCCCGAGGCGGCGAGGTCGACCATCAGCTGGTAGACCTCTTCCTTTGCTCCGACGTCGATGCCGTGGGTGGGCTCGTCGAAGATCAGGACGTTGGCTCCGGATTCGAGCCACTTGGCGAGCACCACCTTCTGCTGGTTCCCTCCCGACAGCGTCCCGATCGGGCTCTCGGGGTCGGAGACTTTGATCTGCAGCCGTTCGATCAGGTCGAGCGAGGCGCTGCGCTCGCGCGCCCGGTTCGGCATGGGCAGCGAGAGGCCGAGCCGGAAGTGGTGCAGGACGGGAAGCGTGATGTTCTTGCGCACCGAGAAGCTGTGCACGGTGCCCTGATGACGGCGGTCCTCGGGCAGCAGCACGATTCCGGCGTTCATCGCGTCCCGAGGGCCGCGGATTCGCACCCGCCGGCCCTGCACGCTGACCTGCCCGGTTGCGGCACGGTCGGCTCCGAAGATCATCCGCACGAGCTCCGTGCGGCCGGCACCGACGAGACCGGCGATGCCGAGGACGTCACCTGCCTTGACGGTGAAGCTCGCATCCTCGACGACGCCGGGACGGCCGATGTTCTCCACCCGGAGGAGCTCCTCCCGCGGCGTTTCGCCCTCCGGTGGCTGCCAGCGATCGGCCGAGACTGCAGCCCTGTGGCCCGTGATGTGCTCGATCAGATCGCTGCGGTGGACGACGGCGGTCGGCGCCTCGAAGACCATCTTGCCGTCGCGCATGACGGCGATGTCGTCGGTGACGTCGTAGACCTCCTGGAGCCGGTGCGTGACGTAGAGCACGGCGACTCCCTGGTCGCGCAGGCTCCGAAGGACGTCGTGCAGGTGCCCGATCTCCTCTTCGGTCAGCGAGGCCGTGGGCTCGTCGAGAACGAGCAGCCTGGCGTTCGTTGCAAGCCCCCGCGCGATCACGACGAGGCGCCGCTCCGCGATCGACAGCGTCCCGATCCTGCTGTCGGGGTCGATGTCCGCGCCCAGGCGCTCCAGCACGGCGGCCGCCTTCCGGCGCAGGGCACGACGCCTCACGAAGGTGCCGGCGAACTTCGGGTATCCCAGCCCGAGCTCGATGTTCTCGGCCACCGTCAGGTTCGGCACGTCGGCGAGCTCCTGGTGGACGAAGGCGAACCCGCGCCTGGTCGCGTCGAGTGGCCCGTGCAGGCGAACGGGCTCGCCGTCGATCACGAGCTCGCCCTCGTCGGGCTGGACGACGCCTGCGAGGATCTTGATCAGCGTGCTCTTCCCGGCGCCGTTCTTGCCGAGGAGCCCGACGATCGCCCCCGGCACGATCACGCCGGAGGCGTGGTCCAGCGCAACCACTCCGGGGTAGCGCTTCACGAGCCCGTTGATCACGACGAACGGCTCGCGGCGCGTGCCGACCGCCTCGGCGGCGTGGGCACCGAATGCCGTCGGGGTGGCCGCGGCCTCGCCCGCGTCGTCCGCGCCGGGATCCGGCAGGCCGGTGCCGTCCTCGCTCACCCGGTCACCCGCGTCTCGCCGCGATCGTGCTCAGCAGGACGGCGACGATCAGGATCGCGCCCTGGACGAGGTTGATCAGGTAGGTCTGCAGGTTGAGCAGCGTCAGCCCGGTTCCGATCGTGCCGAGGAAGATCACGCCGACCACCGTGCCCGGGATGTTGAACTCGCCCGGCCGGAAGCACGCCGCACCGAGGAAGGCCCCGGCATAGGCCGGGAGGAGCAGGTACTGGCCCGCGTTGGGCGTGTAGCCCGCCCCCGCAGCGCTGATCAGGATCCCGACGATCGCGGCCGTCGAGGCGACGATCATGAAGCCGACCGTCCGCAGCAGGCGCGTGCGGATACCGGAGAGGCGCGCCGCCTCCTGGTTGCCGCCGATCGCGTACATGAAGCGGCCGAGCTCGGTCGCGTCGAGCAGGATCCAGAGAATGAGCGCCACGACGAGGGCGATCCAGACCTGGTTGCTCAACCCGAGCATCGATTTGGCGCCGAGGTCGATATACCCCTGGGGCACGCCCTGGAAGACGGTCGCCTGGCTCGTGAACGCGTACTCGAGCCCCGTCAGGATCGTCGCCATACCGAGGGTCATGATGAACGAGTTCCCTCCGAAGACCGGCACGAGCAGCCCGTTCACGATCCCGACGCCGAGCGCCATCAGGATCACGAGCACGATCGCGAGCTGCCAGCCGACGCCGTGGTAGACCATCAGCGCGATCGCCGCGCCCGCGGCGAAGCCGACCATGGAGCCGATCGAGAGGTCGAAGTCGCCCATGACGAGGACGACCGTCAGCCCCAGGGCGACGATCATCCCCGGCGCCGCGTTGACGAGGATCGACTTCGCGTTGTCGACGGTCGGGAACGTGCTCGGTCGCAGGAGCGAGAAGATCAACAGCATCAGGCCGAAGGCGACGAGGACGCCGTAGCGGGCGAAGAAGACGCCGGCCCGCTGGCGCGCCGTCCTCCGGTGGGCGCCGGCGGCGACCGGCGCTCCGGGCGGCGCTCCGCCGCCGTCCTCCGCCGCTGCATATGTGATTTGGTTGGTCACTCGACTACCCCGCTCTCCTGGTCGAACGTCGACCGCTCCGGCACCATCATCAACCAAACGGACGGCAGAATCCTACGGTGCCGCAGGAGAGTGCGTCAACCACCCGCGCCCCGCGCCTTCGCGATCGCCCTGGCGAACGCTCCGACCGAGCCCGGCCGCGTGAGGACGACGAACGGGTCACCGGGCTTCGAGCGGGCACGGACGAGGAACACCGGGAAGGAGGACATCCGCGTGGCCGCCGCCACGCTCCGGCCCGCCCGGAGCTGTGTGTCCCACTCCGGCCGCGCCATGTCGCTCGCGAGGCGGCCCTCGTCGAGGCCGAGGGCCGAGGCGAGCCGGTCGGGGCGCTCGCCGACGGGCGGGAGCGCGAGGCTCCGCAGGTGCGCGAGCTGGAGGAAGTCCCAGCCGTGGCGCTGCAGTGACGCCGCGTACGTGGCGAGCGCGAGATCGCGCGGCCGCGACGGCGTCTCGCCCGCGATGCCGCGGAACTCGAGGTTGGCCTTGCCCGTGCGCACGTAGCGGGAGATCACCGCCGGGAGGACGTCCCGGTGGACGGCTGCGCACTCGGGGCACGCGAAGTGCCCGTACTCGACGATCGTCACCGGCGCCGTGGGCCTGCCGAGGACGAGGCCCTGCTGCGGGATGCCGCGCAGCTGCCGGCGCACGCGCGCGGCAGTGCTCGCGAGGGTCGCAGCCGGAGCTGAAGGCGCCGCCGGAGTCGTCGACGTGGCGGTCGTCGCGGGCAGGGCAGCGGTCGTGTCGCTGCCTCCTCCTCCGCATCCTGCCGCGGCGATCGCGGCGGCGGCGACGAGCGCCACCCCGATGCGACTCGCGCGCCTGCGGCTCTTCCGGCCCACCGACTGCTGGCTGTCCCTGACCGGCTCCACGAGTCGGGTCAGGGTAGCCGACGCCTGAGCGGAGGCGTACGCTGGCGCCATGGGGGATTCTGGATTCCTTGCCAAACGTTTGGTAGAAACAACGCATGCGAGCGTCCCACCAGTGCTAGGCCGCGTCATGCCGGTGCCGACGGGTACCCGGTGAGCGTCCGCGTCGGCATCGGCCTCGGCCCGTTCGGCGACGACGACCTCTCGCCCGGCGGGTTCCTCCGTCAGGTCGAGCGGGTCGAGGAGCTCGGCTACGACTCCATCTGGCTCTCGGACTCTGCCACGATGGCCGGGCCTGCCCCCCTCGTCGCCCTGGCGGCCGCGGCGGCGCGGACGACGCACCTGAAGCTCGGCACGGGCGTCCTCGTCGCGCCGGCGCGCAACCCCGTGCTGCTGGCGAAGGAGCTCGCGACGGTCGACGCGCTCTCGGGCGGACGGCTCCTCCCCGCGTTCGGCCTCGGGATCGACGCCGAGCCGGAGGCGGGCGCGATCGGCGTTGCCCGCTCGGAGCGCGCCGCCCGGACGGAGGAGGCGATCGAGATCGTGCGCCTGCTCTGGCAGGGCGAGCCCGTCACGTATACGGGCCGCTTCGCCTCGTTCGCGGGCGTCAGCCTCTCCCCCGTGCCGACCCGTACCAGCCTCGACATCTGGCTCGGCGGCTCGAGCCCCGCCGCGTTGCGGCGCACCGGGAGGCTCGCCGACGGCTGGCTGGGCTCCTTCGTCTCACCCGTCGAGCTGACGACGTGCGTCGAGCGCATCGTCGAGGCCGCAGACGAGGCCGGCAGGGCCATCGACGACGACCACTACGGCACGACCCTCTTCGCCGCGGCGTCGCCCGCGGCGCTGACCCCCGACGTCCTCTCCGTCCTGCGCCTGCGACCCGGCCTCCTGCCGGAGGATCACGTCGCGGTCGGCGCCGCGGCCCTGCGGGAGCTGCTCGAGCGCTTCGTGGAGGCGGGCGCATCCAAGTTCGTCGTCGTCCCGATCGCGGCGGACGTCCTCGCGTGGCTCGAGGAGCTGCGCGTCGAGGCCGTCGCCCCCTTCGAGGCGGCCACAGAAGTACCACGTCAACCCAGAGCAAAGGAGACGGCATGAGTGACATGCAGACCGTAAGCCAGCTGTTCGCGAACTACGCCTGGTCGATGGACACGAAGGAGTTCGAGCTGTTCGATGAGGTCTTCGCAGAGAGCGCCACCTTCGTCGTCTCGATCGCCGGCACGGTCGCCGCGTCGTTCGAGGGTCGGGGGCCGCTCGTGGACTTCATCCGCACGACGACCCTCGAGCAGACCGACCAGCGCCGCCACGTGATCACGAACGTCCGACTCGCGGGCGACGACAAGGCAACCGCCACGCTGACGCTCCTCGTCGTCGACAACGGCGAGCTGATCGTCAAGAGCTGCGGCGTCTACAGCGTCGACCTGGTGCAGGAGAACGGCGAGTTGCGCTTCGGCGCGATGGACCTCGCCCTGGACCTCGGCTTCTAGCGTATGGGAGTCAATGCCTCCCAGCACATCGCCCTGCGCGTCAGCGACGTCGACCGCTCGGCGAAGTTCTACATCGAGGCCTTCGGCGGCCACTACCTGACGCTGCCGTTCCTGGTGGACGATCCTGGCATGGCGGGCCTCTTCGGCGGCCACGAGGGGTTGAAGGTGAAGGTGTGCATACTCGGTTTCGACCAGGGCGTGATCGAGCTCTTCGAGTTCCTCGAGCCGTCGCGGCCGACGGGGCCGGAGGATCCGACCCGGGCCATGCTGATGCACTGGTGCGTCCAGGTGGACGACGTGGAAGAGGCGCTCGCGCGCGTCGAGGCGCTCGGTGCGAAGCCGGTGCAGCCGCTCGGCGACTGGGGCGGCTCCAAGTTCGTCTACTGCTTCGACCTCGACGGAAACGTCTTCGAGATGCTGGACTCCTCGATGGAGGAGACGGCGCGGCGAACGATCGAGCTGTTCCCCGAAGCGGCGCCGCCCGCGGCGTGACGTCGCGGTCATCGGGGGGC
>Ga0302299_10001549_pt1 | contig 13818 bp, 9 predicted proteins | sample III_Fen_N3_4_FD_198795 | JGI IMG/M metagenome (GOLD analysis project Ga0302299, IMG submission 198795) | Peat permafrost microbial communities from Stordalen Mire near Abisko, Sweden - III_Fen_N3_4 | ecosystem: Environmental > Terrestrial > Soil > Wetlands > Permafrost | place: Sweden: Abisko... | reverse complement strand
GTTCGGCCGTGCAACGTTCCGAGGGCGTGTGGCGCATCGCCTGGCGGCGCTTTCGGGGCGATCGCGTGGGCATGATCTCGCTGGTGGTGGTGTGCGGCTTCTTGCTGCTGATCGCCGCCGCCGCCTCGGGCCTGGTGGCCAAGGACTGGCAGCGCGAGCGCGCCGTGCCCAATGCACCGCCGGGCTTCATGGGCCCGGCCGCGGCCGAGGCCGCCAGCGTGATCGAGGGCCCCAAGGGCCCGCCGGTGGACCTGAGCGACATCGACCCGCTGGCCCCGCGCTACAAGGAGTGGGCCGAGCGCGCCGCCAAGCTGCACACCACCGAAGAAGCCAAGGCGCTCACGCTGCCGCTGGGCGCCGACCACTTCGGCCGCGACGTGCTGGCCAAGGCCATCAAGGGCACGCAGGTGTCGGTGTTCGTGGGCGTGCTGGCCGCGCTGCTGGCCACGGTGATCGGCACGCTGCTGGGGGCGCTGGCGGGCTTCTTCGGCAGGCGCGTGGGCGATTTTCTCGAGTGGCTCTACAACGTGTTCACCGCCGTGCCCGACATCCTGCTGATCTTTGCCTTTGCCGCCGTGATGGGGCGGGGCGTGAGCACGGTGGTGCTGATCCTGGCACTCACCGGCTGGACGGGCTTGTACCGCCAGGTGCGCGCCGAGTTCATCAAGCATTCGAGCCGCGAGTACGTGCGCGCCGCCGAGGCCATCGGTGCGAGCTCGGCCTCGCGCATGTTCCGCCACATCCTGCCCAATGTGAGCCACGTGATTTTGGTGCGCATGAGCCTGCTGGTGGTGGGCTTCATCAAGAGCGAGGTGATCCTCTCCTACCTGGGCCTGGGCGTGCCGGTGGACCAGGTGAGCTGGGGCACCATGCTGGCCGAGGCGCAGAGCGAGCTGATCCTGGGCCACTGGTGGCAGCTGGCCACGGCCACGGTCTTCATGGCCACCTTCGTCACCGCGTTTTCGCTGATGGCCGATGCGTGGCGTGATGCGCTGGACCCCAAACTGCGCGGAGCAGAATGATGCTGTTGTCCATCCAAGACCTCAAAGTCTCGTTCCGCCTCGGCGAGCGCGGCGCCAAGCTGCTGGTGCCGGCGGTCAAGGGCGTGAGTTTCGACATCCCCGAGAACACCACCGTGGCGCTGGTGGGCGAGTCGGGCTCGGGCAAGAGCGTCACCGCGATGAGCGTGCTCAACCTGCTGCCCGACAACGCCGTGCGCGAGGGCCGCATCCTCTACCAGGGGCGCGATCTGCTGCAGAGCAGCCTGCATGATCTGCAGGACCTGCGCGGGCGCGAGATCGCCTGCGTGTTCCAGGACCCGATGAGCTCGCTCAACCCGGTGTTCACCGTGGGCCAGCAGCTCAGCGAGCCGCTGATCCGCCACATGGGCCACTCGCGCCGCGCCGCGCTGCAGCGCGCCGAGAGCCTGCTCGAGGAAGTGGGCATGCCCGAGCCCAAGCGGCGCCTGGGCGTCTACCCGCACCAGCTCTCGGGCGGCCAGCAGCAGCGCGTGATGATCGCCATGGCCCTGGCCTGCGAGCCCAAGCTGCTGATCGCCGACGAGCCCACCACCGCGCTCGATGTCACCATCCAGCGCCAGATCCTCGAGCTGCTGGCCGGGCTGAAGACGCGCAAGCAGATGAGCGTGCTCTTCATCAGCCATGACTTGGGCCTGGTGGGCGAGATCTCCGACCACGTGGTGGTGATGCGCCACGGCGTGGTGCGCGAGCAGGGGCCGGTGGCGCAGATCTTCAGTAACCCGCAAGATGCGTACACCAAGGCGCTGCTCGCCTGCCGCCCCAGCCTCACCGGCACCAGCGCCCGGCTCACCGTGATCGACGAGCACATCGCCGGGCAGGGCGCGGATGCCGGTGCTTCCACCGCGGCGTCCTCGGCCGCCGCCGCGCCCAAGGACGCCAATGCGCCCGTGGTGCTGGAGGTCAAGTCGCTGGCCAAGAGCTTCTTCCTGCGCCAGGGCGTGTTCGGCAAGCGCGAGTTTCGCGCAGTGCGCGACGTCAACTTCCAACTGCGGCGCGGCCACACGCTGGGCGTGGTGGGCGAATCGGGCTCGGGCAAGACGACCATGGGCCTGACCCTGCTGCGCCTGCACGAGCCCACGGCGGGCGAGGTGATCTTCGACGGGCAGAACCTGCTGACGCTCAAGGACAGCGAGCGCCAGGTGATGCGTCGGCGCATCCAGATCGTCTTTCAGAACCCCTACGCCTCGCTCAACCCGCGCTTCACCATCGGCCAGACGCTCGTCGAGCCGATGACCATCCACGGCATCGGCGGCAGCCCGGCCGAGCGCGAAGAGCGCGCCCGCAGCCTGCTGGCCAAGGTGGGGCTGGACGGCACCGCCATGGGCAAGTACCCGCACGAGTTCTCGGGCGGCCAGCGCCAGCGCGTGGCCATTGCGCGCTGCCTCACGCTCAACCCCGAGGTGCTGGTGCTGGATGAGGCGGTGAGCGCGCTCGATGTGTCGGTGCAGGCGCAGGTGCTCAACCTGCTGCGCGATCTGCAGGACGAGCTTGGCCTGGCCTATGTCTTCATCAGCCACGACCTGGCCGTGGTGCGCTTCATCAGCGACGAGGTGCTGGTGATGAAGGACGGCGAGGTGGTGGAGCAGGCCAGCGCCGCGCAGATCCTGGCCAACCCGCAACAGGACTACACACGCCGCCTGATGGGCGCGGTGCCACGCGGCTGGCAGCCTGCGGGCTGATGACGGCGGCGGGCAGTCGTCGTGATCCGCCGTCCTGCCCGCCCGCCGTGGCCCACCAGCGTGACCCTGAGCGTGGGAAATGGCACGCCCACGGTGGCCAGTGCGCATGCGCACCCGGGCGCCGGCCGCCGATATCCCCTCGTGGTCCGACATGCGACTGCCCCCGATGGGCACCACCCACGCCGCGGCTGGCTGGCCAGGCTGGCCGCTGCGTGGGCCTTGGCTTGCAGCCTGGGGCTGGTGCTGGCCGACCCGGCGCCGGTGGCCATGCCGGCCAGCGCGCCGACGGCGCCGACTGTTGCGGCGACCGACACGCAGCTCATCGAGCTGGACAACGCCTCGCGCGCGCAGCCCCGGGCGGCTGCGGCCCGGCTGGGGGCGTGGACGCAGGCCCTGTCGCCCACCGACCCGCGCCGCGCACCGGCCCTGGCCCTGCGCGGCGCGCTGCTGGCCGGGCGCGGCGACAGCGAAGGCGCGCAGCGCGTGGCCGAGGCGATCGAATCGGCCCTCGACTTCAACGCCGACCCGCTGGCCCAGGCCAGTGCGCGCCATGTGCGCGCCAGCATGGCCGCGCGCCAGGGCGACCTGCGCCGCGCCGACCGCCTGCTCACCGAAGCCAGCGCACTGCTGCCCGCCGACGCCCCCGTGCCGCTGCGCCTGCGCCTGCTCAGGCTGCATGGCCAGGTGAAGGAGGACCGCGCCAGGCTCGATGAATCGGTGCGCCTGCGGCAGGAGGCCATCCGCCTGGCGGATACCGTGGGCCAGCCCTGGCACCAGGTGGACACCCGCACCGAGCTGGCCTATGTGCTGCACCTGGCCGGCCAGCACGATCGGGGCGCGGCGCTCAATGAGGAGGCCATGGCGCTGGCCGTGCTGCACGACGATGCCCTGTCGCGCGCCCGCACCTTCACCATGATCGCGGTGATGGCCGACGGCCACGGCAATGACCCGGCCGAGCTGCACGCCCTGACCCGCGCCATCGAGGAGGCGCGCCTGGCCGGCTCGCGCGAGGTCGAGGTGCTGGGCATGGCCAACCTGGCGGATTTCTACCTGACGCGCGGCGACTTCCCCACGGCGCTGGCCCTGTCGCGCCAGGCCCTGCCCTTGACCCGCGAGACGGCCCAGCGTTCGGCCGAGGGCGTGGCGCAATACAACATCGGCCTGGCCCTGCTGTCCATGCACCGGCTGGCCGAGGGCATGGCGGCGGTGAAGCTGGGCATGGACATCCAGTCCGCCTCGGGCTCGCTGCCGACGGTGGCCGGGCTGCACGAGGAGCTTGCCAACTACCTGGAGCGCGCCGGCTACCTGGCCGAGGCCTATGCGGAGCACCAGCGCCATCGCCAGATGGAGGCCGAAGTGTCCAGCCAGGCCCAGGAAAGGGCGGTGCTGGAGTTGCAGGAGGGCTTCGACCACGAGCGGCGCCAACGCGAGCTGGCGCTGCTGCAGGTGCAGAACCGGCTCAAGGCCACCGATCTGCAGCACCAGCAGCTGGTGCAGCGCCTGTGGCTGGCCGGCACCTTGACCGGCGTGTTGCTGCTGGTGCTGCTGGCGGTGCTGCTGGGCCGCCTGCGCAAGCGCAACCTGGCCTTGAAGGAGGGCAATGCCCGGTTGCAGACGCAGAGCGAGCGCGATCCGCTCACGGGCCTGGCCAACCGCCGCCACCTGCAGCGCCTGATGCACCGCGAAGGCGAGGAAGACGCGTTCTTCGAAGGCTCGCTGCTGCTGATCGACCTGGACCACTTCAAGCTCATCAACGACCGGCACGGCCACGCCGCCGGCGATGCCGTGCTGGCCGAGGTGGCGCGGCGGCTTTGCGCCGTGGTGCGCGAGGGCGACCTCGTGGTGCGCTGGGGCGGCGAAGAGTTTCTGATCGTGGCCCGGGGCCTGAGCGACGAACAGACACAGAGCCTGGCAGCCCGCGTGCTGCAGGCCGTGGGCGGCGCGCCCGTGGTGCTGGGCGACGCCCCGGGCCAGGGGGCGAGCGTGCCGGTGACGACCTCCATCGGCTGTGCCACCTTCCCGATTGCGCCGGCGCAGCTGGCCCTGGCTTGGGAGCACGCGATCGACCTGGTCGACACCGCGCTCTACCTGGCCAAGGCCCACGGGCGCAACCTGGCCTACGGCATCGGCCAGGTGCAGGCCACCAGCGAGAGCGCGCTGGCCGAGATCAGCCACGATTTCGAAGGCGCACTGGCCACCGGCCGGGTGGCGCTGGTGGCCATGCGCGGGCCCGAAGACCGTGGCCTGGTCCGGCGCGAGGAGCCCGCGCTGTGAGCTTGCGGGCGCCGGCACGCGCCGCGCGCTGCGCGCGGGCCGCCGTCATCGGCCTGTCGATCGGGCTGCTGGCCATCGGCATGGCGCCGGCCCGGGCGGGCTCGACCACGCAGGAGACCATCGACCGCCTCGTGCGCCAGGGCGATGACCGCCCCGCCGAAGCCATCGCCCAGCTCGACAAGCTGCTGCCCGCCACGGCCGCGAGCACGCCAGCCGGGCAGGCGACCACGCGCGCCGTGGCCCTGGCGCGCGCCGAAGTGGCCGCACGCGGCCTGCCGGCCGAGCAGGTGGGCGCCTGGCGCGATGCGGCCGTGGCGGCGGCGGCGGCAGTGCACCCCTTGCTGGCGCTGGCCGACGCCAACTACCTGGACGCGCTGCAGGCCGAGCGCCTGGCCTTGCCCCAGGCGATCGACAAGGCCAAGGCGGCCCTGGCGGCCTACCAGAAGCATTGCAGCGCTGTCGCCGAGGCCGCACCCGAGTGCCACTACGCCAGCCGCTGGCGCATGCACACCCTGCTGGCCAATGCCGCCGGGCAGGGCAGCCCCGAGGACACGCGGCAGCAACTGGCCGCCGCGCTGGATCTGGCCCAGGCCGGCAATGATGCGTGGCGCCTGGCCTGGACCGAGGCGCGCATGGCCAACATCGATGGCCTGGTCTACCGCGCCAACGAGGCCGAGCGGCACCTGGAGCGCGCACGCCAGCATGCCCAGCGGCATGGCGACACCCTGGTCATGGCCCGCGTGATGATGGCCGAGGCCTTGTTCGCCATGGGCCGCAACGACCTGCCCGTCGCGCGCGCCGCGCTCGACCGGACACTCGCGCTCACCCGGCAGGCCCACGCCGACCGCCTGGCGGCCTCGGTGCTCACCAACCTCAGTGACCTGGCCGTGCGCATGAAGCGGCCCGCCGACGCCCTGCAGGCCGTCGAGCAAGGCCTGCCGCTGGCGCGGCACCTGGGCGAGCGGCGCCTGGAGCGGGCCCTGCTGAACAATGCGCTGCTGGCCCGGCTGGCGCTGGGGCAGCGCGCCGAGGCCCGTCGCGATTTCGAGCAGCTGCAGACCCTGTGGGCCGCAGAGGGCGCCACGGCCGAGCAGGTGGGCGCCCTGGTCGAGTTCGCCGACGCGCTGGCCAGCTCCAAGGATTTCGCCGGCGCGCTGGAGATGGTGCACCGCGAGCGCAGGCTCTCGCAGCAGTTGAGCGCCGCGCGTCGCGAGGCCGCGATGGCCGAGCTTCGTGAGCGTTATCAGCAGGCCGACCAGCAGCGGCGCATCCAGCTGCTCACGCAGGACAACCTGCTCAAGGACACCGAGGTGAACAACCAGCGCCTCACGCGTGGTCTGTGGGTGCTGGCCTGCGCGGCCATCGCCATCACCCTGTTGCTGGTGCTGCTGGTGTGGCGCCGGCTGCGCGAGACCAGCCAGTTGCTGCAAAGCAGCCAGGCGCGGTTGAAGGTGCAGAGCGAGCGCGACCCGCTCACCGGCCTGGCCAACCGGCGCCACTTCCAGGCGGCCATGCAGCGCGACGCCGCATCGGGCGGCTTCACCGGCGCGCTGATGATGATCGACATCGATCACTTCAAGTCCATCAACGACCAGCACGGCCACGCGGCCGGTGATCGGGTGCTGGTGGAGCTGGCGCGCCGGGTGGCCGGCAGCGTGCGCGGGCAGGATCTGGTGGCGCGCTGGGGCGGTGAAGAGTTTCTGGTGCTCGCGCCCCACCTGGACGCGGGCGCTGTCCGCGCGCTGGCCCAGCGCCTGCTGCTGGCGGTGTCGGGCGAGCCGGTGATGCTGGCGCAGGGCGAGTCGCTGCGCGTGAGCGCCTCCGTCGGGCATGCGGTGTTCCCGCTGGCACCGCACCAGGTGCCGCTCTCGCCCGAGCAGGCCATCAACCTGGCCGACATGGCGCTCTACCTGGCCAAGAGCCAGGGCCGCAACCGCGCCGTGGGCATCGAGCAGGCCGATGCGGCCGATGCCGAAGGCCTGCGTGCGCTGGAGCGCGATTTCGAGCGCGCCGCCACCGAGGGGCGCGTGCTGCTGTGCGTGGACCTGGGCGTGCCCGCGGCCATCGGCGCCGACTGATCCCGAGCACGGGCACGAGCGCGAGCCCGGCGCTTGCGCCACAGCAGGGCGCCGCCGCACGCTTGCGGCACACTGGCGCACTTGCCCACGGAGCCGTCCATGACACTGTCCCGCCGCCGCGCACTCGCCACCTTCACCACCGCCTTGGCCCTGGCTGGCGCCCTGCCCGCAGCCCAGGCGCAAACCGCCTGGCCGGCCAAGCCGGTGCGCATCGTCGTGCCCTTCGCCGCCGGCGGCACCACCGACATCCTGGCCCGCGCGATGGCGCCCGAGCTGAGCAAGGCCTTTGGCCAGACCTTCGTGGTGGACAACAAGCCCGGTGCGGGCGGCAACAATGGCGCCAACGAAGTGGCCAAGTCGCCCCCCGACGGCCTCACCCTGCTGATGGGCACCGTGGGCACGCACGCCATCAATGCCGCGCTCTACCCCAAGATGCCCTTCGATCACGTGAAGGATTTCGTGCCCATCACGCTCGTGGCCGGCGTGCCCAACGTGATGGTGATCAACCACGCCATGGCGCAGAAGCACGGCATCAAGACCGTGGCCGATTTCGTCAAGGCGGCCAAGGCCAACCCGGGCAAGTTCAACATGGCCAGCTCGGGCAATGGCACGTCCATCCACCTGGCCGGCGAGCTGTTCAAGAGCATGACCGGCACCTTCATGCTGCACATCCCCTACCGCGGCTCGGGCCCGGCGCTGATCGACCTGATGGGCGGCACCATGGACGTGATGTTCGACAACCTGCCCTCGGCGCTGCCGCACATCAAGAGCGGCAAGCTCATTGCACTCGGTGTGACCAGCGCCAGGCGCTCGCCCGCCCTGCCCGACGTGCCCACCATTGAGGAGGCCGGCGGCCCCTCGCTCAAGGGCTACGAGGCCACGTCCTGGTTCGGCCTGCTGGCACCGGCGGGCACGCCGATGGACATCGTCAACCGCGTGCAGCAGGAGGCCACCAAGGCCATGGCCACGCCCGCCCTCAAGGAGCGCCTGCAGGCCCAGGGCGCCATCCCCAGCGGCATCACCAGCGCCGAGTTCGCCAGGTTCATCGCCGCCGAGACCGCCAAGTGGGCCAAGGTGGTGAAGGCCTCGGGCGCGAAGGTGGATTGAGGCCTGCCGCCAGGCCAGGCCTGCGCGGGCACGGCCGCGCTCACGCCCCCGTTGCGGTGTCGAAGGCGCGCCAGCTCACGAGCAGGCTGTGCGTGTCGGCATCGAACAGCTCGGGGCCGGTCTCGGCGATCGCATTGCGCGGTTGCCCGTCGGCCGGGGGCCGCAGGTAGTTGCCCGGCGCGCAGTGCAGCACGCGCGAGACGCGGCCATCGGCCGCCACGGCGGTGACGATGCCCACATGCCCCGGCGGGCCGTCGGCACCCTGGCTGCGCGGCTTGGGGTAGACGATCAAGGCGCCCGGTGCGGCGTGCTCGGCGGGGCGGAACAGGCGCCGGGCGCCCAGCGCGTCGGCGTGGATGGCGTCGGTGCTGATCCAGCCACCGTCCCACGGGCCGCCGTCGCGCGCCACGCCCAGCGCCCAGCAGACGAAGCCCGAGCAATCGCAGGCCTGCTGCGGCAGGCTGTCCAGGGCCAGGCCGGCTTGCGTCAGGCCGGCCTGGTAGGCCGCATGCAGGCTCGGGTGCTGGGTGCGCAGGGCCTCGAACTCGCGCGGCACGTCCATGCGCCGCCCGGGCTGGGCCGTCGCCGGGCCCGAGGCTTGCTCGGCGCGCGTGAAGCCGCCCTTGCCCAGCCAGTACAGGGTGGGCCAGGCGCGTGCGGATTGCGCGCGTTGCAGGAAGGCGGTGGTGTTGGGCATGGGCTGCTTTGTCGCTGATCTCGTCGCCGATGGCAAGCCCGATCAGCGGGCCGGTGCCACCTTGGCGGCGGCCAGCGTGATGGCACCGGATTGCGATGGGTCCGGCAGCGCGTAGTTGGCGATCAGGCTGAGCACGGTGAAGGTGACGGCCACCGAGGCGATGAGGGAGCCGGCCACCGTGGTGATGCGGGCGACGGGGGTGTTGAAGGGGTGGTTCATGGTGCTTGCCTTTCAGGGTGTGGGCCGGTGTCGGCGGGGTGTGAATCGATGGGTCCACTGTAGAAATCAGCCCGCCCGATGGCGATACCGCGTCGGCGGCATTTGGCTGATGGCGGCTACCGCAATCACGGTAGTCGCCCCCTGCGCCGGGCCGCGCGTGCAAGCGCAGAATCGGCCGCTTCCAGGCAGGCAAGGGGCGGTGCAGATGACGGATCACAGGCCGGTGGGCGTGCTCATCGTCGAGGACGAGCCGGAGTTTCTGCGCCGCTTCAGCGAGGCGGTGCTCGGTGACGCGCAGCTGCGCCTGCTGGGCGCCGCATCCACCGGCAAGGCCGGGCTGGCGCTGCTCGATGCGCAGCCACCCGACGTGCTGCTGGTCGACCTGGGTCTGCCCGACCTCAGCGGCATCGAGCTGATCCGCCACGCGGCGCGCCACCACCCCGACTGCGACACCCTGGTGGTGACCATGTTTGCCGATGATGCGCATGTGATCGGCAGCATCGAGGCCGGCGCCACCGGCTACCTGCTGAAGGACGCCAGCGCTGCGCGCATCGCCGCCGCGATTCACGAGGTGCACGAGGGCGGCTCGCCGATCAGCCCGAGCATTGCGCGGCGCGTGCTGGCGCGCTTTCGCGGCGGCGTGGCCGCACCCGACGCGCCGGCCCCGCCGAGCGAGCCCTCGCCCTTGTCAGAGCGCGAGACCGAGCTGCTGCGGCTGATCGCCAAGGGCTTCAGCTTCGAGGCCGTGGCCGAGGTGCTGTGCATCTCGCCGCACACGGTGGTCACGCACGTGAAGAACATCTACAAGAAGCTGGCCGTGCACTCACGCGGGGAGGCGGTGCATGAAGCGCGGCAGATGGGCTTGCTCTGAGCGTTATGCCGCGCTGATGTCCGGGCTGGCCACGGGCCTGGTGGCGATGCTGCTCGGCCTGACCTCGGCCATGGCGATGGCGCAGGGCCCGGCGCACGCGCAGGTGATCGTCACCGACAGCGCCCAGGCCCCTGCCGCCGACGACCCGCGCTGGCGCGAGCAGCCGCTGGCGCATGACCTGCCCGGCCAGGGCGCCTGGTACCGCGTGCGCTTCGATGCGCCCTTGTCCGCGCCTGGCGACGGCCCCACCATGCTCTACCTGCCCTACTTCTACGGCGGTGGGCGCATCCTGCTCAATGGCGTCTTGGCAGCCGAGGTGCCGCACACCACGACCAGCCTGCGCGTGCGCTGGGAGCGCCCGATGCTGCTGCCCTTGCCCGCCGCAGCGCTGCGGCCGCAGGGCAATGAGCTGCTGATCCAGGCGCATGCCGAGCACCAGGGCACAGGCACCGTCCTGCCGCGCCTGGCGGTGGGTGCGCAAGGCGATCTGCAGCCGCTGTTCGAGCGCCGGCTGTTCTTCGTGCGCACGCTGCCGGTGCTCACCTGGGTGGCGGGCAGCGTGGTCGGGCTGCTGGTGCTCTTCATCTGGCTGCAGCGGCGCGAGGAGGTGCTGTACGGCCTGTTCGGCCTGGCCGCGCTGCTGTGGGCGCAGCGCACCAGCACCTTCGTGCTGGAGAGCCTGCCGGCCGGCGCCTGGGACCTGTGGCGCAGCGTCTACCACCTGTGCACCGGCGGCTTCGTGGTGGTGATGGCGCTGTTCGTGCTGAACCTGGCGGGCAGGTCGCGGCGCGGCCTCACGCGCGGCCTGATCGCCTATGCGGCCTTGGGCCCGCTGCTGTTTGTGGTCCTCGGCGAAGGCGCGGCGGCCAGCGTGTGGACGGCCGGCCTGGCGCTGGTGGGCCTGGGCAGCGTGGCGGTGGCGGTGTGGGCGGCCTGGCGGCAGCGCACGGCCGAGACCCTGGCCATCGCCGCCGCCGTGGTGCTCAGCGTGCTGGCCGGCGTGCATGACCAATGGGTGGCCACGCGATCGCCTCTTCTCATGCGTTGGGCACCCGACTGGAGCGACCATCGCCTGTTCCTGCTGCACCACGCGGCCAACGTGCTCTTGCTGGTGATGGGCGTGCTGCTGGCCCTGCGCTTCGTGCGCAGCCTCAATGCCGTCGAGCTGGCCAACCGCACGCTGGAGGCACGTGTGCGGCAGCGCGAGCAGGAGATCGAGGCGGGCTACCGGCGCATCGCCGTGCTGCAGCGCGAGCAGGCGGCCACCGACGAGCGCCAGCGCATCATGCGCGATCTGCACGACGGCCTGGGCTCCCAGCTGTTCACCTCGCTGTCGCGGGCAGAACGCGGCGCGATGGACAGCAGCGCGATGGCCGACACCCTGCGCGGCGCCATCGACCAGATGCGCGTGGCGATCGAGGCCCTGGCCTCGGAAGAACAGGACTTCGACGCCGCCTTCGGCAACTTCCGCTTCCGCTGGGACGCGCGCCTGCGCGAGGCCGGCCTGGCGCCGCGCTGGGACATCGCCTTGCCCGATGGCAACGGCGCATCGCCGCTGGCACCGCACGATGCGCTGCAGCTGCTGCACATCATCCAGGAGGCCCTGACCAATGTGCTCAAGCACGCTCGGGCCAGCGCCGTGGTGGTGCGCGTGGGCGTGCAGGACGCGATGCTGGTGGTGGACATCGAGGACAACGGCGAGGGCCCCCAAGCCGCCACGCCGCCAGGCGACGCGCCCGGCGCACCGCCCAGCGGTGGCCGCGGCCTGGCCAACATGCGCAACCGCGCGCAGCGCCTGGGCGGGCAGCTGCAGTGGCACGTGCTCGCGCCCGGCACGCGCGTGAGCCTGCGCGCACCATGGCCCGTGCCCTCGACCACAGCACCGGCCCACTCATAATCGTTGAGACCTCGCCCATCCGTCCTGCACCGGAGCCTCCCTTGACCTCCTCCTCCACCCCGCGCACCGGCGCCGACCTGCTCTGCGAAACCCTGCTCGCCAACGGCGTGGACCACTGCTTCGCCAACCCCGGTACGTCCGAGATGCATTTCGTGGCCGCGCTGGATCGGCAGCCGGCAATGAAGTGCGTGCTGGGCCTGTTCGAGGGCGTGGTCACCGGCGCGGCCGATGGCTATGCGCGCATGGCCGACAAGCCCGCCTGCACGCTGTTGCACACCGGCCCGGGCCTGGCCAACGGCCTGGCCAACCTGCACAACGCGCGACGCGCCGGCACGCCGATGGTCAACGTGGTGGGCGACCACGCCACCCACCACCTGGCCTTCGACGCGCCGCTCACCACCGACATCGAAGGCCTGGCGCGGCCCATGTCGCACTGGGTGGGCCGCAGCAGCAGTGCCGACGCGCTGGGCACGTTGGCGCACCAGGCGGTGCATGAGGCTTGCGGTGCGCCGGGCCGCATCGCCACGCTGATCCTCGCGGCCGATCACTCCTGGGGCAGCACCAGCGTTCCCGTGAGCGCCGCGCCGCCCGCGCCGCAGCCCAAGGCGCCCTCGGCAGACGCCATCGCGCAGGCCGCCCGCGCCTTGAAGCAACACTCAAATAACGCGTCCAACACCATGATCCTGGTGGGCGGCAAGGCGCTGCGCGACGAGGGCCTGGCGCTGGCCTCGCAGATCGCGGCGGCCACGGGCGCGCGCCTGCTGGCGCCGCAGGCCAATGCCCGCGTGCAGCGCGGCCTGGGCCGCGTGATGATCGATCGCGTGCCCTATGTGGTGGACGCGGCGCTGCAGAAGCTGGCGGCCGTCAAGCGCCTGATCCTCATCGGCTCGAAGGCGCCGGTGGGCTTCTTCGGCTACCCGGGCAAGCCCAGCAGCATGCTGCCGCCGGACTGCGAGGTGATCTGCGCCGCCGCACCCGATGAGGACCTGATCGCCGCACTGCGCCTGCTGGCCGACGCGGTGGGCGTGCCCGCCGCGCTGCAGCACGGCGCCGCGCACGCGCCGCTGCTGGCCCAGCCGCGCGAGCTGCCCCTGCCCAGCGGCGCGCTCACCGCCAGCGCCGTGGCGCAGAGCGTGGTGGCGCAGATGCCGGCGCAGGCCATCATCGTCGACGAGAGCGTGAGCTCGGGCCGCGATTTCTTCCCGCTCAGCTACCACGCCGCGCCGCACGATTACCTGCAGATCACCGGCGGGGCCATCGGCATCGGCCAGCCGCTGGCCGCAGGCGCCGCACTGGCCGCGCCGCAACGCAAGGTGATCACGCTGCAGGCCGATGGCAGCGCCATGTACACCGTGCAGGCGCTGTGGACGCAGGCCCGCGAGCGCCTGAACGTGCTCACCATCATCTTCGCCAACCGCCGCTACGCCATCCTGCGCGGCGAGTTGCAGCAGGTGGGAGCGGGCGAGCCTGGCGTCAATGCGCGCCGCATGCTCGATCTGGACGACCCGGTGATCGACTGGGTGGCCATCGCCCAGGGCATGGGCGTGGAGGCCGCGCGTGCCGACAGCGCCGAGCGCTTCAACGATCTGCTGGCCTCGGCGCTGAAGCGCGAAGGGCCCTTCCTGATCGAGGCGCTGATCTGAACGGCGGCACGGCTCTTGCAGCACCTGGGGGGTGACCCGCCGCCTGCCTTCGCCCACCGCCGCCCCATCGGCCGCCGCTGCAGCGCCCGACAGCCCCGCGCTGCGCGTGCTGCTGATCGACGACGGCGCGCACCGTGTGGCCCTCATCCGCGATGAGCTTGCGCGCCAGGGCCACCTGGTGGTGGGCGTGGTGGACTCGGCCCTGCTGATCCACGACTGCGTGCTGCGCCTGCAACCCGACGTGGTGATCGTGGACAGCGATTCGCCCTCGCGCGACACGCTGGAGCACCTGGCCACCGTCTCGGCCGATTGC
>Ga0302299_10001547_pt1 | contig 13834 bp, 9 predicted proteins | sample III_Fen_N3_4_FD_198795 | JGI IMG/M metagenome (GOLD analysis project Ga0302299, IMG submission 198795) | Peat permafrost microbial communities from Stordalen Mire near Abisko, Sweden - III_Fen_N3_4 | ecosystem: Environmental > Terrestrial > Soil > Wetlands > Permafrost | place: Sweden: Abisko... | reverse complement strand
CGCGCGTTCGATTGCTTCCAGATCCTGCTCAAGCTCGGCAAGGAGTCGTCGCAGTTCGAGAACCTCGCCGAGGGTTACGTCAACTGCATCCGCGTGCTGCGCGACGACAACCTCAAGTTCTACGTGCTGCAGTACTACGAGGACTTCATCAAGCTCGCGCTCGAGCGCGGCGAGCTCCACGCCGCCGCCACGCTCTACCAGGAGGCGGCGGCGTTCGCGGCGCGCGCGGGGCTGCCCTACGATCGCCACTACCAGCACAAGTCGGCGATGACCTGGATGCGCTGCGCCGACAAGTTCGTCGAGACCTCCGTGCCGGTGCAGATGGTCGAGAACGCGCTGCTCGCGGCGGCGTCGCAGCACTCGGCGGTGGGCGACTACCCGGCGGTGCGCGAGTGCTTCGATCGGCTCGCCGGCCTCGAGCTCCCCGAGCGCGCACGCAAGCGGTTCGCCGCGATCGCGCAGCGCTACCGCGGCCTGGCGGCGCCGCCGGTCGAGCTGCCGGGCCTGCCGGACTACCTGAAGCAGCAGCACGCCTACGCCGATATCTGGTTCGTCGACCTGCTCGAGTGGGAGATGGACGGCGATCCCCACGCGGTCGCGGCCTCGATCGTCGGCGATCTGCGCTATCCCAACGGCATCCGCCGCCGCGCGCTGGTCGTCCTGCTCACGCTCGCCGACGCGCGGACCCGCAAGGCCGACGGCGAGACCGAGACCCTGGTCCACGTCTCCGATCTGCTCGGCGAGCTGCAGTCCTACGCGGCGCTGTCGCCGCTCGAGAAGCTGTTCGCCAGCGGCGACGCGGTGATCCGGAGGGCCGCGGTCCGCGCGCTGCGCTTCCTCTACTTCAAGCGCTCGTTCGTCATCGTCCGCAAGGCGCTGGCCGACGGCGATCCCCAGGTCCGCGAGGCGGCGCTGGTCGCGATCTCCGGCCTGCACTTTCCGCACGCGTTCAACCCGCTGGCCCGGATCTACCGCGAGAGCAACGATCCGCGGGTCCGCGGCGCCGCGCTGCAGTCGATCGGCAAGATCCAGACGGCCGAGGCTGGCGAGTTCCTCGTCATGGTGCTGCGCCAGGAGTCTGGCAGTCTGCGCGAGGCTTCCTACGCGGCGCTCGCGCAGATGGACAACGCCGATGTCATTCCGATCCTGCGGCAACACCACGAGATCGAGACCAACCCGCAGGTCCGCGAGACGCTCGGCGAGCTGCTGCGCCGCCACTGAAGATCGTCACTAGTCGACCGGGGGCGGCGGCGGTGGCCCCTTGCGGATGCGCAGCGGCACGATCGCGGCGCCGTTCGAGCGATTGGCGAGCTGGCCGCACGCGGCGTCGATATCGTCGCCGCGCGGGGTGCGCAGGTAGGTCGGCATGCCGAGCCGGCGGCACTCGTTCTGGAACGCGGTGACCGCCGCGTGCGACGGCCGCGCGTACGGCGCCTCGGGGTGCGGGTTGAACGGGATGATGTTGACCTTGCACTTGATCCCGCGCAGCAGCTTCGACAGCTCGCCGGCATCGCCGATCGAGTCGTTGACGCCGGCGAGCAGCACGTACTCGAACGTGATCCGGCGGCGCTGCTCGAGCGGGTATGCGCGCAGCGCGCCGAGCAGCTTGGCGATGTTCCACTTGCGATTGATCGGCATGATCTCGTCGCGGATCGCGTCATTGGGCGCGTTGAGCGAGACCGCCAGGTTGGGCCGCACGTCCTCGCCGCCGAGCCGCTCGAGCTTGGGCACGAGGCCCGACGTCGACACCGTGATCCGGCGCTGCGACAGGCCGATGCCCTTGTCGTGGGTCAGGATCCGCAGCGAGCGTACGAGGTTATCGTAGTTGTGGAGCGGCTCGCCCATCCCCATGTAGACCAGGTTCGAGATCCGGCGGCCCGGATCGACCTCGGCGAGCAGCCGGCGCGCGAGGTAGACCTGGTCGACGATCTCGCCGGCGTCGAGGTTGCGCTTGAGGCCGAGCTTGGCGGTCGCGCAGAACTGGCAGTCGACCGCGCAGCCGATCTGCGACGAGATGCACTGTGTGGTCTTGTCGCCGTCGGGGATGACCACGCTCTCGATCGACTGGCCGTCGCGGGTGACCAGCCGCAGCTTGCGGGTGCCGTCGTGCGACGTCTGGACCTCGGCGACCTCGAGCCCGCCGATCACGCAGGTCTCGGCGAGCCGGGCCCGGGTCTCCCGGCCGAGGTTGGTCATGTCGTCGAAGCTGCGCGCCGCCTTGTCGTGGACCCAGCGCCAGATCTGCTCGCCGCGAAACCTCGGCCAGCCCTGCGCCACGGCGTAAGCCTCCGCCTCGTCGAGGGTGATCGAGCGCAGGTCGAGTTTGTCGGGCACGAGGCCGTTAGCTAGCACGCCTGGCCCCGGCGGCCTACTCCCTTCGACCCGGATGTCGGCGCGCGCCGCGGGCGATTTGCAGATCGGGCGCGGACGGTGTCTCTTACCGCATGGCAGAAGCTCGTCCCTGGCCCTGGGCCACCTACGCGGTGATCGCGGCGAACGTCGCCATGTTCGTCGTCGAGCTCGCGCATGGCGCCAGCCCCACGTCCCCGACCGCACAGCAGCTGGTCGAGCTCGGCGCGAGCGTTCCACCGCTGACCCTCGGCGGCCAGTGGTGGCGGCTGGTCTCGTCGATGTTCCTGCACTTCGGCATCCTCCACATCGCCGTCAACATGGTGTGCCTCTACCAGGGTCAGATCGTCGAGCAGCTGTTCGGCCGGACAGGCTTTCTGGTGATCTACTTCATCGCCGGCCTGGGCGGCGGCATCGCGACCCTGCTGGTCGGGGACCCGCACGGCGCCTCGGCCGGCGCCTCGGGGGCCGTGTTCGGCGTCTACGGCGCGTTCGGCGCGTTCCTCGTGCTGCGCCGCTCCCAGATGGATCCGGACGCATGGCGGCGCACCGCGCGTTCGATCGGCCAGTTCCTCGTGCTGAACCTCGTGATCGGCCTGGCGGCCAGCGGCATCTCGCTGAGCGCCCACGTCGGTGGCCTCGTCACCGGCTTCGCGGTCGCCGCCGGCCTCCTGGTCGGTCCTGGCTTCGCGCCGCAGCGGCCGCGGCGCGCCGCGCTGCTCGCGGCGGTCGGCCTGGCGCTGACCGCGGCCTCGGTGATCGCGCTGGGCCGCGAGGCCATCCCCGCCGTCGTCGGCGAGTTCGAGACCGTCGAGCGCGCCGCGGTGGCGCGGCTCAAAGACGCCGAAGCGCTGGCCCAGGCGGCGCGCGTCACGCCGCCGCAGCAGGCCGATATCATCGCGCGCGACGTCGTCGTCCCTTACCAGCAGGTGCGCCCGCGGATCGCCGCCGCCACGACGCTCGCCTCCGAGCGCATGCGGCCCCTGCTCCAGCGGCTGGACGCTTACGTCGCCGCGCGGATCGCCACGCTGGAGCTCTACGAGACGTGGTTGCGCGAGACCGATCCACAGAAGCGCGCCGCCGCGCTCGGCGCGCTCAACGCCCGCGGCGACGAGCTCGAGCCGCTCGCGAAGGCCTACGAAGCCGAGGTCGAGCGCCTCGACGCGCGGTGACCACACGCGTGGAAGTCGCCAACCCAACCCATCGACCGGGACGGGCGACCCGCGGTGGACCGGCATCAGATCGTCCTCTGTGTTTATCCATGGTCCCGGCGTGGGCCAGCGCACGGGCCGTATTCCGGCCCACCTTTTCACCTGAACGCTCGCGATGGGTCCGGGGACCTGGGCTCGATGTTCAAACCTATCGTGAAGCCGAGCGTGATCTCACCGGGCCCACGCGCGCTGGCGAACCGCGTGATCCCGGCGCTGCTTGGTGCGGCTGCCGTGATCGCGGGCTGCTCCGATGACGGCACGCAGGCGATCACCCCGGACGCCTCGGTCGCGCCGGTCGCGCTGACCGCGTGCGAGGGGCTCGCGGACCTCCCCACCGCGCAATGCGGCAGCATCACCGTGCCGCTGGACCGCGATCACCTGGCCGCCGGCACGACCGTGGTGGCGTTCGTGCTGGTGCCTCGCACCGATCAGACCAGGCCCTCGCTCGGCACGATCGTCACCAATCCCGGCGGGCCTGGAGATTCCACCACCAACCTCGCCGGCGCGCTCTATGCGCAGGCCCTCGCGCCGCTGCTCGACCGTCGCGACCTGCTCCTCATCGATCCCCGGGGCGTCGGTCGCTCCAGCCCGATCAGCTGCCCCGCGCTGGCCGACCCGGCCCAGGTGTTTCTCCCGCTGGCACAGCAGCGCTCCCTCATCGGCCGCTGCGGGAACCAGCTCGGCGACGAGATCCGCTACCACGGCAGCCCGGCGATCGCCGACGACTTCGACGATGTCCGCGCCGCGCTGGGCATCGATCAGCTCGACCTGCTGGGCGACTCCTACGGGACCGTGCTGATGGCCACCTACGTGCAACGCCACCCCGCGCATGTCCGCTCGGTCGTGCTGTCGGGTCCCTACTCGGTCAACATTCCATCCACCGGCGCGGTCGCGGCCAGCGCGTTCCGCCGCGCGGTCGGCCTGGTGTGCGAACGCACCGCCGCCTGCGCCGGGGACACGGTGCTCGCCGACCTCGCCGCGCTCGCCACCCAGCTTCGCAACACCCCCGTGGTCATGGACGTGCAGAGCGGCGGCACGACCTACAGCGTCACGCTCGATGAATGGCAGCTGGCCGGTACCGTCGCGAGGATCTATCAAGGCCAGCCCGATCAGCCGAAACAACTCGCGCTGGTCCAGGCCGCGGCCGCGGCGCGGACCGGTGACCTCGATCCGGTCCGCGAGCTGGTTCGCAATCACCTGCTGGACACGGTCGGCAATTACAACCTGGGATCCACGCTGTTCTCGGAGACGCTCCAGTGGGCCACGACCTGTCACGAATCGCCACCACTTGATTTCCAGCTCTCCGAGAGCCTCGCCGATCGGAAGCTCGACTACGACAAGATGCTTGCGAACCTGAACCCGAGCGACTTTGCACCGTTCTCGCCAACCGCGTGGATCACGAGGGCGAGCGACGACAGCGGTGGGTGCCTGGAATGGCCCGATGATCCGACGGCCAAGACGCCGTTTCCGCCGGGCACGCTGCTCGCGGATGTCCCGGCGCTGGTGCTGGCGGGCGATCTCGACGCCAACACCCCGAGCGGCTCCGGCCGCGAGGCCGCCGCCCAGTTTCCCCGTGCGACCTTCGTCGAGGTGGCCGGCGCGGGGCACACGCCCACCGAGACGGCGGCGGGCTTGTCGCTGGTGCTCGAGTTCCTCGCCCAGCCCCGAACCAACGTAGCCCCGAGATAAGCGGAGACCCGCCCGACCCCGGTCCGCCGCCGTGGGCGACCACGGCCAGTCATCCGCGCGGCGACCTCGCAGCGTCAGACCCGCAGCGCATCGGTCGCGCGGTTCGCGCGGCGGCGCGGTTGACCCTCTGTTCCGGCGTCGCCTAGCATGACGGCGTCCGGCGCTGGGCTCGATCCCAGGCACAGCGACCGGCGGCTCGAGAGCGAATGCCATGACGTTCTACAAGCGCCACGCACCGAATCACCGCGAGCACCAGCGGCCACTCGCCGATCACTCCGGATTCTCCGGCTACCAGGCGCAGGACCTCGAGGCGGCACTACCGACGACGCAGTGGGAGGCCGAGGTGCGCCGCGGTCAGGAGTTCGGTCTGCCGTGCGCCGACTCGATCGAGGACAAGTCCGAGATCAGCTGCTTTCAGCGCGGTGAGCTACCTCACTGGTCTGGCATCAATACATTTCTCAAGATGCCGTATCTCGAGGACGTGCGGAAGGTCGGCGAGTACGACGTCGCGTTCGTCGGCGCGCCGTTCGATATCGGCACGACGTATCGCTCCGGCACCCGGTTCGGCCCCCAGGCGATCCGCCGGATCTCGTCGCTCTACACCGCGTATAACTTCGAGCTCGGCGTCGACCTGCGCGAGTCGCTCAAGATGTGCGATGTCGGCGATATCTTCTGCCCGGCCAATATCACCAAGGGCCACGATCAGATCACCAAGGGCATCGCGCACATCCTGTCGCAAGGCACCTTGCCGATGATCATGGGCGGTGACCACTCGATCGGCTATCCGACGCTGCGCGGCGTCGCGGAGTGCGTCGAGGGCAAGGTCGGCATCATCCACCTCGATCGCCATGTCGATACCCAGGACAAGGACATGGACGAGATCATGCACACCTGCCCGTGGTTCCACGCCACGCAGATCGCCAATTGCCCGCCGACCAACCTGGTGCAGATCGGCATCGGCGGCTGGCAGGTGCCCCGGCTCGGCGTCCGCCAGGGCCGCGCGATGCGCTCGACGATCTTGACGATCGACGACGTCGAGAAGATCGGCGTCGACAAGACGATCGAGATCGCGCTCGAGACCGCGTGGAAGGGCGCGAGCGCGGTGTTCCTGTCGTTCGACATCGACTCGGTCGACGCCGGCTTCGTGCCCGGCACCGGCTGGCCCGAGCCCGGCGGGTTCCTGCCGCGCGAGGCGCTGGCGATCCTGCGCGGCGTGGCCAAGGAGGGCATCGCCGGCATGGAAGTCGTCGAGGTGTCACCGCCGTACGACCTGTCCGACATCACCGCGCTGCTCGCGGTGCGCGCGATGGTCGATGTGCTCGCGATGATGGTGAAGCACGAGCGCATCGGAGGCCGGCTGCGCGCGCCGACCTGACCGGTTCGCCTCACACAGGACGGCAGGGCGTCACCTTGGCTTCGCACGGCGCCGGAGCGCGTGTCGTAGGGTCGGCTTCCCAAAGGAAGTACCCATATGCGCCTCAAGCTGAGATCGAAGTTCCCGACGCTGTCGGGCGTCGTCCTGATGACGCTGGCCTGCGCGAGCTGCTGGGATGATCCGAGCAGCGAGCCCGCCGCGGAAGCGACCGACCTCGAGAGCTCGATCGTCGCCGCGGCAGCGCCGGTCGCGGCGACCCGGCCGCAGCTCACCGACGCCGACAACCCGCGGTTCACGCTGGCCGTGCTGCCGGATACCCAGTACCTGCTCGACGACGATCGCGACGAGCGTGCCAATCCCGATCCGGTGGTGGCCACGTTCCGCTACCTGCTCGCCCCGGACGCGGCGGGCCGCGAGGACCGCAACATCCGCTTCATGGCCCAGCTCGGCGACGTCACCGAGCACGGCAACGCGCAGGAGATGGCGCTCGCCGACCGCGCGTTCCGCGTGCTCGACGGCCACCTGCCGTACGCCGTCGCGGCCGGTAACCACGACATCAACGGCAGGCTGGATGATCAGCGCGGGCCGTCGCCGTTCCTGTCGACGTTCGGGCCCCAGCGGTTCCGCCACGACGCCACGTTCGGGGGCGCCTCGCCCGATGGCTACAGCCGCTACCACATCTTCACCGGCGGCGGGCGGGCGTGGCTCGTGCTCGCGCTCGACTGGCGGCTGTCCGACGGCGGGTTCGCGTGGGCGCAGGCGGTGATCGACCAGCACCGGACGCTCCCCGTGATCCTCACGACGCACGAGATCGTCGGCCCGACCGACGACGGCGGCGCGGCGCTGTCGGGCTACGGCCAGGTGCTGTGGGACCGGCTGATCCGCAAGAACGACCAGATCTTCCTGACGATCAACGGCCACTTCTGGCCGCCCGGGCGCACCGTGCTGAAGAACGACGCCGGGCACGACGTCTACGTCCAGATCGCCAATTATCAAGATCGCTACTTCGGCGGCAGCGCGATGCTGCGGCTCTATGGCTTCGACCTCGCGCGCAAGCGGATCGACGTCGAGACCCTGTCACCGTGGGTCCTGGCGAAGCGGCCCAGCGAGCGCACCCCACTCGACCGCGGCGAGATCGAGCTGACCGATGATACCAACCGGTTCTCGCTCGCGGTCGACTTCGACCAGCGGTTCGCCGGCTTCGCGCCCGTGACGCCGCGCGCGGCGCGGCCGGCCAGCGAGCTCGTCGTCCCCGGCACCGTGGCCTACTGGCGGTTCGACGCGGCTGGCGCGGCCGGCGCCGCCGTCCCGACCGGCGCCACGATCACCGACGCGTCCGGCAACGGCAACGATCTGAGCGTGGTCCGGCTCGACGGCAGCGCGCCGTCGGCGCTGACCTGGACCGCCGATCACCACGCCGACCAGCCGTCGCACGCGAGCCTCGTGATCGACGGCGGCGGCTCGCCGGCGCGCGGCGCGTACCTGCGGACCTCCGACACCGCGCCGCTCAACTCCATGAAGTTCGAGCGCGGCTATACGATCGAGGCGTTCATGAAGATCCCCGGCGCGTTCGACGCCGGCGGCCACAACTGGATGGGGCTCTACAGCTGGATGGGCAAGAGCGCTGATGCCGGCAAGACCGGCGGCACGCCGGAGGAGCCGATCGCGAGCCTGAACGTCTCGGGCGAGCGGTTCCTCCAGTTCATCTCGTATCCGGTGCCGCGCAACGACCAGGCGACCAGCTGGAGCCACGCGGTGCCGACCGATACCTGGATGCACGTCGCGGTGGTCAACGACGGCCGCTCGACCGTGGTGTACGTCGATGGCTCGCCGATCACGCGCAATCCGCACCCGGCGGCGATCGGGATCTCGACGACCGGCAAGCCGTTCGTGATCGGCGGCACCCAGTTCGCCGACGTGTTCGGCCAGACGTTCTTCGGCTCGGTCGGCGATGTCCGCATCGTCAAGCGGGCGCTCGGCGTCCACGAGTTCATGACCGCGCCGCGCAAGCGTTAGCGTTCGCGCGCGGTCCCCGGTAGGCTGGCGGCCTTGCAGGCCAGCTTTCTGATCGCCACCGAGCTCTCGCCGCACGAGCCGGCGTGGAGTCGCGCGGCGGCCGAGGCGGCGGCGGTCGCCGAGGCGGCGGCGCCGGTCCTCGGGTTTCGCCCGGCGGTCGAGCTGGTCAGCCTCGACGGCGAGGCCGCGCATTCGCTGGCGGGCGCGCTGGTCGCGCGGGCGGCGCGCGGCGATGCGCTGGCGTTCGTGCTGCCGGCGGTGCTCGAGCTCGGCCTGGTCCAGCGCCAGGCGCTCGCCGAGCAAGTCCGCGATTCGCAGCGCCGCGCGCCCGGGCTCGCCGTGCACTATGACGAACCCACCGCGTGCCATCCGCACCTGGTCCAGGCGTTCGCCGAGGCGCTGTGGGGCGTGCTCGCCGGCACCGAGATCGCGCCGGCGCGGCTCGGCGTGGTCGTCGTCGCGGGCGGCGCCGGCGATCCGCGCAGCCGCGCCGACGCCTACGCGCTGATGCGCCTGTTGTGGGAGCAGCTGGCGGTCGCGCGCGGCGAGGTCGCGTTCGTGCGCCACCCGCGGCCGGCGGTCCCCGAGACGCTGGCGCATTGCCTGACCACGCCGCTGCACTGGATCGCCGTGCCGATGATGCTGTGGCCGGGCACGGCGTACGGCTATGCGCGGTCGCTGTTCGACGACGTGTTCCGCGCGCACCCCGGCGTGCCGGCGTATCCGCTCGCCGAGCCGATCGGCGCCCACCCGCAGGTCCGCGCGTGGCTCGTCGAGCGTCTGCTCGCGATCTACCGCGCACATCGCGCCCGGCACGAGGCGCGGCTGCCGTCGCTGGTCCACGCGCCGAGCGCGCGCGAGAGCTGCGTCGTCGGCCCCGAGGCGAGCTGCACGATGGATATCCTGCCGTCGCCGCTCGGCCCAGATCTGGCGTATGGCCCTGGCGTGATCGCCGAGATCGTCGAGCCGGCCGGGCTCGCGCGGCTGGTCGCCCACCTCGAGCTGCCGAGCGACCGCGTGTTCGTCAAGGTCACCTGGCACGGCTACGCGACCGGCACGTACACCGACGCCGCGGCGCTCGATCAGCTGCTGGCGGCGCTGCCCGGCCGCGCGATCGTCCTCGAGGGCCACTCGACCGGCCGCAACACCGGCGGCGCGGACTTCGACTGGCAGACCGAGTCGCGCGCGCACCGCGGCTGGCTGCGCGATCAGGAGGCCGAGTTCCTGCGCCGCACCGGGATCGCCGACGTGCTCGCCCGCCACCGCGCGCAGTACGTCAACGTCACCGAAGCCTACTGGGAGCACGCGTGTGCGCCGCGCGCCGAGGTGCAGGCGGTCTTGCGCGACCGCGGCGTGGCGCTGCGCGACGCCGAGCTCGCCGACTTCGTGCCGCAGATCGTGCTCGAGCACCGCGGCGCGACGTTCGTCTCGTTCGCGCGGTTCAAGGGCCCGACGCGGCTGGCGATCGCCAATTGCTTCGGCCTGCTACCGCCGCCGCAGCGCACCCGGTTCCACGGCCCGTCGATCGATCACTTCGCGCGCGTGTGCTGCGACGTGGCGCGGCTCTACGGCGCGGTGCTCCAGCCGTTCGGGCTGGTCGAGGCGCTGCACAGCGCGGTGCGCTGGACGCGAGACGGGCTGTATCGCAGCCGGTTTGGCAACTACGATCTGGTGCTCAATCCGGGAGTCGTCACGCTGAGTCGCGGCCTGGTCGCTGCCGACGTGCTGGCGAGCCGGCTGCAGGGCCAGGACGTGCGGAACAGTGCGTTCTTCGACGCGGTGTTCGACGAGCTCGGCCGCCCCGACGAGGCGATCGCGGCGGCGATCCCCGACGAGCTGGTCCAGCGGTTCGCCTGAGCGAAACGCGATCGATCGCGGGCGGAAATCAGCCTTTTACACAGGCGCCGTCGCGGCTCGGCTAGCATGCGCCGGTGCTCCGGCAGCGTGCAGTACGCCGGGGTGGCCGGGGATGATTCCTGACTGGTTGTTTCCTCTCCACCAGATCGCGAGACCTCATGAATATCTGCACTCGTCGACGCGCTGTCGTTGCATGTCTCTGGCTCGCTGGATTCGCCGCCGCGTGCGGCAGCAAGAACGCCGAGAACGCCTCGGCCGGCTCGGCCGGCTCGGCGATGGCGGCGGGCTCGGCGGCCGCACCGGCGCCGGCGGGCGCGGGGGCCCCGGCCGCCGCGATGGCGGTCGAAGGGCCGGGAGCGGCCACGGACAAGCCGGCCGCGGGCCGCGAGTACCAGATCGCGTGGTCGATCTGGACCGGCTGGATGCCATTCAAGCTGATGGAGGTCAAAGGCTTCCTCGCCAGGCGCGCGGCCGAGAAGGGCCTCAAGGTCAAGCTCGTCGAGTTCCCGGCCTACATGGACTCGGTGACCGCGTTCGCCGCCGGCAAGCTCGATGCCTGCGCGATGACGGCGATGGAGGCGCTGCAACCCGCGGCGGCGGGCGTCGACACCGTCGCGATCGTCGTCAACGACACGTCGAACGGCGGCGACGGCGTGCTGGTCCGCGGCATCAAGGACCTCAAAGGTCTCAAGGGCAAGGAGGTCTTGCTCGCCGAGCTGAGCGTCAGCCACTACCTCCTGGTCCGCGGCCTGGCCTCGGTCGGGATGAAAGAATCCGACGTCAAGATCAAGAACACCGATGGCGACGAGGCCGGCAAGGCGTTCGTGGCCGATCCCAAGGTCTCGGCGGTGACGACGTGGAACCCGCATCTGTTCCAGGCGGTCGAGGGCGGCAAGGGCAAGGTGATCTTCTCGAGCAAGGACATCCCCGGCGAGATCATCGACCTGCTGGTGGTCAACAACGCCGCGCTCAAGGAGGCGCCGGCGCTCGCCTGGGTGCTGACCGAGGCGTGGTACGACGCGATGAAGGCGATCGACGATCCGTCGACCCGCGAGGAATCGCTCCAGATCATGGCCGACGGCGCGCACGCCTCCCTCGATGAATTCAAGAAGATGCTCGGCGGCACCGATCTGCGCACCGATCGCGCCAAGGCCGCGGCGTTCCTCGAGGCCGACACGACCAGGGCCACGCTCGAGAAGATCAAGCAGTTCTCGATCGATCACGGCCTGGTCAAGGATACGAAGTTCGCCGTCGGCTACGGCCACGCCGCCACCGAGAAGCTGCGGTTCGACGCGTCCTACGCGACGGTCAAATGACGCGCGCGCCCAGGTTTCGCGCGATCATCGGCTCGCCGCTCGCCCCGGCCAGCCGGATCGTGCTCGGCGCGCTCGGCGTCGCGCTCGCCGTCGCGGCCTACGAAGCCTACGTGTACGGCCACGAGCGCGGCGGCGGCAACCCGCGGTTCAGTCCGGGCTTCGGACAGCTGTGGCGCGCGTTCGGCGAGCTCACCGACCTCGATCGCCGCACCGAGACCGTGCCGTTCTGGGTCGATACCCGGGCGTCGCTCGCGATCCTCGCCAAGGGCCTGGGCCTGGGCATCGCGGTCTCGGCGGTGACCGGCATCGTGATGGGCGTGTTCTCGACCGTGCACGCGGTGTTCGCGCCCGTGGTGACCGCGATCGCCAAGGTCCCGCCGACCGCGATGATCGCGCTGTTCATGGTGGTCTTCGGGGTCACCGGCGATACCTTCAAGGTCGCGCTGATCGTGTTCGGGATCTCGCCGACCCTGGCGATCGGCATCATGCTGGTCGCGCGGGCGGTCCCCAAGAATACGATCGTCAAGGCGTACTCGCTCGGCGCGTCGACGCCGCAGGTGATCGCCAAGGCGATCGTGCCGCAGATCATCCCGCAGATCGTCGAGATGATCCGGCTGTCGGTCGGCCCGGCGTGGATCTACCTGATCGCCGCCGAGTACATCAACTCGAGCGAGGGCCTGGGCCACGGCATCGAGCTCAGCAAGCGCATGGTGCGGATCGATCACATCCTGGTCTACGTGATCTGGCTGGCGATCCTCGGCACCGCGATCGACTTCGCGCTCCATGGCGTGTCGCGGCTGGTCGCCCCGTGGTCGACCACGCGAAAGGACGACTGATGGCCGCGCCGCCGGTCCTCGAATGCAAGCAGCTCGGCCAGCGCTATCGCGCGCGCGGCGGCCACCAGGTGATCTTCGAAGATCTCGACTTCACGATCCCGGGCTGCGGGTTCGTCAGCGTGGTCGGCGCGAGCGGTTGCGGCAAGTCGACGCTGCTGCGCCTCGTGCTCGGCGCCGAGCGGCCATGGCGGGGCACGCTGCGCTCGAACGGCGAGCCGATCACCCACCCCGATCGCAGCCGCGGCATCGTGTTCCAGAAGTACTCGCTGTTCCCGCACCGCACGGTGCTCGACAACGTGGTGTTCGGGCTCGAGCTGACCTCGGCGCTAGGCCTGCCGCGCTGGCTGGCCGGCCCGTGGTTTCGCGGCCCGCGCCACCGCGATTTCACCGCGCAGGCCATGGCCCAGCTTCGCCAGGTCAAGCTGGACGACCACGCCGACAAGTACCCGCACCAGCTGTCCGGCGGCATGCAGCAGCGCGTCGCGATCGCGCAGGCGCTGATCATGAAGCCGCGCATCCTGCTGATGGACGAGCCGTTCGGCGCGCTCGATCCGGATGCGCGCGAGTCGCTGCAACGCGCGATCGTCGCGGCCTATCACGAGCATCAGACCACGGTGGTGTTCGTGACCCACGATCTCGAAGAGGCGCTGTACGTCGGCAATCGCCTGCTCGTGCTGGGCAAGCCGCCGGGCCGGCCGAGCGCGGGCGCACGGATCGTGTTCGACCAGCCGATCACGCAGGGCGCCTCGCGCGACGCTCCCGAGACCCAGGCGTTGCTCGCGCACGTGCGCCGCGTCGGCTTCGTCGATCCACCGGCCACCTGAGGTGTTTCGCGGAGGCCATCGAGGATCGCGTTGCAGTGCTCGATCATCCGGTTGAGTTCCTGTGCATCGGTGGAGATCGGCCCGTCAATTCGGCCCACCGCGGTGGCGCTACGGCCTGAAGTGCCTCTGTAGGATCTCGGCCTTCTCGGGGCGCGTCGCGAGTTGCTCGTACTGGAACACCATGATTGCGGCGGGGGCGCTGCGGCGGGCGTGTGTCAGCTCTGCGTCGACGCCATCAGTAGCGAACTCGAGGCAGGTAGCCCGCTGGTGCGGCTCGGAATCGTCACCATCAAGCAGGGGGGACGACCACGGCCGTTTGCCTCGCTGGAGGTCGATGCGGTCGTGGTGTCCCGGCTGCGCG